>VYMF01000016.1_pt1 | contig 114026 bp, 102 predicted proteins | sample 5115271 | NCBI WGS metagenome assembly VYMF01 (sample SAMN12291778, study PRJNA351875) | freshwater metagenome | isolation source: freshwater lake | place: USA: Michigan, Wintergreen Lake | collected 2013-08-08
CACCTGGGCTGGTAAGGCGTTGGTCGCGGAGAGACTGAGAGAGCAGAGCAGTAGCCGAGCCCTTGGAGACATGAGTCTGTCGGTGTGAAGAGGAAATTCCTGATGCCTAACGCCCATTAGCCTGCAGGAAACTCTTGCAAGGCGGCCGCTATATGGCAATTCCCTGCAAGATAGTGAAATCGTACAGTCGCTCGCCGCGTTCCACAAGTGAATTCAACACAACGCCTTAGAATGACCTGCCGCCGGTGCGGGCGCCGCTGTTCTCTTGCAAGCGCTGCAAGATAAGGGGAATTCGCCGAGAGGCGGGGGTCTGTCCCGAGTCTAGTTGAAAGTTGGGTGGTGCCTCCATACTGCAGCGTTGGTCCCTGCCAGGATTCACGCCGCAATAGGAGACACCCCCCATGCCAAGAGTACGAACGAAGTCGCCCGTCCACCAGTCGCCGACGCCCCCCTCCAGCGCGGAGCCGGTGCCCGTCGAGGCCAGCCGTCTGGCGCTGTCCATGATTCAAGCGCTAATCCCGTTGGGCCTGCAGGCGGTGGAAGACGCCCTGCAGCAGGAGGTGCTCGCCCTCGCCGGGCCACGCGACGCGCACGCCGATGGCCGCCCCGCCATCGCGCGCTGGGGCTCGCCAGCGGGGTCGGTGTTTCTCGCCGATCAGCAGGTGCCGATCCAGGTCCCGCGCGTGCGCAACCGCGCCACGAACACGGAGGTGCCGTTGGCGACCTACGCCCAGTTGCAGACGCCGCGCGCGCAGGATGTGGGCCTGTTCCGGCGCGTGCTCGGCGGGCTGTCCTGTCGCGACGACGAGGCGGCGGCTGAAGCGGTGCCGGAGGCGTTCGGCCTGACCAAGTCGAGCGTGTCACGACGCTTCGTGCGCGCCAGCGCGAAGGCCCTCCAGACCCTCCACGAGCGCCGGCATGACGACGCCGAGTGGCTGGTGCTGCTACTCGACGGCAAGTCATTGGCCGACGACCAGGTCGTCATCGCGCTCGGCGTGACCACGACGGGGGAGAAGCGCATCCTGGGCCTCGTGCAGACCGCCACCGAGAACAAGCGCGTGTGCGCGGCGCTCCTGCGGGAGCTGGTCGCGCGCGGCTTCCAGACGCCCGTCGGGCTGCTGGTCGTCCTCGACGGGGCTAAGGGGCTGAGCGCGGCCGTGCGCGACGTATTCGGGGAGACCGTCCCGATCCAGCGCTGCCAGTGGCACAAGCGTGAAAACGTGGTGAGCTACTTGCCGAAAGCCCAGCAGGCGCTGTGGCGGCGGAAACTGCAGAGCGCCTACGCCAAGCCCACGTACGCCGAAGCGAAGCGCGTGCTGCTGCAGCTGGGCAAGGAACTCGCGAAACACAATGCGTCGGCGGCCAGGCGCGTGGAAGAAGGCCTCGAGGAAACGCTGACCCTGCATCGCCTCGACGTGTTCACCAAACTGGGCATCAGTTTCAAGACGACGAACGTGATCGAGAGCGTGATGGCCCGCGTCGAAGCGAAGACGCATCGCATCACGCGCTGGCGGACGAGTGATCAGCAGCAGCGCTGGTGTGCGGCCACGCTGCTGGAGATCGAAAAGCAGTTCCGTAAAGTGAAGGGCCACCAACACCTCGGCTTGCTCCAAGCCGCGCTGAGTGGCAAACTCTCGTCACCCCTCGCCGCTGCCTGAGCGGCATCCTTGAGGCACCGCCCGAATTTCAACTAATCTCGGGACATCCCCGAGAGGCGGCGCCGCACAAACGTCATCGCCTCGCTCGGTCCAAGGGACTCTGAACCCCGAGCCCCCCGCGGTTCAATACGTGGGTGTACAGCATTGTCGTTTTCACGTCACGATGCCCCAAGAGCTCCTGCACCGTCCGGATATCGGAGCCCGACTCCAGCAGGTGCGTGGCAAAGCTGTGGCGGAAGGTATGGCACCCCACCCGCTGGGCGACCCCACTCTTCACACCGGCCTCGGCCACCGCCCGTTGCACCACAGAGGGATCGAGATGATGCGTGCGCCGAGTGCTGCTCTCCCGGTGCCAATACTCCCGCGCTGCGGGGAACACCCAACACCATCCCCAGAGTCGAGAGACCCGTGGCGCCTTTCGGTCCATGGCATGCGGCACCTCCACCCAGGCGCCTCCGCGCGCCACCCGCCGTCCCATCTGATGGCGCACCTGCGCGAGGTGCGCGCGCAACGGTGTACTTACCGACACGGGCAGCATGGTGACACGATCGCGCTGCCCTTTGCCACGGCGCACCCGTATCTCCCCTCGATCGAAGTCCACATCCTTGACTCGCAACTGACAACACTCCTGAACGCGCAGGCCGCTGCCGTACATGAGCTGCGCCATCAGTAACGGCGTCCCCGACAAGCACCCGAGTACCAGTTGGACGGCCTCGCGCGACAGCACGTTGGGCAGGTGCGTCGGGCGACGCGCCGGCTCGACGCCCGGCAACTCCGCCAATGGCTGCTCCAAGACGTCACGATAGAGAAACTGCAGGGCGGCCAATGCCTGATTCTGTGTCGACGCCGCGACGTTGCGCTCGCGGGCCAGATACGTGAGAAAATCGCGCACCTGCACGGCTCCCAGCTCAACCGGGTGGCGCAGGCCGCTCCAGCGCACATACCGCACAATCCACCGCACATACACCTGCACCGTGCGCGGACTGTATCGCCGCACGGCCGCACGGTCGCGCACCAATAGCAAGAGGCGTGAAGACGTCATGCAGCATCATGCATCCGTCTCCACGCCTCTCTGTCATCATCGCAACGCACCCCGTCTCACGACAACGCGCGCCGCACCTGCTACACCAGGACCAGGACCCGCCCTACGCTACTTGGTCCGGTCCCGCCGCACCTGCACCCGCAACCCCTTGATCTTCGTGTTCTTGAGCGCGCTGATCACTTCGTCCGCCATCGCCTCCGGCACGTCGACCGTGCTGAAGTTGTCGGCAATCTGAATGGCGCCGATATGCTCCGAGTCCAACCCGGCCTCGTTCGCGATCGCACCTACAAGATCGCCCGGACGCATCTTGAGCTTGCGGCCGGCACCGATCCACAACGTCGCCGCCGTCCACCCGGTCTCGCGACGCGGCTTCTTGCCGCGACCCGCTGCACCACCACCGTCCGCCCGCGGCGGACGACGATCGCCGCCGCTCCGGTCGTCGCGCGCGAAGCGCTCACCACCACGCTCGCCACCACGCGAATCGCCACCACGGCTCTCGCCACGATCAAACCGCTCACGCGGCTCGCGCGCCGTCACCGCCGGAATCTCATCTTCGCCACCATCACGCGCCGCAACCAACTTCACCGCCGCCGCCGCCACGTCCATCACGTCGAACTCGCCCGCCAGCGCTTCCACGATCCCGCGGAAGCTCTCCAGGCCACCCTCCACGATCGCCTCTCGCAACGTCATCTTCACCAGCTCCTGACGGTGCGCACGCAAGTCGGCTACCGTGGGCACCTGCGCAATGTCGATCTTCTGGCTCGTCTGACGCTCGATGTTGCGCAGCAACCGGTGTTCACGCGGCTCGGCCAACGTAATGGCCACGCCCTCACGGCCCGCACGGCCGGTGCGGCCAATGCGGTGCACATACGTTTCGGCGTCAGCCGGCACGTCGAAGTTCACCACGTGACTCACGTGCTTCACATCGAGCCCACGCGCCGCCACGTCGGTGGCAATGAGCAGGTCCACCTTCTTGGCGCGGAACTTCTGCATCACGCGGTCGCGCTGATCCTGCGACAACCCGCCGTGCAGCGACTCCGCCCGCAGCCCGCGGGCCGAGAGCGTCTCACTCAGCTCGTCGACCTCGGTCCGCGTGCGGCAGAAGACGATCGCGCTGGTGGGCTGCTCGATGTCGAGCACCCGCGCCAACGCCGGCATCTTGTGCGCGCGGCTCACCACATACGCCACCTGGCGCACGCGGGCTACCGCACCCTCGGCCAACACCTCACGCTCCACCGTGACATGCTCGGGGTCACGCAGATACTTGCGCGCGATCCCGGCTATGCGCGGCGGCAACGTGGCCGAAAAGAGACAGGTCTGCTTGCTCTCCGGCGTGGCGTCGAGAATGGCCTCGAGTTCGTCGGCGAAGCCCATGTCGAGCATTTCGTCGGCTTCGTCGAGCACCACCGCCTGCAATGTGCCCAGCTTGAGCGTGTTGCGCTTGATATGGTCGAGCGCACGACCCGGCGTCGCAATCACGACGTCAACGCCGCGCTTGAGGGCGCGGATCTGCAACTCCATGCTCGCACCGCCGTAGACGGCGAGCGCGTGCAAGCCGAGCGGCTTGCCGTACCGATGCACCGCCTCGGCCACCTGCATGGCCAGTTCGCGGGTCGGGACCAGAATGAGGACCGACGGCGCCCCGTTGGCAGCCTTGTGTCCGGCGCCGATACGGGTGAGCAACGGCAGCGAAAAGGCGGCCGTCTTGCCGGTGCCCGTGGCGGCCTGCGCGAGCACGTCGCGACCGGCCAGCAGGGGCGGAATGGACGCCCGCTGCACGGGCGTGGGTTCTTCGTATCCGAGAGCCGAAAGGGCCTCGGCAATGCGCGGGTCAACACCCAGAGCGGCGAAACCGGTGGAATTCCCGGTTTCGGAACTATCCTGCTGATCGTGCTCGGTGTTCGCGCGGATCGGCGCTGCAGACGAGCGCACGTCCGTTTTGGTCATGGTTTTCTCCTGTAGCCCTGTAATATATCACACTGGGCCCCCGAGTGGCGAAATTATCCACATGAGCACCTCCACCGACCTCCCCTTCGAAGTCCGCCATAGCGCCATTCAGGGCGCCGGCGGCTTCGCTACCCGCCCCATTCCGGCGGGGGTCCGCATTATCGAATACGCCGGGGAACGCCTCAGCCCGGCCGAGGCCGAGGCCCGGTACCCTGATATCCCGGGGGAGCGGCACCACACCTATCTGTTTGCCATCGACGACGCCGTGGTCATCGATGCAGCGGTCAACGGCAACGCGGCGCGCTTCCTGAATCACTCGTGCGCCCCCAATTGCGACGCCGTCATCGAAGACGGCCGCATCTGGATCGAGTCGATTCACGACATCGAAGTGGGCGAAGAGCTGGTGTACGACTACGCCTACATGCTCGCGGAACGACACACCCTCGCCGCCAAGAAGCGCTTCCCCTGCTTCTGCGGCGCCATCACCTGTCGCGGGACCATCCTGGCCAAGAAGCGCTGACCAAGCCGGGCGGCCAAGGGCGACGACGACGGGGGGCGGCAACGCGGCGCGGCATATGGTACGTTGCACCCGTCGTGTTACCGACCCCAACGGAGATGTATCGCCCATGCGTTTGAAATCCGCCGCCGCCGTGTTGGTTGCCGCCACCGCGATGGCCTGCGCCCGCGCCAAGCAGGACGCGGCCGTGGCCACCGCGACGCCCCTTGCCGCCGCGCCATCGGCCCCCGGCACCCCCACAACCCCAGCCCAGCGTCGGCAGCCGGTCAGCCCCATGAAAATGGACACCGTGCGCCAGCAAGCCATTGCCACGCTCATGGCCACGCTCAAAGGGCGTGAGAACGAACCGGCCGGCGTGGTCTTCAAGAACGTGAAGCTCCACAAGGACCTGCCCGTAACGGACTTCCTCGCCATGATGGACGAGCAGTACGGACGCGGCCTGGGCTTCACCTGCGTCAACTGCCACATGGACAACGGCGACTACGCCAGCGACGAACGCAAGAACAAGGTGATCGCACGGCAGATGGAGCGCATGCAGCGCGACATCGACAGCAAGTACATCGCGAAGGTCAAGGAACTCGACGACCCGCGCCCCAAGACCACCTGCGTCATGTGCCACCGCGGCACGCCCCATATGCCCAACACCATGGACGTGCCCACGGCGCCGGTGCCGCAGCGCAAGCGCGGCTAAGCGGCCCCCAGCGGCGCCCGCATGACAGCATCCTGTTGTTCATCGGAGCCCAGACGAAACGTCTGGGCTCCGACGCGTGCAAAGCCCTGCTTTTCGTAAAAGCGGCTGGCCTTCGCGTTGCGCTCCCACACCCCCAGCCACAGCGCGTCGCCACCCCACGCTGCCGCAACCGCCCGCACCGCCGCCATGAGCGGGGCCGCCACCCCCCGGCCATGCCACGCGCGGTCCACATAAAACCGCTCGAGCTCCACCGGGTGCGCGTCCGTCACGTGCTCGTTGCCACTGCCATTGAACACGCTGGCATACGCCACCAGCACCCCTTCGTGCTCCACCAGCAGACAGACCCGAGCCGGGTCGGCCAACTCACCCCGCTGCTTGCTCTCGGTAAAGGCGTCCTCGAGATACATGGCCATATCGGCCGGATCGTTGTCCGCCGCAAAGGTCTCAGAAAACACGCGGCGCGCGAACGCGCTCAGTAGGTGCGCGTCGTCAACCGTGGCTCGGCGCGTCGACAGCGAGGACACGTTTACCTCGCCACCACCGTAGTGGCCCGCACCGCGTTGTTACCGTAGCCCAGGCTGTTCCACACGATGCGCTCCGGCTGCACGGCCCCACTCGCATCTGTGGCGCGACTACGCAGCACCACCTCGCCGGCGGGGAGCGTTACCGGCAAGGCGAACGGCGTCCACGCATACGGCGACGCCGGCTCGCCCAGCGTGGCCTCGTGCCACACCTCGCCGACGGCCACCTCCACCCGGGTAATGGCGCCACAGCCCGACCATGCCCAACCCTGCAGGGTGGTCGCACACGCCGTGACGCCATTGGGCGCCGGTGACACAATCATGGACTTCACCAGCGCGCGCGTCACCGGCGTCCGCGTGCCGTCCACCTCGTACACGTACCGCTGCGTCTGGAAATAGCCCGTGAACGGCGTCGTGCGCACGTCGAACGCCGTGAGCCACTTCACGCTGGCCATGCCGTACCAGTTGGGCACCATGAGCCGCAGCGGCGCGCCGTGGTCAGGCGTCAGCAACGCGCCGTCCATGTGCGTGACCACCAGCGTGTCCGGGTGCAGCGCCACCTCCATGGGAAGCGCGCGCTCAAAACGCACGGCTCCGTCGGCGTCGTCGCGCGGGCCGGTGTCCGCGCCAATGGCCACCACCTCCTGCGCCTGCGGCGACACGCCGGCGCTCGCCAGCAGTGTACGCAACGAGACCCCCGTCCAGCGGGTGGTACTCACGGCGCCGAACGTCCACGGCTCACCGGGAGGCACCGGGTCCATCCCCAACCGCCCGTTGCCCGCGCACTCCATCGTCGCCACCACCGTGTGCGGCGGGAATGCGGCCACCTCCGCCACCGACCATACCAGCGGCGTGTCCACCGCCCCCGTCACCGACAGCTGCCACCCCGCATGCGACGGCGGTGTGGCGAAGTTGCTCCGCACATACACACTCTCGGGGGGCGTAACCGCGTGCTGCAGCGCCGACACCGGTGTTTCGGCGCACAACGGATGCGCCCGCACGACATCCAGCGGGGCACCAGGCGCAACGGAGTCGGACAACAGCGGGGCAGCAGACATGAGCGGAACCGCGAAAGGGAGAACGCCGGTCAGCGCGGCACGGGCCGCACGTACGCGCTGGAAATCACATCGAAGGGGGACGATCCACGCGCCTTGGCAAAGCCGACGGAATCGAGACGCTGCATGAACTGACGATCAAAAAGCGCGTCGACCCCGGGACTGTCCAACTCCGTCATGGGCAGCGTTGCCACGCGCACCTGCATGCGCACTCCTGTCACACCGGCGCTCACCGCCCGCGACAGGTTTTCGAGCGCCATGAGGGTCGAGGGCTGGTGCAGATAAAAAAGGAGTGCCGTGGATCGCCTGTCGATCTGCGAACGGCTGGAAGGCGTAATCACCCTCGGCTCACTGTGGGTGAAGTTGTTCATCACCACCCACACGCGCACCGTGACCTCCCCCAGGCCGCGAGCCGCCAGCGCCTCGCCAAGCCGCTCGTAGTCGGCGAAGGTCAGTCCCGCCAGGATGTTTTCTACCACACCGCCATCGGCGTGCAGATGACCATCTACCACGACCAGCGGAAAAACGCCCGGAATGGCAGTCGCGGCACGGAGCAGCGACCGCGCGCGCACGAGCCCGGCTGCGGTGGTATCCAACTCATCGCCCAATGACCACAGCCGACCGATCCCCAGATCCAAGTCGGTCGTGGCAAAGAGCAGCTGCCGATCTTCCCGGAAGGCCGAACGGAGCTCCGATCGAAACTGGCCATCGACCACCATGGCCAGCGTGCGGTCGTACCGCGCGGTGTTCACCAGCCCCCCGGTGCGCCGCAGCCAGAACCACCAATCGAAGGTGGGGGCAATGGCGGTGGCGGCTCGCTCGTACAGCGCCGAGATGGTATCGAGCGCCGCCGCGGTCCCCAGCAACGCATAGGGGGCCTGCAGCGCCCCGGTGCTGATCCCGGTGACGAGATCGAAGCGCGGCATGGGGGTGTCGGTGCGTGCACGCCATCCCCGCAGAAACCCGGCCCCAAAGGCGCCGTTCTGCCCGCCGCCCGACAACATCAGAACGTCGAGCGTGCGATCGCCCCGCCGTTCAGCCCGTCGGATCAGCCGCGCGATGACGCTGTCCCGTGTCTCGCGGTCCCGTTGCGCCAGCGGCGCCGCATCCTGCTGCACCGACGCGAGGCTGGCCGGTGGACGCGAAATGGCCGCGCACCCAAACATGACCAGTCCCAGCCCACCCACCAACGCTATCGGCGCCCATCGATTAGTGATCTGCACGGGCGAAATATATCAGAGGCGACTCACCGGTCCGAGCCGTCTCAGCTGGCCCGCTTTTCCCGGCGCTGTCTGGCGCGATGTCCCACCGCCACCGCATGGTCCGCCCACACCCGCAACGCGTCCGGATCCTCCAGGACATCGGCCGGGACCTCGTAGTACTGCATCACTTCTCCGCCTTCACCAAACGGACGAAACGGACGCATCCCCCTCGCTTCGAAATGCGCCCGGGTGCGATCGTCGACCTTGAAGTACAGCACATCATTCCCGATGAGCGCGAAAAAAATGGGGCCGCAGTAGATGCCGACGCCACCGAACATGCTGCGCGCGTGGACTTCGGGAAGCGCCCTCGAAAGCTGCTCGAGGACGAAGGCGCGATAAGTGGCACTGACCGTCATGCGTAGATAGTCGGGCTCCAGCACGCTCCCGTCAACCAGCGATCTCAACGCAGACCGTTCAAAATCGCGGAACGTCGACCTCAGTACGTTTCGTAGCGCCCACGGATGGCTCGCAGCAGCTCCATGTCCACCGGCGCATTCCGACGATAGGCGTCGGCGGCCAGGGCCGCCGCATCGGCGACGTACTTGTCGAAGTCCCCGCCTGGTGAGCACACCAGCAGATAGCGCGTGCGGCTCGCCCCCTCGATGCGATAGCTGTGCAGCACGCCCGGCGGAATGTACGCCACGTCGCCCGGGGCCAGCATCTCGTCATGGTGCGCGAAGCGCACCGCGCAGGTGCCCTCGAGACAGACGAAGGTTTCCGCGTAGCTTCGGTGCCAATGCAGCGGCGGCCCCGCAAAGGGGCGTTCGAAGGTGAACTCCGTCACCACCGTCGCCCCACCGGTGTCCGCACTCGACACCAGCACGCGCACCTCGAACCCCATGCCCGCAAACCGGTATGGCACGACTTGGTCGCGGGACCGCACGACGCCTTCGCCCTGTTCATGCATGCAGCACGTCAGGCCCCCAACGAGATGCGCTGTATGCTACTCGTTATGGTCGACGTTGCCAGATTCAGAAACAGCTCACCGTCGGTAATGGACAGCTCAAACGTCATTCGACGGTCGAGCCGATCCACCAGCGCGTCGATGAGCTCGCGCTCGAGCCGATAGCACTCGATCCGCTCCACTTTGTGAATCCGCTCGCCGGCGATCTGGCGCCGCCAGACTGTCGGGTCCTTGTGGGTGTACACGACCGTGCGGGGAGCGGCCTTGCTGGCCTTGTGCAGCCGCGACGCCTCGGGGAGCCCGATTTCGATCCACGTCGTGATCGTCCCCGTTAGATCGCGCACGCTTACCGTGGGGTCGTCGGAGTCGGACACCCCCTTCGAAAAGGCAATGCCTTCATGGTACTCGAGGCAGTAGGCCAGCAGCCGCGCCACGAAGTACTCCGGCGACTCCGACGGGTGCATGGCCATACGGAACTCGAGCTGCTCGTACACGCCACGATCCACGTGCGCGAGGGAGACGTTCATGGTGTACATGGTGGACGTCAGTGCCATGTTCCCCCCCGCGCCGGCGCCGTCCTACACTCTCTTGGCGTACGCCGCATCAGCGGCAGTGCGTCAGCCAGCCGTGCCGATCTGCAATCTGTCCCTTGGCAATGCCGAGGTACTCCGTTTGCAGCTGCTTGGTGATTGGTCCCACGCGGCCGGCGCCAATCGTAATGCGATCGATGCTGCGCACCGGCGTCACCTCAGCGGCCGTGCCCGTGAAGAACACTTCGTCGGCCATGTAGAGCATTTCGCGCGGGATGTGCATCTCGCGCACCGGAATGCCGGCGTCGGCGGCGAGTTGGAGAATGGTGTTGCGCGTAATCCCCCCCAGAATGCTGCCATCGAGCGGCGTCGTGATGATGGTGCCCTTGGACACCATGAACACGTTCTGCCCCGACCCTTCGCTCACCACGCCGCTCGGGCTGAGCGCAATACCCTCGGCGTAGCCGTTGGCCAGGGCCTCCATCTTGATGAGCTGACCGCTGAGGTAGTTGCCCGCGATCTTCGCCATGGCGGGAATCGTGTTGGGCTGCACTCGTTGCCAGCTGGAAATGCACGCGTCCACGCCGGCATCGAGGGCTTCATCGCCCAGATACGCGCCCCACGGCCAGCACGGGAGATACGTTTCCACCGGCGCGCCAATGGGCACCATACCCGCCGTGCCGTAGCCTCGCACGACCATGGGGCGCAGGTAGCACGACTCGACCCCGTTGCGCGCGACGGTTTGCCGCGACGCCTCGAACAGCTGCTCCAACGTAAACGGCACCTCCATACGGTAGATCTTGCACGAATGCAGAAGCCGCTCGAGATGCTCGCGCAGACGGAAAATCGCCGGTCCCATGGGCGTGCTGTAAGCACGGATGCCCTCAAAGGCGGACGATCCGAACTGCACGGAGTGGCTGAGCACGTGGATGGTGGCGTCTGCCCACGGAATGAAATGGCCATCACGCCAGATCCACTGCGTCTCGGAAATGCGGCTCATGTGCGGTAGAGCTGAAGGAAAACGGAAGCGCGCGGACCCGCGCGACGACTTTAAGGGCGGCGAAACAGCGGGGACGACTAGAGCAACGAGCGCACGGCGCCGCCGTCCACCAGCACGGCTTGGCCGGTCACGAAGCCGGCACGCGTCGAGCACAGGAAAGCTATCACGGCGGCCAGCTCATCGGGGCGTCCCACACGCCCCAGCGGCGATTCGTTCGCCCACCCGGCAAATATCGCCTCGGTGGAGAGTCCGCTGCGCGCCGAATTGGCGGCGGCGAGGTCGTCGAGCCGCTCGGTGGCGGTGAACCCCGGCAGCACCGTGTTCACCGTCACGCCGTCGCGCCCCACGTCGTCGGCCAACGTGCGCAGATAGCCCGTCACGCCCGCGCGCAGTGCATTGCTCAGCACCAGGTTGGCCTGCGGACGCTTCACGGCCAGCGAGGTGATGGCGATGACCCGCCCCCACTGCTTTTTTTGCATGGCCGGCACGAACGCGCGCGTGAGTTCCACCACACTGCGCAGCAGCATGTCGGTTGCCGCCTGCCACACGCTCCAGTCGTGCCCCAGCGGCGTCCCGGTTGGCGGCCCCCCCGTGTTGCACACCAGAATGTCGATGCCCGCCGGATACGCCGACTGCACATGCGCCACCACATGCGCGATCCCTTCGGCCGTCGCGAGGTCCGCCTCGAGTGCCGTGACAGTCACGCCGTACGCTTCGAGTTTGCGCTTCGCCGCGCGAATGCTGTCGCCGGCACGCGAGCAGATCACCAGCTCCACCCCTTCCTGCGCCAGTTCGTCGGCGGTGGCGTACGCAATGCCACGGCTGGCCCCACAGACGAGCGCCACCTTGCCCTCGAGACCAAGATCCATCAGCCCTGCCCTCCGTTGCGCATCGGCTGGCCCGAGCGGAGATAGTCGTCCGACTTGTCGATCCAGTCCTGACGCGGCGGATTGAAAATGTCCACGTCGAGCGTGTCTGCGAGCGCTTCAGCGCGGTGCCGCACCATGCTGGGAATGACGAGTACTTCGCCGGCGCGCACGTCCACGAAGGTCTCACCAGGCTGGTCGGCGTGTTCGCCAATCCAGAAGCGCAGCGCGCCCGAGAGGACGTAGGTGATCTGCTCGTTGATGTGATCGTGCGCGGGGACGATCGCGCCCTGCTTGAGATACACGTGCGCGAGCATCTGCTTGTCGGTGTACACCAGGCGACGGCCAATGAGCGGCGTCAGCTCTTCGACGGCCATGTCGTCCCACACGATCTTGCGTACGTCGGTCATATCCTCAGCCAGGTGCGGGGAAGCGGGAAGGGGGGTGAGTCAACGGTCACGCCGGCGCCGCCGGCGCACGCGATCAGCGTTCGGCGACGAACACCGCCTGCTGGGCAAACTTCGGCGCGCCAAGCTCCGCCACCAGCAACTTCGCGAGCGACGCACGCGACACCTGGCTGCCGGCACCGATCGACACCGTGGCATCCATCCGCGCACGATCGCTCGCCGACCCATCGGTCAGCGTGCCGGGCTTGATCACCGTCCAGCCCGCGAGATGGCTGGCGCGCACATATCGCTCCTGCTCATCGCGATCTTCCATCATGCCGTCGTGCGCCAAGCGACGCGCAAAGAGCGCGCGAATCTTCATCGTGATTCCCACCGTCGATTCGCCCGCCATGGCGCTCGTGACCACCACCAATCGCGATTGCTTGAGCGTCTTCATGGTGCTCACAATGAGCTTGGTGGCGGCCGCGATATACGGGACGCGCGCATCATCCTTGTGCCCAAGCAGCACGACGGTCGCATCCGCACCGCGCAGGACCTCGCGCACCGCCGTCGGATCGGCGAGCGACCCCACAATGACGGTGGCATTCTCGGGCAGCTGCTCGGACGGCTTGGCGCGATAGTGCAGCCGCAGGGAATGCCCGGCGTCCGCCGCAGCCATGATGAACTGCTCTCCCAATCGGCTCGACGCGCCGTACACGGCAATGATCATGTGCGTGCGCCCGTGGAACGGCGGGGTCGAGGGTTTTCTACTAGAATGGAGGTAGGCGCCATGCCTACAACTTGCACTCGCCCCCCACGGTCCGCCATGACGGTCACGCCATCTTCCGTCCCCTCCGATATCGCGATCGCCCAGCAGGCAATCATGCGTCCCATCCGCGACGTGGCGGCCGAGCTCGGACTCGCCGAAGACGACATCGACCTGTATGGGAAGTACAAAGCCAAACTGCCATTATCGCTCGCGTCGGCACCGCCCAAGGGGCGCCTGGTGCTGGTCACGGCCATCAATCCCACGCCGGCGGGCGAAGGCAAGAGTACCGTGAGCGTCGGCCTGTCGCAGGCGTTCCGTCGGCTCGGGCACAACGCCGTGCTGTGCATGCGCGAACCGAGCCTCGGGCCGGTGTTCGGGGTGAAGGGCGGTGCCGCCGGTGGCGGCTATTCGCAGGTGCTCCCCATGGACGACATCAACCTGCATTTCACCGGCGACTTTCACGCGATCGCCAGCGCGCACGCGTTGCTCAGTGCCATGATCGACAACCACCTCTATCATGGCAATGCGCTGGGGCTCAACCCCAAGGCCATCTCGTGGCCGCGCACCATCGACATGAACGACCGCGCGCTGCGGAGCGCCATCATTGGGGTCGGTACGGGCAACGGGACCATGCGCGAAGAGCGGTGGGTCATCATCCCGGCCAGCGAAATCATGGCGATCGTGTCACTCGCCGCCGACGCCGAAGACCTGGAGCAACGACTGGGTAACATCGTTGTGGGCACCACGCTCGGCAAAGAGAAGAAGCCCATCTACGCACGCGACCTCGGCGCCACCGGCGCCATGACACTGTTGCTCAAGGATGCCATGCGCCCCAACCTCGTGCAGACGCTCGAGGGAGGCCCGGCCATTCTGCACGCCGGACCGTTCGGCAACATTGCGCACGGTTGTAACTCACTCGTGGCGACGCGCGCCGGGCTCGCATTGGCGGACATCGTCGTCACCGAAGCGGGATTCGGCAGCGATCTGGGCGCCGAGAAATTCTTCGACATCAAGTGTCGCGCTGGTGGGCTCAACCCCGAGGCGGCCGTGCTCGTCGCCACGGTGCGCTCACTCAAAATGCAGGGCGGTGTGCCCAAGTCGGCGCTCGACCAGGAAGACCTTGGCGCCCTCGAACGTGGACTGCCGCATGTCGCACATCATGTGCGCAACGTGCAGCAGTTCGGCGTGCCGGTGGTGGTGGCCATCAACCGCCGCACCAGCGACAGCGACGCAGAAGTCGAGATGATCCGGTCGTATGTTGCGCAGCTTGGTGTGCCCGTAGCCATGTGCAACGTGTGGGCAGAGGGCGGCGCGGGCGGTGAAGCGTTGGCGCACGAAGTGCTCGCCCTGTTGGCCTCCGGGCGCGCCGAGTTCCGGCCGCTGTACGACAGCGGGCGTCCCATTCGCGAAAAGATTCTCGAGGTGGCGCAGAAGGTGTACGGCGCCGACGGCGTGGACTTCTCGAGTGCGGCCGAAAAGAGCATGGCGTGGCTCGAAGCCAACGGCATGGCACACACGCCGGTGTGCATGGCCAAAACGCAATACTCGCTCACCGACGATGCCACGCGGCTCAACGTGCCCACTGGCTTTCGCATTACCGTGAACGAGGTCTACGGCAGCGCCGGCGCGGGCTTCGTGGTGGCCAAATGCGGCGACATCATGACGATGCCGGGGCTGTCGAAAAAGCCCGCCGCCGAGGGGATGCGCCTGCGGGCGGATGGGACGATCGAGGGGCTGTCGTAACGCGCGGCACGACCCGCCGCGCCGCCGGTGTCAGGGCAACGGCAGCGCGGCTCCCGCCGGCTCGTCGTGCGCCACCAGCACCCCGTCTCCGACGTGGCGCTTCGAGAGCGCCTGCAGCTCTTCGATGATCTCCGGCGGAGAGCCGAGCGTCTGCCACCGGATAGCGAAGGATGTTCACGGTACCGCCGTGATCGGGCGCCTACTTGTAGGGGCTGTCGGACCGACGTGACCCACTGCCGCCACCTGGACGACGCGGACCGCGGCGGGCACCGCCGACTTTCGCACCTTCGACCGGACGCTCCGGCCCACGCGCTGCCGGCGCGCCACGCGGCGCCGCCGGACGGGCCGGCTTGCTGGACTTGCGCTCGGCTTCCGACTGCTGCGCCGCCGTGCGACGCGCCACCTTGGCGGCCGCGCGCGCACGATCTTCCGCCTTCTTCTTGCGAATCTCGGCGATGCGCTCGGCAATGGGCACTTCGAGCTTCGCCTGCGGCTTCGCGCTGTAGTCGAAATCGGGGACAGTTACCCGCGGCAACTGCTTCTTGATGGCGCGCTCGATGAGCTTGAGTTCACCTTCTTCTTCCGGGCTCACGAAGGTGAACGCTTCACCCGTCGCTTCGGCACGCGCCGTACGGCCCACACGATGGATGTAGTCCTCGGCGGCCACCGGCACGTCGAAGTTCACCACGTGCCCGAGCGCTTCCACGTCGATACCACGCGCAGCGATGTCGGTGGCCACGAGCACCTGATACGACCCGTCCTTGAAGCCGGCGAGCGCCTGCGTGCGCTGGCTCTGCGACCGATTGCCGTGAATACGCTCCGCCTTGATGCCGGCCGTCACCAGCTGCGACGCAAGTCGGTTGGCGCGATGCTTGGTGCGCGTAAACACCAGGGCCTGCGGCATGTCGCCGCGCTTGAGCAGCGAAATGAGCAGCGCACTCTTGAGATCCTGCGCCACCGGATACACGGCCTGCGTAATGCCCTTGGCCGGTGCCGCCGTACGCTGGAGGTTGAGCGTGACCGGTTTATCGAGCATCTCCTGCGCGAGCGCCGCGATTGGCGGCGGCATGGTCGCGCTGAAGAACAGCGTCTGCCGCTTGGTATTCGGCAGATGCCGCAGGATCTTCTTGATTTCGGGCAGGAAGCCCATGTCGAGCATGCGGTCGGCTTCGTCGAGCACCAGATACTCGAGCGCTTCCAGCTTGGCGTACGGCTGACGGAAGTGATCGAGCAACCGGCCCGGCGTCGCGATGAGCACATCGGCGCCGCTGCGGAACGCATGTTCCTGCGGACCCATGCCCACGCCTCCGAACACCGCCGCACCCGTGAGCGGCGTATGAATGGTGACGTCCTTCAAGCTGTCATGAATCTGAGCGGCGAGTTCACGCGTGGGCGTGAGCACGAGCGCGCGCGTCCTGCCGCGCGGCTTGCTCATGAGGTGATGCAGAATGGGAAGGAGGAACGCGTACGTCTTGCCGCTGCCGGTCATGGCGCAGGCCAACAGATCGCGTCCTTCGAGCGCCGGCGGAATCGACTCGCCCTGAATTGGCGTCGGACGGGCAAACCCGAGCTCCTTGAGACCCTGCAGGAGATTCGGGTGAAGCTGAAGCGTGGTAAACGTCGGTGAAGCAGTCACGTGTGGTTTCTTGGATGATGTGGGTCCGTGAAACTTCGCCTGATGCACACTCGAGCGGTACCTGTGTAGGCTGGCAATCGCCAAGCCCGTCAGCCTGTGGCCGCGATCTCCTCGCCGGGATTGATGAATCGATCGCTCTCGAGCTGGTATTGCCGCCGGTACAGATCGCGATAGCGTCCCCCCAGCTCGAGCAGCTGCGCGTGCGTGCCGCGCTCCACGATTTCGCCATGCTCCAGCACGAGAATCTGGTCGGCACTCGTGATGGTCGAGAGACGGTGCGCAATCACGAAGGTGGTGCGTCCAGCGCGCAAACGGCGCAGTCCTTCCTGAATGAGATGCTCGCTTTCGCTGTCGAGGCTCGACGTGGCCTCGTCGAGAATGAGCACCCGCGGATCGGCGAGAATGGCGCGCGCGATGGCCACACGCTGACGTTGACCACCCGACAGTTTCACCCCCCGCTCTCCGACGATCGTGTCGTAGCCCTGCGGGAATCCTTCGATGAACTCGTGCGCGTTGGCGATTTTTGCCACGTGCCTGATCTCGTCGTCGGTTGCGCCGGGCTTGGTGAACGCAATGTTCTCCTTCACCGTGCCGTCGAACAGGAAGTTGTCCTGCATGACCACGCCAAGGTGCCGGCGATAGTCGCGCAGCTTGAGGTCACGCACCGGGACGCCATCCACCTTGATGCTCCCCCGCTGCGGCTGCGCGAACGCCATGATGAGCGAAATCATGGTGCTCTTGCCGCTGCCGCTCGATCCCACCAACGCCGTGGTGGTGCCGGCCGGCGCCGAGAAGTTGACGTGCTTGAGCACCGGCACGCCGGGTTCGTACTCGAAGCTCACGTCGTCGAACTCCACACGCCCCACGACCTCCGGCACCGACTGCTTGCTCGCGTCTTCCTGGTCTTCGGTAGCCATGTCGCGCAACTCGCGAATGCGGTCGAGTCCCGCAAACGCTTCCGTGATCTGCGTGCCGATGCTCGCTACCGAAATGAGCGGCGCCGTCACCATGCCGATGAAGATGAGGAACGTGAACAGGCTGCCGATCGTCGTCGTGCCACGCATCACGTCACCGCCACCGACGTACATCACGATCACGCCGATCACGCCCACGACCGCGAGGCCCAGCGTGCCGGTGAGCGAGGTGCCGGTGATGGTTTTCGCGATATTCTGGAAGAGACGCTGCACCCCCTTGCCGAACACTTCCTTCTCGCGTTCTTCGGCGGTGTACACCTTGATGAGACGAATGCCGCCCAGCGTTTCCGTGAGACGACCCGTGACTTCGGCGTTGATGACGCTGCGCTCGCGGAATACGGGGCGGAGGCGCTTGAACGCCACGCTCATACCGGCGCCGAACACGGCAATGGGCACTACCGTCGCGAGCGTGAGCTTCCAATTGAGATGCAGCAGCACCGCCATGGCCGCGATCGCGCTCAGAATGCCGCCCGTGAGCTGTATGAGCCCCGTGCCGATGAGATTGCGAATGCCTTCGGGGTCGCTCATCACGCGCGACACCAGCACGCCGCTCTTGGTGCTGTCGAAGTAGCGCACCGGCAGGCGAATGAGATGCCCCTGCACTTCTTCGCGCAGCTGCGCGATGGCCTGCTGCGCCGCGACGCTCACGACTTGCGAGAGCGCGTAGCCGGTGAGTGTCTGCACGATGGTGGCACCAAGTCCGGCCAGCGCGACGAGCCCCAGCATGCGCAGATCCTTCTGCGGCAGCACTTCATCGAGTACGTACTTGGTGGAGTACGGCAGCACGAAACTCGAGGCTCGGCTGATCAGCATCAGCACCAGGCCGATACTCACGGACTTGCGGTGCTGGAGAATGAGTGCGCGGGCTTCGCCCCAGGCGCGCTTGCTGTCGTACTTGGGCTTCGTTGGTGGAACGGGTGGAGGAACCATCCACCAAAGTTAGCACGTCGTCTGGGGTCGGGCCGTGTCCAGGTTCCGCTCTCATGCGCGCGACGCCGGAGCACCGTGGTGGGATCCTCGTCGGCCAGCACTTCCCGCGTCGGCTGATTATCGAGCCATTAAGAGAGCAATAAGGCGCCGTAAAGGCGCCATGGTCTACATGGAACGCTGAACCAACGCCTCAATGCGCTTGAGATGCTCGGCCGACGGCAGCGCGCCGCGCATTCCGGCGGTGTTGTCGTTCACGTATTTCACCTGCGCCGTACCCGGAATGACACAGGTCACCGCCGGGTTGGCCACGATGTACTTGAGGAAGACCTGCGCCCAGCTCACCGCGTCGAATTCCTTGGCCCACTCGGGCACCGGCGTCTGGAGCACGTTCTGAAAGACCCGCGTGCGCCCGAACGGCAAGTTCACCAGCACGCCAATGCCCTTCTCGCGCGCCATGGGCAGCACCCGCTCGGCGGCGTTGCGATTGTCGGCCGCGTAGTCGATCTGGATGAAGTCCAGCGTCTCCGACTGCATGAGTTCCTCGAGCATTGGGTACTGCTGATCGCTGCTCGTCGTCACCCCCACGTAGCGAATGCGGCCCGCGGCCTTCATCTCGCGCAGCACCGGCAACAGCGTCGGCGTGCCCTGGAGGTTCCACACCTGCATGAGATCGATGCGTGTGGTCTTGAGGCGGCGGAACGACTCCTCCATTTGCGCGACGCCCGGGGCCGCATCTGCCCCCCGGATGGACACCTTGGTGGCCAGAAAGAGTCGATCGCGAATGCCGAGCTCACTCACCAGCTCTCCCGTCACCACCTCGGCCTCCCCGTACCCGGGGGCGGTGTCGATCACCTTCCCGCCCAGCTTGGGAAATTCCCGCAATGTCTCACGCAGGGGGGCCTTTTCCTCGACCGTCGACACGTCGTAGCGGCGCGCCGTCCCAATCCCGACGACCGGAAGCTTTTCGCCGCTCGACGGAATCGCCCGGGATATGAGCGCGCCCTGCGCCGCGTCGTCGCGCGCGAACACCGGGGGCAGCACGCCGTGGCGCAGGGCTTCAGCCGCCGCCGGTGTGACGATGGCTGCCAGACCGGCACCGATTCCGAGCTTGAGCGCCGCACGGCGCGAGACAATTGGCGACGATTCGGGACGAAGCGTGTCAGACATGGGGCCGTTGGCGAACGGTTGATGGCGTTGCTGCGTTCATGAAATGTCAGCGAGGGGTGCGCCCTCCTGCGATCGCAGGACAAACGGCGGCGCCAAGCTGATTGGTCCCTGGGGTGTCGTTCCGGTAGTTTACCGGTGATACCCGCCCCCCATCAGGATTGCATGTACATACCCGATAAAGAAACACTGGCCAAGGTCGAAGTGCTTGCCGACCTCGAAAGCGACGTCGAGCAGCTCATGGCGACGCACGAGTCCAAGCGCATCCTTTGGTTCCCCTCCGAACTGCTCGCCCCCGCCCCCGACACGGACCCCGACGAACATGTGAAGATGCTGCGCGAACGTGCGCGCGGCATCAGCATGCCGGCCCGTGTGGCGCTCGCGCTCAACACGCTCACCGAAGAAGGGCTGCCGCACTTCCACCGCCTGCTCGCCACCTACCTGGGCGGGGACACCTTCTGGGCCAAGTGGAACAACCTGTGGACCGCCGAGGAAGACCGTCACGGCGCCGTGCTGCATGACTACGCGCACGACAGCAAGATCCTCGACAATCCGGTGCTCGAGCGCATGCAGTTCGAGTATCTCAAGGCCGGTTTCGAGCCCCAGTGGGACAAGGATCCGTATCGCGTGTTCGTCTATACCTCGCTGCAGGAGCGCGCGACGCAGGTGAGCCATGCCAATACCGGCAAGCTCGCGGGCGAATACGAGCCGCTCATTGGCGAGGTGCTCGCCAACGTGGCCAAGGAAGAAGCGCGGCACTACGTGTTCTACCGCGAAATCTTTCAGCGCGTGCTCGTGCGCGACCCCAACAACGCCATGGTGTCGGCGTCGCTCGTCATGCCCAGCATCGATATGCCTGGCGTGAGCATGCCGCATTTCCGCGAGATGGGCGACGTGATCCGTCGTGCCGGTATCTACGGCCCGCGCGATTACATCAGGATCGTCGACGATCTCATCAAGTTCTGGGCGCTCGACAAGGTCGAGGGGCTCAACGAGATGGGCAAGAAGGCGCAGGAAAAGATCATGGGGATCACGGCGCGCCTGGAGCGCATCGCCGATGCCATGGAGACCCGTAGCAAGGCCAAGACGTTTGCGTTCAACGTCGCCTTCGCTCGCGAATTCGCGATGGACTGATTGCCAGTCGTCCGCTTCTTCAACGCCTTACCCGCTATTCCGCAGCCCCGCCGCGATCCCGTTGATGGTGATGTGAATGCCGCGGCGCAGGGACTCGTCCGTCGCGCCTTCGGGAGCGCCGCGCTCGCGGTACCGGCGCAACAGCGCGATCTGCAAATGATTGAGTGGGTCCATGTACGGAAAACGCGTGGCGATGGACCGCGCCAGCAATGGATTGTCGGCCAGCAGCTCCTCTTGCCCCGTAATGCGCCGCAACGCGTCACGCGTGCGCTGCCACTCGGCGCTGATACGGCTGAAGATCGTGTCACGCAATGTTGCGTCGGTCACGAGTTCGGCGTAGCGCGACGCGACGCGCAAGTCGCTCTTGGCCAGCACCATGTCCACATTCGACAGCAGTGTGCGGAAGAAGGGCCACGCCGTGGCCATGCGCTGCAGCACCGGCAAGCCGTCGGGATGTTCTTCCAGCCACTGTGACACCGCGCTGCCGAAGCCATACCACCCCGGCAGCATGCAGCGGCACTGCGCCCAGGCGAACACCCATGGGATGGCCCGCAAGTCTTCAATGCGGTCCGATGGCTTTCGCGATGCCGGACGGCTCCCGATGTTGAGCGTCGCAATTTCAGCAAGCGGCGTACTCTCGCGGAAGTACTGCGTAAATCCCGGTGTGTCGTATACCAGCGCGCGATACGCCTGAAACGCCAGCGCCGACAATCGCTCCATGACCGGATGAAAGGTCACCGCCTTGTCGGCCTGATTTTCATGATCGGTGAGCGTGGCCTCGAGCGTCGCTGCCACCAGCAGTTCCAAATTGCGGCGACCGACATCCGGCGTCGCATACTTGGACGCGATCACTTCGCCTTGTTCAGTGAGTCGGATCTGTCCGCTGACTGCGCCCGAGGGCTGGGCCAAAATGGCCTCGTAGCTGGGGCCGCCACCGCGGCCCACACTGCCGCCGCGACCGTGGAAGAAGCGCAGCTTGACCGACGCGCGCGCGAACACCCCCATGAGTGCGAGCTCGGCCTGATACAACTCCCAGCCGCTCGTGAGGAAGCCACCGTCCTTGTTGCTGTCGGAGTAGCCGAGCATGACCTCCTGCACATTGCCCCGCGCGGCGACGAGCGCGCGATACGCGGGAAGGTCGAACGCCGCCTGCATGACGTCGCCGGCGCGCTGCAGGTCGCTGATGGTTTCGAAGAGCGGGATGATGTCGAGTGCCACACCGGGCGCGGCGCCGCCGGTGGCGAGCCCCGCCTCCTTCAGCAGCAGCGCCACCTCGAGCAGGTCCGACACACCATCGCACTTGGAGATGATGTAGTGTGGCAGCGCCGCGCTTCCGAAGCGCTCGCGCATGACGCGCGCCGCGAACACGATGTCCAGTTCACCCTGAACCTCGGCGCTGTACGTCAGGTGCGGCGAGTACAGGGGCCGCGTGCCGCCGAGCTCCGACGCCAGCAACGCCACCCGTGCCGCTTCGTCGAGCGCCAGGTATTGGTCGGTGATGCCCGCCTGCGCGAGGAGCTCGGCCACCACTTTCTCATGCACATCGGCATTCTGCCGCAGATCGAGCGGGGCCAGGTGGAATCCGAACACGTCCACGGCCGTCATGAGCGCACGCAGCCGCCCGCTGGCGAGCAACGTCAATCCGGTGTGCACGAGTGACTCGTGCACCACACGCAACTCGGTCCGTAGCTCGGCCGCGTTTCCGTAGGGCGCCGCGTCGCCCAACGCGGCACGCGTGGGGAGCGGCACGTCGAGCGTTCGCATCGTGGCCACGAGTCTCGCATAGATGCCACTGAGCGCACGACGATACGGCTCGTCGCGCCGCTGCACCGATTGATCCGGCGAGGCCGCCGCAAGCGCATCGAGTGCCGGCGTCACAGGATGCAAGGCGCGCGATACGCTGAGCGTACCACCGACTTCGTGTACTTCGGCCAGATAGAAATCGAACGCCGCGGCCGATTGCCGGCGGAGCGTATCGCGAAGAATGTCGGCGGTCACGAACGGATTACCGTCACGGTCACCGCCAATCCAGCTTCCTACCTGCAGAAATGTCCCCGGCGTAAACGGTACGTCGGGGAACCGTTGGGCCCACAGGGAGGCCGTGTGCGCGTACAACCGCGGCACCTCGGTCAAGAAGGTGGTGCGGAAATAGCCAATCCCGTTCTTCACTTCGTCGAGCACGCGCAGCCGCTCGCCGCGAACGAGGCGCGTAAACCACAGCGTCAACACCTGACGCTGCAACGCCAGATCGTTCTCGGCGCGCTCTTCGGCGGTCAGCACCATGCGATCGCGTTGCGCCAGCAGCTTGGCAATCTCTTGCATGGCCACCTGTGTGCTCTGCCGTTGCACTTCCGTCGGGTGCGCGGTGAGCACGGGTACTACCAGCGCCTCGGCAAAGAATTGCTGCAACCGTTCGCGCGCGTCGGCGTCGTCACCAATCGCCTTGCGCACCGCGTCGATGGCAAAGGCCAACGTCCCCTCGCGTGCCGGCGAGCCCATGGCCTCGTGCGCACGACGGCGGCGCGCGCGATGTGTATCCTCGGCGATGTTCGACAGCTGCAGGAAGTACGCGAAGGCGCGCACCACGCTGAGCATTGTGGCCGGCGGCAACTGATCGAGCAGATCGTGCAGCCGCGCCCGGTCCTCGGCCCGTCCCTCGCGCGCAAAGCGAATGGCGGCCTTGCGCGTCTGCTCGACGAGCTCGAACGTCGCCTCCCCCTCCTGCTCCCGAACCGCGTCGCCAAGCAGACGGCCAAGGAGGCGAATATCGTCGCGGAGTGGTAGGTCTTTGTCGTCGCGGTTGATGGGCATGCCGTAAACTACGCCACGGCACCGCGCCTCAGCGACGGATTCGCCCCGTTCCCTCGGCGACGAGGAATGGATCATCCCCGAAAATGCCATCGACCCCCAGCGCGATCATTTCGCGCACCTCGGCGAGCGCATCACCACGGTACCGCTTGGGAAGAAACACCGGCTCCGGACGCACCGTCCATACGTGCACCAGTAGCCCCGCCGCGTGCGCATCGCGTACGACCGTCGTCGGTACGGCAGACGAGTCCGCCCCCACCAGCATCCGGGTGTTCACGCCAATGCCGTTGGCGAACGTGGCGATCTCCCGTAACCGCTCCGGCGTAATGGCCCCGCGGTCGAGGAGATAAATGAGCCGCACGGCGGTCTGCCCACGCAGCGCCTTCAGGTTCGCCCACTCGAAGCTCTGAATGAACACCGGGGCATTCGCCCGGTTCATGCCACGTGCTGTAAGCGACGCCAACAGCGCCGGCTCCAGCGGAAGGCCAATGGCGCGATGATACGTTGGGTGCTTGGTCTCAGGGTATACGCCCACCACCCGCCCGCGGGCACGGCCCAGCGAATCGGCGAGCGCGAGCACTTCGTCGAAGGTGGGAATACCGTACTGTCCGTCATAGGCATGCGAACGGAACGGCAAGCGCTCGCGGGCGCGCAGTGTACGGAGCTCGGCCAACGTAAAGTCTTCGGTGAACCACCCCTGCATGGTGTCGCCGTCGACCACCTTGCGGGTGCGCCGCGCAGGGAACTTGTCGGCCACGTCGGTGGTGGCACCGATTTCGTTCTCGTGGCGGGCCACGAGCACGCCATCCTTGGTGCTTACCAGATCCGGCTCGATGAAATCGGCGCCCATCTGCACAGCCAGCGTGTAGGCGGCCAGCGTATGCTCGGGGCGATGCGCGCTCGCCCCGCGGTGCGCAATGACGATGGGGCGCGTCGACGGCATGAGCGAGAGCTCCGGCGTCGTGCGGCACCCCGAGAGCACCGTGCCGGTGAGCAGGAACGGGACCGTCGCGGCGCAGCGCAACGCCTGGGCCGGCCGAAGGGCGGTACGGAACGTGGGCATGCGGAAAGTGAGCATACGGACCATGATAACGCGGACAGGCCGCGTGGAACTGACCGCTTCGTCACGGTTTGGACGCGATGCGACGGCCGCCCCCGGTTGACGCGCCCCGTCTCGTCCTGCAGGATAGCGTATGGTCCCCACCGCCCCTGACGCACTGATAGCGGCCATCCGCGGCCGCGATCAGCTCACCATTGTTCGCCAACTCGACGAAGACCCAGCACGCGCTACGATGCGCGGCCCTGGCGGTGAGTCCCTTGTGCTGTTCGCCTGTTATGCGGGTGCAGCCGATCTGGCGCCGCTGCTTCTGCGTGGCCGCAAGCCCGACGCCGGCGAAGCGGCGGCCATTGGCGATGTCGCGGCGCTCCGTGAGGCCATTGAAGCTGACGACGACGCCCGGGTCCGGCGGAGCAGTGATGGCTGGACGCCGCTGCATCTTGCCGCCTTTTTTGGCCGCGAAGACGCCGTCGCCCTGCTCATCGATCACGGAGCGCCGCTCGACGCGCACTCCACCAACGCCGCGCGCAATACGCCGCTGCACGCCGCCATTGCCGGCGCGAGCAAACCGGGCGTTGTCCGGCGCCTCATCTTTGCCGGCGCCGATGTCGAGTCGCGCGGCGCGAGCAATACCACCCCCCTGCACATCGCGGCCTCACGTGGCGACGCTGCGCTCTGTGACCTGCTCATGGCACGTGGCGCCGCCCCCCATGTGGTCATGGAAGACGGCACCACCCCGGCACAGCTCGCCACCGCTCGAGGCTTTGCCGACTTAGGCGAGAAGCTCGCCGCCCTGCCCCATCACGAGCCCGCCTGACGGGGCACGCGTCGGTTCCGCATCACTCTCGAGCGGTGGGGCGAGCAACTTGTACATCACCGGTGTCACGAGACGCGCAATGAGCGTGCTGCTCACCAAGCCGCCAATGATCACCCAGGCCAGCGGCGAGTACAACCCCGACCCCTGAAAGGCCAGCGGCAACAGCCCGCCAATCGCGGTCATCGTCGTGAGCACGATGGGGAGGAAGCGCACTTCGCCGGCACGCTGAATGGCCTCGTCCAACGCTACGCCGTCACGGCGCAGCTGGTCGGTAAAGTCCACCAGCAGAATGCTCGTCTTGATCTCGATGCCCACCAGCGCCACGAACCCGATCATGGCCGTGAAGCTGAAGGTGTAGCCACTCAAGAGCAGCGCCAGAATGCCGCCCACCACGCCGAGCGGGATGACACTCGCCACGACCAACGTGGTGCGGAAGTCGCGGAATTCGAGCACCAGAATGGCCAGGATGGCAAACACCGCCACCACCACTGCGCCGCCAATGCCCCCGAAGCTCTCCTGACGGCTTTCGATTTCGCCTGCCGGTACCAATGCGTAGCCAACCGGGAGCGGGATCGTTTCGAGCCGCGCAATGATCTGCTTCGTGACCGCATCGGTGTTGTAGCCCGAACGCACGTAGCTGGTCACCGTCACCGACCGTGTCCGGTCGGTATGGTCGATCGTCGTGGGCGAGCCCGCAAAGCGCAGACTCGCAATCTGCGACAGCGGCACCATCGCCCCGGTCACACTGCTCACGAAGATGCGATCGAGCGCTTCGGGTGCCGGCCGGCCGTTGTGGGCAATGCGCACCGTGATCGGATACTCGTCGCCGTTGTCGGCGCGGATGGCACCGGCCTGCAACCCGGCTATACCCAGGCGCAACGTCCGCTCGACTTCAGCACTCGGAACCCCAAGCAGCCCCGCTTTCTGTTTGTCCACCACGAGACGCAAGTCGGAGCGACGCAGACGTACCGGGTTGTTGACATACTGCGTGCCGTCGGTGCTCTTGAGCACCTGTTCGAACTTGGACGCAATCTGCTGCAACGTATCGAGGTTGGGCCCTTCGACACGCATCGCAATGGGCGCATCGATGGGTGGACCGTTCTCGAACTCCTTGAGTTCGATCCGCGCACCCGGATACAGCGCCAGCTTCTCGCGCAGCGAATCGAGCACGATGGGCGTGGCCTCGTTGTCGTACGCATTGAGCAGGACGAGCAACTGCGCACGATTCGGTGCCTCGGCGCGCTGGAACACGTTGTAGTACACATCGGGATTGTCCTTGCCCACGTTCGCGAAGATGCCGCGGGTACCGAGGTGCCCGGCAATAATCGCTTCGGCGTACTGCACGGCCCGATCGGTCTCCTGCAGCGACGTGCCTTCGGGCGTGGTGATGTCCACGTGGTACTGCGGCGTACCGGCTTTGGGGAAGAGTGAAAAGCCCACCGCCGGTACCAGGGCGAACGCGCCGACGACCAGGGCAAACGACGCCACAAGCGTCGCGCGCGGATACGCCATGGCCCGCTTGAGCAGCGGCGCATACGTGCGGTGAATGCCGCCGTCGAGCCAGCGCAACACGGCATTGCCGTCGGCATGCTCCTCACGCGGCATCAGCCGGCTGGCGAGCCACGGAATGATGGTAAGGGAGACGAACAGCGACGCCAGCACCGCGTAGACCACCGCGATCGGCAGCGAACGGATGTACCGGCCGGCAAGACCTGGAAGGAACAGCAGCGGCAGAAAGGCAAAGAGGAGCGTTCCCGTAGCCCCCAGTACCGCGACGCCGATTTGTTTGGTCGCCTCGATCGCCGCCTGGGTCCGGGTGTATCCGTGGCGCAGGAATCGCGCGATGTTCTCCACGACGACGATCGAGTCGTCCACCAGCAGACCCAGGGCAATCACGAAGCCCACAATCGACAGCTGATTGATGGAGTAGCCGGTGGCGTAGAGCAGCATCACCGCAATCGCCAGTGACGTGGGAATGGAGATCATCACGATGATCGACGCGCGCGTGCCCAGCGGCAGGAGCGTAATGAGCACCAGCGCAATCGCAATCGCGAAGTCCCACCCGAGTCGCGACAGACGCTCGTCGACGTTGCTCGACTGGTCGAAACCGCGCGCGAGCGTGATGCCCTTGGGCAGCGTGCGCTCGACGGCATCGAGTGCGTCCCACACGCGTGCCTTGACCGCCGAGACGTTGTTGCCCTTTTGCACGGCAACCGTGACCCACATGGCGCGCTGTCCGTTCCAGCGGCCCAGGTGTACCGGGTCACCGTCGGCCCATTGGACCGTGGCCACATCGGCGACGCGCACGGTGGCGCCGTTGGCGCCGGCAATCACGGTACGCTTCACGTCGTCGGCCGTCTTGTAGCGGCCACTCGTGGCGATGTTGTAGCGACGTGTGCCGACATCGACGGATCCACCGGGGATTTGCAGGTTGTCGCTACCGAGGGCGTTCAGCACCTGACCGGCGGTAAGCCCCAAGCGCGACAAGCGTCCCAGATCGAGCGTCACCTGCATCTCGCGGAGCGGGACGGCCCATCGTCCAGCCTTCTTCACACCGGGCACACGCTCCAGCGCATCTTCAATGCGCTTGGCGATGTCATCCACCTGCTGGTACGGCGCGCTCGGGGCAACGAGGGCCAGCTGAAACACGCTGAGGTCGGAGTTTTCGTTGCGCTTCACCTCGAGGCGCTGCAACGACGCTGGTAACCCCGGCCGAAGCGCGTTGACCTCGCGCACCACCTGATCGTACTTCCGGTCGGCGTCGACATCGGTCTCGAACTCCACCTTGATGACCGACAAGCCATCGCTGCTGGTGCTTTCGATCTTCTTGACCTGTTCAATGGTCTTGATCTGCTTTTCGATGGGCTCCGTGACCAACTGCTCCATGTCTTCGGGGCTCGCCCCGGGATACACCGCAACCGTCGTGAAGATGGGGACGGGGAAGTCAGGATCTTCGGCACGCGCAATGTTCATCCAGCTCACGGCACCCAAGGCCGCGAACATGAGGAACACGAGGACGGTGAACTGCCATCGGCGGACGGAGAACTCCGTGAGAGTGCTCAGGAAGTTCACGGCCTGGGTTCTCCGGTTCGCACGGCGAGCGTGGGCGTGGCGGCAAGGCGGCGAGTGGGGGCCATGCTGTCGAGCGTGGCCGTCGTGATGATGCGAATGGGCGCGTTCGGCGTCACGTATGCGGCGCCACGGGTGATGACGCGCGTGTTGACGGGGAGGCCGCTGATGGCCGCCCGATCGCCTTCAAGTCGGAGGATCTGGACGCGCAGCGGCGCGGCGGTGAGATCCGCCGTCGGCGTGCTGCCACTCTGCACGGTGTACACGGTTGCCGAATCGCGATCGGCTTCGAGCAGTGCATCCACCGGCAGCAGCGCGCCGCGCTGCTTTCCGCGGACCGTCACCGCCATCTGCCCCACCAAACCACTGGGCAGCGCGTCGGCATTCTGCACCGCCACCTCAACGGCGTAGGTGCCGGTGCGCGGATCGGCGGAGCGCCCCACGAGCACCACCTTCCCGGCAAAGCTCTTGTCGGGCAGCGCATCGAAGCGGACCATGGCCGGATCGCCGACTCTGACGCGAAGCGCGTCGCGGTCCGGGAGGCCGGCGCGCAGGACGCGACCACGGCGCGAGCCGCCGAGCATGAGCACCGGGGTCCCCGGGGCGACATTGCTTCCGGGTGTCACGAGACGTTGCAGGACGACGCCCGCTTCCGGCGCAGTGATGATCGCGTACTCGCGATTCACGCGGGCACTGGCGAGGTCCGCGCGCGCGGCCTCGAGTGCCGACATGGCGTCCTGCGCCTGCGCGAGGGTGGCGACGCTGTCAGCCGCCAGTCGTTGCACGCGTTGCTGGTCGCGCAGCGCTTTATCCACCGCGACCTGCGCCTTGTCTACGGCGGCGTCGATTTCGCGGAGATCGAGCATGGCGAGTACCTGTCCACGCTGCACCGTGGCACCTTCATCGACGAGGACGCGCGTGGCGATACCGCCAATCTTGAAACCGAGCGGGATTTCATCGCGCGAGCCGAAGCTGCCCGTGGCCATGACGAGTGCGGTGGAATCGCCGGTGGTGGCGTCAGCGACGGTTACGGGCACTGGGTCGATGCGGAGTTCGGGCGCTGGGGCATCGCGACAGGCGGCAATCAGCGGCAGGGCAACGGCCGAGAGATAGACGGTGGGGCGCATGAGCGGATGGCGGTGAGTGGCGGTGGACGTAGGGGCAGTCGAAGTCGGGGCAGTCATGGAACGCGTCCTCTGGAGGGAAGGCGATGTCAATTGGGAAGGGTGCGTAGCGCGGCAGCGCGTTCAAGGTCGACGATACGCGTGGCGACGCTGAAGCGCGTGATGACCTGATTGAGCGCGGCACCGGTAAAGGCCGATCGGGCGCTCAGGAATTCGATGTGGGTGGCAAGGCCTTCGGCATAGCGCCGTTGCACCAGCGAGAAGGCGCGCTGTGCGGCGGCATAGCGATCGTCGGCCGTCACGAGGTTGGTGCGGGCTGCCTGCACCGCATCCCATGCGTTGAGCACATCGCGGCGCACGGCGCGTTCCGCTTCGCGCCGACGGAACTCGGCTTCGGTGCGCGAGGCCCGCGCCTGTTCGCGCCGGGCGGCGTCCTGGGTGCCGTTGAAGAGGTTCCACCCCAGCACCAGGGAGGCGAGCCCGACATCGTTGTTGCGATCGAAACGGTACGCGTCGCCTTGGACACCATAGCTGGCCCCCAGCGAAAGGTTGGGGAGAAACGCGGAGGTCGCGACGCGCTCCTGCGCGCGCGCGATCTCAATGAGACTGCCGGTTTGCGCGAGCTCTTCCCGACGCTGGAGTGCCCTTGCGAGGACGCTTTCGCGATCCACGCTGGCGAGGTCGGTCAACGTGCTGTCGCTGGCCAGCACCACGGGCGCGTCGTCCGGCGCATTGCGCAAGAGGTTGAAGCCGCGACGCGCGGCCTCACGCTGGCGGCGCGTTTCTTCGAGCTGCTGCAACAGTTCGCTGCGTTCGGCGCGAGCGCGCAGCAGCACATCGGGGGTGGCCTGCCCGTTCTGAATGAGGCGCTCGCTCACGCGCACGTTTTCCTCGAGCACCGGGATCGTGGCTTCGAGCGTTTCAACGGCGCGCACGGTGGTGGCGTAGCCGAGCCAGGCTTGCTGCACGTCGGCGGCGAGTTGGCGCATCGCGGCGTGGCGGCCGCTGCCCACGAGATCACGCTGGGCGCGGGCGGCGGCGCGAGCGCCGAAGAGCGCGTCGTTGAACAGCGGCATGCTCAGTTCGAGCTTCGTTTCCTGTCGGAAGGGCAGCGTTGCGGCCACGTTGGTGGGAAAGCGTTCCTGCCCGATGAGCTGGTTGAGCGCGGCGTAGGCGGGGTTGATGAACTCGCCGATGTTCACAACGCCGCTGAACTCGGAGTAGCGGGCGTTGACCCCGAGCGACGGGAGAAAGCGGCCGTTGGCTTCGCGCACGCTTTGCGAGGCTCGGCGGAGCGCCGCGTTTTGCTGGGCGATCGCGAGGTTGGCGGTGAGCGCCTCGTTCACGTAGCCGTCGAGGAGGGTGCGGGCGGTGGCGCCGGCCGCCGGGACCGTCTGCGCCTCGACCGTTGCGGCCATGAAGAGTGCCAGCGTGAGCACTACGATGGCGGCTGCCGTGGCGGCGCTCTTGAACGGACGCTGAAACATCGCTCTTATTATGAACATCTCTTTATCTTGTTACAGCGTTAAGTGAATGAACCGAAAAAAAACGCCGAGACGCGGAGGATCTTCAAGACTTGCGGATGCGGGTCAAGCCGGGGTTCTGATACAGCCTCGAAGTAGACAATCGCACATGGTGCGAATGGCTTGCCGAGGGTCGCGGAAGGTGAGGTGCGGATCGTCGCGGTGGGTGAACCAGAGGGAGACGACCCCGTGGATGGCTCCCCAGAACAGCTGAGCGAGTTCGACCGGGTCGGTGAGTTCGGGACGATAGAGCCGTTTATCGATCCCTTCCTGCACCGTTTGAAAGAGGAACTGGTAGGCGTCTTTGTCAGGCATCGGCACGACGTTCCCAGTCGCATCCTTCAGCTGCTGCTGGTATGATGTCATGAACATGAATCGATACTGGCTCGGATTATCGAGTGCGAAGTCGGCGTAAGCCAGGCCGAGTTTGGTCAACCGTTCGATGGGGTCTTCAATACGGCCAATCCTGAACATCGCGTGGCCCAGCGCCGTGAAGTCGGACAGGCACAGCTCCACGATCAGGGTGTCCTTGTCCCGAAAGTGGTGGTAGATGGCCGTGGGCGTATAGCCGATCTTGGCGGCAATCGCCCGCATGGTCGTCGCCTCGACCCCCTCCACCACGAACAGCGCGCGCGCCGCATCCAGGATAGCCTGGCGCGTTTCGGCCTTTTGCCGTTCCCGGCGGGCCAGCGACGCAGAGCGAATGGCGGAGGTAGTCACGGATGGACGATACGACGTTCACCTAACACTGTCAAGTGGCTGACGGTTGGACGGTTACCTTGTTGATCCTGCCGCCTGCCGCGAGACCCGGTCGTTCGGCCCCTCCACGAATAAGGGCTCGGCGCGCGCCCATGTACCACCGATGACTTCGCCGCCAGAACCGCCACCATTGGGGCCTATTCGCGCCTAGTCCTCAGGCCCCCTTCTCCAGTCGCGTGTTCCGCGTCCCCAGCCAGAACGCCACCCCGAGCCACACCAGGCTCATGGGCGCCGCGAACAACGCAATGCTGCTTACCGCCATGCCAGCCGCCGAGAGTCCGGCGTACGACCACGCGCCAATCTGATCGCCGCCGCGGTACACGAACGTGTCGATGAAGTTCTTGGCTTTGTACTTGTCTTCTGGGGGCACCACCGTGAACAGCACCTCGCGCGCCGGCTTGCCGAACGCGTACTCACCGGCCCGGCGCATCACCTGAAAGACCACGAACACCGCCAACGTCCCCCACGTGCCGAGCGCCGTGAATCCAACCACGCTGAGAATGGGCATGATGGCGAGCGTTGCCCCAACGCCCACCCACTTGAGCACGCGCCCTGTAACGAACAGCTGCGCCAGAATCGTGAGCCCCTGCACGACCGTGTCCACGCTCGCCAAGAATGCGGTACGCGCTTCACGATCGGTATAGCGGGCCCCTACGATCTCCGCCTGCTGGAAATAGAGAATGGTGGAGCCAATGGTGAAGAGCAGCATGTATGCGCAGATGCCCAGCAGGTACGGACTCGTCAGCACATGCGAGATGCCCGACAGTGACGAGCCGCCCACACTTTGTTGAGCCGCATCGCGCGTGCGCGTTTCCGCTCGGAAGCTGGATGGGAACCGCTTCACCGCCTGCACGGCGCACTCGAGCAACGCCACGCTCATGATCATGAGCACTGGCGTGCCTACGGTCTGCGCCAGACGCGATGTGAGAAACGCACCGACGAGCGCGCCGAGTGTGCCGCCGACGCTGATGAAGCCGAACAACCGTTTCCCTTGGTCGGGGCGGAACGTATCGGCCATGAACCCCCAGAACACCGAGGGAATGAACAACGAGTAGATACTCGTGAGAATCCAGAACGCAGGCCCCAGGAACGGCTCCCACGACGCGGGACCATACTTGATGATGCCGGCGAAGATGAGCAGCAGCGCAATGAACACCCGGTAGACGATCGGGATGAACCGCCGCACCGGCAGCTTCGCGACAATCGCCGAATACACCGGGTTCATGAGCAGCGTCGTGATCAGCGTACCCGTGAACAACCACGGCAGCTTGTCGGTGCCGGCCGCGACCCCCGCCGCATCACGCACGGCGCGCAGAATGAAGTAGCTCGCCAGCGCGAAGAAAAAGTATGTGGCGGCCAGCAGCGTCGCGCGTTCTTCTCCCGCTTCGACCGTCCCCAACCGCGACATCAGACGTCGTACAAAGACCGGCGTCGCGCCCGTCGGTTCACTCACTTGGTCCCGCCCTGCTGTGCATGCCAGGCCGCGAGCACTTCGCGCTCTCGCTCCGGCGACACGCCCGCGCGGAGCTTGGCCTGTTCTTCGGCCGGCCGTGCGTGATACCACGTGAGCGCATCGCGCACCGTCGTGGCCAGCGGACGGAACGTCAGCCCTGCCGCCAGCGCCTTCTCGACGACGCTCGTGCAGAACGCCACCGTACTCGCCCCTGTGTAGCTCCACACCGGCATCTCGCCCCACGAGCGCAACTTGTTCGCCGTGAGAAACGGCTGCGGTACCCACGTGAAGTGCGCGTCATTGGCGAAGCACGCCTTGATGCCGTACAGCAACTCGCCAACGCCGCACGTCGTGCGCGGCCCGACGGCGTTGAACGCGCCGCCCGTGCCGTTTTCACCAAGCCGCACCATCCACTCGGTGAGGTCGCGCACATCGATCCACTGCGCCGGATCGTCGAGCGTACCGGGCGCGAGAATTTCGCCACCACGCTCGATACGCACCGGCCAGTACGTGAACCGGTCCGTGAGATCGCCGGGGCCGACAATGAGCCCCGGGCGCACGATCGTGGCCTCATCGCCGAAAGCCGCTTCGAGCAGCTGCTCACAGCGCGACTTCTTGGCACCGTAGCTCGCCGCCGCCGCATCGGGGCCGCTTATTGGCGCCTGGTCCATGCGCGGATGCGTTTCGTCGGGGAACGACCGCGTGTAGTCCTTGTACACGCCGGTGCTCGACACGTACACGTACTGCGACACGTTCCCCTTGAGCACTGCCACGGCGTTCACGATCCACTCGGGATTCGTCGTGGGCAGATCGTACACGACATCCCACATCCGTCCCTTGAGGGCCGCGTGACCATCGGCCACGCTGCGGTCGCCAATAAGCTGCTCTGCCTTGGGAAACAGCCCGGGCTTGGTCTTGCCGCGATTGAACAGCGTGACGCGGTGCCCACGCTCGATCGCGTGCGTCACCAGATGCGGCCCGATGTAGCCGGTGCCACCGAGCACCAGAATCTTCTTGGGCGCGCCGTCGAGCGACTCGAGCCTGTACTCCATGATCAGCGTCCGACCTTGGCGTGCCACGCGGCCAGCACTGCCTTCTCCTTCTCCGGCGCGATGCCGGCGCGCGCCTTCTCCTGCTCAGCCGCCGGACGGGTCTTGTACCAGTCGAGCGTGCTCTTGGCGGTGTCGGCGAGCGGACGGAACGTCAGCCCAGCCGCGTACGCCTTCTGACAGTTCACCTGCATGAAGCCCAACGTCGGCCCCATGGCCGGTTGCCACACCGGCATCTCGCTCCACGCGCGCACCTGCTGCTCGCGCAGAAAATCGGCGGGGACAAACGTGAAACGGGCATCGCTCGTCGTCACCGCTTTGATGCCGTACAACATCTCCGCAATGTTCGTCGGCGTTTTGGGTCCTGTCGCGTTGAACGTGCCCAACGTGTGGTTCTCGCCACATCGCACAATCCACTCCGCCAGATCGTGTACGTCGATGTACTGCACCGCATCACTCGGCGCGCCCGGCGCGAGAATCTCACCGCCCTTGTCGATACGCACCGGCCAGTAGCTGAAGCGATCACTCAGATCGCCCGGGCCGACAATAAGCCCGGGACGCACGATGGTGACCTTGTCTTCGCCAAACTGGGCCTTCGCTTCGATTTCGCTGCGCACCTTGTTGGCTCCGTAGTAGCGCGCATCCCGATCGAACGGCTTGCTGATGTCGGTGGGCTCGTTCAGCGGCCCCTGTTCGTCCATCCCCGGCTTGGAATAGTCACTGAACACCGAGATCGTCGACACGAAGAGGTACTGTCCCACACGCCCCTTGAGCGCTTCACCGGCACCGCGTACCCACATGGGGTTCGTGGTGGGATTGTCGATCACGACGTCCCACGTGCCCGTCTTGAGCGCATCGTGACCGGTCGGTTCGTTGCGGTCACCGAGCAGCCGCGGCACGTTGGGAAACAGCCCCGCGTTGGTCTTGCCGCGATTGAACAGCGTGAGCTTGTGCTGGCGCGCGAGCGCGTACTCCACCTGTTGCGGCCCGATGAATCCTGTTCCGCCAAGAATGAGAATGCGCAGCGGCTTGGGCTGCGCCGCTCCGGTTTCGGGGCGGTACCCGAGCGGGCGTACCCCGTCGGCGGTGAATGCTCCGGCAGCACCGGGAAGTCCGACGGTCATGGCGCCGCCGATGACCGCCGACGTCTTGAGGAAAGTACGACGATCAATGGTCATGGCGTGATTCTCCGGTCGAGTTGTTCGATGGTCTTGGTCGACGCCCTCCGCGTCTTCCGAAGTCGGGCCGACGCCTGTTCGGCGCGGGTCAGCACGCGCAACACGTTTTCACCGGCGAGCCCGCAGAGCTCCTCATCCGTCCAGCCGCGCTTCACCAGCTCGGCGAGCAGATTCGGATACTTCGAGACATCCTCGAGCCCTTCAACGGTTTCCGTAATGCCGTCATAATCGCCGCCCAGGCCCACGTGTGCTGCGCCGGCGACCTGCTTGATGTGGTCCAGATGATCGGCGACATCCGCAATCGTGGCGACGGGCGTCGGATGCGTCTCACGCCAGGCCGCGACGGCCTTGAACTGCGCATCATTGTCTTTCGGGAAACGCTTCGCCACTGAATCGACCACCGCGTTCTGTGCCGCACTGTGATCGGCTACCTTCTGCGACACGAAGCCCGGCACGAACGTCACCATGACCACGCCACCGTTGTTCGGCAGCTTGGCGAGAATGGAGTCGGGGACGTTGCGCGGCACATTCGTGATGGCGCGCGCGCTGGAGTGCGAGAAAATCACCGGCGCTTCCGTCGTATTGAGCGCATCGCTCATGACAGCGGGCGACACATGCGACAGGTCGACGAGCATCCCCAACCGGTTCATCTCGCGCACGACTTCCCTACCAAAGGGCGTGAGGCCCCCATGCGTGGGTGTGTCGTTGGCGGCATCGGCCCAGTCGAGCGTGACGTTGTGCGTCAGCGTCATGTAGCGCACGCCGAGGTCGTAGTACGCGCGTAGCGCACCGAGGGAGTTCTCGATCGCGTGTCCGCCTTCCATGCCCAACAGCGAGCCGATCTTGCCGGTCGCGTACGCCCGGCGCACATCGGCCGCCGTGAAGGCGGGCTGAAAGACATCGGGATACTTGGCGATGACGCGCTTGGCGATATCGATCTGCTCGAGCTGCACGCGCGCGTAGCCGCTGTCGCGAATGTCGCCCGGGATGTACACCGACCAGAACTGTCCGCCCACCTGACCGCGACGCAGCCGCGCGATGTCGGTCATGCCGCGCGTCGTGCGGCGGAGGTTGTAGGCCTCGACGTCGCGCGGCGTTTCCTTTTCTTCGCGCAACGCCCACGGCAGATCGTTGTGGCCGTCGACCAGCGGGGAGCGGCGCAGCAGCCGGCGGACGTACGCGAGGCGGACGTCGAGCGAGGCGTTGCGGAGTGACTGGGTACGTGCTGCCGCGGCGGGCGGGCGGGGCGCGGGTTGCTGGGCGGTGGCGGGGGACGCGAACGCGATGGCGGCGATCATCGCGAGCGCCGTGAACCGCAACAGATCCGTTGCGGGTACTGCGTTCAAGTTGGAGGGTTGTGCGTTGAAGCTCGAACCCACGAACCCCCACCCCAAACCCGAACGTGATCGGTTCACCGCAGTGCTCAGCATCCCAGTCGCTCCAGGTAGTGCGGTAGCATCTTGCGCCACCACGGCCAGTCGTGATTCACGTCGTGCCCCCACAGATCGAAGATGTGGCCGATGCCTTTGCGGTCGAGCAGGTCGTGGAAGTCGCGCGTATAGTCGGGGCGCTCGTAGGCTCCCTGTCCGCTCACGATCGCAATGCGGGAGTGACGACGCAGCTGATCGAGGGCCCACCCCTCGGTGTTCGCCACGTACCACATGGGATTGTTGAAGTAGCAGTTGTCGTCGCTGTACCCATTGAAGTAGCCGTTCGACAAGTCGAAGAAGCCGCTCATGCCCACCATGCCACCAAAGAGATCGGGGCGCCGGAAGAAGGCGTTGGCGGCGTGAAAGCAGCCGAAGCTGGCACCGGCGGTAATCGCCCGCGCTCCGCCGTCGCCGTCGATGTGCCGGATGAATGGCACCACTTCGTCTTCGACGTAGCGCGAGTAGAGCGCTTGTCGGCGCGCGCTTTCCTTGACCGGTAGCCCACGATCCATCCAAGCCAGCCGGTTGATGCTGTCGATGGAAAAGACGCGAATACGTCCCTGCTGGAGCAGCGGTTCAATGGCCTTGACGAGCCAGAACCGTTCGTTCTCGAGGAAGTCGGCCGCGGCCGTAGGGAAGAGCAACACGGGCTGGCCGCGCCAACCGTAGCTCACGATGGGCATCTCGAGACCGAGTGCCGGGCTGCGCCAGCGATCAATGCGCTTGGGCAGAGACGGATCGACAAACTGAGGGGACATGCCCTAAGCTGGCCGTCCGAAGCGCTGGCGGCCAGTGGATGGCCACATTCTGCCGGCGGGGCTGGGGGCGACTTTGGCGGCCATTCCATAACTGGTGTGCTCGTGAAACCGTTGCGGGGAAGTGACCAGACGGTCGTGTTGTCACCATCGAGCCGTCACCGACTGCGGCTTTTATCGTGCGAGGGTAACCGATCCCGGGCCCGGCATTTCCCGCGTGGAGGACGTATGCTTGCCAGATCGTTCGATGACTATAGCCCGCCGCCGCGTACGTCTCCCGATGCTGTGGAGGACCACTCCGGCACCTCGGCGGTGCATGGTGACGTGTTCCCGCACCACGCGGACGGCATTCCGCCCGGCACCCTGCTCAGCGGCGCTTACGAACTCCGATTCGCCTGGACACGCGCCGAACTGCACGCGGTGCAGGCCTTGCGTTTTCGGGTCTTTGCCGAAGAACGGGGCCAGCAGCTGTCGTCGTCGTCGACGACCATGCGTGACGACGATGCGCGTGACCCTTGGTTTCACCATTTGATGATCGTGGAGCGATCCAGTGGGGCGGTGGTCGGCACTTATCGGGTCCAGTCGGCCGTCATGGCAGCCACCCGCTTTGGTTTCTACAGCGCGACGCTGTTTGAGATCGGCGCGATCCCGGCCGCCGTGCTCGGTGAGGCCGTCGAGGCCGGCCGTTCCTGTGTCGACCCGCAGCACCGCAGCGGCACCGTCCTCCGCCTGCTGTGGCGCGGTATTGCCCGCTACCTCAAGTGGAACAACAAGCGGTACCTCTTCGGCTGTTGCTCCCTCTCCGGCGTCGACCAGCAGCAGGCCATCGACAGCTGGTGCGCGCTGCATGCCCGTCAGCTGCTGCATGATCGCGTGCTGGTCCGTCCGCGCGTGGAAGGGCGGGTGTTGGCAGACGACGGCCGCAACCGTCCGCTCAGCACCGCCGAGGCGCTCACCTACCGCCTGCCTCCGCTCTTCGAAGGCTACCTCTCCCTTGGCGCCCGCGTCTGCGGCGCACCGGCATTCGACCATGAGTTCGGCAGCACCGACTATCTCGTGTTGCTCGACACGTTGGCGATGGACCCGCGCGTGCACCGTTCCCTCTTCAAGTGAGGTCGCATCAGGTCGCGCGTCGCCCACGTCGCATCCTGACACGACTGCTGCGACGTGGGTGTCGCGGCATCCTCGGGACCCTGGGCATTCGCGTGCGGCTGCGGGGGGCGATCCCACGTGAACCGGCGCTGCTGGTCGCCAACCATCTCTCGTGGATCGATATCGTGGCCATTCTCGCACACCATCCGTGCACCTTCGTGGCCAAGCACGAGGTGCGGGGTTGGCCAGTGGTCGGATGGCTGAGCGTCCAACTCGGCGTCATCTGGACCGACCGTGCGAGGAGGCGCAGCCTGTTGGTCACGATTGCCGACATCGAGTCGACCCTCCGCGGCGGCACCTCGGTGCTGCTCTTCGCCGAAGGCACCACCGGCAACGGCGCTCAGCTGCTTCCCTTCAAGTCGTCGCTGATCGAGGGAGCGCTTCGCGCCGGGGCGCCCGTGGTGCCTCTGGCCATTACGGCGACGGCGTTACCGCCGGTCGACGCGTTGTGCTGGATTGGCGACGAAACGTTGCTGCAGAGTATTCCTCGCGTGCAGCGTCTCTCACAGCCCGAGGTCCAGTTGCACGCCGCCGCGCCCATCGCGCCGCTGTCCTGTCGCAAGGTCGTCACCGGCATGGCCCGTGAGGCGGTCGCGCAACGGACGCGCGGCGGTGCCATACGGGTGCGCGGGCGAACAGCGCCCGACACCGCGCCAGCGATCAGCGCAGCCTTTTCGTAAAGCAGAACTTCCGGCCGATGGAGAGCTCGGAGCGCGAAATGGTCCGGTACCGCGCGATCTTCTCCGGGTAGATCTCGATGCTGGTGAGCGTATAGCCCATGCGCAGGAAGAGCGCTTCGGCCAACGAAATGGCGAACAGTTCGTTGTGCCCACGCTCGCGGGCCAGATGCTCGGCGGCCGTGATGAGACACTGCCCCAACCCGTTGCCCTGCTGATCGGGGGCCACGGCGAGCGACACGATTTCCACCAGTGATGGCGCGTACTCGTCGAGCGCGACCTGCCCGAGAATGCGGCCGTCGTCGCCCCGGATGATCTGATAATCCTGCACGTGCGACGTGACGAACTCTTCGCTGCGACGAAGCGTGAGGCCGTCTGGCGCATACAGATTGTTCAGCGTCACGATCGCCGGGATATCGCTCGCTTCGGCGTGATGCACCACGACATCGCCCACACGAAAGGCCGGGGGCGTGCGCGGTGGCACGGGGGCCTCGCGGTCGATACCAGAGACCACCGGCGAGGGCGTATCGACCGCCGGTAAGGGAGCGGGCGCCGTGCTCAACGCGAGGCGAAGACCCGGGTTTTCCCGGCCTTGTCGAACAGCAGGACGACATAGGCGTCCTTGCGGCCTCCTTGCTCCATTCCTGGGGACCCTATGGGCATGCCTGGGACGGCCAGACCGCGCCCCACCGGCTGCTCCTCGAGCAGCTTCACGATGAGATCGGCCGGTACGTGGCCTTCAATGGTATAGCTCCCGACGCGAGCGGTGTGGCAGGAGCCCAGCCCCGACGGAACGCCGAAGGACGCCTTGACGCTCTCCATGTCGGCGGTGTCACGAACGGTGACCCTGAACCCGGCCTTTTCCACGTGGGTCACCCACTGCTCGCAGCAGCCGCAGTTGGGGTCCTTATAGACCGTCATGGCGCGAACGGGGTCCTGCGCGTGAGCGCGGGGGGCAAGCAGGAGACCACCCACGGCGAGGACCGTCGCCTGCAGGAAGGCGCGACGGGATGTCGACGCGGCATTGGTCTGGGTATCGGACGCGGGAGTACGCATGACGGAAGTATAGCGACGGACGGTGCGCTTCGTTCCCCGAGTGCCGGCGGCTGCCTTGCACGCGTGGACGCCGACGCTGCTCGTCGGCTTGCCCCTGGGGGTGTCCCGTTTCCTTTGCCGAGGCCCGTTCTGGCGTTGGTGACCCCCATTTCCCCCAATCGTATCGCCTTATCGGGTTTTCCCCGACGAATTCCCATCGGCCGCCTGACGGAGTGAAGCGGTACCGGCGTCTAGACTCTTTTTCGCATGATCCAATCCCACACTCCCCGAGGGAATTCGATGACCCCCGTTTCCAGCGTGGCGGCGGCCGGAGCGACTCCACGCGCAGCCGGCGCCGCGCTCGACCGCTTCTCGTACGATGATGCCATCGTCCGAAAATTCTTGTTCGCCACCCTCATTTGGGGTGTGGTGGGCATGTTGGCCGGTTTGCTCATCGCCCTGCAGCTCGCCAACCCCATATTCAATTTCGGCCTCGAGTGGACGTCGTTCGGACGCCTGCGTCCGTTGCACACCAACGCCGTCATCTTTGCCTTCGCCGGCAACGCGTTCTTCTGCGGGGCCTACTACTCCACCCAGCGCCTGCTCAAGGCCCGGATGTTTTCCGACGGCCTGAGCAATTTTCACTTCTGGGGGTGGCAGGCGATCATCGTGTCGGCCGCACTCACGCTCCCTTTTGGCTTCACGCAGGCCAAGGAGTACGCAGAGCTCGAGTGGCCGATCGACATCGCGATTGCCGTGGTGTGGGTGGCGTTTGCGGTGAACTTCTTCGGCACGCTGGTCAGGCGACGCGAGCGACACCTGTATGTGGCGCTGTGGTTCTACATCGCGTCCATCGTCACCGTCGCCATTCTGCACATCTTCAACAACCTCTCCGTGCCGGCGGGGCTGTTCAAGAGCTACAGCATCTACGCCGGCGTGCAGGACGCGTTCATGCAGTGGTGGTATGGTCACAACGCCGTTGCGTTCTTCCTCACGACGCCGTTCCTCGGGCTCATGTACTATTTCATGCCCAAGGCCGCCGAAGGGCCGGTGTTCAGCTACAAGCTGTCCATCCTGCACTTCTGGTCGCTGGTGTTCATGTACATCTGGGCCGGTCCGCACCATCTGCACTACACCGCGCTCCCCGAGTGGGCGAGCACGGTGGGCATGCTCTTCTCCGTCATGCTCTGGGCGCCCAGCTGGGGCGGCATGATCAACGGCTTGCTCACGTTGCGTGGCGCGTGGCACAAGGTGGCGCAGGATCCCATCCTCAAGTTCTTCGTGGTGGGCATCACGGCGTACGGCATGTCGACCTTCGAAGGGCCGATGCTCTCCATCAAGAGCGTCAATGCGCTGGCGCACTATACCGACTGGATCATTGCGCACGTGCACACCGGCGCGCTCGGGTGGAACGGCTTCATGACCTTCGGCATGATCTACTGGCTGTTGCCGCGGCTCTTCCAGACGCCGGTGTTCAGCAAGAAGGCCATGGAGGTGCATTTCTGGATCGCCTCCGTCGGGATCGTGCTGTACGTCGTCGCCATCTACAGTGCGGGCGTCACACAAGGCCTCATGTGGCGTGCCTTCGACGACACGGGCCGCCTCGCGTATCCGGATTTCGTCGAGACGGTGCTCAAGCTCATGCCCATGTACTGGATGCGTGTGGTGGGTGGTTCGCTGTACATCGTCGGCATGCTCATCTTCGGCTGGAACATCTTCAAGACGTGGGCGAACCGTCCCGCGACGTACGAGGTACCGGTCATCGAAGCGGCGCCGTTGGCGAAGCGCTTCGTCGAAGACCATCCGGTGGTGCCGGCCCACGGCCTCTGGGCGCGTTTCAATCAGGTGCAGTGGCACCGTGCGTGGGAACGCGCACCGATGCTCTTCACGGCGCTCACCGTGCTGGCCGTCGTCGTCGCCTCGCTCTTCGAGATTCTGCCCACGTTCCTCATCAAGTCGAACGTGCCCACCATTGCGAGTGTCAAGCCGTACACGCCCCTCGAACTTGCCGGTCGTGATCTGTACATCGCCGAGGGGTGTTTCAACTGCCACTCGCAGATGGTGCGTCCGTTCCGGTACGAGACCGAGCGCTTCGGTGAGTACAGCAAGCCGGGTGAGTCGGTGTACGAGCACCCGTTCCTCTGGGGCTCGCGTCGTATTGGGCCGGATCTCGCACGTGAAGGGGGGAAGTATCCCGATCTCTGGCATGTGCGGCACTTCGAGAACCCGCGGGCGGTGACAGCCAACTCCATCATGCCGTCGTACGCACACTTCCTGAAGAAGGCGCTCGACTTCGACGGCATTCAATCGCGCGTCGACGCGATGGCGATGGTCGGCGTGCCGTATGGTGACGCGATCAACACGGCGCCCGCCATGGCGCGTGCGCAGGCGAAACAGATTGCCGCCGCCGTGAAGGAACAGGGCGGCCCCGACGGCCTCGAAGACAAGCAGATCATCGCGATGGTCGCCTACATGCAGCGGCTGGGTCGCGACATCAAGGTAACGGCAACGGCATCGGCCACGACCACGAACGGAGGGACGCACCGATGAAACTCTCCGACATCATGTCGTACGCGCAGCTCTCGTTCTATACCGAGGTCGCGCTGGTTCTCTTCCTTGGCGTGTTCATCGCCATCACCATACGCACTTTTTTGCCCTCGCGGCGTGGGGAGCTCGAGGCAGCGTCCCGACTCCCGCTCGAGGATGATCTGGTGCTGACCCCCCGTGCGACGGAGCGCTGACGCATGAGCAGCCCGAACGACACCAAGCAGCAGAACCCGCTGCAGGACAAGCTCATCGAGCACCGATACGACGGCATTCAGGAGTACGACAATCCGATGCCGCGCTGGTGGCTCATGACCTTCGCCGGCACGATCATCTTTTCGGTGATCTATGTGTTCAACGTGGGACCCGTGGGGAACGGCAACGGCCGCGTGGCCGACTACGAGGCGGATATGGCCGCGTACGCCAAGGCGCATCCGGCCCCCACGGGTGGCGACATGAGTGCCCCCCAACTGCTGGCGCTGGCGCGTGATCACGAGGCGATCGAAGAAGGAGAAGAGACGTACAAGGCGTACTGCGCGTCCTGCCACGCCCTCGACGGTGGTGGTCTCATCGGTCCCAATCTCACGGATGCGTACTGGCTGCACGGCGGTACGATCACCGACATCTACAAGACCGTGACCAACGGCGTGCTCGAGAAGGGCATGCCCCCCTGGGGCAAGACGCTCAAGCCGGAACAGCTCGCGGAGGTGGTGGCCTACGTGAGCACGCTGCAAGGTGCCACGCCGGCCTCACCCAAAGCACCACAAGGCACACCGGTTACCCCGTGAGCACCACGGCCGCCCCCCCGGGACTGGGGAGACGCGTTCTCCCCACCCTCAACGAAGACGGAACCCGTCGCTGGATCCGCCCCAAGCCGTCGCATGGCGCGTGGTGGAAACGGCGGCAGACGGTGGCGTATCTGCTCATGGCCATCTTCTTTGCGGCGCCGCACATCCGGGTGTTCGGCAAGCCGGTATTTCTCATGGATCTGCCGCGCCGGCAGTTCACGCTGATGGGCTACACGTTCCTCCCCACCGACACGCTGCTGTTCATGTTCACCTTGGCCAGTGGCGTGATCGGCATCTTTCTCATCACGGCGTTGTGGGGGCGCGCGTGGTGCGGCTGGGCGTGTCCGCAGACGGTGTATCTCGAGTTCCTCTTCCGTCCCATCGGACGCTGGTTCGACGGCGGCTACACGCAGTCGCGGGCGCTCGACAAACAGGGGGCGTGGTTCACGCCGCGCCGGCTCGGGAAGTACATCACGTTCTTCCTGCTGGCGCTGTTCGTCTCGCACACGATGCTGGCCTTCTTCGTGGGCACCGAGCAGTTGTATGACTGGATGCTGCATCCGCCAGCGGAACATCCGAGCGCATTCTTCTTTGTCGTGCTGTTCACGGGCATCGTGTGGTTCAACTTCACGTACTTCCGTGAGCAGACGTGCCTCATCGTGTGCCCGTACGGCCGGTGGCAGTCGGCGCTCATCGACCGGCAGTCGCTCATCGTGGCCTACGACTACAACCGTGGGGAGCCGCGCGAGCACGCCACCACGACCCGCGACCCGAACGCCGGCGATTGCATCGATTGCAACGCCTGCGTGCAGACCTGCCCCACCGGCATCGATATACGCAACGGCCTGCAGATGGAGTGCGTGCACTGCACGCAGTGCATCGATGCCTGCGACGACATCATGACCAAGGTGGGCAAGCCCACCGGGCTCATTCGCTATTCCTCGCAGGATGCGCTCGCGGGCAAACCGCGTACGTTGCTGCGGCTGCGCACCGTGCTCTATCCGTTGGTGCTTTGCATGCTCCTCGGCGGACTTGGCACCGCGATGTTCCGCAAGGAACCGGCGGATCTGACGGTGCTGCGCGGCCTAGACGGCCCGTTTGCCACCGAGGCCGACGGACGCATCTCCAATCAGATCCGCGTCAAGATCACCAATCGTCGCCGCGCCGACATGGCGTACAGCATCGTGCTCGACGGGCTGACCGGGGGCGGTGTATCGGCTGGCGACGCTTCGGTCGTCGCGCCTGAGAACCCGTTGCGGGTACGCGCCGGCGAGACGCGCGCGACAAGTGTGTTCGTGCTGCTTCCTGCGCGTGCCTTCAGTAACGGCGAGCGCTTCATCACCATCACGGTGTCGGACGAGCGTGGCTACAACGAGTCGGTGACGTACCGGCTGCTGGGCCCCGCCACCGGCACCACGGGAAATACGCCGTGAAACAAGGCATGGGTTGGCCCATTGGCGTGGCGACGATTCTCGCCTCGACCGTGGTGGCGAACATCATCGTCATGCAGATCGCCAACGACGATCCGTCGTTCGCCGTCGAGCCGGACTACTACCGCAAGGCGGTGCACTTCGACTCCACGATGGCTCAGGAGCGCGAGAACATCAGCCTCGGCTGGGGTATCGACACGCGCATCGACTCCATTGGCGATGGGCGTCACACACGCGTGGCCGTTCGTCTCCGCGATGCGTCGTCGTACCCGTTGCCGGGGGCGCGCGTGGCGGTCATGGCGCGCTTCAACGCGCGCGCCAACGACACGCTCACGGCGCTGCTCGCCGAGGAATCGCCCGGGACGTACGTCACCACCTTGCCCATTGCCCATCCCGGTCAATGGGAAGTGCGGGTGGATGCCACGCACGGCAGTCAACGCTTTTCGGCAAGCTCGCGGGTGAACGCGGTACGCGCCGCCGTCGCACTGGGTACTGCGCGATGATCACCACCACGGCCGGCGTCCTCGTGGCCAGCCTGGTGGGCAGTGTGCACTGCGCCGGGATGTGCGGTGGGTTCGTCTGTTTTTATGCCGGTTCCACGAGTGGCACCGATGCGGTGGCCGTGCGTGCACACGCGTTGTACAACGTGGGCCGGCTCATGTCGTATCTGCTGCTGGGCGCCATCGCCGGTACTCTGGGCGCGGGTGTCTCCCGTCTGGGCCTCCTCGTTGGCGTGGGGCATGCCGCGGCCGTCGTCGCCGGTGCGCTCATGGTAGGCTGGGCGCTCAGCACCATCGCGGCACAGCGCGGCGTCTCCATTGGCACGTTGCACGCGCCACTGGCGTGGCAGCGCGCCCTCGGTGGCCTGCTGCAATCCGTGCGTGAACAGCCCATGGCCATTCGCGCTGCCCTCACGGGGCTGTTCACCACCATGCTCCCGTGCGGCTGGTTGTACGTGTTCGTGGCGACGGCCGGCGGCACGGGCAGTGTACGCAGCGCCGTGTTCACGATGGCCGTGTTCTGGGCGGGCACGGTGCCGGCCATGCTCGCCGTCGGCGTCGGGGCACAAACCGTTCTCGCCCCATTCCGCCGGCGATTGCCGGCCTTCAGTGCTGCGGTCGTCCTCATCATGGGATTGCTCTCGCTCTCCGGCCGGTTGTCGCCGGTGTCTGCTACCGCCGCGGCGCACGCGGTGCACAGTGTATCCGCCGACCGGGTCGAGGCCGCCCATGTCCACTGAGTCGCTGACGCTGTCCGTGTCCGCTGCGGCAGGCCGCGTTGGCGCCGACGTCGCGTGCGCGCACTGCAGCTTGCCGGTGCCCTCCGGACTGTTCGATGCGCAGGCATCACACCAGTTCTGCTGCACCGGATGTCACACGGCCTTCACTATACTGCACGCGCACGGCCTCGATTCGTACTACGGCTTCGCCGATCGGCGTGAGACCGCCGTGCGCGCGTCGGGGCGCAGCTTCGACGAGTTCGATCATCCGGCGTTTGCGGCGTTGTACGTGACGCGGACCACCGAGGGGCTGTGTCGCACCGAGCTCTATCTCGAAGGCGTGCATTGCGCGTCCTGTGTGTGGTTGGTGGAGCGCATGCCACTGCTGCAGTCCGGCGTGGTGCGCGCCGAGTTGAATGTCCGTCGCGCGCTGGCGGTGGTGGAGTGGGACGACGCCGTGGTGCCGCTGTCGGCGGTGGCCCGTGCGCTCGACCTGCTCGGGTACGTGCCGCATCCGTTCCGCGGCGTCGCCCGCGATGACATGCGGCGGCGTGAAGACCGCGCCATGCTCGTGCGGATCGGGATAGCCGGGGCCATTGCGATCAATGTGATGCTCGCTGCCCTCGCGCTGTATGCCGGTGAAGTGAACGGCATGGAATCCGGTTTCACCACGTTCTTTCGCTGGGTGAGCTTCGCGATCACCATTCCGGCGTTCATCTGGCCCGGACGGGTGTTCTTCGCCGGTGCATGGGCGTCGCTGCGCACGACGTCGTTGCACATGGACCTGCCCATTGCCTTGGCGCTGGCGGCAGGACTGGTGCGCGGCGCCATCAACACCGTGACGGGCACGGGTCCGATCTACTTTGACGGACTCGCCATTCTGATTTTTGCGCTGCTGGTGGGACGGTTCCTGCAGCAGCGCGGACAGCGCATGGCAGCCGATGCGGCCGAGCTGTTGCATGCGATCGCGCCGAGCACGGCGCGTATCGTGGAGAACGAGACCGTTCGTGACATTCCCGCACAGGCACTGCTGCCGGGCATGGTCCTCGACGTGCGCGCTGGTGACACGTTCGCCGCCGACGGGACGGTCGTGCGCGGAACGTCCAGTGTGAATGCAGCCCTGCTGACCGGGGAGTCGCGACCGTCGTCGGTATCGGCGGGAATGGCGGTGTTCGCCGGCACGCTGAATGTCGAAGCGCCGCTGCGTGTGCAGGTGGAAGAGTCGGGAGAATCGAGTCGCATTGCCAAGCTGTTGCGTCAGGTGGAAGAGAGTGCACAGCGTCGCGCACCCATCGTGCAGCTGGCGAACCGTCTGGCGGGCGTGTTCACCGCCATCGTGCTGGCCGTGGCGGCGGCGACTTTCGTCATCAAGGCGCACCTCAATGCGCCGGCAGCGCTCGACGATGCCATCGCGCTGCTGATCGTCACCTGTCCGTGTGCCCTCGCGCTGGCGACCCCGCTGGCCATCACCGTGGCGGTGGGGCGCGCGGCCGGTAACGGCATGCTCATCAAGGGCGGCGACGCGCTCGAGCTGCTCGCGACCCCCGGGACCCTCGTGCTGGACAAGACCGGCACGATTACGGAAGGACGGACTGCTCTCACATCGTGGATCGGGCCCGACTGGGTGAAGCCGCTCGTGCTGGCACTTGAGCAGGGGTCGTCGCACCCGCTTGCCGATGGATTCCGTCGCGCGTGGCCCGACCTGGACACGCCCGAGGTGACGGAGTCGCGGCACGTTGCCGGCGGAGGTCTCGAGGGAACCGTGGGCGGGCGGATCGTGCGCATCGGGTCCCCGCGCTTTGTGGCGCAGGCCACGACCCGCACAGCGGAACCGCTGCACGAGCGCCGGCAGACGGTCGACGCGACGTGTACCCCGGTGCATGTCGCGGTGGATGGCGTGCTCGTTGCAGTAGCTGGCGTGGGCGATCAGATCCGAAAGGATGCACTCGCCTCGCTGCGGCAGTTGCGGGCACGCGGATGGCGGACCGTCATGCTGAGTGGTGATGTCCCGGAGGTCGTGGCGTCGGTGGGTCGGGCGCTTCAGTTCGAGGCGCAAGATGCCATCGGCGCTGCGTCGCCGGAGGACAAGCTGGCGTTCATCGAGCAGTGCAAGCGGACCGGCACCGTCGTCATGGTCGGGGATGGTGTCAACGACGCGGCGGCGATTGCCGCGGCGAGCGTGGGCATTGGGGTGCATGGCGGAGCCGAAGCGTGTCTGGCCACCGCCGACATCTATCTCACACGCCCGGGACTCTCGGCGCTCGTGGAGCTCACCGACGGCGCCCGACGCACCATGCGTGTCATCCGCCGCAACATGGCGTTCTCCATCGGCTACAACGTGGTCGGGGCAGGGCTCGCCGTCGCGGGACTGCTTACCCCACTCATTGCCGCCGTGCTCATGCCCACGAGCTCCATTACGGTCGTGCTCGGCAGCTGGTATGGCTACACCTTCGCGCGACGCGCTCAAGCCGCCGTCGACACACTGGATATGCACCCATGAGGTTTCGATGAGCGTCGTGTACCTGGTTCTCCCGCTCGCCCTGGTGGTCGTCGGCGCGGCGGTGGCGGCCTTTGTCTGGAGTGCCAAGAGCGGGCAATACGACGACCTGGAGACGCCGGCGGTGCGGATGCTCAAGGACGAAGGCCGGTAACGGCTCCGCGACACCCCCCTTCCGCAGGCCCCCTGAAGCGCCGACATTTCGCCACATGAATGAATCAGACCCTACCTCAGGTGGCGAAGAGCGCCGCGCCAACCCGCGTCTTCGCGAGCTCGTCGACGAAATGCTCGCCTCCATCCGCTACGCGGCCAACGCCGAACTATGGTCGCCCGAAGAGCGCGCGCGTTACGAAGCCGACATGGCACGCATCATGGACAATGTGCGTCAACAGGCTATCGGCGGCCCCGCCGCGCGCTCGCGGTTGGAATAGCCGCCGGCTAAAGCACGCGCTCGCCGCGCTGTTATGGCGCGACCATCGCCAACGCCTCAGGTGCCGCTCTTCTTCACGGGACCCAGCGTCAGGTAGTCCACCGCGATGCTCGCCATGGTGCGCACGCCGGTAATGAGCGCCGCCTCGTCGGCGAAGAAGAGCGGTGAGTGGTTGGTGGGGACCGTCGCCGGATCCTTGCCCTTGGGCGTCACGCCCAAGAAGAAGAACACGCCGGGAATGTTCTGCGCGAACACCGGAAAGTCTTCCGAACCCATGACCGGATTGATGAACGCCACGTTGCCACCGGCCGCGCGACGGAACGTGGGGAGCATACGATCGGTGAGTGACGTGTCGTTCGACGTGACCAAGCCGCCCTTGTCGATTTCCACGAGCGCCGTGGCACCACCCGAACGCGCGATGTCCTGCGCCGTACGCGTGATGCGCGCCGCAATATCGGCGCGCATGTTGTCGTCGAAGGTGCGCAGCGTGCCCACCATCACCACGCTGTCCGGAATGATGTTGCTCCGGTTGCCACCAGCGATCTGCCCCACCGTGAGTACGCTCGGCAAGTACGCCACGTTCACCTGACGGCTGGCGATGGTCTGCAGTCCCAACACGATCTGTGACGACACCACGATGGGATCGACACCCATCCACGGCGACGACCCGTGAGTCTGGCGTCCCTTCACGATGATCTTGAAGTTGCCCGCCGCCGCCATGATCGGGCCCTGCCGGATGGCGATCTGCCCCACGTCATTCGGCCACACGTGCAGCCCGAAGACGGCGGCCGGCGCCGGATTGGTGAGTGCCCCATCGTCGACCATGGCCTTCGCACCGCCGAGCCCCTCTTCGGCGGGCTGGAAGAGGAACTTGATGGTCCCCGGGATCTGCGCCTTCATGCCCGCCAGCACTTCGGCGGCCCCCATGAGAATGGCGACATGGTTGTCGTGGCCGCAGGCATGCATCACGCCCACGTCCTGCCCCTGCCATTGCGTGCGCACCTTGCTCTTGAAGGGCAGGTCGACGAGCTCGGTGACCGGCAGCGCGTCCATGTCGGCGCGCAGCGCAACCACCGGGCCGGGCTTGCCGCCGCGGAGGATACCTACCACGCCGGTCTTGCCAACCGGCGCCTGCACCTCGATCCCCAACTTGCGCAGATGGTCCGCGACCAGCGCCGCCGTGCGCGTTTCTTCGAAGCTCAGCTCGGGATGCTCATGAATGTCCCGGCGCCACGCCACTACCTTGGGCATCACGGCGGGCAGCTTCGCCTCGATGAGCTTGGAGAGTTCGGTGGCCGGTGCGGTCTGCGCGGCAGCGGTGGAGCTACACACCAGAGACGCGGCAGCGGCGGCGAGCAAGGGCAAACGCATGATGGTGGGGCTCGGGGGGATGGCCTGCGCCGGCGCGCGGCCGGCAACACCGGTGAATATTACGGTCACCCCCCGGCGTTGACACTCCTTTCCATCGCCGATGACGCCCCATAGCTCGCGCGCACGCCTCACGACGACCTTCTGGGCGTAGCCGGTGTGGTACGCGCGGCCGCCTGCGCCGGCGAGGCACAGGCGGCAACATCGTCGACAGCGATGCCGGCGACGTATCTGTCCGTCATCGCCGGCTCGGCGAGTCACGGGCATGCGCATGGTGACGCCATGGACGACAGCTCCACGGCGCCCGATGGCCTGGCCGTCATCGATGTGGACAGTGGCAGCCGCCGCTACGCCCAGGTCGTCGCGTACGTGCCCTCCGGTACGCGGGGCGGCATGCCGCACTACATGGAAATGATCATGCCTCCGGGCGGGGGGCTGTTCTTCGCCGCCAACGCGTACACGACCAACACCACGTTTCTGATTGACGTGAGGAAGCCGGCGGCCCCGGTGTTCAGCGGGCGCTTGTGTGCCGGGCTATCGCCGAGCATACAGCGTTGCGCGTCTCCGCGAACGCCGCACCGGACCACTCGGCGTGTCCTCCCATCGCAAGAGCTGGCCCGGTGGGGCGGCCGGCCGTACCGGGCCACACGGGGCCATTTTTTCGCGACGATACGGCGCAGTGACCTACCGGCGCGACACGGCCGTCGTGTCGGTCAAGGCGCGCATGAACACCACCAACGCGCGCTGTTCGGCTGCGGTGAGATTGAGCGGATCGGGCGGGAGCGTCTGGTTGTCGAGAACAATGCCAATCCCCGCGCCACCGCCACGATTGTAGAAGTCCACGACCTGTTCGAGCGTCCGATACACGCCGTTATGCATGTACGGCGCCGTGAGGGCCACATTGCGAATGGAAGGCGTACGGAAGGCGTATCGGTGTGGAGCGGCACGCGTGAGCCGGAACCGTCCGACATCGGGATCGATCGTGGCGTTCGCCGTGACCGCACGGGTGGGTACACCGAGCACCTCAACTTCGGACTTCTGGTACATCGGTGGCACCGTGCCGTTGGTGAGTGGCAAGAAGTGACAGGTCGCGCACTTGCCCTTGCCCACGAACACGTTGAAGCCGAGACGTTCATCGTCGGTGAGCGCGGTGCGGTCGCCACGTAGCGCGCGATCGACGGGCGAGTTGAGCCGCGTCAGGCTTCGCTGATAGGCCGCGAGCGCGGTCCGGACGCGGGCGGCCGTGATGGCAGAATCGTTGGCCGCGCGCACCGGCGCGAAGGCGGTTCGGAACTGTGTCGCGAGCGTCGTATCCACGGACAGTCGACCAACGATGGTCGACAAGCTGCCGTGCATTTCGTCGACGTTCTCGATCACGTCGGTGACCTGGTCTTCCAGGTAGGTCGTGCGAAGGTCGGCGAAGGAACCAAGCTGCACGCCACTGTTGATCACCGTGGGGGTGTTGCGTGCCAACGGCGCACCGCGGCGCGCGCGGTTCGCCACCAGACCATCGGTGAATGCCTTCTCCGGCAAATGGCACGAACTGCAGGCGCGCTTGCCGTCGCCGGAGAGTTGGGTGTCGTGAAACAAGCGGGCGCCAAGTGCCACCTGTTGCGGGGTAGGCAACGTGGCATCGATGGGAGCGAAGCCCAGCACATCGAAGGCGTTGCTGTCGAACACCGTCGCCGCCTCGAGCCGGTAGGCGCGTCGCTCAACGGGAACCCCAATCTCGAGTGTCACGCGGGCGCGCTGCATGGCGCGGCCAAGCGGAATGAAATGCTCTGCCAGGAACGTGAGATGATCAAACTGCTCCCGGTCACTGGAGGTCGCAAGCAACGCGCGCGTACCGGACAATAGGGTATCGAGCTGCGTCCAGACGCTGTCGGCCGTACGGTACGGTGCCATCGTCCGCGCCACGCCTTCCAGAGCCTCGTTTGCCTCGCGCAGTGAATGTCCGGCAACCGGCGAATCGAAACCCGCCAGTCCCAGCGTGGCAATGCGGGCGAGCTCGAGTTTCACGGCATCCCACACATGCGCATCGCTGGCACGCTGGGCATCCATCATGGTTTTCGCGCGTGTCACGAGCGGACGCAGCGTGCCCGTCTCGCGCACGAGGACCTCCTTGGCCCCCACGGGATCGTCGCCGTACAGTGCTTCTTCGATGACTTGAAAGCCGGTGGGCGGGAACACCGCTTCGGGTCCCTCGGCGTCTTCGACTTCCGGAAGCGCCGGGCCGTTCATCTCTTTCGCGGTGGTCGGCGTATAGTACTCGAGCGCCACTTCGGCAAGCTTGAAGGCGCGACGTGCAGCGACAAAGGCATCGCGAACGCGCGCGACGTCACTCGCGGCATTCAGCGCCTGCGCAGCGGAGTCCATCGCAGCAACGCGCACCGCGAGCGTATCGACATGTGCGCGCCAGACAGCCACGGCCTGCATGGCACGAGGACTTTCGTCTGTCACATTGGCCGTCGTGCGCGATGGCGCATCCCCGACGCATGAAAGCGAGAGCGCCAGCGTAGCGGCCGCCAGCGCGCCACACGTGATCGTCAGAGTGTTCTTCAGTGTGTTCTTCAGTGTGTTCTTCATGGGTCTCGAATCGAGACCGGCCCGAGGCATACTGCCCCGGGCCGGCACACGATCAGCAGGTGAGTCGCTGCCTTAGCGCGGAAGTCCCTTCACGAGCACGAGCATGCTTGCCTGATTCTCGTTCGGCCGGAGCGTTCCGCCGTCTACACCGCGGTACTTGTCGCCGCGCCACGAATGCGGTTGGAGCGAGATGGCGAAGGTATTGTCCTGGCCGAGCATGGTGGAGAGGTCCAGCATGGCCCCGTACTCCCAGCCTGCCTTGCCAGCGGGACGAGCGCCAACGGCGTTGTACAACGCCGCGTCGCTCTGCGTGCGCCGGTGATCGAGCTCCAGCACCGGGCGCAGCGCGCGTGTCGCGATGTTGTACTGGTAGATGTAGGCGTCGTGCGTCTCGTCGCCGTAGCCGTTGTCATCTTCCTGAATGTAGACGAAGTTCTGGCCCACGTAGATGTTGTCGGGGTTCTGGAAAAGACGTGCGACGTTCGCTTCCGTCTTGTCATCACCGTCGGCAATCACTTCGAGGGTGCCGGCCAGCGGATTGGCCTCGTCGAGGCGCAAACGATACACGCGGCCGTACTTGGTGCGGCTGTAGTCGGCGTTGAGCCCCGTGTTGTTCTGGCCGGTCGCCGTGAAATAGATCTCGCGGCCATTGGCGCCAGATCCCTTGCGGTAATCCACGTCTTCCACGCGGGCGAAGCGCATGGCGTTCACCGTCGTGGTGGCCACGTTGAGTTGGCGGCCCGTAATGGTGCGCTGATTCTGGATCTGACGGAACTGAATGGGATAGCTCTGACCGACCACCATGTCGCGCTCACGGGTGTTGTTGTCGGTGCGCGCCAGCACATACAGGTTGCCATTGTCGAGATCGCCCACGGTGTTGGACAGATACATGCCCACCTGCCCACCCTCGGCACTCGAGTCGTCGTCACCGATGATGACCACGGTACGATTCGGGAACGCCGTCTTGGGGAGCGGCACCGTGTTCTCGGCGTTCCAGCGACCGAAGCCGGCGAGATACTTGGGCGTATTGGCGACACCACTGGGGTCGACGGCGAGAATTTCCGACTCTTCGCTGCTCTCGCCCGAGGTGAGGAACAGCGGGCCGAAGCCGTGCTCCTCCGGCGTGGCGAGGGTGGCCGAGCACAAGCGATAACGACCCGCCGTCGAGTTCACGACGTAGTCACCCGAGATCGGCTTGAGGGTCTTGTCGAAGCGGATGCGCGAGACCGCGAAGTTGTCTTCGTGGTTCACCAAGGCGGTGAATGTGCCGTCGAGGTTTCGCATGAACGCGGCGCCGTCGGCAGAGCCGCCAAAGACGAACGATGGTGAGCCCGGCAGCTGGTCGTCGCTGCCGATGAGCGAGTAGACCTCAACGCCCGGAATGAGCGAGCGGATGAGGGGCGGTGTCACAGACTGGTTCTTCAGCGCGACCGGTTCGATAGCCGCGGCTTCGGTAGAGGCGTCATCGCTACAGGCGGCCACCACGAGGGTACTGGCGGCCAGCAGCAAGCGGGTATTCAAGCGAAACGTGGACATGGGTGACCTGACGGCGTGGTGAATGCGCGCACGGCTTCGTGCCGTGAGACACTGCATGTACGCCGGGCTCGGTGACGGAATGCGCTCTACTCCGTCACCGCTTCGTCACGCACTGGCAACGGATCTGCCAAGCACTTCAGTCTGGACCAGTACGCTTCTTTTTTGGCGAGAATTACCGGATCGGGGAAAACGCTTTCCCGTGTCAGGGGTTTTCCGTTGCCCGCAGCAACCGATGCCCGCACCGTGCAGAAGTGGGGGGTAATTCCGTCCGTTCCCGCCGCCCATCCTACACTGCCCGTCGGCCTGCCGACGAGGAGGATCCCGTGCTGGTCGTGTTGCCTACGCCAGAACCCAGTGTCGTCGCTCGGTTAGCCGGTGGCGACGAGAACGCGCTCGTCACCCTGTATCGTCAGGAGTACGACAGCCTGATCGTTGCTGCCGATGCATTGCTCGGTCGCGAGCTTTCGCATTTTCGTGGTCGCGTGGCGCACAAGGCTATCCTCGATGTCTGGCATGCGCGCGAACGCTTCCTCAATCCGGTCGCGTTCGGGGCGTTTCTCGAAGAGGCCGTGCGGCAGGAAGCCGACATTCAGCGCCGCAAGCATGCGGCCCTGCACCGGCGTGAGGGTCATGGTACGGCACACGTGACCGTCGGCACCGTCGACGATGCGGTGCGCGACCTGCTGAGGGAGCTGCACGCACCAGTCGGCGATGCGGCGCGTGCCGCCGAAGAAGCTCGTGCCGTTCAACGTGCCCATGCCGCTGCACATGTCGAGCGCGTCGCTGGCAAACCCAGATGGCTGCTGTATGCCGTACTCGCCGTGCTCATCATGGCCGGCATCATCGGAGCGCAACGCATGCTTGATGTCGCCGGGACGGAAATCGCTATCGATCGCGCGCTCAAGAGCGACGACGTCCAAACGCTCACTTCGGGCAGAGGGCAGCGCGGCTCCGTGACCCTGCGCGATGGCACCAAAGCGTCCATGGGGAGCGAAACACGGGTGCGCGTGCCCGGTGAGTTCGGGGTGACGCAACGCACGGTCGAGCTCGACGGCACCGCCACCTTCGTCGTTGGCCCATCCGGCAATGCGGCACTCCCCGCCTTCGCGGTACGCGCTGGCCCCGTCACGGTGACGACCACGGGAACGGTGTTCACGATCCGGCATTACGCTGACGATTCGGCAATCGTGGTAGAGGTCACCGACGGAACGGTTGACCTCAAGGATCGCCTCCGCGACGTTGTTCACACCGTAGGCGCTGGTGAGGCGGTGCGGTTTGCCAACGGCACGGTAGCGCCACTCACTGGCCTTGCTCGTGATGTGGCATTGGCCTGGACGCGTGATAGCATCGTTTTCGACCACGCGCCGCTTGGTCAGGTCATCCCCGAGCTGGTGCGCTGGTTCGGCATGAATGCCGTGCTGATCGACTCGTCGGTGGTCGCGCGCCCGGTCTCCATGCGCCTTGCGCTCAACTCCGCCGGCGAGGCCACCCGTGGACTGACCAAAGCGGCCAACCTGACCATGTCCTTCGGTAAGGACGACCGGCTCGAGTTCAGCGGTGCGAGCGCATCCGGAGCGGAACCGCTCGGCAGGCGCTAGCGCGTCCGTTTCGCGACGTGATCACTACGCCGACGCCGACAGGGACAGACGTGTTCCCCCTACGCTGGGCCTCTGTCGGCGAGTCTCCTGCAGCCGTGCGTGGTGTCCACGATGATGTACTCGGTAGTGGGCAGCGCGAGCACGGTGGTGTCGCCTCGCGTGATGACACCGGTGACGGTATCACGACGTACCAGATGATGGCCGTCACGCAACCGCGTTGACGGATGCCGTCGAGCCAGCCGGAAAGAAGGAGCGACCACGCCGTTGGCGAGGCATCGATGGACTCCGTCGTGCCATCGATGGACAGACCGCCGATGCGCTTCGCCTCGAGCACCAATGGCAGCAGCGCGAAACGCCTCGGCGCGAGCTCCGCGAGCAGCCGGTCACGGCCATAGGCTTTCGCATCGACCCCAGTGAGTTTGATGACGAGATCGGTGCGCGCCTGCAACGTGGACTGCGCCACGAGGCCCACCGTGCGAGAGGTAGAGTGCTGTTGGCGCTGCTCCACCAATGCCCGGACCGCATCGCGGCGCTTCGTTTCCCGTGGGGTGTCGGAGGCGGTGGGCGCGAGCCGCTCCTGCACACCGACGAGCACCTCCCGCTCGAGCGCTGCGAACGTGAGCGGCTCACTGGGTCCCGAGGCACGACGTCATACTGACAGACCGCCACTTGAGCACCGTCATGTGCCGGTGCTCCCGCCAGCAGCGTGTCGAGCCACTTCCGATATTGCTGGGCGCGATAGCACGCCGCCACGATTTCACCCAGTCGACGGAAGAGGGCTCACACATACGCCTGTTCCGGCTGCGCACGGCCTGCGGCCATCGCCAACTGCACGCTGTGGTTGGCGGCCAACACGCCCTCCACCATCAGCTCGTGGACCGACGGGGCGTCATGTTCCAGCTTCTCGAAGACGCTCGACGCCATCGACCGATGCGGCTGGCGGTCAGCTCAAGCCGAATTCTTCGCGCGCCTGTTGCCTGGCCATGCTGTGGGCCGTTGCCGTTGCCAGCGAGCCCGTACCGTGGGACGGCTGCCGCAGGGCGGCTTCCCGCCGCTCGAGCAGCTCCCAGAACTCGCCGGCATCCGGGGCGTTCTCGCTGCTCGCCGGCAGCAGCGCGTACATGGCCTTGTACATGAGACTGAACGCGAAGAACAGCGCCAGCATGTCTGGAAGCACGAGCACGATACGCGTGATGGCATTCACGTTCGCGACCTGATCGTTGAACAGCGGCGTGCCAAAGGGGGCCGTGACCATCCGCACATTGATCAGATAGTTCGCGAGGCCGGCCCCGAGATTCGTGAGGCCGATGATCAGCCCTGCCCGCTTCATGGCGCGCAAGACGCTGGCTTCGTTCAACAGCCGTTGCAGCTGACCAGCGCGCTCGGCGGTATCGGGGTCGAGGCCTTGCAGCGCGATGCTGCGCGTGACCGGCCTACCGATGAGCGCCGACAGCCCGAACACGAGGAAGGCCAGCAGGTAGCTGGCGCTGTCCTTGACGGCGAAGAGCGCGCCGTCGACATACCAGAAGGCGAGGGCGCCGCGCATGATCGCCGACGCGCCGCCGTACGTCGTGATGAAGTTGAAGCGCCGGCTGATGACCAGCAGATCAAGCAGTACCCACGCCACCGGCACCAGCGCCGCCGCCAGGTACGCCGGAAGCGTTCCCAGAGGGGCGGTGCCGTACTTCAGGATCAGGACCGGCGCGACCGCCCCGATCAGGATGTCCAGCGTGAGCTTCAGCGACTTCGACATGCAGGAATCTACAACCGGCTCGAATGGGGCCTGAGCCCCAGCGCCAGATTGAGCCAGCGCACGAACGGGGTCATGGCCGCGAAGTGTCTGGCGAGGAGTTTCGGCAGCGTGGGGCCGGTTACTTCAGCGTCGGTCAGCGGGGTTCCCGCCGTGAACGACTGGTACCGCAGCCATTCGCCGGCCGGATGGTCGGCTGCGTACCCACGCGGAAGCCGCGTGAGCATCCCCTCCTGATCCAGCGTCCCGAAGCGGCGGCGGAACGCCTTGTCGTGCACGATCTCCTCCCATCCCTCGACATCATCCACGAGCGCTTCGCGAATTTTGTTCAGCGCGGGGCGCGGCGGCATCCAGATACCGCCGCCGCAAAAGCACTCGCCCGGCGAGATATGCAGGTAGAAGCCCGCACCGCCGTGCACCGCCTCGCTCTGCATGCGCGTGCCGATGTCCCGATGAAAGAACCAGCAGGCCACATGAGTCTTGTACGGCGACTTGTCCTTGCTGAACCGCACATCGCGATGAATGCGGAACGCCGACTTCTTGGCTGACCCGATGATTTCGGGCGCGACCGTCGCCAACTGTACATCTACCGCTTCGATGAGGGCCGCTAGCGGAAACTTGAGCTCCTGTTCGTACTGGGCACGATGCGCTTCGAACCATTCCTTGCGGTTGTTCTTCTTGAGTCCGCGCAGGAACGTGAGCGCCTTCGGCGAAAGCTGCGTGAAACCATCCATAAATGATCCTTACACCGAGGCTGGAAACAGAAAGCGCAGAAACAATCCCGACCGTTCGCCCCAGGCACGCTCGTCGTGCAGCGCGCCCTCGGCTTCCATGTAGTGCAGATCGCGTCCCACCCGCCAGCCTTGCCGGAGCAGCATGCGGTACAGCAGGCGTGTGCCCTTGAGCATGCGCTTCTCGCCCGTACCAGCGTCGAGCCAGATGCGCAGGTCCGGGCGATGCGCCTCGTCGGCCACCAGCTGTCGTACGATCCAGCGATCGTCCCACCACACACTGGGACTGAGCAAGCCAAGCTTTCCGAACACCGCGGGGTGCGTGAGCCCCAAATGCAGGCTCAGCAACCCGCCGAGCGAACTGCCGGCCACCGCGGTGTCACGGGCCGCACGACGCGTGCGCCACGTATGATCGATCCACGGCTTGATCTCGTACACGAGCATCTGCCCGTAGCGATCGGCCAGGCCGCCAGCATCGTGCATGGCGTCACGCGTCGGCGTGTACTCATCAATCCGATCGCGCCCCGCGTTTCCGATAGCCACGATGATGAGTGGCTCGATCACGCGCGCGTGCATGAGCGCGCGGGCGGTCGTATCGACGCCCCACTGAACGCCGAATGGCGACAACGGCAGATCATCGAATACATTCTGCCCGTCGTGCAAATAGAGTACCGGATAACGGTGCTGCGGATGCGCCTCGTAGTCCGGCGGCAAACTCACGATCACATCGTGGGAATGCGGCAGAAAACGCGACCGGATTTCGGGGAAATGCAGTAGCGACCCGGCCAGGGTGGGAACGGGCGGGACGGGGTGACGCGAAGGGTCGAGACCGGCGATCTGCACGGGTGCAGTCTAATGCCCCGCGCTACGTCCCCGACACCCCGCTCGCCCCTGCCGTGGCTGAGGGTTAGACCACCCGATCGTGAACGGGGAGCCCGACCACGAACGCGTCCACATTGGCCAGCGCGCGCATCCCCATATTGGTCCGCGTTTCGATGGTAGCGCTCCCCAAGTGCGGCACCAGCACCACGTTCTCCAGCTCCTTCAACTCGGCGGCGACACTGGGTTCGAATTCGTACACGTCGAGCCCCGCGCCTGCGATAAGACGCTGCTTGAGCGCATCGGCCAGCGCCGCTTCATGCACGACATCGCCGCGCGCGGTGTTGATGAGATAGGCATGCTCGGGCATGAGCGCGAGCGTCTCGGCGTTCATGAGGTGCCGCGTCTCCGGCGTGGCCGGGCAATGCAACGACACCACATCGGCGCGGCGCAGCAATGTCTCGAGCGACTCGGCGCGTTCGGCGGTGGCCGGCCCCGCCGTCGCCGGATCATCGATGCGCGGGTCGCGCGGCGCGTGCCACAGGATCTTCATGCCGAACGCATCGTGCGCAATGCGCGCGACCGCGCGGCCAATGCGACCGTACCCCACGATGCCGAGTGTTTTGCCACGCAACGTGCGGCCCAGCATGAACGTGGGACGGAGTCCGCCCCACGCGCCACTGCGCAGATGCCGCTCGCCTTCACTCAATCGGCGCATGCTCATGAGCATGAGCCCGATGGCTACATCGGCCGTGTCGTCGGTGACGACGTCCGGCGTATTACTCACCGTAATGCCCGCACGGCGCGCCGACTCGAGCGCAATGTGATTGACACCGACGCCCACATTGGCGAGCAGCTTCGTCCGAATGCCCGTCGTATCGAAGATCCCCGCGTGCCACTTGTCGGTGACGGTCGTGATCACGATATCGGCCTGCTGCAGTACCTGCACCAACTGATCCGGCGACAGCGCGACATCGGTCCGGTTGAACAGGGCGTCGTACTTCTCGGCAATCACCGCCTCGACGGGCGCCGGCATCTTTCGCGTGACGACGACGCGCAGCTCTTTCGTGTTCATGCCGGCAGCCGCCACTGCGCGAGTGCCGCGCCGACCCCACTGCCGAGCGTGATGGGAATCCCGGCGTCGGCCAGCGCCATCTCGACACCGGCGAGTGCGCCGGCCAACGTGAGCGGATTCATATCGCCGAGGTGACCAATGCGGAACACCTTGCCGGCCACTTCACTCAGCCCGGAGCCCAGCGCGATATCGTAGCGCGTGAACGCGATATCGATGACCGTGCGTGCGTCCGTACCCTCGGGCACGACGATGGCGGTGAGAGAATCGCTCGCGATCTCCGGGCGCATGGCACATTCGCGCAGCCCCCACGCTTTGACCGCGGCACGGACCCCGTTGGCCAGCCGCTTGTGACGCGCCGCCACGGTGTCCATCCCTTCGTCGAGAAGCATGGTGAGCGCTTCGTCGAGTCCGTACAGCAACGACAGCGCCGGCGTGCTCGGGAAGTAGCCCTGCGCGTTGTTGGCGCGCATGGCCCGCAGATCGAAATAGGCGCGGGGGGTGGTGCACTGCTCCACGCGTGCAAGCGCTTTCTCACTGGCGAAGAGCATGCCCAGCCCCGCCGGTAGCATGAAGCCCTTCTGCGATCCCGTAATCGCGCAGTCCACGCCCCACGCGTCGAAGCGGAAGTCGAGACTCGCAATGGAGCTCACGCCGTCGACGAAAAGCAACGCCGGATGCCGAGCACGATCCATTGCCGCGCGCACCGCTCTAACGTCACACGTGACACCGGTAGCCGTTTCGTTGTGCACCAACAGCACGCCCTGAATGTCGTGCGCCGCGTCGGCCTTCAACGCGGCTTCGATACGCTCGGCGTTGGCCGCTTCCCCCCACGGTTCTTCGAGCACGTCGACCGTGTAGCCGAGATGGCGCGCCGTTTGGATGAACAAATGCGAGAACTGTCCGAAGCGCGGCGCCAGCAGACGCGCGCCGGGATTCAGCGTGTTGACCAGCGCCACTTCCCACATGGCAGACCCCGTGGCCGGAAAGACGAACGCTTCACCGTTGGTCTGGTTCACCACCTGCGGCAGCCGCGACAGGATCGATCGCGTGAACGCCGGAAATGCCGACGACCGGTGATCCTCCATCTGGCGGTGCATGGCCCGCTGAAGGCGATCAGGGACGGGCGTTGGCCCGGGAATCTGCAGAAAGTGACGACCAGCCATGGGGACAGTGCGTTTGACGGGGGGTGGGAACGGCGGCTCGCTCAGGTCGGCGACGCCGGGGTCGGGGTTTCCGAATCATCGTGGTCATTACGGTCGTCGCTGGCGTCATCATCGCTGGCGTCATCGCTGCCGGCGTCATCGTCGCCGGTGTCATCGTCGCTGGCGTCATCGTCGCTGGCGTCATCGCTGGCGTCGTTATCGGCGGCCACGTTCGGATTCTCGTCATCGTCGGGCGCCGCGTCAGCCACGGCGAGCGGATCGAGCACGCGTAACAGTCGTCCACAGAGGCGAGTGAGCTTCGTTTTCTGCTCCCCACTGAGCTCGCGCATGAGCGCGAAGATGGAGTCGGTGCGCGCCGGGCCCACCTCGGCGAGCAGTACCCGTCCGGCTTCGGTGAGATAGACCGAGATGTACCGACGATCGACTTCGTGACGCTCGCGCCGTACCAGCTCGCGCGCTTCGAGCGCATCGATGATGGCGGTCATCTGCGCCTTGCTGCGCCCCAATGCTTCGGCAAGCTCCTGCTGATGCACCGGACCGCGCTGCTGTAACGTATCGATTACGCCATATTGCGACGCCGACAACCCGAAGGGCTGCACGGCGTCGTCTACGCGGGCCGCCGCCAGGGCCGCCGCTCGTTGCAGCGACCAGTAGGCATCGAGGGCTCGGCGTCGCTTCTTGTCGCCTTTACGCATCGTCGCGTCTTCTTGGGAATGGGGTGAATGCGTTATCGCAACAGCCCGGCGTGTCGTGCGACGATACGCCCGGCCAACACGGTGGAGACCGCCATGATCGTTTCCTGCGGATTGACACCCAACGCCGTGGGCAACGCCGCACCATCGGTAATGTACAGACCACGGACGCCGTGGCGCTCGCCGTCCGGCGTGGCGCCCGAGGTTGCCGGGTCGGTCCCCATGCGACAGGTCCCGTTGACGTGCGCGGAGAAGAGCGCCATGCGGTTCGGCGCGACGCTGGCCGTGGCCAGCGACGCCGCGTCGCGCGGTGAGTGGATGGTGAGCGGCACGGCGTGCATGGTCGTGACGGCCGTGGCTCCCATGGCAAAGTGCAGCTGCGCCATGGCGGACAGCGACGCCCGCACCCGACGTTCGTCTTCGGGGGTCAGGCGGTAGCGTATGGAGGTCTCGCCACGTCGGTTCACCGTCACGCGGCCACTGGACCACTGCCGTTCCGCACCATCGCGGGTGAGGCCAATGGTGACACCGAAGCGGTTCAAGCTGCGCATGGCCGCTGCGTGCGCGGCCCCCGCTCCGGGCAGGGCGGCAGCCGTGAAGGACGGGTGCATGGGTGGCGTTTCGATCCAGAAGCCGTAGTCGGAGCCCTGCCAGCGCAGAAACTCGTCGCACATGGTCGTGAGTGGAATCCCGGTGCTCGTCACGATTTCGCGATCATAGCGAGCATGGACGGCCGTGGTGGGGTGCAGGCGCAGCCAGTGACCCACGCCGCCGCCGCCCAGCCCCGAGCGCTGCAAGAGGACAGGTGTTCCGACCGCGCCACCGGCGACCACCACGATCGGGGCATCGATGGTGAGTGTGCACGTGGTGCCGCGTTGGTGGTCGCGTACCACCGCGTGGACCCGCTTGAGCGCCGGCGTGCCCGTCCCGCTGTCGCGCTCGCGAACCTCGATGCGCTGCACCTGCGCATCGGTGTAGAGCGAGGCTTGCGCCGCGAGCGCGCGCGGGATGTAGGTGAGCAGGGTGGACTGTTTGGCGTTATGCCGGCACCCGGTCCCGCAGAAGCCGCAGCGCACGCAGCCGCGCGCATTGATGCGACCGGATTGCACGCGCCACCCCAACGCCCGCGCGCCATCGAGCACGAGGCGATTGTTGGCCGAATGCGCGTCGTCGGGCACCTCGGCGGCATGGACCTCCCGTTCGATCTGCTCGAATACCGGCGCCATGTCGCGTGGCGACATTCCGGTCACCCCACTCTCACGCGCCCATTGCTCGAGCACGTGGTCGGGCGTGCGCAGCATGATCATCCAGTTCACCGTGGTACTGCCCCCCGCCGTCTCGCCTTGCACCAGGGCCACCGATCCGTCATCGGTGGCGCGCAGACAGCCGTCGGCGTACAACCGCTCGGTGAGCGCGGCCTCGTCGTCGGTGAAGTCGCTGCGCGTGTGCCACCCACCCGCCTCCAGCATGACGACCTCGAAGCCGGCCTCGGCGAGGCGGGCGGCGGCCACGGCGCCGCCGGCGCCGCTGCCAATCACCACGACATCGGCGCGCCGACGGACGTCCTGCGCCACGGTGTGTCCGGGAACGACCCCGGCGGGGAGGGGGTCGGGATCGATGATGTCGGGGAGCCGCACGTGACCGCGCGCGACCGGCTCGCCCGGCGTTCGCGCGGTCCCGTCGGGGAGCGGCCCCTCCCAGGGGCGGAGCACGCTCCGCGTGCGGAAGGGACCGCCGTATCCAATCGCGGCGGCCACATCGGGACGGGCGTAGTGCACCGACAGCACGAGCCGTCGCACCGTCTGCCAGGCGGCCCGGAGTGGGGGGAGCGACGAATCGGTCCACGCCGCCATGCAACGGCGCTGGTCGACAGGGGCGAGATCGGCGAACTGCCGGAATCGCTGGATGGCCAGCAGCACGGTGGCCGGCGCGCCGAGCACGTCGACGGCCGTCGCGACCAGAGCTTGGCGGTGCGGCGGGAGTGATGCCGCACGCGCGGCGCACCGGTCGACGAGCTGCGAAATCGTTTCATCGGCGGGCGGCGCGCCATCGAGAATGGCCGACGCCAGCGCGCAGAGGGTGGCGTGCTGTGGGGTGGAGAGGGGCACGACCAAGGCTACGCGATGGGCGGGGCGGGGCGGAAGGTGTTGGGGAGATTTGCGGTGTGGTCCGGCGGTCTACGGTCGGCGTCTCGATACTCCGCGAGCCCCCCCCTACTTCGCACCGGCAAACAATTCTTCGGTTTCGCGATGCGTCAGCACCCAAAGCGAGTAGCCACCGAAGAGGGTGCCCCACGGCCAGTTGAAGAGCCGGAACGCCGAGACCACGAGGACGACGTAACGCGCCCAGTTCTGGTGGTTGATGAGCGCGAGGCCGGCAATGAGGCCGAAGATGCTGATGGCCCCGATGACGATGCCCATGACCACGCCCACGACGCTGCCGACGACCATGGCGACCGGATTGAGCGTCGCGAGCGACCCGAAGATGGTGCCGAAGAGCGCCCCCAAGGCCGCAAGAATGCCAAGAGCGCTGTAAAGCAGATTGACGAGCGCGACGACTTTGATGTGGGTACGCACCGGCTGACTCCCTGAAAGTGTGAGGACCCGTCTCCGTACGGCGGGGCGACGGGCGCGTTTCAGCCGCCGCGTTGAGGGGACAACGGGGTGACGAAAGGGGTCAGACGAAAGGGGTCCAGACGAAAGGGGTCAGAGTCGTTGGGGGGGACGGACAAACGCAGACGAAAGGGGTCAGAGTCGTTCACCGGAGTCGTTCACCGGGATGCATCGACTGCGACCCCGTAAACTTCGGACTAGGCGGCGGCCGGTCGGCGGCGCGCGTCGACAAGGCTTACCAAGGCGACGCCCCCCACGATGACGGTCATGGCGACCCAGGCGAGCTTGGGGAGGCGCTCCCCGCCGAGCGCGACGCCGAGCAGGACGGCGACGAGCGGATTGACGTACGCGTAGGTGCCGACTGCGGCCGGGCTGGCCACCTTGAGCAACCACATATACGTGGAAAAACCAATGAGTGAGCCGAAGGTGATTAGATAGAGTAGCGATAATGTCGACATCAGTGTGATCGTGGAGGGATGCACGCGCGAGAACTCCCCCATACTGCCCGACAGGAGGGTGAGCAGCACACCCCCCGTGAGCATCTGCATCGAGATCGCGAGCGCGGCCGGTCTGGCCTGGCGCGAGCTGCGCGAATAGAGCGAGCCCACGGTCCAGCTGAGCGAACCCACCGCGAGCACTGCGGCGCCAACCGGGTCGACGGCGGCGCTGCGTCCGACTGGCGTCCCCGACGTGGGAAGCACCAGCAACCCCACCCCCACCAGCCCGATGAGCACCCCCCCCACCTGCATCGCGCGCGGGCGCTTCCCTTGCCACGCTTCGCAGAGCACCAGCCAGAGCGGCACCGTCGCTACGATGACCGACGTGAGCCCCGAGTTCACCCGCTGACTGGCCCACGACACGGCGCCGTTGCCAACGAAGAGCAGCAGCATGCCCACGATGGCCGCGTCCCGCCACTCACGACGAGTGGGGACCGGCGCGCCGCGCCATCGCGAAAACCCATACAGGGCACTGCCCGCCGCCAGAAAGCGCACCGCCCCCATGAAAAAGGGCGGAATGGTCTGCACCCCCCACTTAATGGCGAGATAAGTGGAGCCCCACACGATGTAGATGACGAGGAACCCGCCGATGAGCTGCCAGCGCGGCACTGGCGGTGTCGTGGTTTCGATGAGGCGGGGGGTGCCCGCAGGGCGAGACGCGGAGGCGCTCAAGTCGAGACAGGGAGCGGGGCGGACGGGGGCGTCGCCGCGGGGCGGAGTGCCCGTAACGCGGCGTCACCGGCGGCCAGACCACCAATGAGGATGTACAGGTAGAACGTGTAGAAGCGCCACCACAACAGCGCTGCGGCGAATATCCCGGCAGGGATGGCGCTCGACAGCGTGGCCGCGAAGGCCCCTTCGATGAAGCCGCCGCCACCAGGCGCCGGGACCACGACCCCGCCGTAGAACAACGCCAACGGCCAGAGTACCAGTGGCGCCAGCGTGTCCATGGTGAACGGAAACGACGGGTCGCCCAAAAAGACCAGTATCGGCAACGTGGCTACCTTGAAGCACACGTGCAGCACCGATCCGCCAAAGGCGAACGACATCCGCCACGGGTTCGCCGTCCGCAACGATTGCACGGCATCGCGGAGCGACCGCAGCGTGCGCTGTACTGCGCGCCACCGCCCCGCACCAAGCCCGATCGCGGCGGCCCAGCGCGGCGCCGGTCCGTGGGCGTTCCGCTGCGACAGAAACCACCCCGCCGCTCCAGCCCCGAGGACGAACGTGCTGTACCCACCCACCAACGCCAGCAACCCCCCAACGCTCGCGCCACGGCCACGAAAGAGCACCGCCAACACCGTGCACACGACCACCAGCGAACACATCTCGAGAAAGAGCTCGAGAAAGAGGACCAACACCCGCGACGCCGCGTTGGTGCCACTCTCGGCGAGGACCAGAAAGCGCGACGGCTCCGCGCCCGATCGTGCCGGGGTGATGGCTGCCGCAAAATCGCCGGCCAGGCAGACGCGCAGTGCCGTCCCGAACGCCAGGGGAATGGCACACGCCCGCGCCGACGCCTGAATCTTGACGGCGCGCGTAAGGATCTCCGCCGTCACCGTCACCAGCGCCGCCGCGTGCACCGGCCACGCCAACCGCGGCATCCCCTGCGCCGGCCAATGCTCCGACACTACCCACGCGGAGGTGCCGAACATCAGTGCGAATGAAAGGCCCGTCACGAGCCAGCGACGCCAGGACATGGCGGGCAAGATACTCACCCCCAAAGGGGTCAGACTCCTTTCACCCCAAAGGGGTCAGACTCCTTTAGCCGACCCGAAAGGAGTCTGACCCCTTTGGGGACCCCTTTTGGGGGGGGTGAACGGACTGGCGCCATCGGGTTTCTGATGGTCCATTGATGCGGCAGGCCTTCCCGAACTTTCTTCAGCCCCGAGGTTTCCGTGAGCACCGTGTCCCGTCGGCAGTGGCTTCGCACAACCGGTTTGGGTGTTGGCGCCAGCGTGGCGCTCCCCGGTCTGCTTCCCGCGTCGGACATGTCACGCGTGCTCGGTGGCGGCCTCCCCTATTCCGCGCTGCTCGAGCAGATGGAGCGTGACGTCACCACCGCGCGGCGCGCGGCGGGGCCCATCCGGCTGCAGTACAACGAGAACCCGTTCGGCATGTCGCCCAAGGCGAAGGACGCGCTCATGGGCAACTGGGCGCAGCACACGTGGTACGTGCCGCCCATCCGCGAGGAGATCACCGAAACATTCGCCAAGCAGGTCGGTGTCCCCGTCGACCATGTGCTCGTGACGCAGGGCTCGAGTGAAGTGCTGTCCATTCTCGCGCTCGCGTACAACATGAACGGCGGCGAAATCGTCGCGCCATGGCCGACGTTCGAAGATCTGCCGCGCTGGGGCGAGACGGTCGGCGCGAAGGTGCACAAGGTGCCGCTCGATCATCGTCTGGATCACGATCTCTACGAGATGGACCAGAAGATCAACGGCAACACCAAGCTCGTGTTCGTGTGCAATCCCAATAACCCCACGTCGAACCTCGCCGACGATCAGGCGCTGCGCGACTTCGTGTCCAACGCCGCCAAACGTTCGACCGTGATTGTGGACGAAGCCTACTACGACTTCGTGGACATGCCGGGCTACAAGAGCATGACCGATCTCGTGCTCAAGGGCCAGAACGTCATCGTGTCACGGACGGCGAGCAAGATTCACGGCCTGGCGGGTCTGCGCGTCGGCTTCGCGGTGGCGCGCCCCGACATCATCAAGAAGCTCAGCCAGTACGTGAGCGGCGATCCCAACGTCTTCGGCCTCACCGCCGCCAACGCCTCACTCAAAGACACCGAGTATCAGGCGTTCGTGAAATCGAAGAACACGCAGGGGCGTCAGATGCTGCTCGATGCCGTGGCCAAGCTGGGCAAGAAAGCTGCGCCGTCACAAACGAACTTCGTGTTCTTCCAGACCGGCAAGCCCGTCGAGCAGATGCAGAAATACTTCGCCAGCAAGGGCTTCACGATCGGCCGCGCGTTCCCGCCGTACACCGACTGGTGCCGCGTCTCCATCGGTACTCCCGACGAGATGAAGCAGTTCTGCGCGGTACTGCCGGAAGGGTTGGCGTAACCTCAGGTGCCCCGTGGCTTGGCCCGTCTCGTCGCCGTGGCGACGAGCGGGTCGTCTGGCCACGGATGCCGAGGATATCGGCCGCGCAGTTCCTTGCGCACCTCGAAGTAGCCCGACCTCCAGAAGCCGGCGAGGTCGCGCGTGACTTGCACGGGCCGCTGCGCCGGCGACAGCAAGTGCAACGTGAGGGCGACGCGCCCGTCCATTACGGTGGGCGTCGTCGTCCACCCGAAGACTTCCTGCAGCTTCACCGCCAACACCGGCGCCGTGGGCTCACGGTAGTCGAGCGCAATGCGCGACCCACTCGGCACCTCGATGTGCGTCGGGGCCAACCGATCGAGCAGCGCGCGCTGATTCCACGGCACCACACTGCACAGCGCTTCGTGCCAGTCAATCTGCTCGAGCTGCGCCCACGTGCGGACGTTGTCGAGGAACGGCGCGAGCCACTCAGGCGCTGCAGCCACGAGCGCATCGTCGGAGACATCGGGCCACGACGCATCGTGCGCGCGCATGAACGCGAGTCGTTCGCGCAAGCGCTGCGCCCCATCGCGCCACGGCCACGCGCCGACGCCCACGCGTACCAGCTGTGACAGTAGCGCGGCACGCACCTGTTCCGTGTCGGGGTCGCGCTGCGGCTGCTCCTCGAGCGTGATCGCACCCAGCATGGTGCGCAGCACCGCTTTCACGCCGCGTGTACGCTCGTCCCACTCGACCGCGGACTCGCGCACGAGCTGCTCGCCGAAGTCCTCGTGAATATCCTCGAGCGAGAGCGGTGCCGCACGCGCAATGCGGTACTCCGGCGGCTGTCCTTCGAGATCGGCCACCGCCAGATACAGCGCCTCGTACAAACTGTCGCCCTTGGGGAGTGACGCCCCGCTGCCGTTGCGCAACAGATAGCGTCCCTCGCTGCCAGGGCGCCGCTGCGCGACCCGATCGGGAAAGGCGTGTGCCAGCAATACCCCAACATCACTCTCCCCCTCAGACGGACGGCTGCTGCTGGTCACGCGCCGCGCGATCTCGAGGGCATGCTGCTTGACGCGTCGCACCGCGTCGCGATCGGCACGCGCGCCGTACATGGCCAGGGCCCCGCCATCGCCACCACGTTCCAACAGTTCGGTGCGCAGTCGCACGTCGGCAGGTGCTTTCGCGAAGCCCTCGGCGCGCAACACATCGCGCTCTTCGAGCAGCGCGGCCATGGCGGCACCGTGTGGCAGCACACCGCGCGCATCGGCGACGAGCACGAGGTGTGCCAGGCGCGGCGACAGCGGCAGCGCCGCCATGCGCCGACCATGCGACGTCACGCGGCCGGCGACATCGAGCGCGTCCAACTGCTGCAGCAGCGCGCGCGCCTGCGCGAACGGCCCCGCGCGCGGCACATCGAGCCAGCGCAGCTGCGACGGGTCGGCAATACCGGCATCGGCCAGCTCCAGCGCCAGCGGCGACAGATCGGCGTCGATGATTTCGGGACGCGAACTCGCGAGAAAGCCATGTTCTTCGTGCGCATCCCACAGGCGATAACACACGCCGGGCGCCACACGTCCCGCGCGGCCGCGGCGCTGATCGGCCGACGCTTTGCTCACGCGCACCGTATGCAAGCGCGTCAGCCCTGCGGTGGCATCGTAGCGGGGCACACGCGAAAATCCTGCGTCGACGACAATGCGCACGCCTTCGACGGTGAGACTCGTTTCCGCCACGCTCGTGCTGAGCACGACCTTGCGCAGCCCCGCCGGCGCCGGCGCCAGTGCCGCGTCCTGTTCGGCCAACGGCATACTGCCGTGCAGCACATGCACGCGCACGTTGGCATCCACCGCGCCGAGCAGCCGCTCTTCCACGCGCCGCTGCTCACCCATGCCCGGGAGAAACACCAGCACATCGCCATCGTTGGCACGCAACGCGTCACGCACAATGCGACTGGTGGTGGCTTCGAGCTTCTCGTCGCTACGCGGCGGCGTGTGATGCGTGAAAATGGGAAACATGCGGCCACTGCTGCGCACCACCGGTGCCGGCCCAGCGCTGTCGCGCAGCAGCTCGGCCACGGCTTCCCCATCGAGCGTCGCTGACATCACCAGCACCCGCAGCTCCTCGCGTACCCGCTGCGTTTCCAGCACCAGTGCGAGGCCGAGGTCGGCGTGCAGCGAGCGCTCGTGATATTCGTCGAAGAGCACGGCGCCGTAGCCGTCGAGCGTCGGGTCGGCAGACAACAATCGCGCCAACACACCTTCGGTCACCACCTCGATGCGCGTGCGATTCGTCACCCGCGTTTCACCGCGCACGCGATAGCCCACGGTGCCACCAACCTGCTCCCCATGCAGCTGCGCCATGTAGTGCGCCGCAGCACGGGCGGCCAGTCGGCGAGGCTCGAGCATGACCACGCGCTGACCCGCCATCCACGGCTCGTCGAGCAGCGCGAGCGGAATGCGTGTGGTTTTCCCCGCACCTGGTGGCGCTTCCAGGACCGCCACGTGTCGTGCACGCAGCGCGTCGCGGAGCGCGGGAAGCGCTTCGAGAATGGGGACGAGCACCTGCTGTGTGCTCACCGCCGGCGCGACGAGCGGCCGTCGAGCTGTTGCACGAGCCACTCCTGTGCACGCGCGATGACCTCATCGGCGCCACTCCGATAGCTGCGTGGCGTAAGCCGCGCCTCCACCAGCGGCGTGAGCCCCACGCGCTGCCACTGCCCGCCGTCGGTACGACGAAGCTCGGCGGCCGGCACCGTCAGCGTGAGCCCACCAGGCAGGCCAATGTCTACCGCCTCTGCCGGTGAGCCGGCAGTCGCGGTCCCCACGAACGTCACCCCTGTCGTCGCCTCGAGCGTGAGCGCCAACCGTTCCATCGCTCCGCTCGTGCGCTCATCGACCAGCGCCGCCAGTCGCCCCGCGTAATGCCCCGAGGTATCGCCGCGCGAGACACGCGAGCGCACCTCCCGCTCGTCGGGACATTGCTGCGCCGACTCACGCAACGTTTCCACCAGACACGGTGCCGACCGATAGCGGTGAAGTTCACGCGCCACGACCGCCAGCTCGCGCTCCCGCAGGGCGCGCAGCACGACATCCGCTACACGGCTGCTATCGGCCAACGCCCCACGCAAGTCGACAATCAGCGCGCGCGCCCCGCGATGCTTGCTCAGTTCGGCGTCGACGGTCTGCTCGGTGAGCCTGTTCACATCGACGTACGCCACACCACTGCTCAACGCCATCGATGCCGATTGCCACGGCCGTTCGACCTGCGGCTGCAGCGCCATGTAGTCCACACGGCGAGGCACGTTGAGCTGCCGCTCATTGTTCGTCACGTCGCGCACGCGCACCAGCGACGCGCCCGGATTCCCGCGCGGCATGAGCGTGGCCAGTTGCTGCTGCCTCGACCAGTCGTTGGGCGCCGATACCGTACGGCGGTGCTCCTGCATCCACGCCGGAATAGGATATCCGTCGACGGCCGTGAGCTCCTGCCCCGCGACGAGCCCCAATGCGCGTGTCACGGAATCGGCGATCACATCGGTGATGATCGCGCGCCCATCTGCCCAGCGCACGCGAAACGGTAGAGTGGCAACACCACGTACCGTATCGATGGACGCCCCGCGCACGGTTACCTGCGCATCGTCGAAAGCGCTGACCATCTGCTGCACCGTGCCTGCATACTCACTGGCCGAGCGCGCCGCTTCGTAGCGCCCGATCGTGCGCTCGAACAACGCATCGATGTCGTCGTCGTACAGATCGCGATGCGCATGCCGCGCACGCATCGCACTCCACACCCGTGCACCCCCCAACACCCGGGCGCCCATGTACGGATACGGATCGGCATCGTAGTAGCCCGGGAGCGCGGCACGCGCGCGCACCGGCGCGAGGCGCGACGCGCGCACAAAGTGGCCGCTGCGCAGCATGGCCACCGCTGCACGCATCGCGGGCGCGCTGTCGGTGGGGAGCGCGGCGCGTCCCACCAACGTGTCAATCACGATGCCGCTGCTGCCGTCGGCGTGCAGCAGCTCACCGGTGCGCAGCCGCACCGACAGTCCGAACCCCAGGGCAATCCGTACGCTCGGCACGAGCGCGTCATCGTGCACCGCCTCTTCGGCCACCAACGTGGCGCCGCCGCTCGCCAGCAGTCCAAGCACCCCGCGCGGCAACACCGTGTTCCGGTTGGCGAGTATCACCACGCGACGCGGCGCCGCATTGATGGGTGACAGGAGCGCGCCGTCACGACCGAGCCACGCATCGTCGAAAGTCCACGCACCGGCCAGCTCCCGCGCCCCGCCCACACGGCGCACGCGTACGCCACTCAGCGTGAACGGCACCGACGCCAGTCGCTCCACGAGCTGCGTGCGCGCGACAAACGCATCGATGCTGTCGGCGTTGGCACCAGCCGACGCCGTGCGCAGGTCGAGCACCACGCGCGCCGGCACGGCAGTGAGCGCCTGTCGCACGCCAACGGCCGCACTCTCCTCGTAGCGCGTCGCCGAAGGAATCTGCAGCACGAGAATGCTGTCCCGCGTACGCTCGACGTTGACGGTCGTGACCGTCTGCGACACACGCGTGTCATTCGCGTCGTCACGTTCCACTCGCGTGAGTGGATCGTTGAGCGCCGCCAGAAAGCGCGTGTACGCGAGCTCCAGCTGCGCCGCGTTGTCGGCACGACGCACCAGCGTCACGGCGCGAATGAACGCCGAGTCGAGTGGAGCGCCGCGCACCGCGACGGCGGGGTGATGCAACGACGCCAGATGCCACACGTACGACAGGCGCACCAAGCGTGCGATGCCCGCCGAATCGGAGGCCGCCGGCGGCGGCTCGGGATCGTCGGGCGCCGGCGGGAGGGTCATTGTGCGCACGGCGGCATCCACCTCGCGCACACTCGGCCCTACCGGGGTCGGCGCGGGCGACACAGGAAGACAGGCACCCAGAACCGCCACCGTACAGGCGGCGGCCAGCATCGAAGGCCGGAGTCGCGTCATATTAGATGTCATGGCGCTCAAGATAGCGCCCGGCCCCTCGTCGAGCTTCTCCCCGTCTTCTCCACGCACCGTTTCGTATGTCGTCCGGCATGAACAACGGCTCCGCCCGTCCGCACGCGGCCCCTGACACCACCCGTCTGTACTACGACGACGCGCACCTCGCGCGCTTCAGTGCAACGGTCGCCGACGTCGCGGGCGACGGACGAATCGTCTATCTGGATCGCACGGCCTTCTACCCCACGTCCGGCGGACAACCCCACGATCTCGGCACGCTCGCCGAGGTGGAGGTGGTCGACGTGGTCGATGAGGACTCACGCATTGCACATCACTTGGCCGAACCCCTTGGGCTCCCGGCCGGCGCCATGGTCGTGGGCCAGATCGACGTGGCGCGCCGCATCGACCACATGCAGCAGCACACCGGACAGCATCTGGTGTCGGCGTTGCTTGCCGACGAGTACGGCTGGCCCACCGTGAGCGTGCACTTTGGCGACGAAAGCTCCACGGTAGACGTGGCCGGCGACGGGCTCACGCCGGAGCGGCTCGCGACCATTGAGCAGCGCGTCAATACGCTCGCAGTGGAGAACCATGCCGTAACGGTCTCGTACGAAGACGCGAGCACCGCCGAGGGGCTGCGCAAGGCGAGCGACCGCGAGGGGATGTTGCGCATCGTGACCATTGAAGGGCTCGACCGCAGCGCCTGCGGGGGCACGCATGTGGCACGGACCGCCGAGATCGGCGCGATCCTTCTCCGTCGCTTCGAGAAGACGCGCGGCAACACCCGCATCGAGTTCATCTGCGGGCACCGCGCCGTCCAGCGCGCGCGGCTCGACGCCGACCTGCTCACGCGGGCTGCGCGTCCGCTCTCGGCGGCGCCACACGATCTCCCCGCCTTGGTGGAACAGCAGCAGTCGCGCCTCGTGGAGCTCGAACGCGAGCGCAAACGACTTCTCGCCGAGCTCGCCGGCTACGAAGCGCAGGCGCTCTGGCAGTCGGCGCCGCTCGACGCAAATGGTGTGCGGCGGGTGCGCCGCGTCATCACCGGGGCCCCCAAAGACGCCGAGCCGTTGGCGCAGCAGCTCATCGCGCTCGGCGGCTGCGCCGTACTGGTGAGCAACGACAGCACCGGTGGCGTGCTCTTCGCGACCGCGGCCGATACCGCCCTCGATGCCGGCCAGCTGCTCAAGGCCGCGCTGCAGAGCGTCGGCGGACGCGGCGGCGGTGCCCCCCGTCTCGCGCAGGGCGCCGTGGCCGACCCTGCCTCTCTGCCCTCACTCGCCCTCACCCTTGGCTTTCCCGGCTGACCCATGACGATCGCCCGCCCCGCCCTCGACGAATACGCGCCCTACGCGCTGACGTACATCAATGCCACCGCCGACGCGCTCGCCGCACTCGGCACCAACGACGTGCTGCAGCTGCTGGAGGTCCAGCGAGAGCAATGGCGGACACTGCTGGCTGGTGTCCCCGAGTCGCAGGGTGCCTTCTCGTACGCGCCCGGGAAATGGACGCTGGCCGAGTCGCTGGTCCACGTGAGCGACACCGAGCGGGTGTTCTCCTATCGCCTGTTGCGCATCGCCCGCGGCGACCGGACGCCGCTCCCCGGCTTCGAGCAGGACGATTGGGTGCCGCAGAGCCGGTCCACACGGCGCACACCTTCTGACATTTTGACCGAGATACTCGCTTGTCGCGAAGCGACGTTGGCCCTGGTGCGGTCGCTCGATGAGGAAGCGATCGGCCAACGAGGGATCGCCAGCGGCGTCGAGGTCTCGGCGCGGGCGTTGGTGTGGATGCTGGCGGGGCACATGGCGCATCACATAACGCTGACGCGTGAGCGGTACGTGAGGTGAGGAGCCGTTGAACAACGGGCGGTCCGACGGTCCACCGGCAACGACTCGAGCCCTCAGGGCTCGAGTCGTCGCCGGTGCATCGCCGGACCAAACACCCGTAGTTGAACCGCGTTCCAGCCGCCGTTCAGCCCCGGATCGGGCTAGATTGAGACGCTGTGGCGCGCCGATCGCGCCCGCCCTCGCCGACCCTCCCGGAGCATTTCGTGTCCGCTGCGTCACCCCTCGCTGGTTCCGCGTCTCCCGAGACCGTGCGTCTCGCGATCGATACCGTCCGTACTCTCGCTATGGACGCGGTGCAGGCCGCCGAGTCGGGACACCCCGGCACGCCCATGGCGCTCGCCCCGCTCGCGTACGCGCTGTATGGTAAGCATCTGCGCCACGACCCGGCTGCTCCCGATTGGGCCGACCGTGACCGGTTTGTGCTCAGCGTTGGGCACGCGTCCATGCTGCTGTACGGCACGCTGCACCTGGCCGGCTACGATCTCCCGCTCGACGACATCAAGAATTTCCGTCAGTGGGAGAGCCTCACGCCGGGTCACCCCGAAGTGCACCACACCAAGGGTGTAGAGACGACGACGGGTCCGCTGGGTCAGGGGGTGGCGAACGCCGTGGGCTTTGCGGTGGCCGAAGCGCATCTGGCGGCGACGTTCAATCGCGAAGGACACGCGATCGTCGATCACTACACGTACTTCGTCGCCGGCGACGGCTGCCTCATGGAAGGCCTCTCGCACGAAGCGGCGAGCTACGCCGGCCACCTGAAGCTCGGCAAGCTCATTGGCTTCTTCGACGACAACGGCATCACGATTGACGGCAGCACCGCACTCACGTGCAGCGACGATTGCGCCAAGCGCTTCGAAGCGTATGGCTGGCAGGTGCTGCACGTAGACGACGTGAACGATCTCGCGTCGATCGACGCGGCGATCGCGGCGGCCAAGGCCGACACGCAGCGCCCCACGATGGTCATCACCAAGACGCACATCGGGTTCGGCTCGCCCAACCGGCAGGACACCGCGAAGGCGCACGGTGAACCGCTCGGCAAGGACGAAATCGCGCTCACCAAGCAGGGCTACGGCTGGCCGTCGCGCGAGCCGTTCTTCGTGCCCGACGCGGCACTGACGCACTGGCGCGAATGCACCACGCAGCGCGCGCAGACGCACGCCGAGTGGAGGACGCGCTGGCATGCGTATGCGGCGGCCCATCCGGAGCTGGCTGCCGAACTCGAGCGCCGCATGAAGGGCCAACTCCCAGCGTCGCTCGACGCGGCGTTCCCCGTGTTCGACGCCAAGAGCGGCAACGTCGCGAGCCGCGCGGCAAGCGGTGTGGTGATCAACGCCATCGCGAATACGGTGCCCGAACTGCTGGGTGGCAGCGCCGACCTCACGGGCAGCAACCTCACCAACGTGAAGGGCGCCACGGGCTTTGGTGCCGACAATCGCACCGGTCGCAATTTCCATTTCGGTATTCGTGAACACGCCATGGGCGCGATCATGAACGGCATGGGGTTGCACGGCGGCATCATTCCGTACGGCGGCACCTTCCTCGTGTTCAGCGATTACATGCGCCCCGCAGTGCGTCTCGCGGCGCTCATGGGTGTGCAGGCCATTTACGTGTTCACGCACGACTCCATTGGTCTGGGCGAAGACGGCCCCACGCACCAGCCCATCGAGCATCTGGCCGCGTTGCGCTGCATTCCCAACCTGCTGGTGCTGCGTCCCGCCGATGCCGACGAAGTGAGCGAAGCGTGGCGTGTGGCGCTGCACCATCGTGGCGGACCGTCGGCCATTGTGCTCACGCGTCAGAAGCTGTCGTACTTCAACGAGCCGACGCGCGCGCGCGACGGTGTGAAGCATGGCGCGTACATCGTGGCGGACGCGGCGGGGCATGTGCCGAACGTGGTGCTGTTGGCGAGCGGCTCCGAAGTGGAGATTGCCCTCGCCGCTCGCGAACAGCTGTCTGGCGAGGGAATTCACGCGCGCGTGGTGAGCTGCCCGAGTCTCGAGCTGTTTGCGCAGCAGCCGGTCGAGTACCGCCACCATGTGCTCCCCGCTGGCGTCCCGCGTGTGGCGGTCGAAGCCGCGCACCCCATGCCCTGGTATCGCTGGGTGGGCGAGCACGGCGCGATCGTGGGCATCGAGACGTTCGGTGCGAGTGCGCCGGCGCCGGTGCTGTACGAGAAGTTCAGGATCACGGCGCCGCATGTCGTCAAGGCCGCGAAGTCGGTGCGGCGCTAACTCGCGACCATTCGGGGAGCGAGAAACGGAAGCGGGCCCCGGCCGTTGCCGGGGCCCGCTGTTGCATGCTGAAATCTCCGTTACCGGAGATTGATGTTGGCGCCGATCTCTTCGAGGCTGATGGGCACGCACGTGCTGCGTCCCTGCAGCGCCGTGTTGCGACCGCTGGCGAGCCAGCGACGCAGATCCCACAAGCGACGGCCTTCGAGCCACAACACCGCGCCACGCTCACGCATGAGGATCGTCCACGCGGCATCCACCGTGGTGGCGGTCAACGCCGGCAACGTCGAGACCGCGCGCGCCTGATTGATGAACACCATGGCGTTGGTCACATCGTTGGCGCGCAACGCGGCTTCGGCCCGAATGAGCAGCATTTCGGTGCCGCGCGCCAGCGCGACCGGGTCACCCAGCGCGATGTACTTGCGCTGACGGAAGAAGCGCGTGGCACCGTCCTGCCCGGTCTGAAAACCACCGGTGGCCGTCCGCACGGTGTCGTAGGGGACACGTACATCGCGATCCGCTACCCACACGGTATTGAACACCGTGACTTCTCGACGATTGATCGTCTGGTTGGCGAGGTCGAGATTCTCACGTGCCGTGTTCGTGGAGAACACCGCGTTGTGGCGGAACGTGGCGGGAACCAGTGCGGCATCGGCCACCGCGGCATCCCACTTGTTCTGCCACGCCAGCACTTGGGCTCGTCCCGACAGTGCGGCGTTGAGGAGCGCGGTATTGTTCTGCGCGCGCGCGAGGGTGATGGCCCGCGTGAAGAGGCTCTCCGCGCGGACAAAGTGCTCCGAACTGGGCAACTTCGGCCCACCGTCAATGGTGGTCTCACACACGTTTTCGCCAAGGAACCGGTTGGCAAAGCCGGCGTAGAGATAGGCGCGAATGGTGAGCGGGTTGGTTTCGAACCCAGTCCCCAGTACCGTCCGCATGCGTACCAATCCATTCTCCGCCACCCAGCGGGCGGTCTGCATGCGGGCCCAATCGCCGTTCACGTCTTCGGGGCGAATCACGCCGGTGGCGAACTGACGTTCGGCGGCGAAGTTCCCCGAATGCTGGACTTCGAATGCGGCGAGCGAACCGCGGGTGAGATACGTGCCGATGGCGTTGGAGAGATCGCCGCCCATGCCGTTCACCAGCGCGGGCATGGCCGAAGCGTTGTTCAGGTCGTCATCGAGCAGCGGACCGGGATTGGTCACCGTGAAGTCGCAGCCGCCCAGAACCACGCTGGCGGCGACCGCTACGCTGATCGTGCGTCGGGTTTTCGTGAGGAGTGTAGGCATCAGAAGTTCGTCCTCACGCTGAAGAGGAACGTGCGGTAGGGCGGGAAGTTGTAGTAGTCGCGACGCGAGAACGTGCTGGTGGCCTGGTCGGCGACTTCCGGATCGGTGCCGGTGTAGTTGGTGCTGCGGAAGAGATTGCGACCCGCGAAGGACACGGTCATGCTGCGAGCGCCCGGCGTGAAGCGCTTCGGCACGTCGTACGCGACGGAGATGTTGCGCACCTTGAAGAAGTCGGCGCTCTCCACCCAGTAGCTGTAGTCGCGTTCGGCGGCGTTGATGGAGCAACGCATGCGGTCCTTCGCGTTTACCGTGGCCAACGCCGACGCATCACCGGCAGCCGCGGCACGCAAGGCCCGCTGGGCGGCGAAGCAGGGCTGCCAGATGCCCAAGCCGGCGTTCTGGAACCCGTTGGCATTCAGCAGATGTCCTCCGCGCTGAAACTCGCCAACCACTTCGAACGACAGGTTGTTGAACAGCGAGAGCGTCAACGATGGGTTGATGATCTTGTCGGCGAACGTCTGCCCGAGGAACTCCCCGTCCACAATGACCGGTGTTTCGAAGGCGTCCGGGTTCTGCACCTTGCGTCCCACGTACGCCGGCAGCGGCAGCCCTTCCTGCACGTAGCTGCGCGACAAGGCGTCGATGGTCAGGATGCGACCGCCGAGGTCCACCGCTTCACCCTGCATCCTAGTGAACTGCACACGCGCTTCGAGCTTGGCCCAGCTCGTCAGGTCGAGGTTGCTCGTGGCCTGCACTTCGAAGCCGGTGTTGTTGATCGACCCGACGTTTTCGGGCTGATTGGCGCTGAAGCCATTCGACGGCGGATACGCGACGTTGATGATGGCGTCGTTGGTGCGCGCGTTGAAGTAGGTGAAGACGAGGCCGAAGCGACCGTTGAGCAGACCGGCGTCGAAGCCCACTTCGGTTTCGCGCGTACGCTCGGGGCCGAGGTTCGGATTGCCCAGCTGTCCGGGCGTGAACGCCGACAGCCCGCCTTCGGCGGCAATCGGGTTCCACGTGCGCGTTGCGTCGAAGGCGCCCGGCGCCTTGCCCGACTCGCCAATCGCGCCGCGCAGCTTGAACGTCTCGATGAGCTTGGTGGGCCAGAACGATTCTTCGGAGAGCACCCACGAACCGCTGATCTTGGGATACGTCTGCAGGCCGAAGCTCTGTCCGAAGGCGCTGTTGCCGTCGACGCGCGCGCCGGCGGTGATGAACAACCGATCGCGCCAGCCGATCATCTGCTGGGCAAACAGACCGGCGTTGATCACGCGCTGCTGATTGACGTCGGTGATCTGACGTAGCGAGGCGGACACGAGCGTGGGAATGCCCGGGCCGGCAAAATTGTCGCCGCGCAACTCGGTGGAGTTGAGACGGCTGTCGAAGAGCTGCGCGCCGAACGACGTGGTCCCGACGAAGTTTTTCGAGTACGTCTGCTTCCACGTGGTCGCGTAGTCCACCGTGATGAGCTGCCGGTTCCACAACGTCTGGAAGTACTGACCGGTTGGCGTGCGCGGATACCCGAACGGGTTGATCGTGCGCTGATCGGTGCTGTTGTAGTCGATACCAACGGCGAGCCGATTGGTCAGTTGCTCGAACGGCGTCCATGTGGCCGTACCGCCCACGATGAAGTGATCGCCGCCAATGGTGTTCGACTTGGAGAACATCGTGTCGTTCACCACGCAGGTCACCGTGGGGGTGCTGCAGCCGCCGCCACGAAAGTTGGATCCGGGGCCGCGCGAGATGTTGAGCAGCACGGCGTCGGCGCTGTTGCCGTCGGAGATCATCGCCGTGTTGCGACGCTGCCAGCTGCTGTTGAGCGCGAGCGTGATGGTCTTGGTCGGCGCGAAGCCGAGGTTGGTGCGCAGGCCACCCGTGCGGTTGTTGCCCACGCGCAGCACGCCTTCTTCATTTTCGAGATTGCCGGAGATGGCGTAGTTGATACCACCGCTGGCACCACGCACACCCAGGGAGTAGCGGCCCAGAAAGCCGTTCTGCAACCACGAGCCGCTGGCGGGGCAGGTGGCGTCTTCGAAGGGCACGCCAGCCGCGTCCACCATGTTGGGGCCGCGGCACTCCTTGAGGAACATGCCGGTGGGGTCCGACGCCGGTCCGAACGCGCCCATGCTGTTGATGCCGCCCGAGGCATCGAGCGTCCACGACGCGGCGCCATCGCGGCCACGCTTCGTGAAGATCTGGATCACGCCACCGGAGGCTTCGGTGCCGTAGAGCGTCGTGGCGGCCGGCCCCTTCACGACTTCAATGCGTTCGATGTCGGAGGCCGGAATGTCGTTGAGCGGCGACACCGACTGACGCGACGATACGCCCGTGGGAGAGTTGCCATTGAAGATACGAATGCCGTCGACGTAAATGAGCGGACGATTGCCTTGCGTGATGGAGTTCACGCCGCGCAGCCGAATGGTGCCGCCAGCGCCCGGCGTTCCACCGTTTTGGAGCACGGTGACACCGGTCGAGCGCCCCTGCAGAATCTGCTGCGTGTTCCCGACGCCGGCCTTTTCGAAGTCCTTGCTGGTGACCGTCGTGACGGCGTTGCCGACTTCCTTCTTGCGCTCTTCACCGGTGGCCGTGACGACCAGCCCGGCGAGCGAGACGCTGCTCTTGGCGAGCGCGAAGTTGATGGTCACGGGCGCCGTGGCCGAGACGACGACGGTGCGCGTCTGCTGCAGATACCCGATGCGGCGCACCGTGATGGTTTGCGAGCCGCTTGGCACACCCGTGATGGTGAAGCGGCCATCATCACTGGTCGCGCGGCCGAGCGTGGTCCCGTTGATCGTGAGCTGGGCGGCCGTAATGGGCTGCCCGTTTTCCGCGTCGGTAACGCGGCCGGTAATGGTGCCGCTTGCTTGCGCGTGAAGCATCGTCGCACCACTGGCCAGCACGACGAAGGCCGGCACCACGAGATGCGCGAGCGTCCGCCATGCGCCGGAGCGGCGCATGAAATGTGAAGTCACAGAGGGAGGGGGAAGGAGGGAGGGAAGGGGAACGCATGGTGGCGAACCCACCCACCATGATACCCGTTAGGCTCTGCCGCCGGCAGTCGTGAGTGCGCGTTTGGCCGCCGCTTTGAGTTGCGCCTCGGTGAAGGGTTTGGCGACGAATGGGGCGCCCGATTCGTCGGCCTCGTCGGCGAAGGCATCCGCCTCGTAGCCGGACATGAACACAACCGCCAGCTGGGGATCACGGGCCCGAAGGTGTCGCGCCAACGTGCGTCCGTTGTCGCCGGGCATCACGATGTCGGTCAGCAGCAGCTCGATGCGCGCCTCCTGTTGACCGGCATGAATTCGGAGCGCCTCTTCGGCATCCCCCGCCTGAAGCACGCGGAGCCCCATCTTCTGCAACAGGCGCACCGCCACGCGGCGCACCAAGGGATCGTCGTCGACCACGAGGGCGAGCTTGTTACTGAATCGACCCGTGGCGACGGCGAAGCTCGGCTCGGGCACGGCGGTCGTCACGCCGGTGGCCACGGGTAGGAGCAACTCGAAGCGCGCCCCTTGCCCCGGCGCGCTCTCCACACGAATGTCGCCGTTGGCCTGCAGGACGGCGCCGTGCACGATCGACAGGCCAAGACCCGTACCGCGCTCGATCCCCTTGGTCGTGAAGAACGGTTCGAAAAGACGCGACTGCACCGCGGCATCCATGCCGGCGCCGTTGTCCTGCACCACCAGTCGCACCGCATCGGCACCACGCAACGCCCCGGGGGCCGAGGCAACGCGCACCACGATCTCGCCCTCGCCGTCTGGGAGCGCGTCGGATGCATTGACCACCAGATTCACCAAGGCCTGCTCGACACGATCCGGATCGGCCAGCGCCAACGGCACGTCGTTCGCAATATCGAACGTAAGGCGCGCCTGCGGCGCAATCTGCCCCACCAAGTGCCGCTGCATCGCTTGTACGCGGGCGGCAAGATCCAGCCGGACCGGTCGCACACGCTCGCGCCGCGCAAAGGTGAGGAGCTGCTTGGTCAACGCCGATGCACGCGTGGCCGTCGTCTCGATTTCGCCGAGCTCTTCGTCGCACGATTCACCGTCGGCCAGCCGCATGCGCCCCAACTGTGCGTTGCCCAGAATGCCGGTGAGCATGTTGTTGAAGTCGTGCGCAACGCCACCCGCCAATCGCCCAACGCTGTCCAGCCGATCGCGCGCCGCCAACTCGGCCTCGAGTCGACGCTGCTCGTTGACGGCATCGATACCGCGTAGCCGTTCGCGCTCGAGCAGCAGCGCCGTGGTTCCCATGGAAACGAGGACATGGGCCACGGTTTCGGTGTAGACCGTCGGCCAGGAGCTCGGTGCGCCAGCCCGAAGATACGCATAGATGTTGTACGCTTCGCGAAGGGCAAACACGGCGTACGCCACGGCTGCGAGTTGGCGTCCAGTCGTGAGATCGTCAGCGGGACGCCGCACCAGTTTCCATGCGAGGACGCCGAAGGTGACGATGTACACCACCGTCGACGAAATCAACAAGAGGGTGAGGCGCCACCACGTCGGCACGCCCTCATACGTGGTGAGCATGACGGCAAGCATCAACCATGGCACCAGGCGCCTCAGCCAGGTGCGGAGCGGCGCGGCCACGATGCGCACGTCGGCCACCTGCAACGTGCCCCAGTACAAGTAGAGCGCGCTGGCAAACGACACGCCCATGGCCGTCGCCGTCAGCAGACGACGCGCCAGCGCATGCGTGGGAATCTCCGCCGCGGCCAGTATCGAGCCCAAGACGCCGGTAAGAAGCCGCGCTCCCCAGAGCGACCAGCCCATGGCCAGATCGTGGAGCGCCTGCCCCGGATACGCACGCCGCATGCGCCAGATGAGCAGCGCCGTGATCACCACGAGGGTCAGCTCGAGCTGCAGCGTCAAGGACACCGATTGCATAAACTGCATCTCGGTAATGTCATGCCTTCCACGACGTGGCGCCACAGACGGCCGGCCAATTCCCGCGAAGACTGGCCGCCGTGAAGGGGCCGTGCTTTCCAAAGTTTGGAAGGCACGGTGTCCCTTGCCCGCGGGGACTCGGCTTACCGCTTCCGCAACACCCGCCCCGCCAACGCATTCGTCGCCTTCCCCTCCTGCACCGCCGGCACCCCGTTCACGATCACCCACTCCATGCCGCTCGCCAGCGTGCGCGGTTTCGTAAACGTCGCCTCCTCGCGAAAGGCGTTGGGATCGAACACCAGCACGTCGGCAAAGGCGCCCGCGCGCAGTTCGCCCCGATCGGCGAGTCCATACGTAGCGGCCACCTGCCCGCTCGCCGACGCCACCATCCGCTCCATCGTAATCACGGGCTTGTCCAGCACATACCGCCGGATCTTGCGCGGGTATGTCGCATACAAGCGCGGATGCCCGTCCGATCCATCGCTGCTGGTCATGATGAATTCATCACGCATGAAGCGCTCGATATCGGCTTCGGTCATGTTGAAGCTGGCCACCCCCATATCGATGCCGCGCAGCACGAGATCGAGCGCCGTTTCCACCGCCGGCGTACCCGCCGCATCGGCCACCTGCTTGAGCGTCTTGCCGATGTACGGCGCCGCATCGGCGTTGCCATCGATGAGCAGCAACGTCGAGTCGCCACCGCGGCGCCGAAGATTCTCGCGCATGTCGGCCAGCATGCGGGCACGCGGCGCCGGATCGGCCGCGCGCGCGCGCAACGAGTCACGGCCCCCGGCTTCCGCCCACCGCGGCATGAGCGATGCGCTCAGCCCCGTTCCACTCGCCGTCCATGGATACTGATCGCCCACCACTTTGCAGCCGCGCGCACGCGCCTCGCGCATGATGTTGAGCACACTGTCGGCCTTGCCCCACAGGTCCACGCCGAGCGCCTTGATATGCCCGATGTTGCTGGTGAGCCCGGATTCACAGCCAATGCGGATGGCTTCGCGGGTCGAGGCAAGGAGCCCGATCGAATAGCTGCTCTCATCGCGCTGGTGCGTGTCGTACACGCCGCCAAAGGGCTTCGCGGCTGACACCACCAACAGCACCTCATCGGTAGTCGCATACGTTTGCGGTACATAGAACAAGCCCGAGCCAACACCGTAGGCCCCTTCCCGCATCGCCTGCGTAATCAGCGCCCGCATTTGTGCGATCTGCTCGGCCGTCGCTGGCGCCGACGAGTTACCCATCACCTTCACGCGCACGGTGCCAAAGCCTACCAGCGCATAGGTATTGGTGCCCAACCCCGCCGCCTGCGAGGCATCCAGCACCTGCTTGACGTCGGAGGGGCCACGCCCGTCTGCTCCCAACACCACGGTGGTAATTCCCTGCATGATCGACGGGAGATTCCGGCGGCGCTCGACGCTCAACCGCGGCAGCCCCTCGTAGACATGCGTGTGCGGATCGATGAACCCCGGCGTCACCACTTTGCCGCGGGCATCGATGCGCCGCTTGGCTGTTGCCCCGGCGGGCACCGCTCCCACGAAGACAATGCGATCACCGCGAATCCCGACCGCCGCCTCGCGCGCCGGACCGCCGCGCCCATCGTACACGTGGCCACCCGTGATGAGCAGATCGAGTGCGTCCTGCGCGGTTACGGCGGCCGCAGGAACCGGCAGCATCGAGAACACGAGCGTGGTACGTGCGAGCCGGTGCATCAGCGACTTCCGGACTGAACGTGAGTCGTGAACGCGAGGGTCGCGGCGGCAAGATCCTCCAGCGCGTGTCCTACCGACTTGAACAGCGTGATCGTGTCGGGATCTGGTCGCGCGGTGACCTCCCCGCGCAGCAGCGCGCCAAGGTCACCCACGATATGCTGTCGCGAGATCACCCCCTGCTCGAGCGGCTGCACCAGATCACCGGCCTCGCGCAGCGCGCTCTCGAGATGGTCCACCACAATACGCGCCCGCTGAATCGCGACGTTGTCCACCTCGCGCATGGCCGGCGTAAACCCGCCCACGAGATCCACGTGTGTCCCGGGCTGCAGCCACTCGCCCAGCACCACCGGCGCGGTCGATGTCGTCACGCACGACACCAGCGCACTCTGCTCCACCGCGCCCCGCAGCGCCGTAGCGTCAACCGCCATGGCCGGAATTCCCTCGTTGTTCAACTGGCTCGCGACGGTACCCGCCTTCAGGGCATCGCGCCCCCAGATACGTACCTCCGACAGCGACGGCAACAGCGCGCAATAGGCCCGCGCCATCCAGGGAGCCAGTCGCCCGGTACCCACCACCAGCAACGATGTCGGCGCGGCCACCGCCATGGCGCGGGCGGCGAGCGCCGAGGTGGCCGCGGTGCGTCGCACCGTGAGCGCCTCGCCATCGAGCAGCGCACGTGGCGCACCCGTCAGCCGGTCCAGCACGAGATAGGACGCGCCGACGGTGTGGCCCCCGTGGTCACCCGCCGAGGGAATGACCGTGACGAGCTTGATGCCGATGGCCTGCGCATTCCACGCCGGCATGAGCAACAGGGTGTCGGCGGGCGACAGCGCATGCGCGGTGCGTACCGGCGCACTGGGGGGAGCCACAAAGGCATCGGCCAGCGCCGACGCGAGGGCATCCCACGGCAGTGCCGCGTGCACCTGTTCAGCAGCGAGTTGAGGAAGCACTTTTGATTCTAGCACGCTCTTGGCCACCCCGCAGGACGGAATCCTATGCACAGTCAGAACCCCTGGGCGACGCGCGAATGGCAGCGACCCAGGCACATCATCATCGTTGGCGGTGGGGTCATGGGCGCCGCGACCGCGTGGTTCCTGGCCCGTGAACACGGAATAGGGGTCACGGTCCTCGAGCGCGATGCCTCGTACGCACGGGCGTCGAGCGCCCTCTCCGCCTGTGCCATCCGGCAGCAGTTCTCGACGGCGATCAACATCCGCATCTCCCAGGACAGCCTCGCGTTCTATCGCGCCATCGGTACCCAACTCGCCATCGGCGACGAGCGCCCCAGCATTGGCCTTTGCGAACCGGGCTACCTCTATCTTGCCGCGACGGCCGCCGGAGCACAGACACTCCGCGAACAGCATGCCCTGCAACAGAGTCATGCCGTCGAAACGGCGCTCCTGAACAGCGCACAGTTGACCGAGCGTTTCCCCTGGATGAGCAGCGACGACCTGACGCTTGGCTCGCTCGGGCTCTCCACCGCCACCAGCGGCGAGGGATGGTTCGATGGCTATGCCGCCATGCAGGCGTTCCGTATGGCCGGTGTCGCCGCCGGTGTCCGCTATCTCGAAGAGGAGGCGGTCGACTTCACCGTCGAGAAGGACGACGGTCCGCCGCGCGTGACAGCGGTGCAGACGGCACGCGGGACGTCATTTGCCGGCGACGCGGTGGTCATTGCGGCGGGCGCGTGGTCGGCGCGGGTCGCCGACAAGCTCGGCCTTTCGCTGCCGGTGCACGCACGCAAGCGCGATGTCTTTGCCATCGAGGCCGATGTCGACATGCGTGACGCGCCGCTCGTGATCGATCCGACGGGGGTGTGGTTCCGCCCCGAGCTTCAACGTGGTCAGTTTCTCTGCGGCGCGCCGCCACGCGGCGTCGACGCCGACGACGTGCCGCTCGATCAGGTAGACCGCGGTCTCTTCGATGAGGTCATCTGGCCAGCGCTTGCCGCGCGCGTACCCGCGTTCGATGCGTTGCGCGTGACGTCGAGCTGGGCCGGTTACTACGAGATGAACAGCTTCGATCACAACGGACTTGTAGGTCCGCTGGGCGCGTACACCAACGCGTATACGGCGTGCGGATTTTCCGGCCATGGCCTGCAGCAAGCCCCCGCCGTGGGGCGAGGGCTGGCCGAGTACATTGCCACGGGCGAATACCTCACGCTCGACTTGTCACCGTTGCGCGTGAGTCGCATTGAAGAAGGACGCCCACTACTCGAGAAGAACGTGATCTGATGTCGTGCGCGGTGGTGCTACGAGCGGCACCACCACCGCGCCCGCCAGCGCGAGTGCGGCCATCGTGAGAAATGCGGCCTCGGAGCCGCCCGTTGCCGTCCGCACGCGGCCAATAAGGTCTGGGCCGAAATGGCCGCCGAGATTGCCGATGCTGTTGATCCACGCAATGCCGGCCGCCGCTGCCGTCCCGCGCAGATACTGCGTGGGAATCGCCCAGAAGGTACTCATGCTCGACAACACTCCCGTCGCGACGAGCGACAGGGCACACAGTGACGGAATGACGGCGGTGCCGGTCACGGACAACATCGACAGTCCCACGGCGGTGGCGACCAGTGACACCGTCACATGCCAGCGCCGTTCTCCAGTGCGGTCGGAGTGTGCGCCCCAGAGCACCATGGAGACACCGGCGACTCCCCATGGAATCGTCGTCAACATCCCGATCTGCAGGTAGTCGCTCGTGGACAGCCCGAGTTCCTGGATGATGGTGGGCATCCAGAAGTTCACGCCGTAGAGCCCCACGGCCATGGTGAAGTACACGAAGGCGAGTGCCCACACGTTGCCACTCAGAAGCGCCGCACGCGCCGAGGAGGGGGCACGGGCATTGGCGGAACCGGCCTCGTCGCGATCGGCTGCCAGCTCGCGCATCACGAGGGCACGATCTTCATCACGCAACCACTTCGCGTCGGCCGGCCCGTTCGGAAGCACCAGCACCACCAGGATGCCCATGATCAGCGACGGGATACTCTCCAGCACGAAGAGCCAACGCCATCCGCTCCAGGCGCCTATACCGTGAAGGTGGTCCATGATCCACCCCGAGAGCGGCGCGCCCAATACGTTGGCCACCGCGACGGCAGTCATGAACGTGGCGAACGCACGCGCACGTCGTACCGATGGAAACCAATACGTGAGATACAGCACGATGCCGGGAAAGAACCCCGCTTCGGCCATGCCGAGCAGCAACCGCAGGGCGTAGAAGCTGAACTCCGTGCGCGGCAACCCGAAGAGCGCTGGTAATGGTCCCCACGGCAGCACGTCGACCACCGCGAAGGCTCCGGACACGATGGCCCAGGTGACCATGATGCGCGCAATCCACCGCCGCGCCCCCGCGCGTTCGAGCAACAGATTGCTCGGCACTTCGAACAGAAAGTAGCCAAGGAAGAAAATACCGGCGCCGAAGCCGTACATCGCGTCGGACCACTGCAGCTCGGTCACCATCTGCAGTTTCGCAAACCCGACGTTTACGCGGTCGAGATACGCCACGATGTAGCAGAGAAAGAGCAACGGAAGCAGCCGCCAACCGATGCGGGCGTACGTGGCGTCGGCGGCGGCCGTTTGAAACGCTGGCGACTCGGAGGACGTAGGCATTGGTCGAAGATACGATCACGTCGACCCGTTCCGCGAATCGCACGCGCCGTCCACTATTCCCGCATGCCCAGAACCACAGTCGCCAGAACCACCAAGCAACTCACGAATTCGCTCCACACCCAGGTCACGACGCTGGGGACGGCGCTGGGCGCCTTCTGGATGACGTTCGCGGTGAACACGGTACTGGGTGGCGCCCTCACGTCGTTCGGGATTGTACCACGTTCCGTCACGGGGCTGCGCGGCATTCTCTTTGCGCCGTTCCTGCACGGCAGTCTCACTCACCTGGTGTCCAACACCATTCCGTTCACGGCACTGGGATGGATGGTCATGCTGCGCGACAGCCGACACTTCGTTCCGGTGACCCTCTTTTCCATGCTCGGCGCCGGTCTCATGGCGTGGACATTGGGCGCTCCTGGCTCCGTGCACATTGGCGCCAGTGGTGTCGTGTTCGGGTATCTTGGCTTCTTGCTGTTGGCCGGTGTGTACGCGCGGAGCTTCGGGAGCATCATGCTCAGCCTCGTGACCGCAGGCGTGTGGGGCGGTCTTGTCCTTGGCATCGCGCCAGGTCAGGTGGGCATCAGTTGGCAGGCACACCTTGGCGGGTTCATCGGCGGCATCCTCGCGGCGCGCTATTTCCGCAAGCGGTAGACATCACGCCGTGGGCGGGCGCGCTCAGGGGTTGCTCCGACGGCCGATCGCGTCGACCACCAAGTCGGCAATCGACTGCACAAAGCGAATGGTCGCGCGATCAGGGACAGGACCGGCGAGTCGGTCCGCGTAGAGGCATCCCACGATCTTGCCGTGCACGAGGAGCGGAAACACACCGAACTGCGGAATGTTCATCTGTTGCGCCCACCGCATTTCGAGCGTGCGGAAGCGCCGGTCCGTCGGCAGATACACCGCTTGGCGCTGCTGCGTGAGTGCGACGATGGGCCCCCCGCGGACCGACACCGGAAACACGAACTGCGGAATGAGCTGTTCCACGCCGTCGCCCAGCCCGGTTCGCGCCACGAGCGATAACCGATCGGCGGTCAGGAAACAGGCCACCACGCGATCAAATTGGCCGCCGCGCACGATCGCTTCGAGTGCCTGCAGGAGCACCTCACCGATCGAAACGCCGGACACCGGATCGACGATCTCCTCGAGTTCCAAGCGGAGTCGTGCACGCAACGTCAGGTCGGTGACGGCACACCCCGCAAGCCCGGGCTCGCTCTCCTGAGCGGTGACGCTGTCGCCGAGCGCGGCGCGCGCCGCGTCCGCCAGCTGACGGAAGCGCAAACGATCGGTGGAGATACCGGGATTGATGAAGAGCTCGCGTGTTTCTTCGAGGGCCTCGGTGACGACGCCACCCACCTGTACCCGTGTGAGCTTCACCTTCGCGCTGTACTGCGAGAGCACCTGTTCGACGGCCGTGGACATATCGGTCGTCGACGCGTCGCGCTTGTAGAGTGCCTGCGTGAGTTCGTGACTGAACGCCGTCACGGCGGCCACCTGCGACGCCGAGGCCGCCGCCCGGGCCCGCATCCCCTGTACGACCGTGTCGGGGAGTCCCCAATGGCGCGCGACCTCGACGCCGAGATCGGAGTACGGGAAACCCAGCACCGATTTGGCGGCGACGGTTTCGCTGCGACCCTCATCGCGCACGAGGGCGCGAATACGCTGGTAGTCGTCGGGAAAATGCCCGGCAATGAGCACTTCCCCGAGATTGCGGCACATGCCGCACAGGTGCGCTTCTTCGGGGTCCTGCAATTGCAATCGCGTGGCGGCCGCGCGCGCGTGGTTCGCGGTGAGCAGCGACAGCAGCATGAGCTCCTTCAGCTCGGGGCTCTTGCGCGCGTAGTTCTCGAACAGCAGTAGACTGCCGGCGAGCTGACGCACCGTGCGGGCGCCCAACATCATCATCGCGTGCGTGGCGCTCTGAATGGGAAGTGCGCCTCGGCGGTAGTGCACGCTGTTCGCCGTCTTGACGACGCTCAACGTGAGGCTGTATTCACGCAGCACGACATTGGCGAGTCGTTGCAGCGAGTTCGCATCGTCGTCGAGCACCGACAGCGTATCGATGATCTGCTTGGAGAGCGCCGGAAACTCCGCCCCTTCCAGGATGCGCGAGAGGCGCGCCCGGACGGGCGAGGGTTCGGCCGCCTGCGCGGCACCGGGAATCGTGTCGGTGGGAGCCATTTGGGGAATATCGGTCGCGCGGGACGGTATCTTGTGTAGGTCGGCGGTCCTCGCCGGCGCGCGTTCCTCTTCTCATCAGACTCCCCGCCCATGCCCCGTTCGACCGTTGCCAGCCCGGACGCCCCCAAGGCCATTGGCCCCTACTCGCAGGCCACCTGGGCCGACGATCTGCTCTATTGCTCGGGACAGACCCCAATCGACCCTGCCATCGGTACGCTCATCGAGGGCGATGTGGAGGCGCAGACGCACCGCTGCTTCGATAACCTCCAGGCCGTGGTGGAAGCGGCTGGACTGACGCTGGACGATGTGATCAAGTGCAACGTCTATCTCACGAGCATGGCCGATTTTCAGGCGATGAACCGTGCCTACGGCGCCCGCTTCAGCGAGCCCTATCCGTCGCGCACCACAGTGGCCGTGGCGGGGTTGCCGCTGAACGCCGCCGTCGAGATCGAGCTCATCGCCAAGCGGTCGTAGTCTTGGTCAGGGACCCGTGGTGGCGGCATTCGGCACGTAGTCCGACTGGGCCGACGCGGCCGACGCCGCCACCGGCAGTGCCACCGGTAACCAGACGCGGAAGGTGCTCCCTTGGCCCGGCTCACTGTGCACGTCGATGCTTCCCCCCGCCTCGAGGACCCGGTCGTGGACGATTGCGAGTCCGAGCCCAGTCCCCTTCTCCGTGGCCTTCGTGGTGAAGTACGGTTCGAAAATCCGGCGACGTGTGGCCTCGCTCATGCCCGTCCCGGTGTCGCTCACGCGAAGCTCCGCCCATGCGGCGCGTCCGTGAACGGAGTCCGATTGGGGCTGCGTCGTCCGCACCGTCAGGGTGCCACCGTCCGGCATCGCGTCCTGGGCATTGATGATGAGATTGAGCAGCAGTTGGTCGAGATAGGGGGAGCCGCAGGTGACCATGGCGCCGGAGGCGGCGAGGCGAAGCTCGACCTGCACGTTCCGCTGGAGTAACCGTTGCGCGAGGAGCATCGTGCGCTCGACACATCGGTCCAATTCTGCCGGTGCGACCGGCGGCGTCACCGGCGGCGGCGTCACCGCCGTTTTCGCGCGGCGATCATAGGTCAGCAGGGCGTGGCTCAGGGCGCGGGCTCGCGCTGTGGCCTCGCGAATACCCGCCAGCATCTCGAGGCGCTCGGCAGGCTCGGTCGCGAATTCGAGCTCACCGGCATAGCTCTCGATGATCGCGATGAGGTTGTTGAAGTCGTGCGCGACGCTGTTGGTACGTAGCGTGGGGGAGTGCAGCAGAGGTCTACCAAGCAACTGGTCACTCATTAATTGGCTCCCGAACGAGAGTGATGAACCTCACACAATGTTCTACTTCCCGCGCTATGCCGCAATAGGTGGCGCGAAGTCCGCCGGGGCGCTTTGCGGAATCGCCCCCCACCGCTTGCGCGGGGGGCCCGCCTTCCGACGCTACGCCAGGCTGGCCGTCAAGGGAGCGCTTCACACCCACTGCCCGCATGTCGCGCCAGCCCGACGTCACGATGTCCAGCGTCTCCGATTTCATTCCCCCGTCGAGCTGTCCCACCTGGTCGTACCCCTGCTCAGGGATCCCCGACGCGTGCGCCGCGCGCACGACTGCGGCTCCGCTCCATCCGCAACGGATCGCCCGCCGTATTTTTCCGCATGCCTTCCTCCACCGGCCTTCTCACCGACCTGCGCGACGCCATTCGCGGCGCAGAGCACGACTATACGCAGGGATCGATCGGACGCGCGATCTTCTTGCTCGCGGTGCCCATGGTACTCGAGATGTCCATGGAGAGCATCTTCGCGGTCGTGGACGCGTATTTCGTGGGACGACTCGGCCCAGCTGCGGTGGCGACCATCGGGCTCACCGAGTCGCTCATGGTCGTCATCTATACCGTCGCAATGGGGCTCAGCATTGGTCTCACGGCGACGGTCGCCCGGCGCATCGGCGAGAAAGACCCTGACGGCGCCGCGCGCGCTACGGTACAGGGACTACTGCTTGGCCTGCTGCTGTCTGGCATTCTGGGCGTCATCGGGGCCTTCTATGCCCGCGACCTTCTCACGCTTATGGGCGCCGACGCGGAGGTGCTCGCCGTCGGGACCGGCTTTACCCGCATTTCGTTGGCGTGCAACAGTGCGGTGTTCCTGCTCTTTCTCATCAATGCGGCCTTCCGCGGCGCCGGTGACGCCGCCGTCGCCATGCGCGTGCTGGTGCTGGGCAACGCCATCAACATCGTGCTCTGTCCGCTGCTCATTTTCGGCGTGGGCGTTTTCCCTGAGCTCGGTATGGAAGGCGCCGCGTGGGCGACGGCTATTGGTCGCACGACCGGCTTTCTGTGGGCCATGTGGCACCTGCGCGGCGGACAGGGCAACCTGCACGTGCATCGCGCGCATGTGAAGGTCGAACCCACCACCATGTTGCACATCGCGACGCTATCGGGGTGGGGCACGGTACAGGTGGCGCTGAGCTCGATGAGCTGGATCGTGCTCGTGCGCCTCATGTCCACCTTTGGCGGCCATGTCGTGGCCGGCTACACCATTGCCATTCGCGTGCTGCTCTTCGCGCTCATGCCCGCTTTTGGCGTGGGTGCGGCAGCGTCCACCATGGTGGGGCAGGCGCTCGGTGCGCAGAACCCCGAGCGTGCCGAAACATCGGTATGGGTGGCGGCGCGCATCAACATGGTGGTGCTGGGCCTTACCGGCGCGCTGTTCTGGATTTTTGCGCCATCACTGGTGGCGTGGTTCACCGATGCGGACGACGTGCGCGCCGTGGCGACCTATGGACTGCGTGCCATGAGCCTGGGCTTCCCGTTGTACGCCCTGGGCATGGTGCTCGAGCAGTCGTTCAACGGCGCCGGCGATACGCGCACGCCAAGCTGGATGAACTTCGTGGTGTTCTGGGTGCTGCAGTTGCCGGCGGCGTGGTGGTTCTCACAGAAAACCGACTTGGGCTATCGCGGCGTGTTCATTGCCGTGCCCGTCGCGTATTCGGCACTCGCGCTCATCAGCGCGGTGTTCTTCAGGCGCGGGGCGTGGAAGACGCGGCGCGTATGAGCTCGTCAGGGCAACGAGGGCTTTGGCTATGCACCGTCGACGAGAAACTGTGCATGGTCGTACACATGCGTGATGCGTGAACGCACGGGCCCACTCGCGGAGAACTCGACTGCGGCGTGCGTTGCCACGCAATACCATCGCTGCAGCTGCTGCGGACTTGCCGTGTGAAACACGGCAGGCGTAAACGCGCCGACATTGGTGCCGCCGTTGGCGTCGCGCGCAGAAGGGAATACGAACAGCTCGACGTTGGCCTGACGCATGGCCGAGCCCAACGGCTGCGAATAGCGATACGATCGACGTGACGCGATGCGTGCGCGATGCTCGGCGAACGGCGCTTCCGTGAGATCGATACCTCGTGCTGCGCGCATACGTACCGTGAAGCTCGACAAGGTCGTGCTGATCGGCGTGAGCGACGCGGTCGTTCCCTCGAGGAACAGGAGGCGATAGAACGCGACCTCCGCAAACGCCGTGGCCAAGCTGGAGGAACCATACCAGATGCCCGGCTCCTGCCGCGTGCCGAATCGCGAACCGTAGCGGAGCGGCGGATATCGAAACGGGGTGAACAGCAGATAGTGCAGGTTCGCGCCGACCACCGCCGGCGGCTTGACCCCTTCCACCAGCTGCTCCAACAGCTCTTGTTCGGCGGCGGTGCTCACGAGTTTGCGCGTGGCGACCTCATGTTGCGATTCGACCACGCGCCACGCTGAACGCTGGAGCGGACGAAGGCTAGAGTCGCCCTCGCATTGCATCCAGATACTGGACGACATCGACCAACCCCTCCACGGTGCAGATCCGCGTGGCCGGTACTCCGGCAAGATGCGTGTTCATGGCGTGCAACCAGGCACGCGCCTTGGCATCATCGCCGCCCACAAGCGCATCGAGTGAACGGAACAGCCGGACGAACATCAACGCGAGCTCGCCCTCTTTACTGGCAGGGTCGATGCCGCGGCCACTATTGAGCCGCGAGACGGTCGCCTCGCTCACGCCGACCACCTGCGCCAGATGCCGACTGGTAAGCCCCAGGCGCTCGGCAGCCGCAAGCGCCGCCTTGGCCACGACGGCCGAAGGGTCCGGCTGGCGATGTGTCGAGGCAGGGGAGGTCATGTCTGAAAGGTAGCTACTCTTTTCTTTCATCTGCAAGTGGCGGCTTCGACGGCTTTTCGCGGCGCCGCGTCCACGCCAGGATGAAGACCGAGCCCACCATGAGCGCCGTACGGATGAACAGCGCCAGCAGCAGCAGCACGAAGAGGGCGATCGCGCCCTGCGCGACCCAGGTGCCCCACGTCGCTCCCCCTTCCATGTCAGACCGCCTGCTGTTTTGGCGACCAGCGGTCGAGCAACACGAGCGACGGAACTGTCATCGTGGTCGTGACCAGCGCCATGACGACCATCATGGCAAAGAGCGGCGGAGACAGCACGCCGAGGTCGAGCCCGATGTTGAGCACGACGAGCTCCATGAGCCCGCGGGTATTCATGAGCACACCGAGGGTGGAAGCGGCGTGCCAGCTCTGTCCGCTCGCGCGTGCAGCGAGCGTCGTGCCGCCCACTTTGCCAACGATCGCAACAGCGAGAATACCGAACAGTGGCCACCGCGCGCCGGCGCCGACAATCGTGGTGACGTCGGTACGCAGGCCAGTGTACGCGAAGAACAAGGGCAACAGCATCACCACCAGCAGATCCCCGAATTGATTGGCCACCCTGTCGGCAAAGCCGTTGTCACGTGGCACGATGGTGCCCGCCACGAAGGCGCCGAAGAGTGCGTGAATGTCCAGCGCTTCTGTACCGAGAGCCGCGAGCAGCGCCATGATCAACAGCAGCGACAACGTGGCGGTCGGCACCCGCGTGGCTTTCTCTCCCGTCGCGAGGCGCTCGAGGAGCGGGCGCACCACCCGGAACATGAGCAACACGAAGCCCACGGTTCCCGCGAGCGCCTGCAGCAGCGACGGTATCGCACCGTCGCTTTGCACGAGCGCCACCACTGCAGCGAGCAGCATCCACGCGGTGACATCGTCGACGGCGGCAGAGGCAACCGCCAGTGTGCCAAGAGGCGTGTTGAGCAGCCCCCGCTCTTCGAGGATGCGCGCCAGCACCGGGAACGCGGTAACGCTCATGGCCACGCCAATGAACAGCGCGAACGCGGAAAAGGCGACGCCCGCCGGCGCGTAGCGCGGGAAGAGATACAGCGCGAGTGCAACGCCCAACGTGAACGGCGCCGCGATACTGGCGTGACTGGCAACGACCGCCGTGCTCCGCTGACGACGGAGCGCAGGCATGTCCACGTGCAGCCCGACAATGAAGAGGAACAGAAGCACGCCGAGCTGACTGAGCCCGTGGAGCACCGTGAGACTGCTCGCGGGGAACAGCTGCGTAGACAGTGCCGGCGCGAGGCTCCCCAGCAGCGAGGGACCAAGGGCGATGCCGGCGAGCATTTCTCCGATGACCGCCGGCTGTCCGATGGCCTTGGCCCCCATACCGCACAGTCTGGCGGCGGTCAGAATGACCACGAGCTGCAGCACGAGTCTGCCCAACGAAAACGTGGTCGGCGACGCGGCGGCGCTCCCGTTGATCTCAGCCGCTGCGGGTGCCGCTGTGGTGAGTGCCTCCGCCGGCAGCATGAACGCGGTGGAGCCGAACTGCAGCAGCGCGGCAATGATCAGCACCGGCACACCAACAAGCGCGATGTAGAGCACGGGAGATGTGCGGGTCATGCGCGTACACTGACCAATCGTGGCACGGCCGGCAAGAGCGCGGACTATTCCCCGCCACAGAAATCAGGGGTGGGAACGTCACCCGGCGTCGTCTACGTTTGTGCTGAGCAGGGTGTGCGCCCGTACGATCCGTGAGACGGGGCAGTCGTGCCGTCCTTTCATCTCGAGTGCGATGCGTTACCCCGTTGCCGTTACGTTGACTGTGCTGTTCACCGCGGCGTGCGCGGACAAGGCCGACTCCAAAGAGCGCGCACCTGCTGCCGGTGCGCAGACCCGCGCGTCGGCCCCTGCGCCGGCAAGTGCTGCGACTGTGGTATCGGTGGCGCCCGGCGGCACACTCACGGGCACCCTTCGTGAACAGATCCCTGTGGGGCCGTACGTGTACGTGCGCCTCGAGACCGCCAACGGCGACGAGTGGGCGGCGGTGAACGAGGGGCGTCTCGTCATGGGCGAGCCGCTTACGGTGTACAACGTGATGAAGATGGAGCAGTTCAACTCGCCCACGCTCGGTCGCACGTTTGCGCGCATTTATTTCGGCATGCTCACGCCACCGAGCGGGGACGCGAGCGCGGGACCGGCCGGAGCGACTGGCGCATCCCCACGTACGCCCGGTGCGGGCGCCGTAACAACCGCCGGCGCGCCCGACGCGATCGACGCGCATGTGGGCCGCATTGCGCGCGCCACGGGCACCAACGCGTTCACTATCAGCGAACTGTGGATGCAGAAGTCTTCGCTGGTCGGCAAGACCATCACCGTACGTGGCGTGGTGGTGAAGTACAACAGCGGCGTGATGGGAAAGAACTGGATTCACCGGCAGGACGGAAGCGGAAAAGCGTCCGACGGCACCATCGACCTGACCGCGACGTCGCAGTCGACAGTTGCCGTCGGCGATACCGTTACCGTGACGGGCACGGTGCGCACCAACAAAGACTTCGGCGCCGGCTATACGTACGCGCTCGTCGTCGAAGAAGCGAACGTCATTCGCTGATCACGCATTTGCGTCAGAGAGTATTCATGGTTGGTCACGCCGTTCGTCGCGCCGCTGCTGGCATCTCGTTGTTGCTTGGCGCAGCGGTAGCAGCGCCTGCTGGGGCGCAGAGTCCTGCGACAGCTACGCCGGCGACCGTCACTCGCGCCGATCTCGCGTGGCGCTACCTGCTCATGGACGCCAGCTACGCCACCGCCGACTCGGCGGGTCAACTCTCCGACAGCACGCGCGCCGCGATCAATCGCCTCTTTGATCGGTCGACGTTGAGCTTCTTCGGCGGGCGCTTTGCAATGACGGCCGCCATGATGGATACGGCCATTGCCATGGCAGCACCATCCTATCGCTACGAGCGGCGCACGCTGCCTGCTGGGGTACTCATCAACAAGCGGCCGGCACGCGAGGTGCGCGCCGCGCTCTTCGCCCGTCTCGCCGCGCTCGACAGTGCCGGTCCGCTGGCGCAGCCCATTGCCTCGGCGCGCGCGCGGGTAGCGCTGCTCGTCGACACGGTGTCGGCGGAGCGGAGCGCCGAGTTTCTCACCGACCCCGCCGCCCTCGCGCGCGCGGTGACGGCTGAGGTGAGTGCGCTCGAGAAGGGGCGTAACCCGTACGCGCGCGCCGTTGGTGATCTGTGGCGCAGCTATCGCGGTGCCAGCGGCGCCGCCGTGCCCATGCGCGTGATTGCTCCCAAGGCCGCGGCGTCAGGTGCCGTTGGCGTGCTCATCGCACTGCACGGTGCCGGCGGTGACGAAAACATGTTTGCCATGGGCTACGGTCAGGGAATCGCGGCGCGACTGGCTCGCGAGAACAACCTGCTGTTCGTGTCGCTGGCGACCACGCCGTTCATGACGAGTGCGGTGAACTTCGATTCACTCACGGCGGTGCTTGGTCGCGAGTATCAACTCGATGCGACGCGTATCTATGTGATTGGACACTCCATGGGTGCCGGCGCGGCCGCGCGACTGGCGCAGGAACGTCCGCAAGCGCTGGCGGCCGTCGTGTGTCTGGCGGGTGGTAGCGCCGTGACGGCTGCTGGTGCGCCGCCCATCCTGTTCATTGGCGCGCAGCTCGATCCGGTCATTGCTGCCGTCCGCGTAAAGACTGCGGCTGCAGCGACCCCCAGCGGCACCTACGAAGAGCGCGCGAACGAAGGGCATACTCTCATGGTGCGCGCTGGCGTGCTGCGCGGTGTACCGTGGCTGCTGCAGCACACGCGTACACGCTGACCGCCGGCTAGCGGCTGAACACCGCCCCGTGCGGCACGCCTGGGCCGCTCCCACCGTGCGGCCACGTGGTGTTCTCCATGCGAAACCCCGGTTCGATGCTCCCGGGGGCACGGAAACGTTCGTCGAGGGTGAGCGTCCCGCGCGACCGGTCAAATCGTGCAAGCAGTACGCGCGTTTTCATCGCCTGATAGCCCGTGATGACCACGCGCTCCTGATTGGGCTCGATGCCAATCCAATGCGGCACATCGTTGGGGCCCAGCGAAATGCGTGATACTTCGCGCGGATGCCGTGGGTCCGACACGTCGAGACTCACCACGGCACTCCACGCCGGCACCGTGATGAGATAGTAGTTGCCCGCCACCACCGGCACCGCGCACGACGTCCCCGGCTTGCGCGGGAAAGACGCCACGAGAGTCGCCGTCGGGTGCGTACTTGCCACGCCGTCGAGCAGATAGAGCCCGCAGTTGAAGGTGCTCACCAGCACGGTCTTGCCATCGCGTAGCACGCGCGGCTCGGCGCTGCGATACCCTTCGTCGCCTCGAACACCGTTGGGCAGTTCGATGGACTGCTGCAACGTCAAGTCGGACAATCGCCAGAATTGCAAGACACGCGTCGTATCGCGATTGTCCATGTCGGAGGTCGTGACAACGACACGATCGATGGCAGGAAGAATGGCCGCCGAATACGGACGCACACGTTTATCGACACCTGGCATGTTGGCCGAGCTGCTGCGGATCACGTCGCCGCGCGGTGTCAGCTCCGTAAGACCGCCCGGCACGAAGCTGGTGGTCGTGCCCTGCATCTCGTGCTGCATCTGAAACGTGGCAAGTACGTTGCCGTTTGGCAGACGCCAGAAGCTGTGCGGGTGCATGAGCGCGCCCACCTGTTCGAATTGCCGCACGAACCTTGGTGCGGCGGGCTTGGACAGGTCAAAAATGAAGGACTCGCCCGACCCGAAGTCGTTGGCGAAGAGCTGCCGATCGGCCGCCAGTTCGTGCTCGGTGTGGTGCGTGCGATGCCCGCGCCCTGGCACAGGGACTGTCGTCACGAGGGCCCCATAGCGATCTGCGTTCGCGTTGGCGCGCACGTCGTACACCGCCAGAAAATCCGGGCCGCTGCTGTCGGCCGCCGAGGTCCACAGGTAGAGATATTCGCTCTGCGTGGCGGGAGGCTGCTGCGCCGTACGCGGAGCAACCATCATGCCACCGGCAACGGCAGCGGCAATGCCAGCGATCACTCGAATCACGGTGTGCGTCCTTGTTCAGCGTCGTGTAGTGTTTCACGTGCCATCGCGTCGATCATCTCGCGATAGTGGTAGACCGCACTGGTCGTCGGTTGTGCTTTCGTCGTCGCAATCATCGCCATCGCGATCTGCTCTGCTGTGATCGAGCGAAACTTGGCCGGTGTGAAAGCCGAGAGTAAGGGGAGCAGTCTGGCCATGATCCACGGGGTGTGTTTCGAGCCGAGAATCATTGCGGGCCGGAAGATGCTCACCACCGCAGGTCCCTGTGCGCGAACGCCACGTTGAGCTCGACGTCGACGGCGCGATGCGCGTCGATGCTCATGTTCGCCGTGCCGGCCCCGATGCCCAGGACACTGGACGCTGCCACGTCGCCTTCGACGTCACGCAACGCGGCGACTGTTGCCGCCGTCAGCGACGCTGGTGTCATGTCGGGCACCAGCTGCTCGCGTACCTTGCGGCCACTGGCCCGCGCCATCGCCAGCACCTCGGGGAGCGACTTGCGGCCGAGGGTGATGACCACGTCGAAGGCGCCGTCGTGCAGCAGGGCACGCACCAGGGCACCACCCACTGAGCCAGACGCGCCGAGGACGATGGCCGTACGCACGTTGTTCATGGAACCGTTCGGCAGCGGGTCGCCAGCAGGCGCGTAGCGTCATCCAGTTCGATGTCGGCCATCAGCAAACCCTCTTCGCCGTACGGTTGAAAGCTGAGCAACGTGCCGTCGGGGCGCGCAATCGCCGACGCCGTCGGCGCGCCATCACTCGCGCAGTTCACCGACGCCACCCAGCACGTATTCTCGGCGGCGCGACAGAGCACGGCCTTCTCATGAAACGTGTTTGCGGGATCGGCGAACGCGACGGGCCGATAACTGCCCGGCTCGGCAATACCAAAGTGCGGATGAAACACCACCTGCGCACCGCGACGCGCCGCCCAGCGTACGGTTTCGGGATAGCGCCACCCTTCATGGCAAATCACGATGCCGAAGGTGAGCGGTCCCGCGGTGAACAGATGCCGTTCGGCGCCGAACGCCGGGTAGGTGGCTTCTTCGCCGGGATCGAGTTGTCCTTTGTCCTGCCAGCCGGCGATGCGCCCGTGTGCATCAATGACGCACGCGCTGATCTGCAGGCCGCGTTCGGTGACGCGCTCGGTGCCAAGGATGACCGTGATGTTCGCGCGTTGCGCCGCCTGCGCGACTTTGTTTACTGCACCCGCAAGGAACGCCGCGTCGGGTGGCGGAACCGGTACACCGGGCCATCGATACCCCGGCACATAGCACTCGGGGAAACAGACCACCAACGCCCCCGCGCGACCGGCGTCCTCGATGGCCGCCGCAGCCAACACCACCGACTCTTCAGGACTGGGCGGGACCCGAAGCGCCGCGAGCGCAATACGAACGATGGACATGGTCGATGTACTGGTGAAGTCAGAACGCCTCGTGCGGTGAGGGAAAGGTACTCAGTGATTGTCACACGCGATGGGCACGTACGTAGTGCGATGATGTATTCGAAACCGTCCGCGCGGGCCGATGACGTACCGCCGTCATGGATCTCGCTATCCGCGCGACCGCCGCGCACTTTGGGAGGCTTGCTGTCGTCATCCGACCCCTCCCGGAGCCCGGCCCCATGGTTCGACCAGTCCTACGTTCACTGTGCGCCGTCGCGATCGGCGCTTTCCCGTTCGCTCCGCTCGTGGCGCAGTCAGCGGCGGCGAGTGCTTCGCCGAACACCGGCAAGAAGGTGCTCAACCTCGACGACTACGGGCGCTGGCAGCGCATTGGTGGCACCACCATCAGCGCGAACGGACAATGGATGGCGTACACCCTCACACCCAACGAAGGGGGCGAAGCGACGCTACGCCTCAAGCCGCTGGAGAGCGGCGACGAAGTGGTGGTGTCGCTGGGAGCACCGCCGGCTCCGCGGGCTGGTGCGGCACCGGCCGGTGGACGCGGCGCCGTTGGTGGTGTGGGTGCGCCCAGCTTTTCCGATGACTCCAAATGGGTGACCTATACCGCGCCAGTCGCCACGGGTCGTGGTGGCGCGGGCGCCGCCAATGGCCGTAGCGCTCCGCCGCCGTCGGGACAGCCGGGCCGCGCCCCGGCCCCCGCCGCGGCCGCCGCGACACCACCGGCCACGCGGCTCGAACTCCGAAACCTCGCCACCGGCGCGGTCACCCGCTTTGCCAACGTAGCGTCGTCGAGCTTTTCGCCGAACACGCGCTACCTCGTACTACGCATGAACCGCCCCACGGGCGCTGCCACGGCCTCGGCGGGCGCAGACCTGGTGCTGCACGACCTGAGCACCGGCAGCGACCGCAACATCGGGAACGTGGGACAGTTTGCGTTCAACCGGGCCGGGACATTGCTCGCCTATACGGTCGATGCCCCGGAGAAGCTGGGCAACGGCCTCTTCGTACTCGATCCGGCGACGGGCGCGACGCAGACGCTCGCCTCGAGCAACGCCGATTTCGATGGCATGTCATGGAATGCCACCGGAACGGCCATTGCCGTGCTGGCCGGCACCAAAGCCACCACACAGAAGCAGCGCGTCAACACGTTGCACGCGTGGACCAACGTCACGGCCAATGGCGGGACGCACATGATGTTCGACCCGACAAAAAGCGCGACGTTTCCGCGTGACTTTGTCGTGAGCGAATACAGTGCGCCGCGCTGGAGCCGCGATGGGTCGCGGCTGTTCGTGGGCATCAAGGGACAGGAGCCCGAGGTGGCCGCGGCCGACTCGACCAAGGCCAACGTCGACGTGTGGCACTACAAGGATCAAACCGTACAGTCGGTGCAGATCGTGCAGATCGCGCAGCTGCGACGCGCCACGTGGCCGGCTGCCGTTGCCGTGTCGAGCGGGGCATTCGTGCAGCTCGGCAGCGACGACATGCGCACCGTATCGGTCGCGCCAAACGGATTGGTGGGTGTCGGCCGCGACGACAAAGCGTATCGTGGCGAGATCGCGTGGGGAGGCAGCCGCGCCGACTACTACAAAGTTGATATCGCCACCGGAGAGCGTACGCGCTTCGCGACGGGGGTCTCGCGCACGTACGGCATCAGCCCCGACTCGCGCTGGTATCTCTACGTGCAGGGCAAGGAGACGCGGGCGTACGACCTCTCGACCGGACGCACCATCACGCTCGATGCCAGTGGCACGCCGCGCCGGTCGTACATCAACGAAGACGATGATCACGCCTACGAACTCCCACTCTGGGGTGTTGGCGGGTGGACGCGCGACGGCAAGGCTGTACTGCTCTACGACAAGTACGATGTCTGGTCGGCGCCGCTCGATGGTGGCAAGGCGGTCAACCTCACACAGGGGATCGGGCGCGCGCAGCAAATTCAGTTTCGCGTCACGTCGTTCGACGGCAACGACGGCGGCGGTGGCGGTGGTCCGCGCGGCGGCGGTGGCAATGTCGTCGACACCACGACGCTCGACCTGTCCAAGCCGCTCACGCTGTCGGCGTACGGCACACGCTCCAAGAAGACCGGCTACTGGTCGCTGTCTGCCGGCTCGGCGCCGCAGGCGATCGTGTGGGAAGACCGGAACATCGGCGGCATCATCAAGGCCGACTCGACGGATCGGTTGCTCTATACGCAGCAGAAGTTCGACGAGTATCCCAATGTGTGGCGCACCAATACGCGATTCGAGAATCGCCAGCAGGTGACCGACGCGAACCCCATTTTGAGCGAGTACGCCTGGTCGGCCGGCAAGATTCTCATTGATTACACCAACAGTCGCGGTGAGAAGTTGCAAGGCACGCTGGCGCTGCCGACGGGCTATGTGCCCGGGAAGCAGTACCCGATGCTCGTGTCGTTCTACGAGATCGTCTCGAATACGCACCACAATTTTTCGCAACCGGGCTACAGCAACAGCCCGCAGCTCTCGACGTACAACAGCAACGGCTATCTGACCTTCCAGCCGGACATGACGTACCAGATCGGGCGCCCGGGCACGAGTTCGCTCGACAACATGACGGCGGCCGTCAAGAAGGTGATTGCGCTAGGCTACGCCGATCCCAAGCGGATCGGCTTGCATGGACACAGCTGGAGCGGGTACCAGTCGGCGTTCATCCTCACGCACAGCAACCTGTTTGCCGCGGTGGTGAGTGGCGCGCCGCCCACCAACCTGCTGAGCTTCTACAACACGCTCTACAAGAGCAGCGGCACGGTGCAACAGGGGATCACCACCGTGGGTCAGGTGCGTATGGGCAAGAACGTCACGCCGTTCAACAACACGAAGCTGTATATCGAGCAGTCCCCCATCTTCAGCGTCGATCGCATCGTCACACCGTTCATGGTGCTCCACGGCATGGAAGACGGTGCCGTTGATTACACGGAGGGGCTGCAGTTCGTGAACGCCGCGCGTGCCGCCGGCAAGCAGGGCATTCTGCTGTCATACCCGGGTGAGGCGCACAATCTGGTGAACCGAGACAACCAGAAAGACTTTTCCATTCGCATGAGGCAGTTCTTCGATCACTATCTGAAGGGCGAACCGGCGCCGCAGTGGCTGCGCGACGGATTGCCACAGACCAACAAGGGTGGGCCCATTCGATGAGCGACGACGCGATCACGCGGGAATACGCCGGCGATCAGATCATCGTGGAGTGGCGACAGGGCCTCTGCGCCCACAGTGGCAACTGTGTGCGTAGCAACCCGCGAGTGTTCAATCCACGTCGCAGTCCATGGATACAAACGGAGCAGGCGAGCGATGACGAGATTCGCGCCTCCGTGTCGCAGTGCCCGAGTGGCGCGCTGAGGGTGCGCGAAAAGACGCGGCCGGCCTGACTGGGACTGCGGTTTGGGATTACTACGGGAGGGGAAACACGGGAGGGGAAACACGGGACGGGAACGACGGGAGGGCAACCACGACCCCGTGACAAGGACCCTGTCCCCGACCCTCGTTGTTCGCCTTACGTGGTCGCCTTGTCGTGGTTGGGGTCGTCGTCGCTGGGTCGTGGTTGCGGGGTCGTGGTTGCCCTCCCGTCGTTCCCCTCTCGTCGTTCACCTACCGTAGTCCACCCCGACCGCAGTCCCGCGCTCCAGACGCGGCGATCCGCTCCACCAATAGCGCCCCCAGCACGCCCGCCGCATACGCCGCCAAGTCCCGTGCGTCGAAGCCGCTGCCCAGCACGAGATGGCCCACAGTCGTCGCGCGCAGCGCATCGAGCGTGGGCGCATGGTACAGCTGGCTCACTTCGACGCCGACGCACACCGCGTACGCCGCTGCGGCACGAACCAGTGCACCAACACGCGGCATGATCGCGCCAATCCCCCACACCACCATTGCGGCCCACAGCGCGTCGCCCAGCACATCCTGGAGAACGGGCCCGAGAACATCGCCTCGCAGGTGTACAAGCAATCCAGCGGCGATCGTCGCCACGGCGGCGGAAAGGTACATGGCCCTGGCCATGCGGTCCGTTGTCAATTGATTGGCCTTCCCGCACGCATAGGGCGGAGCGGCAACCCCCCATCGGCGCGCGTCGTCACCAGCGCCCCTTCGTCGCTCACCAGCACATGCAGCACCGGATGCGTGGCGATCTGCGCGAATGACATCGGCGCGCCATCAACGCGCATGGTGCGCCGCACCAACCGAATGCCGTGACTGTAGTCGACGTACCAATCGACGTGTCCGACATACAGCGGCTGAATGGGGACACCGTTCTGATGGTGCCAGCCGTAAATCGCCACGCGGTTGGCGCGTTCCAGCAAACGGTTGGACACGACCACGTCCTTTTTGATACCGGCAGTAAGCGCGCGGCGAGGCGCATTGGCGCGCTGCCCCTCGATGAGCCGGTGGTGCTGCAGAAAGGTGCCCGACGCCTCGCGGGCCTCGGTCAACGGCTGCGGCTCCAGCTTCACCGTGGCCGCTCGCCAGATGGCATTCACCATGCGCCGCGTGGGGAGCACATAACCAAACGCATCGGCGAAGGTCTGCGCCGTGTGCGGAGTCATCGGCATCCGCACGAAGTCTGCATCGTCGCCGATGGCGAGGTAATCGGGCATGACATCGTACTCGATGACGTGCAGGTGGCCGTCGCTGGCAACCACAGAGTCACGCACGGTCTGTCGCGCGCGCAGAAACGCGGGAATGTTTCCGGTCAGCAGCTCTCGTTCAATGACAGCTTCGCGCGGCGCGCCGACCAGTGTGTCGATCGCGGCCACGACCGCGCTGCCGCCGCGTGCGGCCTGTGGACCACGTTGTATCCGGGGCGGAATATCACGGGGCGTGGACGCCAGCCGAGCGGACGTGCACGACGCGAGCACCACCGTAACGCACATCCCGAGTAAGGCGCCGACAGTGCGCATGGTATGGCGGGCGGTAGACAAACGCTGCATATCATAGGCTATCAGTGACGGCAGCGTGCCGCTACCTTCGCCGCTCGACACCCCCCCCTCACGCGATTGCACCCAGCCATGCCCAGCATCCGTCTCGTTGCCGCCGCGCTCGCGCTGCTCCTCAGCCCCTTGGCCGCTGCGCATGCCCAGAGCAACGGCGAAGTCAGCACCACGCCGGCGGCCGCCCGCGGTCTCGCGGGTCCGTACGACGAACAGAACCCGTTCGCGAAGATTCTGCGCGGTGAGTTGGAAACGGCGAAGGTGTACGAAGACGAGCACGTTCCGGTTTTTCTCTCCAAGGGCGCCGTCTCGCGCGGGCACGCGCTCGTGATTTCCAAGACGTCCATGGCGCGCAATGTGTTGGAAATGGCCCCTGACGAGTATGGTCGCCTCATGGCGGTCGCGCGTCGCGTGGCCTTCGCGCAGCGCGCGGCATTCAAGGCAAACGGCATGACGATCTCGCAGAACAACGGCGAGGCCGCGGGCCAGTCGGTGTTTCACCTGCACATTCACGTGGTGCCGCGTTACGCGGGACAGCCGCTGCACCCCTCGCGCAACCCACCGGCCCCGGTTGCCGAGCTGATGCCCATTGCGCGCGAGCTCGCGGCGGCGCTCAAGGTACCGTGAGTACGCCCCACCAATTCCGCAGACCAACCGCAAGGAGATTGCATGCGCCGCACCGCTATCGCACTACTGGCACTTCCGCTGCTCACCGGAAGTGCATGGGCCCAGGTAGCCGGTAGCCAAGGTGGCGCGGCCCAGGCCGAAGCCCGCCGCGCCGCTGCCAACAAGCCGCGCACCATCGAGGGCATCAACACCGTCTGGCTCGAAGAGCTCACCCAGCCCGAGTTCCGCGACATGCTCAAGGACGGCTACACCACCGTGCTCATCATGACCGGAGGCGTCGAGAACAACGACGGCAATCTCCAGATGAACAAGCACAACATCAACATCAAGCTGCTCGGCGAGATGATGGCGCGCCGCATGGGCAAGACGCTGGTGGCGCCGCTGGTGACACTCGAACCGGGGAATGCCGGCCCGAACATTCAGCCGGGACGTGCCGGCCCGATGCTGTCGCAGGCTACCTATACCGCGTTGCTCTTCGACATGGGCAACTCTCTGCGCAGCATGGGCTTCAAGGAAGTCTTCTACATGGGGGACAGCGGCGGCAACGCGCGCGGCATGCAGACCGCGGCCGACTCACTCACCAAGCTCTACGCCGACAGCCCCGACCGGGTAGTGTTCAAGCACATCCCGGAGTTCTACAACCACACGAGCGTGGTGCAGCCGTACATTCAAAACGAGCTCAAGATCCCCGAAGGGATCAAGATTGGCGCAAGCTCCGGTACCAGCGGTTTGCACGAGGAGCTCGGCATCGACGCCACCATGGCGCTCGCCGACCCGCAGTCCATTCGCTTCGCGCAGCGCGTGAAGGCGGGTCAGGCCGAGATCAACGGCATCAAGTTCGAATCGCTGGCGTGGCTGCAGGAGCTCGGACGCAAAGTGGCTGATTTGCGTGTGACGACAGCGATCGATGCGATCAACGCGTACCGGGCCTCGCTTCCGAGATAATCGATGGCGGTCGCTAGACCAGCAGCCGAGGCACGTCGTACGCCGCCATCAATGGATCACGTGTTGCCAGATGCAGTCCATGCGTCAACGCCTGCGCAATGAGGACACGATCGAACGGATCCTGATGATGCCACGGCAGTCGGGCACTTCGCTGGGCGTCGCTGGCCGTGACCGCCAACTGGAGGAAGCCGGTGCTGGTTGCCGCCGCCAGCCATTGCTCGGGCAGTGTGAGTGTGCCCTTGGCCGCTTTGATCTCCAACTCCCACGCGGACGCGGCGCTGAAGTAGACGGCGCGTCGTGGGTCGCTGATGGCGGCGCGGGCGGACGGCACCAAGCGCTCGGGGGCATGCAGTGCCCAGAGCAGCGAATGCGAATCGAGCAGCAGATTCACGAATCGAACCCGTCGGCTTGCGGGGCTGGAACCGGTTCGGCGACGCGCACCGCCGCCGCAGGCTCGACGCCGCCGTAATAGAAGAGTGTCTCAATCTGTGGGTCGGCATCCCAGCAGTCGGGGGATTCGGTGACGCTACCTGCCAACACGCCGAGTTGGCGTGGCTCCGCCGCTGCGGCCATGGGCACGAGGCGGACGAGCGGCGTGCCAGCCTTGGAGATGACCACCTCTTCGCCGGCGAGGACGTCGGCAATGAGCCGAGACAGCTGGGTTTTGGCGGCGTGGATGTTTACGATCTTCATTAGACTAAGTCTAGCTAAGGGTAGTCCGATGACAAGACGCATCGGATTATTGCCGGTCAGCGCCTGATGCATTAGCATCAGATGCATGCGCACCACACTGGACATCGACGACGACCTGCTCGCGGCGGCCAAGGAGCGGGCGAAGCGCGAACACAAGACCGCCGGGCAGGTGGTGTCCGAGCTCATCCGCCAGGCGCTGACTATGCCGGCGACGGCCAAGCGGGTCGCCGAACCGGCGCCGCTGTACGGCTTTCAGCCGTTCGCCGCAACGGGGCGCATCGTCACGAACGAACAGATCAATGAGCTGCGCGGCGATGACGTCTATTGAGCGGGCCAGCGGGCGAACGCAGCACGACCCACTGTAGGGAAGCATGCGCGCATTGCTCGACGTGAACGTGCTCATTGCCCTGCTCGACGCGAACCATGTCTCACATCTGGTCGCGCGTGACTGGTTTGCGGCGAACGCGTCGCTCGGTTGGGCGACCTGCGCGATTACGCAGAACGGATGCGTACGGATCATGTCCCACGTAGGGTACGCGAACGCTCAGCCAGTTGCAGAAGTGGCGTCGCGCCTGTACGCGGCCACCTCGCATCCGTTACACGAGTTCTGGGCCGACCGCGTCAGCCTGCTCGATCCAGCGCGTGTCGATCCTACGCGCATTCACGGCCCCAAACAGCTCACCGATGTTTACCTGCTCGCGTTAGCCGTCGCCCATGGCGGGCGACTCGTGAGCTTCGATCGCGCGATCCCCACGGCCGCCGTGCACGGGGTCGCGACGGCCCATCTGGTGGTGCTGTAGGTCGGGCCGGCGCCGTGCCGGTGTCGTACGGCCTCCGCTGGCGCGCGCTTCCCGTGCGAAACCTGGAAAAAGGTGCGACGTTTCCCCCACCTCTTCCTGGAGAAGCACCATGCCGCGTCCCAAGTGGTTCATGCCGGTGGCCGTTGTCGCGTTGCTGTGGAATCTCATGGGCTGTGCGGCCTACCTCATGGACGTCATGCTCACGCCGGAAGCGGTGGAAGCCATGCCCGCTGACCAGCAAGCGCTCTATGCCGCGCGACCGGCGTGGGCGGTGGCGGCGTATGCGTTTGCTGTCTGGGGCGGCGCGCTCGGATGCGTAGGGCTCCTGTTGCGGAAGCGGTGGGCCAAGGGCGCGTTTCTGGCGTCGCTGCTCGGGCTCATCGTGCAAGACGCCGCCTTGTTCGGCATGAGCCCGGTACCCCTTTCGGCAACGATCTACGCGCTGCAAGGCATGGTGCTGGTCATTGCGGTGCTGCTGCTGATGCTCGCCAACCGCGCGTCGCGCGACGGCTGGTTACAGTAATTGGCTCGCGCTCCAGAGCTGTCGCCATGATGCGTCTGCTATTCCTCTTGCTCCTGGTGCCCGCGATCGTGATCGCGCAAACCAGCGATAGCGTGCCTCCCACACCGCGCTGTGCCAGCTGCCCTGAGTGGAACAAGCCGCATGCACCGTTCAAGTTGTACGGCAACAGCTGGTACGTGGGCACCAACGGACTCTCGGCCGTGCTGATCACGTCGTCGGCCGGACACGTCCTCATTGACGGCGGGCTCCCCGAGTCGGCTCCGTTCATTCGTCGCAACATCGAGACACTCGGCTTCAGCCTCACCGATGTGAAGCTCATCCTCAACTCACACGCGCACAACGATCATGCGGGTGGGTTGGCCATGCTGGCGCGCCTCAGCGGTGCCACGGTCGCGGCAAGCGCGCCGAGTGCCCGCTGGCTGCTACGCGGTGACAGCTTCGACGACGACCCACAGTTCGGCCTGAATGCCCCGTTTCCGCGCGTGCCGCAGGTACGCACCATTCGCGATGGTGAAGTCGTACGCGTGGGCACGCTGGCGCTTACGGCCCACATCACCGGCGGACATACACCGGGCGGGACCTCCTGGAGCTGGCAGTCGTGTGAAGCGAACGTCTGTCATGCCATGGTGTATGCCGACAGCCAGTCACCCATCTCGGCCGATGGATTCCGCTTCTCGAGCAACACGCGGTACCCGACGGCCGTACAGGATTTTCGCCGGGCCCATACGCTCTTCGACACGATGCCATGCGATATCCTCGTCATGCCGCATCCGTCGGCGGCACAGCTCTGGGAACGGGTGGCAGGCGGCACGCTGATCGATGCGCGCGGGTGCAAGCGCATGGCCGCCAACGCGCGTCTCGCGCTCGACAACCGTCTCGCGACGGAAGGCGTACCCAAGTAGCGCACACAGCTGTCGCAGGCGCACATATCTGATTCCCACTCGTCACCTGTGTCTCGCTCAATACGCATCACCTACCCCGCCGCGCACGGACAGATCGCCTTGCGCACCGAGGCCGACTGGGATCGCACCCTGCTCCCGGTACGCATCGAGCAGAACAGCGCGTGGTTCGCCGTGCCGCGCACCGTCCCCACGTTGGCAATGAAGCCCGTGTTGCTGCGTGAGGGAACCGTGCACTGGGCCAAGGGCGCGAACGTGGTGGTGAGTGCGTACGAGCCGGAGCCTGAGCTGCGACCGTTCTTTTTTTCCGAAGAACGCGGACGGTTCTCGGCGGTCGATCACGTCCCGTTCGAAGGTGGCACGCTGGCGGTGCGCATCTATTATCCGGCCGGTTACGACGAAAACACGCTGCACCGCTATCCCGTGCTTTATATGCAGGACGGGCAGAACCTCTTCTTTCCCAACGAGGCGTTCAGCGGCAACGAGTGGCGCGTCGACGAAACCATGGATCAGCTCGACCGTATGAACGCCGTCGGCGAAACCATTGTCGTGGGAATCGCGCCGGCCGACCGCATGCGCGACTACACCCATCCGGGGTACGCGGCGTACGGTCGCGGCATCGTGCAGCAGCTCAAGCCGCTCATCGACGCCCGGGCGCGTACGCTCGCCGATGCGCGCCATACTGCGGTCATGGGTTCGTCCCTCGGGGGTGTGGCCTCACTGTACCTCGCATGGCAGTACCCCGAGCATTTCGGCCTGGCCGGCTGTCTCTCCAGCACCTTCGGCGTGCTCGACGACCTCTTTGGTCGCATTGCCACCGAGCCTCGACGCGACATCGCTGTCTACCTCGATAGCGGGTGGCCACGTGACAACTTCGACGCCACGAATGCCATGCGCGATCTGCTGATAAAGCGTGGATACCAGCTGGGAGTCGATTTGCTGCAATTCAGCTTTCCCGACGGTTCGCACAACGAACAGTCGTGGGCTGCGCGCCTTCACCTGCCGCTGCAGTTCTTCTTTGGGAATGCGTGGTCGGCAAGACGGATCGGCGGGCTGTCTTCTGTGCCGAACTAGGAAACCCCACCCCAGGCTCTCCCGTCCATTCACTGGGCAGGAAGCACCGCTCACAGCAGTCTCTGTGCGCAACACACCATGAGAATGTGGCTGACAGTCATCGTCTGGGGTGTCGCGCTGGTCGTCGTCGCCGGCGGTGCGGCCGCCGCGTATGCGTGGTACCGCATCTGTAACCTGCCGGACCCGCGCGACCTTGCGCCGCCGGTAGACAAGGCGGCAAGGGAGGCACTGCAGGAGGCCGATCTTGGCACCGTCGCTGTGGCAGTGCTTTGCCATGGACGTACGCCTGTGCGCCATTTGGGTTTACAGGCCGGTGCGACCACCGACCCCGTGGGTTCGAGATCGGCTCCATCACCAGGGTGTTTCCCGCGATCGCCGCACACCGGCTCGTGAGCCAAGGTGCCTGGCAGTGGTCTCACCCCATCTGGCCGCTGCTGCCGCCAGCGCTGCGACCGGCAGTCGACGACGGGACCACCCTCGAGATGCTGGCCACGCACGCCTCGGGACTGCCGCGACTCCCCGAAAGCTGGTTTGCCAGGATTGACACAACGGACGCTCGGTACGCTTCGACCACGGCAAACGATGTCGTGGCCGCCTACGCGTCCGGCGAAGGGCGTACGCCGTGGCGCAAGGCCAAGGTCGACTACTCGAATCCTGGCTTCGGGCTGCTGGGCGTGCTGTTCGAGCGGTAGGCGAACGCTGGCTTCTGCAGCGGCTGCTTCAACAAAATGCGCGCGAAGCGCGCTTCCGAACACGTCCGACTACAGCAAGCACCGTGAGGCCGGCGCCACGCAGACGTTGCGTCGAAACAGCCCGTCGCGCGACACCACGGTGATGGTCCGCACCCCAATGGAGCGTATGCTCGGCGCTCCCCGGTCCCGGAGCGCGCAGCCCCGATACGGCCTCGGCGGCGCGTGGCGTCTACACGCCCCGGCGCCCCCAGGCGTCGCCGCTCGTTCGGTTGGTGTCGGACCATCGGCATTGCCTGCAGACGGTCTACGACGAGCGCTTCGTGCGCGACTATGGCCCATCGCGCCCCATCGTCGCGCAGGCCGCGGACAAGTTCCTCGCCTGCGGCGTGCTCGACCACGGGTTCGCGCGCATCCGCCTCGAGCGGTTCGACGAGGACCAAGCCGCCGGCATGCTGACGCGGCCGTACTCCGGCTTCCATGTCCATCCGGCTGTCTGGGTGCCTGAGGACGATCGCGCGTTCGCCGCCCGCCTCGCGCGC
>VYMF01000017.1_pt1 | contig 112251 bp, 90 predicted proteins | sample 5115271 | NCBI WGS metagenome assembly VYMF01 (sample SAMN12291778, study PRJNA351875) | freshwater metagenome | isolation source: freshwater lake | place: USA: Michigan, Wintergreen Lake | collected 2013-08-08
GCGCAGCGGATGATCGGCCGGGATCCGGTCCTCAATGGACACGTAGCTGAACATCGTCGACTGCGGCTGATCGGCACCACGCATCGGAAACGCCTCGGGAAAGAGTCGCGCCCAGTATACAACACCACATCGGTTACGCCACGTTTTTGATCGACTTTTTCAGCACCCTGCTAAAAGTGTTTCCGCGTTGAGCATGGAAAGCAGAAAGGCCCCGGTGTTCACCGGAGCCTAGCGCCGACCGGGGTTCCCCAGTCCACTTTCAACTACAAGCCTAAGGTGAAGCCGCCACCTTCGCAAGAAGGTTCTGACGGCTGCCGCATGTGTCGCTCCAGCCGAAGCACCATTTCTTGTCGCCCCCTGATCACACGAGGCCGTCAAGAGACTCGGGCGCGCGACCGGGGCACACACGCTGATTCCTTCACGAAGGCCGCGCGCCGGCCGCTGGGGTGCTGCTCATGAATGGAGTGCTGCAGGCAATGGTGGTTGCGGCTGGCGTGAACTACGGCAGCGCAACAGGGGACCTACGCTCGCCGGATGTCCTCGTTGTTTCGCTGACCGCAACACGCGAACTGGTGACGCAGCAGGATTCGGTCGGCGCCCGACGCGCTGCGGAGCGCGCGGTCAGCGACTTCCTCGACCGCTGGCGGGCCGCGTGGCTGCGGTCGGACAGCGCCTCGGGGATTGGCAGCCTCGGCGCCCGGGAAGCGTATATGCACTGCGACGTGCACGAGGGGCGCTTCGAGGCCGCCAGTAAGGGTATGCATGTCAACGCCACGGTGGTGACGGCGGCGCCCCATGGCTTCGCGCGGTGCCCCAGTTGGCGTCTCGCCTCCGTGCCGCATGACCGTGAAGAGGCGGATCGCATCGACGATGCACTGAGCCCCGCAGAGCGCCCAGCCATCCGCGGCCTCCGGGCAGCGACCCTCGACTCGCTCGCTCGCGCGCAGCAGCAAATTCCCAGTGACCCATGGATTCTCTCGCAACGCGTTCGGCTGCTCGTGGATCACGGCAACTACGGCCCGGCGGACTCGCTGTCCCGCGCGTGTCGCATCGCGTGGCTGTGCCCAGCGCTGGCCGGCTACGTCTTGGCGCAACGACGAGAGTGGCGGGCCGCCGACTCGACCTTTACGGTCGCGACCAACCAGCTCCCGCTCAGTCTTCGGTGTGACTGGCTCGATATTGCCCCCCTGCTCACGCCGTCGGCCCGAGCCGAGTATCTGGCGATGGACTGCGTGCAGCGCTTGGCACACAGTGAGCGCTATTGGTGGCTGGCTGACCCGTTGTACAGCGAAGGTGGTAACCCACGGCGGGCTGCACACCTTCATCGCCAGGTCTTGCTCCTACTCCGTTCGGGGCTCCCGGCAGATGAGCATTTCCGCTGGCGTCGAGAGGAGGGGAGCGAAACCATGCGGGAGGTTGTACTACGCTACGGGTGGCCGTCCGCAGCCATCTGGCTGGGCAAAGGCGAGGATCGCAGTCACGATGCCTATCTTCGCGTCAGGAACACCCCCTCGGCGCGACCGTACACCACGTTGGAATACAGCGGTCCGCGCGTCCGATTGGCGCCGACATGGGAATCGGTCAAGACGCCGTCTGCGGTGATGAACGCGAGCTGGCAGTTCGGCCCCCGCAGCGGGGAGCAAATGACGGGCGCGCGCAACCCGTGGTCGCCTGAAGAGCATATGTATCTCGGGGGCGGCACCTCTGCGTTGCTCGACGAGGGGCAATCCGGATTTGTCCGCCGTGGTGCCGACACTCACCTGATTGCAGCAGTCGAGGTGCCTCGGAAGTTCGGTGAAACGCCGATCCCGGACGGGCCGGCCACGATTCGCCTCGTCGCATCGGCGGGCCCCGACCGTGGCGGCGCGGTCGCGGAGGCGGAGAGCGACGTCCCAGGCCGCATCGCGCTCGAGGGCGTGGTCCCCGACACGGGCGCGATGCTCATCGGCGTCGAGCTCGTCGCTGCCCACGACGATGGCCTCCGCGCACGCTCACGGTTTGCCGTGGTCTCACCAGGACCTCTGGCTGGCCTCTCTGCTGGTGACGTGGCCATGTCGGACCTTTTCCTCTTTGCCCCGCCGACGGCCGGCGCGCTACCGGCGAGCTTAGATGAGTTGTTGTCCGTGCTGTCCCCGAGCGTCACCGTGGCTCGCGGATCGCCCATTGGAATTTTCTGGGAAACCTATGGGCTGGCACGCGGCGATTCCGTCGACATTGCCGTGGAGCTGAGCAGGATGGCCGGCAACTCGCTGCTGCAGCGAGTCGGATCCGGCCTGCGACTCACCGCGAGGGCCGGACCGGGCGTGTCGTTAGGCTGGTCTGAAATTCCAACCCAAGGAAGCGGCACGGCGGGTGTCGGAATATGGAGCCGCAGCGTTGTCCTTGATTCCCGGGAGCTGGATCCGGGCGCGTACTGGGTCACGGTGGAGACCCGTCGTCCTGGCCGCAATCCCGTGCGTCACCGTCGCCTGCTGACGATCGGATGAAGTCGCCTACACCGATCCGGCCAGACCGGGGTCGCCCGATGTGCGCTGATCGCAATCGACGCAACCTCGCGACATCGCGCAGCGACGCTTCGGGGCAGTGGTGACGTTGGAAAGGGCGGCTACGCGCATCGGCTCTGGCCGTCCCCCTGCATGCCACCCACAGCCGGCGCACTCCGCTACCGCCAACCGAATTGAGAAACGGGCTGTAACGTTTCGAGGTGCACCGGCATTCCTCACTCGTGCCCTCGTCCTTGCCCTCCTGCCCAAGTGTCTCGCCCACCACCGACGACGCGCTGCTCCTACGCACGCGTTCGGGTGATGAGGACGCCTTCGCTGAACTGTACGAACGATGGGCGCCACGTCTGCTGCGTGTCGCCTGGCGTCTCGTGGGGGCGCGGGCCGACGCGGAGGATGTGCTGCATGACGTGTTCGTGGCCCTCCCGCGCGCCGTTCAACGATTCTCGCCAGACGGGCGGGCAGGGGCATGGCTCATCCAATGCACGACCCGCGCGGCACTGATGAAGCTGCGCGGCGACCGTCGCCGTCGTGAATCGCCGATGCCGGCCGCCGAGCTGGTGGCCGACGTTGGTGCGGAGGAGCGAGTGCTCCTCATGGATCTTGAGCGTCGGCTCGCCGCTATCCCGGTATCGCTGCGCACGGTGCTGGTGCTCCACCGCCTTGAAGGATTCTCGCATGCCGAGATCGCGAAGACCCTCGGCATTTCTGAGGGCAGTTCGCGGGTCCGTCTCACTCGCGCTCTCTCGATGCTGTCCACCCCTTCTCCTGCCCGTTGACCCATGACTCCTGATCACAGTATCCCGCCGGAGTTGGAGAAGCTCGCCGAGCTGCCGGCGCCGCGCCCGAGCGCTGCCCTGTGGGCGCGTATCGACGCCTCGCGCCGCGCTGACGCGGAGCCCTCGCTTGCCCCATTCGAGGTGCCCTCGGAGCCGCTGGTGGAAGAATGCCCCGGCCACGTGCGCCGCCGTGTTGCAGGGCGTCCGCTGCTCGGCGGCGTGGCGCTCCTCACGGCCGCTGCGTTGTTGGTGTGGCTCGTGGTCCGGCCCACGCAGACGCTCGAGGCCGGTATGGTCTCCGGCCGCCTCCAACTCTCCCCCATGACACCGCGGGCGGGCGAGCGGATCGATGTGCGGTACACGGCGGGGGCGTTGCTCGGGCGCCCGAGTCAGCTCATGCTGCGGGCACGCGTGCGCACCGTACGCGCCGAAAGCTACGAAGCCGGGGTCCCGGTCATTACCGTGGGGATATTGGAACGAGTCAACGGTACCGAGTACCGCGGGCAGTTCGTACTTCCCGATTCCTTCGTGTACGCTGCCCTCGCGGTGGAGGATACCGCCGCGTCAGAGGTTGATGACTTCGGTGGGCGTGCGTGGGAAGTGATTCGCGCCGGGCCTGACGGGCGGCCCTTGCTTGATGCGCTGGAACAACGCGCGTACGACCTGATGGGGCGGAGTTGGGAGGAAGGGCTCGCGACCGCGCGTCGATTGGTCGCGCTCTACCCCGACTCCGTGCGAGCGCAGAAGTGGTTGCAGACGTACGAACTGTGGATGGGGATAGGGACGGATAGTACGCATGCTCTACATCTCCAGCAGGCCCGCCAGTTCGTCGCGCGCGACCTCGGGCGCCCCATGTCGGCAGCAGAGCTGGGAGAGCTGTTCTGGTACGTGCGCACCATGGACTCTTCCATGGCGGCACCGTGGCGCGCGCGCCTGCGGCGCGAAGCACCGACAAGCGGTCTCGCCGTGCAGGAGGAGTTGATCGACATTGGCCAGCTCGTCGCAGCACGCCAGCTCGACAGCGCCGGTGCGGCGCAGAAACTCGAGGCGCTATGGCCACGTGTTCCGCGCGAACGGGCGTGGCAGGTTGGCGGCGCAGCCCTATCCTTCCTTGACGCCGATCCAGCGAGGGCAGAGGATCGCAGACAGTGGGTTGACCGGCTTTATGCTACAGATAGTACGGAAAGTGGGCGTCGTCGTCTCGCGCAGGAACTCATCGACGTACCGGCAATGCGGGCGGACGGCATGGCGCGCCTTCGCAGCCTGCTGGCGGAGTCGGCGCCGGGGACGTCGTATCGTCGTCTCGGAGAGTCACAACGCACGTATGCACGACGTCTCGCCGAGGAGCACGCGCGCACAATGGCCGCCCTCGGCGGCGCGTTGTTGGCGAACGGGTCATACCGGGCCGCCCGCGATACCCTGCGGTTGGCGACCACGCTCTCGTGGAGTCCCATCACGTGGCGGCGTCTCTCGGAAGCCAACCTCTCCTTGCGTGACAGTGTTGCCGCAGCTTCAGCCTGGGCGCACTTGGTCGTCGATCCTCGTACCGTGGACAGTACGCGCGACTCGCTTGGGCGCGTGGCGGCGCGATTGCTTGGCGATCAGGGGTGGAGTGCGCGTCAGACGGCAGCGCGCCGAACGCTGGGGGCACACCTTGATGCTCGAGCCATTCGGCGCATCCTTGGCGATGTCGAATTGGCTTCAGTTGATGGCGGGCGCGCAACACTGAACGGCCTTGCGCGCGGGAAGAAGGGACTCGCCGTGGTTTTCTGGTCGCCGCTCTGCGGCCCGGCGGTCGAGGCGCTGCCTGAAATCGAATCGCTGCGTCGTCGGTTAGAGCAACAGGGCGTGCCGCTCGTGATTATTGCGGAGCAGTCCACGGTGACTCCGGAACTCACATCGGTGCTGACCACCCACCGAGTGCAAGCGCCGGTGTATCTCGATGCCGACGGCGCCGCCGCTTCCCGCTTCAACAACTGGGGGACGCCGACGCTCTACCTGCTCGACGCCGGCGGGCGCGTGTTGTTCCCCGGGACCTCGGACGTGCAAGAGCTGCTGCTCTACTCTGCAGCACTTCATCCCGCCGCTCTAAACGTGAAGCAGGGAGGCTAGGGGGTATGTGGCCAACCACACCACGAGCCGTCGCCCTCGAACCACTCATCGTCGTCGTGATGAGCAGCTCTATGTTGCACAACCCATCAGGACTGTCGGGAGCTGTCGTGCTCAAGTCGTGATCACCGAAGGAGATACCAAAGACCATCGATGATGCCTGCTGTATCGCATGATTCACAAGAGGCATCTGTTCACTCATTCCGAGGCTGCTGCTCCCCCCAACGTGTTCAATCCGGCGCCATAGATAGTCGCGACGAACGCCCCTGCAACTATTCCGGCGGGCCCGCCTGCATATGCGAGCCCTGTGAACAGAAGCGTCGCGAATACAATCCGCTCTCCAATCGTGAAACGTTCCGCAGAAGCGCGGGCGTGCGATACATGCGCCTGCAGGCGGGCGATGAGTCCAGCCGGGATCGGCCGTTCCTCGAACATGGCGACGCGGAGCACCTCTACCAGCTTCTCGTCATGCGCGTCGTCTGCAATGGTGTCCTCCATCATCTCTCCCCCTGTAACAAGTACGTTCGTAGTGTGCCGAGCGCCCGATGAAGCGAGGCCTTCACCGTGCCTTCTGCTCGGCCAAGGCGAACAGCCGTCTCGCGTGTGCTGAGCTCCTCTACCACTCGCAGGAGCACCACCTCACGCTGTAATCGCGGCAGCCCTGCGACCGCCCTCCATAGGGCCGTTCCTGCGGTATCCGCGACCGTGACGGTGTTCCCATCGGTGGAGGTGCGTGGGAGGTCCGCGGCCCAACGCAGCCGCAGCCACTGTCGTCGCTTGGCACGTCGATGGTGCGAGCGTCCCAAGTTCAGTGCCACGCTGTGCAGCCATGCCCCCATCGGCATGCGGGCGTCTCGTCGGTGCGACCGGTCGAGCACGATCAACCAGAGATGCTGCAAGAGATCCTCTGCATCGTCGTCGTGCTCGGTGAAGCACCGCACGACCGCGAAAAGCCGGGGCGTCTCACGCCGCATGAGCGCGGCGAAATCAGCCTCGTTGAGTGGTGCAGGAGGAGGATCACCCTCGCGCATCAGTCTGGCGTGACAACGGGCGGCTCGCTCGGGGTGGAGCGCGCCGCCGCACGCCAGCCCACCATGGCCAGCGCAATGGCGGGCGTCCATGGGACGACCACATGCCACATGGGCACGCCCCGGAATAGAACGTCTGTCGCCGCGCTCTGGCTCCAGTTCAGCACGAACGCGAGTACGCCTGGCGCCAGCACCCACGAAACGATCCATCGGGCAACGGTGCCGTCCCGCGGGCTCCGGAACATCACCCGCGAGTGAATCCACGCTGCGACGCCGAGTGAGATGCCGGCAAGCACGACGGGCGAGAGGAGTAGCCCTCCTCGCTGAAGCGCCTCGAGGAGAAGGCGGCGTGGGTGCTCGGTGCCGTATGCGGTAACGATCTCACCGGTGTCGCCGAGTGATCCCGCGAAGGCACTGACGACGGTAGGAAGCGCGTGAGAGGCGGGAACGGCGAAATCCAAGCAGACGAGAAGCAATAGCACCACCGCCGTCATGAGCGCAGCCCGTCTGGTATGCCCAGCCGTCGGCGGCAGCGTCCCCACGGCGATGGCCAGCGCCACGGCAAGCGTGGGGACGAGAACGTCTGGGAGCGCACGCAAGGCAGCACCTGGTGCACCGGACCATCCACCAGCCCGGGTAGGCGCGCCGGAGAGCAGGTCGATGAGGAACACCGCGCCAACCGAGAGCACGGTGAGAAGTAGAAGATGTCGCCAGGCTCGCATACGCAGTCAGAGGAAAGGGTGATCACTCGTTCAACGCCGCGAGTACGGCCGATGGTTTACGCGACGGCCGGTAAACCGGAACGCTTGCTCGTGATGTAGTGAACCGACGCCGCCAACGGCGCCGCCCTGCGACACCAAACTTCAATCGAGAGATTCTATGCGCTTCACACCTTGGCTGATTGCGACAGGACTGATCTCCACGACGGCCGCGTTCGCGTATGCGACACGCGATACGCGCCCCGTGTACCCTACCGCCGCGCTACCGCCGGTGGGGTCGGCAGTCGACTTTCGCATGCCGTTCCTGAACGGCGATACGCTGCGCTCCGTGGCGCTCGACGGCCGTCCGACCCTCTTGGCCTTCTGGTCTTCAGAATGCGGTGTATCGGCTCGCGCACTCTCCGGCTTGGAAGACCTACATACCGCCTATCGCGGCCGGGCGAACATTGTGGTGCTGGCGGACGATAGTGACCGCCGGACTGTTGCGGACGCGATGCGCGGCGCCGGCATCACCGCCCCCGTGGCGTTGGCGAATGGCCGGCTGCAAGCGCTTTTTGACCGGTCACGCACCGCACCCGAGCGGCAGCAGTATCGCGTCAAGTTTGCGATGCCGGGGTTTCTGGTCCTCGATGCCCGCGGCCGTGTGGCGCATCGCGTGGCCGGCCTCTCGCTCGAGGATTACCAAAGCGGGAGGGCGAAGCTGACAAAGATTCGCGGCGTGCTCGATTCGCTTGTGAACGCTGAGCGGCGTTTCCCTCTGAACCGACGACCCGCTAGTCTCACCCAAACAAAGTCTCGAGGAGCCAAGGATTTCGATTGGTTGGCGCGGTGATCTGCCGTTGGCCATTGAGGCCGTACGTCATCATGCGTCGGAAGCACGCGGTACGAGTACGCGTTCGGCTCACGCTCATCGGCGCCGAGCCAGCATCGTTGCGGAAAAGGCCATGGGAGAGAACGGTGACGGTTTCGGTGTCGATCTTGCCCCGGATCGCGTCTCACTCGCGCTCCCGGCCCCTTGAATCATCGGAGATTTGTGCACTGCGCCCCTCTGCGGGAGCCGGCGGGATGGGATCCAATGGGGCGCGGGTTCGAATCCCGCCGTCCCGACCAGGCAAAAGAAAGCCCGCTCACGACTTAGTCGTGAGCGGGCTTTTCTGCGTCTGGGCGGTTCCGGCGTTACTGCCGCACCGCACTCCGCGCGATCGCACTCCAAATCAGCGGCCACGTCGCGTTCGTCTGCGAGCGGTACTGCGGGCGAAAGCCGTACAACACCACGTGCCCCTGACCCACCCGCACATCGACCATGGCGGCCGTGCCGTTGAGGCGCGGGGCACCAAGCAGCCACCCGGAGAGCAGCGCACTGCCGCTTGCGGGATACTGCAACACCGCCGTGGCCCGCGAGGGATCGGTAATCGTGAACGCGGGCGACTCCTCGAACCACACCGCCGGCGTTGGCGCCGTAAATGTCGCGGTGAGCGGCGACGCGGTGTTCGGTTCAACGCGGAAGAGCGAACCGGGAGCGTAGAAGTCCGCGCTCTTGAGTCCGCGCAGTGCGTCGGTGACCGGCAGCGCAAACACATCGATCGCGTAATCGCTCGCTTCGTTGAAGGCGAGCACCGTCCCGCCCGCTTCGACGAACGCTTTCAGCGCCGCGGCACCGTTCGCACCGATCCCCCCGCGCAACGAATCCGCGTACGGCGCGGCGAGTCCGCGGGCGAGTTGATTGGCCGCCTGATCGGGGAGCACAATGGCGTCGTACTTCGCGCGGAGATTTCCGGCGCGCAGTTCTGCGTCCTTGAGTGACGTGAACGGCACCTTGTTCGCGTCGAACACCCAGCGCGTCCATCCCTCGTCCATGCTCGCGCTGTAACTCTGGTAAATCGCGATGCGCGCGTTGCCGAGCGCCGGCGTGGGGTACGTGGGCTCGGCCATGGGCGGCACCAGCGCACCGAGCTGCACACTCGGTGACTTCTCAGCCGTGACCGCCACACCGAAGAGCAGCGGCAGCGTGTGCGCCGTCACGTCGTAGGGGCGCTTGGGCGGCCCGCCGGGATACTCCTCGAGATTGGGATACGCTTGCGCCTCGAGCAGCGCCTTGGCGTACGCACCAAACGGCTGCTTTGTAGGCACCACGTAGCTCCCCGCCGGCACACTTTCGTGCACTTCCACCTGCCCGTGCTGCAGCGTCCACACGAGCCGTTGCAGTGCTACCGGATCCTTCTGTGTCTTGCTGAACACGAACTGTGCCGGCACCTCCGTCGGTGTCCACGGGTGCTTTTCATCGAGCGCGCGCTCGGCGAGGGTGGCGTAGCTAGAGAGCCACGCGGCACGATCGCGCGCGGCTTCCACCAGAAGCGCCCACGTCGCGCTCGACTGGTAGGCGACAATGTCGCCAATTCCCCACCGGCCGCCGGGCCAGAGCGCCGGATGGTTCCACGATTGCGTCTTGGCTTCATAGCCGCGACCTGCACCGAGCAGCGCGAACGGTATGTTGACCGCGGTCGCCAGTCGGGCGCTTGCCGTTTCGGTAAGGATGCGCGCTCCCCGATGGTTGAGCGAATACTGCCGCGCGGGTGACCACTGATCGTATGCCGCATTGGTGGCGACGCCCGTCTTGCCTTCCTGAATGAGGCGCCACGACATCGCCATGCCGAGCGCGTTCGTGCTGGCCGTGAGAATGGGGTCGATGTTGGGCTCGATCGGGTCCATGTACGGCGGAATGAAAATGCGTCCCGCGTTGCCGCCCTGCTGGTGCACATCGTTCACGATCTGCGGGACCCACGGCGTGTACAGCGAGTCGACGGTGTAGCGCGTCTCCTTGAGGCTGAACGCGTACCAGTCGCGATTGTTGTCGTGCCCGGAGTAGAAGTGATAGAGCGCCGGTGGATTGCTCCCTTCCGCCGGGGTGTCGAGGGTGCTCCGATACCAGTCGCCCACGATGTCCACACCGTCGGGGTTCTGGCTGGGCACGAGCATCACAATGGTATTTGCCAGAATCGAGCGCGCTTCCGGCGTATCGCCCCGCGCGAGCTTGTCGGCAATGACGAACGGCGTCAGAAAACCACCCACCTCCGTCGAGTGAATGCTCGACGTGATGAGAATGACGTTCTTTCCTTGTGCGATGAGTTCATCGCGCGTGCGCTTGCGAAGCCGCGGGTCCCACAGCTCCTGCTGGATCTTCTGGTACTTGGGCAAGTGTGCGAGCGTGGCTTCGTCGGCGAAGAACGCCACGAGGAACGGGCGCCCGAGCGTCGTCTTGCCGAGGGTGCGCACACTCACGCGCGGCGATGCCTTGTCCAGCGCGGTGAAGTAGTCGGTGACCTGCTTCCAGCTGGGGAGCTTACGATCTGCCCCAGGTTCCCATCCGAGAACGGACGCTGGGGTAGGGATGGCGCTGGCCGTGCGCGCAGGGCGTGGCTTGCCCGCCGTAGCGGCCTGGGCGTGTAGGACGGTGGCGCTCAGGGCGCAGAGGGCGCTCAGGCCTGTCAGCGCGCTGGCGAGGAGGAGGCGGAAAGAAGGCATGCCATGATCTACCACTCCCCGCGCCGGTCGGCGAGCATGACGCGCGCCCACCTCACCGGGCTTCGCACCAGCGCGCATATTCCGCAGATGCCTATCCCCCCGAACGGTGTATCCCGTGGTGCGGCCGTCACGTGCGCCCTGTTGCTCGCTGCCAGCCCGGTTCGCGCGCAGGGTGCACTGCCCGCTGCGGCCGACACGGTCGTCGCCATCGCCAAGCCGCGCAACCCGCTGCCGCCCGAGGCGCAAAGCGCCACGACCACCCGCTTCTCGTTCATCGCCTACGGCGACACACGAGGCCGCCGCGATGGCGTGGCCGAGCAATACGAGCACGGCCTCGTGGTCGATGACATGCTGCGCACCATCACGCGGCTGGAGCGCACGCCGGAGCCGGTACGCTTCGTGTTGCAAAGCGGCGACGCGGTGGTGAACGGGCGCGACCCGAAGCAGTGGAATGTGAGTTTCGTCAGCCTCATCAATCGCATCACCACCGCAGGCGGTGTGCCGTACTTCCTGGCGCCAGGCAATCACGATGTCACCTCGGCGGGTGACCTCGAGAACCCCGGACGCAAGGAAGGCCTGCAGAACTATCTGCGCGCCGTGGGACAGCTCATTCCGGCCGACGGCGCCACACGGCGGCTGAGTGGATATCCCACGTATGCCTTCGGCTACGGCAACGTGTTCGTCATCGCCTTCGATTCGAACATCGCCGAAGACTCGACGCAGTTCGCGTGGGTCAAGGCGCAGTTACAGGGGCTCGACCGGCGCCGCTATCAGCATGTGGTGGTGTTCTCGCACCACCCGGCCCTTTCCTCGGGGCCGCACGGCGGTGCGATTATCGAGCGACCCACCGCGGCGGTGCGCGCTAGGTACATGCCGCTCTTTCGGCAATACAATGTGACGTTGCTGCTCACCGGCCACGAGCACTTTTTTGAGCATTGGGTGGAGCGCTACCGGGATGCGGCTGGTCGCCCCCGCCGCATCGATCAGGTCGTCAGCGGCGGCGGCGGCGCCCCGTTGTACGCCTATCAGGGCGAGCCGGATACCCGCGCCTACATTCGCGAGGCGGGAGCCGATTCCGTCCGCCTCACGCACCTCGTGAAGCCCGGTATGGATCCCGGCGATAACGCGTACCACTACGTGGTCGTGCATGTCGATGGCGCACGCCTGTGGATGGAAGTGATTGGTGTGGACTGGGGTCGCGGCTATCTGCCATACCGCAGCAACCGGGCGGCGCTGGCCGATTCCACATCGGATTGAGCCCCCACCACGAGCGGGACACGCGACGGCGGCACGTTGCCCTCCCTCCTGGCGGCGGCAGGAACGAGCTTTGGAGATGACCTCCCTCGCAGTCTCTACCATTTGGGCTGTACGTGGTGCAGCTCGCGCTGAATGCGCTCTGGACGTGGCTCTTTTTTGTCTGGCGCGACGGGCCCTGGGCGACGGCCGAAGTGCTCGTCCTCTGGGCAACCATCGCGGCGGCGACCGTGGCGTTTCGTCGACGGGATCGACCGGCCGCCCTGCTCTTGCTGCCGTACCTGCTGTGGGTGTCGTTCGCGAGTGCGCTGACCATCTCGGTATGGCAGCGCAATCCGGGGTTGCTGTAGGCCGCTACGCGAGCAAATCGCGCGTCGCGTCGCGTGGCGAACACACGCCGGCGAGCGCGAACGCCAGGTCGACCTCGTCGCGCAGCAGCTGCAGCACGTGACGCGCACCAGCCTCTCCGTCCACCGCCAGCCCCCAGAGTAGCGGGCGCCCCAGCAAGACGGCCTGCGCGCCCATCGCCAGTGCCTTGAGTACGTCGGTCCCGCGGCGGATGCCGCCGTCCACGAGCAGCACGCCGCGGCCGGCCATGGCGTCGGCCACCTCGGGGAGGGCACGTGCGGTGGGCACGGCCGTGTCCAGCTGCCGCCCGCCGTGGTTGGAGACGATCACGCCGGTGGCACCATGCTCGAGGGCGAGCAGGGCGTCGTCACCGCGCACGATTCCCTTCACGTAAATGGGAAGCGACGTCAGGGAACGCAGCCACGCGAGGTCGCGCCACGCAATGCCGGCGTCCCAATAATCGCCAATGAACTGCGCGAGCGCCGAGGCGGCCCCGTGCTGACTGGCCAGCGTGCCACGCATGTCGACGCCCAGGTTCGGGGCGTCGAATTCGGGCGGCACATGAAAACCGTTGAGTACATCACGCTCGCGCCGTCCCAGCAACGGCGTGTCCACCGTCAACACCAGCGCCGTACACCCTGCGCGCTCGGCGCGTCGCACCAACTCGGCGGTAACGCCCCGGTCGCGATACACGTAAAGCTGAAACCAGAGCAGGCCACTGGACGCGGCGCGGACCGACTCGATGGTGCGGTTGGACAACGTCGAGAGAATCATGCCGGTGCCGGCCGCGCCACTCGCTCGCGCCGTCGCCACTTCCCCCTCGGGCGTGGCCATCTGCTGAAAGGCCATTGGCGCCACGATCACGGGCCACTCCAGTTGGTGACCGCCAACGGTCGTGGCGAGCGATCGCTGCGACACGTCGCGCAAGACGCGATAACGCACCCGAAGGTCATCCCACGCCGTCCGGGATGCGCGCAGGAGGATCTCGTCGTTGGCACCACCGGCATAGTAGTCGTAGACCATGCGGGGCAGGCGTTCGGCCGCGAGCGCTTCGTACGAGCGAAGATTGACGGGGAGCATGGGCATGGTGTTGGTGTGGACAGCTGGATGGGCGTATTGTACGATGCGTCCGACTCTTCTGCCCGGGAACGCGTATGGCGGTACTGACTTACAGTAAGCTCAAGGAGCGCTACCGCGAGGACACCCGGCCCGGTGGGCCTGGGGCAGCGCCGGCCTTGGCACGTGCGCTCGAGCAGATTGGCTGGCGCGCGGTACGCGAGCCCACGCCCGAGGAGCTCGCGGGGCACATGGCACTGCTCGTCGATGCCTTCGTGCATGAGCATCGCGACCTGGTGGCACTGACCGATGGCATTGCGTCAGTGCTCCGCGATACCGGTCCGATGCTCGATGGCGGGCTCCCACCGGTCGAAGCCTATTGGCCAGCGGCCGACGCGATGCTGACGTATTACGTCCGTGATGACGGGGGCGCACCCAGCGTCCCGCTGAGTTTTCTCTGATCGAGTTTCTTGAGTCGTGATCCTCCAACGATGGAGCTGGTGATGCGCCCAGTTGTCTCTGCTGTTGCCTTGCCGGTTGCCATGACGGTTGCCGTGGTGGGCGCCGTGTGTGCGCCCGCTACGGCCGGTGCCCAGCGTGCCACCGATGTCTACACGCCGGGCGCGTTGTCCCCGTTTCAACAACTCTCACGTGACATTTACAAGGAACTCGTGGAGATCAACACCGGCGTCGAGACCGGGAACATCACCACGGCAGCCAACGCCATGGCGGTGCGCTTCAAGGCGGCGGGCATACCGGAGGCGGACATCTTCGTGGGGGGACCGCGGCCGGAGAAACACAACGTGGTGGCGCGCATCCGTGGCAAGGGCGGCGCCAGTGCCCCCAAGCCGCTGTTGCTCCTTGCGCACATCGATGTCGTCGAAGCGCTCAAGGCCGACTGGTCCCCCGATCTCGATCCGTTCGTGTTCACCGAACGTGACGGCTACTACTACGGCCGCGGCACCGCCGACGACAAGGCGATGGCGAGCATCTTCGTGGCGAATGTTTTCCGCATGAAACAGGAAGGGTTCGTCCCCGATCGCGACATCATCATTGCGCTCACCGCCGACGAGGAAAGCGGGCCGGCCAATGGCGTCGATTGGCTCATCACGCATCACAAGGCGTTGGTGGATGCGGCGCTCGTGATCAATGAGGGCGGCGGCGGCACCCTGCGGAACGGCAAGCCACTCTTCAACGGGGTGCAGGCGGCGGAAAAGGTCACCACCAACTTCACGCTGCGCGTCACCAACAAGGGCGGACATTCGTCGGTCCCGCGTGACGACAACGCCATTACCCAATTGGCCGATGCGTTGGCGAAGGTGGGCCGTTACCAGTTCACCATCACGCTCAATGACGTGACCCGTGCGTTCTTCACGCAAACGGGACCGCTCGAGGAGCCGGCCATGGGCAAGGCGATGTTGGCGCTGGTCGCCAGTCCGGCCGACACGGCGGCGGTGAAGACGGTGACCGCCGATCCGCGGTACAACGCCATGCTGCGCACGACCTGCGTCGCGACCGAGCTCGAGGGCGGCCATGCCACGAACGCGTTGCCGCAACTTGCCGAAGCGAACGTGAACTGCCGCATCTATCCGTCGGAAACGGCCGCAACGGTGCGCGCGGAGCTCGAAAAGGCCATTGCCGATACCAACGTCAAGATCATCATCCGGTCGCAGCGCCCAAGTACGCCAGCGTCGGCGTTGTTGCCGGACGTCATGGACAACGTCGCGCGCATTACCGCCGAGCTGTGGGGCCCGATGCCGATCATTCCCACCATGAGCACCGGTGCCACCGATTCGCGATTCTTCCGCGCGCTCGGTGTCCCCGCCTTCGGGATCTCCGGCCTCTTCAGCGACCCCACGGTTGACGCCCGCGCGCATGGCCGCGATGAGCGTATGGCGGTCAAGAGCTACTACGAGGGCCAGGAGTTCCTGTATCGGCTCACGAAGGCCCTCTCCACGACCGTCGTCCGACCGTAGACACATGACGACGCTCGACGACCGGCTCGCCGGATACACCCACAAGCAGGTGTCCGTGAACGGCCTGCGCTTTCACGTGGTGGAAGCGGGTGCCGGGCCGGTCGTCATGCTCCTGCACGGATTCCCCGATTGCTGGTTGTCGTGGCTCGGACAAATTGATGTCCTGGTCGCGCAGGGGTACCACGTCGTCGCGCCGGATCTACGAGGGTACAACGAAACCGAGCGCCCAACGGGCGTGGCCGCGTACCGCCTCGACGTACTGGGGCGCGATATCGAGGCGCTCGCCAATCAGTATGGCGGTGCCGTGCATCTGGTTGGACACGATTGGGGCGGTATCCTCGCCTGGCATGTCGCCATGCACCACCCGCAGGTTGTCCGAACGCTCGCCGTGCTCAATGCGCCGCACCCCGCGGCATTCCGGCGGGCACTCAAAACGGGGTGGGCGCAGCGGCGCAAGTCGTGGTACGTGCTCGCGTTTCAGTTGCCGCGGCTCCCCGAACTCATGTGGCAAGCGGGGGACTCCGCGTTGTTCCGGCGCATATTGCGCAGCGGTGCCGCGAAGCCCACCGCCGACATGCCGGACACGCAGGCACTCGAGACGCAATACCGCCGGGCGTTCGCCTCGGGCAGTGCATGGACCGCCGCCATCAACTACTACCGCGCGCTACGGCGTTTTCCGCCGCCGCGCGACGTCGTCATCGCGGCCCCCACGTTGTTGTTGTGGGGTGAGCGCGATCCGTATCTCGGCGTCGAACTCACCACCGGATTCGAGCGGTGGGTCTCCTCGTTGACGGTGGAACGACTCCCGGCGGCGCATTGGCTGCAGCACACACACGCCAATGCGGTCAACGCGGCGCTGTTACGGTTCTGGGCGCAGCAGTCGACGTGAGGTGAGCCGCGCGGGCGCTCCCCGCGCGTTTCCATTTGCGCCACCCTTCCCACACGTTGGCCACCAGCAGACCACCCAACAGGAAATACACGGCGCCAATGGTGAGGTACAACGCGAACCCCGCAACACCCGCGATTACGCCGTACGTGAGCTGATCGCCGGCTCTGGGGGGCGAGGTGGGCGGATCCGTGGCCATGAAGCCGGCAAAGAACAGCACCATGTGCAGGTCGGGGGGGCGGTACAATGCGGCCACGCGCACCGGATCGACCACGTAGGTCGACATGGTGGCCAGCGCGAAGTGCACGCCAAGGAGGACCAGCAGGAGTGGTAGCTTATGGAGTCGCCACGCCATGAAGGTGGCCGTCGCGCCCAGGAGCAGTATCCACGCCGGTGGCAGCTCGGGCAGCGCGCCCCACCAGTTCTGACCGGAATCGAACAGGTGGTAGCTGGCAACAAGCCCTGCGGCCGCGGGGTTGAACACATTGGCGCGCTTCACGCGGAGCACATGCTTGGCACCGATCGCGAGCGCGGCGGTGCCGGCCGCTACCCGCCACGACACATGCGGACTGAGTACGACGCCAACGAGCATTCCGGTGAGTACGGCGCCGTCGGGAATACTCCAGCGTCCATCGCGCCACCGAATGAGCGGCGCGTCGAGGAGCATGGCGAACAGCACGGCACTCGCGAGCCCCGGCAACACGAGCATCCACCCCGCATGCTGCGCGGCGGGCACTGCCAGGAGCAGCAGGATGGCCGAAAACAGCCCCTTGGGGGATCGGAGCCAGCGCGGCATGGATGCCCACCACCGCGTGGCGGACGGCGTGTGCGCCGTTGCGGCCTCAGTCATGACCGACGCTCCACTCCGTGCATCCCCAGCCATGTACCAGATGGACCGTGCCATCGGCGCCAACCAGGCACCCGTCGACACCGTGGGTCCGTAAGAGTGCCGCGCCCGCTTCGGGCCCCATGACAAACGCCGCCGTGGCCAGGCCGTCGGCAATCGCCGCTTGTGGTGCCACCAGCGTGACGCTTTGCGAGCGGGCGGCCGATGTGGCAACGGGCTGCAACGGATCCACGAGATGATGACCACGCGCTGTGCGCCGCGCGTAATCACCGCTCGTGCAAATGGCGAACTCCGGCGCGGTGCAGGTGAGCGTGGCGAGTCGCGCACGTTCATTACGCGGATGAACAATCGCCGTGCGCCACGGTTCGCCTTTGGCGTTGCGTCCGCGATACAGCAGATCACCGCCGGCATTGATGGCACCATGTGCCACCGCCGCGAGTGCCCGCGCCGCGAGATCGATGGCGAAGCCTTTGGCGATGGCGCCAAGATCCAGCTGCATCGGCCGCGCGAGCCGAACCGCACAGGCGGTGTCGTCGAGCGAGATGTCGCGCCAGCTCGCGTCGTCATCGTGTGCCGCAGGCACGACGGCGGCCCCGCCGCGCCAGGGGCGGTTGAAGCCGAGCGCGTGCATCCGCGCACCCACCGTGGGATCGAAAGCGCCTGCGCTGGCCTCGGCTACTGCGCACGCCACGCGGAGTACTTCAAACAGCAGCGGGGAAACCGGCGTGAACACCCCGCTCGTCTGCGACAGTTGCATGAGGTCTGATGATGCCTCGAAGCGGGAACAGCTGCGCTCGACGAGGTCGAACCAGCGCAAGGCCTGTGCCGCATGCGACGGCGCATCGTGATGCTCCCCGACGATCTGCAGGGAGATCGTGGTACTCATGGCCGACGTGACATACTCGTAGGTGGGCCAATCGCTCACGGTGCGGCGTGCTTGAGCGCTTCGACGATCGCATAGTAGAAGGCGTTCGCGCTATCGGTCGCGCCGGAGACGTTGTCGATTTCCGGGCTCTGGCGTTGCGCCACTTGAGGCTGCAGGTGGGCGATCCACGAGCACGAATACCGCGTGAGGCATCGGCTGATCGCGGCAGCGGTGATCTTCCCGCCTTCGATGATGACGGTCGCTTCGATATCGCCGTGACGCGACGTTCCCCATCCCGTGTAGGTCCCGTCCTTCCACGTCCCCTTCCCGCTGTTGCTGTCGGCATTAGCGACGGCCGCGGTCGGTAACGCTGGACGTGACGCGGGCGGTGCCGGCGGCGGGGGAGCGGGCGCCGTTGGGGCCGACGGCGGGGACATCACCGGTGCGGTCGGGATGGCGCTCGCCGTGACGACACGGGTGGTGCTGGTGGCGGTCCTCACGGCCGGCGTTCCGGACAGCGTAGTCGCTGGGGCGGCTGCCCCGGCACTGTCGGGGGCCTTCGCGGCACGCGCTGATGCGGTTGGCTGAGCGGCTGGCACGTTGTCGCCGGCGGCTCGGATCGCCCCCGCGATGGAGCCAGCGTCGCGCTCCGGCGGCGGCGCGGAGGCGCTGGACGGCTCTGATTCAGGGACGACCCGATCCGGCGCCGGTGTGGCGGTCGGTGTGGCGATCGGTGTGGCGGTCGGTGTGGCGTCAGGGCGCGCCACCGGGGCTCGGCGGCGCGGGGCACTGCGCGCGGCGAGTTCGGTGGCCGCCGCCTCCGTGCGCGCATAGCCGGCAACATAGGCCGCCAACACGGCGGCGGCGCCCATGGCCAACAGCGTTGGTGGCGGCGACGTGCCATGGCGCCTCCGGGAGGGGCAGGGAGCGCGTTCGACGGCGTTGGAGGGGATGGGTGTCAGACCGGGAAGGAGGGGGAAGGGATCACTGGAGAGTACACGGCTGTGGGCGCGTCGTCGTTGAGAAATGGTGCACCGTCGCGCGAGCTCCGCACGAAACGGCGTTGGGCGCGCGTGAGGGGGACGAAAAGAACGCGTGCGTGCTATAATCTCTTGGTCCCGAGGGACCAATTCGTTGGGGCCCGAAGCATCCGGACACCGTTTTCGCACCTCACCATCCTCCGAGGAGACCCGCACATGCACCACTTGTGGCGCCCCCTGCTGGCGCTGACCGGGTTGCTTGCACTCGCCAGTCCACCGGCCCGTGCACAGCAGCTTGGTACCCTGGCAGTCACCGTAACCGACGCGGCGAATCAACGCCCCGTCGAAGCGGCTCGCGTATTCCTCGTGGGGACTACATTCGCTGGGCAGACGGGTCCAGACGGCAAGCTCTCGCTGCGCGGGATTGGAGCCGGCCCATACACGGTGCGCGTGCTGCGCGTTGGCTATACCGAACAGTCCAAGCCCATCACCATTGCGGCGGGACAAACACAGGCGCTGAATGTGGCGCTGTCGACGGCTGCGGTGAACCTGGCGGCCGTTGTCACGACCGCCACCGGCGAACAGCGTCGCGTCGAAATCGGCAATGCCACCGCCAACATCGATGCCGCGAAGGTCGCGGAATCGGCGCCGCTCGGTAACCTCAACGATCTGCTCAATTCCCGTGCACCCGGCGTGACGGTCACGAGCGGTACGCAAACGGGTACCGGTGCGCGCATTCGTATTCGCGGTATGAACTCCGTGAGCTTGAACAACGAGCCGATCTGGATCATCGACGGCATTCGCATGACGAGCAACAACGCGAGCTTCACCACGGCGACCGGTAGCGGCGGTGGCACTGGCGGTAACGCGCCAAGCCGCGTCGGCGACCTCAACCCGGAAGAAATCGAGAACATCGAAATCGTGAAGGGACCGTCGGCGGCAACGCTCTACGGCACCGACGCGGCCAACGGCGTCATTCTCGTCACGACCAAGAAAGGCCGCGCTGGCGCCGCCCGGTGGACGGTGTACGGCGAAGGCGGCACGGTCTACGATCGCAATTTCTATCCCGACGCGTACTCGCTCTGGGGCAAGCGCCCGGGTGAAACCGTGTCGTCTCGCGCTTTCTGCAATCTGCAGCGCATCGGTCTCGGCCAGTGCACCGCCGACTCGACGAGTGCCCTCAATATCTTCGACGAAAGGGATCTGACCCCCGTGGGGACGGGAAACCGGCGCCAGGCGGGTGTGCAGGTGTCCGGTGGTACCGAAGCGGTTCGGTACTTCCTCTCGGCCGAAGACGAAAACGAAATCGGCGTGCTCGAACTGCCGGCCTTCGAGCGCCAGCGCATGGATTCCTCAGGAATCCCCATCCGTCCGTGGACGGACCGCCCCAACACGATGAACCGCCGCTCGTTGCGGTCCAACGTGAATGCGCAGCTCAATCCCAAGCTCGACGTGGCGATGTCGACCAACTTCATCAACATCGCGCAGCGGTACTCGCTGGAATCCAACGCGACGGCTGGTCTCGGCTCGCACCTCTTCGGTGGCCCGGGCACGCGTGACAACGGTACGGTTTCCGGCTTGGGCACGCCGCTCAACGGCTACCGCGCCTGGACGCCGGGCTACATGTGGGCGGAAAAGACGGAGCAGACGGTGAACCGCTTCATCTGGTCGGGACAGGCCAACTATCGTCCCACCTCGTGGCTCTCCACAAGGGCAACCGTGGGTAACGACTGGACCGGACGTAACGACGAAAACCTGCTCTTCCGCGGCGAAGGGCCGCCGCTCACCGCCACGACGCGTTTGGGTTCGCGCGGCATCGGTCGCGTGTTCATCAACAACCTCACGGTCGATCTCGGCGCTACCGCGAACTACGACAAGTTCGGCTTCCAGCACAAGACGACGGTGGGCGCGCAGTACATCGGGTTCCGCTCCACGAGTTCCACCACCGGGTCCGAGCAGTTGGCGCCCGGCTCGCAGAACGTGAGCTCGGGCACGGTGTTGACGGTGGCCGAAGGGACGACGCTGACGAAGACGTTCGGCAGCTTCATCGAACAGTCGCTGGCGTGGCGCGATCGGTTGTTCCTCACGGCCGCAGTGCGTAGCGACCAGAACTCGGCGTTCGGTACGAACTTCCAGAGCATCGTCTATCCGAAGGCCTCCATGGCGTACCTGATTTCTCAGGAAGACTGGTGGAAGGCGCCCTCGTTCGTGAATACGTTCCGGTTGCGGTATGCGTACGGCCAGTCCGGCGTGCAGCCCGGTCCCAACGACGCGCTGTTCTTCTACACCGCCGGCATCACGAGCGTCGCCGCGACGGATCAGCCGACGGTCATTCAGGGTGCCTTGGGTAACGCGAACCTCAAGCCCGAGCGTTCGGCCGAACACGAAATGGGTTTCGAGACCCAGATGTTCAACCAGCGCCTGAGCCTCGACTTCACGTACTACAACAAACTCACGACCGACGCCCTCATCAGCGCGGTGCTGCCGCCGTCGTACGGCTCGGTGGCGTCGCAGCTGCGGAACCTCGGCTCGGTGAAGAACGCCGGTATCGAAGTCGCCCTGAACGCGCAGCTGGTGCAGAAGAACAACTTCGGATGGGACGCGAACATCGCGTTCTCGGCCAACGACAACAAGGTGGTGTCGCTTGGTGACACGCCGCCGCAGCTCGGGTTGCCCAGCCGCACCGTGGCCGGCTATCCCATTGGCGGCTACTGGTCGCAGCCCATCACGGGGTGGGAAGACAAGAACGGCGACGGCTTGCTCACGTACTTCGCCGACGCCGCCCGCAACGAAGTCTTTGTTGGCGACTCGGTGATCTTCCGTGGTTACTCCACGCCGCGCTACATGACCACGCTGATCAACGGCGTCGATCTGTTCAACAGGCGGCTGCGCCTGCAGGGCATGGTCGACTGGCGCAGCGGCGGGTTGTGGTACAACAACACTGAACGGATTCGTTGCACGCGCCCCAATTGCTCGGGCCGTAACAACCTCAAGGCGGAGTTCGTCGATCAGGCCACGAATATCGCGGCCAACGAACACCCGGCCCGTACGCTCGACGGCTTCCTGCAGAGCGGCGCCTTCGTTCGCCTGCGCGAAATCTCGGCGCAGTGGACCGTCTCCAACAGCATGGCCAAGCGCCTCGTACGCGGCCGTTCGCTGTCGCTCGTCGTCACGGCGCGCAATCTCAGGCTGTGGACGAACTATCGTGGTACCGACCCCGAGTCGGGCTTCAATACCACGAGCGGCACCGAAGCCCCGAGCGAGTTCCAGACGGTGGGACCGCCGAGCTACTTCATCACGCGAATCAACATCGGATTCTGAGGCTTACCGACCCATGACACCCTATCGATTTTTGGGCCGGCGCACGTTGGGCCGTACGGCAGGCGTCGTCGCCGCGCTCGCCGTTGCGCTCTCGGGCTGCCAGGAAGCGAACGACCGCCTGCTCGGCGTCGTCGATCCCGACATCATCGCCCCGGGCGACCTGCAGAAGACTGACGGTGCGATCGCCCTGGCCAACGGTACCATTGCCACCTTCCGCGGCATCACCGGCGGCGGTGAAAGCACCTGGTTGTTTGGTGGCCTGTTGGCCGATGAATGGTCGACCAGCTCGACGTTCATTCAGAACGATGAAACCGACCAGCGACAGATTCAGCTGATCAATTCGTCGATCACCGGCATGGTGCGCAGCTTGTATCGCACCCGTACGCGTGCGTACGAAGCGATCGAGTCGCTCAAGAAGTTCAGCCCGACCTCGCGCGCCACAATCGCCGAGATGTATCTGGCGCGGGGATTTGCTGAGATGCAGTTGGCGCTCGACTTCTGCAACGGGATTCCCATCCCGAACAACCCGCTGACCAACCCGCCGGAGAACGGTGAGCCGAAGAGCACCGCGCAGGTGTTTCAGTTGGCGGCGGCGTCGTTGGATACCGGACTGACGTTCGCGAACGGTACGGATGCCGCCAGCGTGCTCATGAACCGCTCCATTCGCGTGGTGCGTGCGCGCGTGGCCTTGGCGCTCGGGGATTTTGCCGGCGCGGGGACGTTGGTCGCCGGACTGCCCACGAGCTTCACCTACGCGCACACGTTCTCGAACTCCACGAGCAACAATACGCTCTGGGGGCAGGGGCTCAGCTCGCGCCGCTACAGCGTGGGCGACAGCGTCGAAGGCAACGCCCGCAACATCCTCGTCGCCAACGCCATTCCGTTTGCGTCGTTGCGTGATCCGCGGTTGCCGGTGACTATCCCGACCAGTGGCTCCATCAACGGTCAGGACGGTCAGACCTTCACGCGGACCACGGGTATGTGGCAGCAGCTCACGTCGGTCGACGTGGTGAACGGCATCGATGCCCGCATGATCGAAGCGGAAGTTGCGCTGCGCAACAACAACGTCACGCAGTGGCTCGCCATTCACAACGCGCTGCGGGCCGCGCCGCCGCGGCTCGGCGAAATTGCCCCGACGGCCATGACGCCGCTCACCGATCCCGGTTCGGAAGCGGCCCGTGTGAATCTGCACTTCCGTGAAAAGGCGTTCTGGACGTTCAGCCGCGGCCAGCGTCTGGGCGACATGCGTCGTCTCATCCGGCAGTACGGTCGGACCGAAGCCACCGTGTTCCCGCAGGGGCTGCACTACAAGGGCGGCAGCTACGGGAAGGATGTGAATCTTCCCATCACGCAGCCGGAAGAGAACAACCCGCTCTTCAAGGGATGCACCGATCGTAATCCGTAATCACCCGTTGTAGACGGGATGGTCGCACCCAGCACGACGGCCCCTGCACCTCACCGTGCGGGGGCCGTCGCGACGTGGGTGGTCCCGCCGCGTGCCGTGAGACAGCACAAGGCCGGAATGGATTTTGCCACATGGTAGGGCATGTCATATGCGCTGGTGTTTGGGGGCCTCGTCGCCGTGGTGGAGTGCATCGGTGGGATCGCCGGGCTGGTCTATTGGATCTGTCGACCCGTTCCACGGGCACGACGCGGTTCGAGCGAGCCGTTGCCGCTTTTCAGTCATGCACACGCGTCACTGTGGGCACGGGAAGACGAAGACGAGGCCGGGGGCGGGGCCGCCGCCGATCTCACGGCGGCTCGCCTGGCAGGTGGCGAACTCAACCGTAAAACAGAGCCGATCCGGGGCGTGGCGGCAACCCCCGGAGCGCGGAGGGATCCCGCGGCGCCTCCAAGGGTTCCAGAACGCGGCGGGTAGTTTCAGGTGCTAACTTGCTCGCTGGCACATAGCGAAGACGCGACGTATCCGTGATCGTTACTTCATCCTGAACAGCCCGTCTGTTCTGTAGGCCCGTCCCTCTCCGTCTCCGGCACCCCCGGCCGCTCTCCGTATGTCCTATATCCGCTGCACGCAGTGCGGGTCGAAGGCTTTGGTCGCTGCCTCGCAGTGCCCGAAGTGTACACAGCCGTTCAATACACTCGACGCCCGTGGTGAACGCGCGAAGCTCAAGAAATGTCGCTCGTGCGGCATCATGCATCGCGTCGACTCCACCTGCCACTGGTGCGGCGACGTAAAAAGGTCGGTGTCGTTGCCAGCGGTGTCGCCAGTGCTCATGCGCAGCGCCGCTGCCGTCGCCGTCGTGCTGACCGCGAGCATCGGCGTCTGGCAGTATGCACCGCCGTTGCGCAAGGTGGCCTCGGCCTCACCGGGTACGACGGCCAACAGGCTGCCGGCGACGGGCGTCACCCGTGAGGCGATGAGGGCCGGCGAGAACGTGACGGACAGCGCGACGGGCAGCACGACGGTCAGCTCGGTGAGTGGCGTGCTCGCCGCCGACAGTGTGGCCCGCCTGATCACCACCGCACCCTCAGGTGTGGCGAGCGCAGTGGACAGTATCGCATGGACACCGGTGGTAGCACGCACGTGGGTGAATGTGCGATCCGACGCGAGTCGCAACGGGCAGGTCGTTGGCGTGATCAAGCCGTCGTCTCGCGCCATGCTCGGCACCGACCGCGCGGGGTGGCGTCAGGTCCGTTCGCCCGACGTGAGCGGCTGGGTTGACCCGCGGCATTTCGCAGCCGACAGACTGCGCACGCGTGGTGAGTAAGTGGTGATACGTGTTTCCCACCGGGCCGCGTTCACGTTGCTCGAAGTGCTGGTGGTGATCGTCGTAATTGCGCTGCTGGCGACGTTCGTGGCGCCGAATCTCTTCCGAAACGTCGGTGACGCCAAGACGGCCACCGCCAAGGCACAACTCGAATCGCTGTCCACCGCGCTCGACACCTATCGCCTCGACAATGGGCGGTATCCATCCACGGCGCAGGGCCTCGCCGCGCTCTGGCAGAAGCCCAGCATCGATCCGCCGGCCAACTGGCGCGAGCCGTATGTGCGAAAGGCAATTCCTGATGATCCGTGGGGGCGTCCATACATCTATCTCGCGCCGGGCCGGGCAAACCCATCCGGCTTTGATCTGGCCACGTACGGTGCCGATGGGCAGCCCGGTGGCGACGGCGAAAACGCCGATGTGTTGAGCTGGAAGTAGCAGCGCCGACTGTGAGGGAAGATCCGACATGCGCGTCGGGTACTCGTACGCAAAGTCCATGTGTTCCCCGACGCTATTCGGGGCAGAAAACGACGAATCTCAGGAAACGATGAGGTTTACTCCGTCTTCTACCCGGACCCCGCCATGCTCTCGACCACTGCGGAACATGCCCTGCGCGCCGTTCTGCTGCTCGCGCGCCACGATGGTGCCACATCACTCTCGGCTGACGCCATCGCGGTGGAAATCGGCGCGCCACGGAACTATCTCGCCAAAACGCTGAACGCGCTGGCCAAGGCCGGTGTGGTGCATAGCGCCCGCGGCGCGTCTGGTGGCTTTACGTTGGCCATCCCGTCCGAACAGCTGACGTTGGCGCGGATCATCGCACCCTTCGACGATCACGCACGGACGCCCGCGTGCCTCTTGCGCAACCGTTCCTGCGATCCATCGAACCCATGTGCCGTGCATGCCCGCTGGACCGCCATTGTGGGACACGCGGCGGTGCGGCTCGCGCAGACCACGATTGCGGAACTGCTGGTCGAGGCAGGGCCGGCACGCAGTATTGCGCCTCAGGCAACGATCCCGGTCGAGATTGGCACGCCGTTGTCCCGCATATCCATGCTGAGCGCCTGAGTCGCGGACGTCACGCCGTGTCGCCGCGCCATACACTCCCGCCTCGCCCGAGTTGATGGCGCCGCGTCACGGGGGTAGCGTGTGTCATGCCCACGTTGGTTTCAACGCGCCCCGATTGGTTGACCACGCTCGCACGCGCCCTACCGCCGGCCGGGTGGCGGACGCGCTTTGCGCCGGCGCCCACCGGATTCCTGCATCTCGGGCATCTCGTCAACGCCATACACGTGTGGGGCATTGCGCATGCACACGGTGGGCGGGTGCTGCTCCGGCTCGAAGACCATGATGGTACACGCTGCCGGCCGGAGTTCGAGCAGGCGCTCCTCGACGATCTCGATTGGTTGGGTCTCGCCCCCGACGACTTCGACACCGCGTCCTTTCGTGGCAACCTCGTGTCGCACGAAGCCAGACAATCCAATCAGCAACCGCGCTACACCACCGCGCTCCGCCAGTTGGCCGCGCAGGACCGTGTGTACGGCTGTAGCTGCACCCGAAAGGACATCGCCCACCAGGTGCCGCACGAAGCGGGGAGGGAGGCGTGTTACCCCGGTACCTGTCGCACACGACAGCTCAGCGACACCGATACCTTCGCGAAGCGTGTGTTGCTCGAGCGTCGCATGATGGCCTTTGACGATCTGCGGCTCGGTGCGATCCGCCAAACCCCCGCCGAGCAATGCGGCGACCTGCTCGTGCGTGACCGGCATGCGCAGTGGACGTACCACTTCGCGGTCGTCGTCGACGACATGGCACACGGTATCGATGTCATCATTCGCGGGGAAGACCTGTTGGCCAGCACGGGGCGTCAGTTGCAACTGGCCGAGCTGCTGGGTCGCCTGGAGCCACCGCGCGTGCTGCACCACACGCTGCTCGTGCATCCCGATGGCAGCAAGCTCAGTAAAGCCACGCACGACACCTCAATCGGGGACATGCGAGCGGCGGGGGCGCGTCCCGAGGAACTGCTGGGACTCGCCGCCCGCCGTGCGGGGCTCGGGGATCGGCAGCGCTTGAGCGCCGCCGATGTTCCCTTGCTCTTTGCGTGAGGGTGGGGCGCCTCGGCGCTATCGGGCGCCGAGGAGTCCCATGACCACGAGCAGTACCCACTGCGGTCCCTTGTAGCCGTCCTCGCGATCGTCGTACGACTCGTCGAGAGAATGCGCGCCGCGACCCACGCCGCCGCCGTCGAGCGTGACCGCCGGGACCTTGAGGTTCATGGGCACGTTCGCGTCGGTGCTCGAGATGGTGAGCGGCGCATACACGTTCATGGTGCGCGCCGCTGCCAGCGACGCACGCACGATGAGCGCGCTGTCGGGGGTGCTCCCCGCCGGACGGAGGCCGATCGTATCGATCACGAGCGACAGCGCAGCCGAACTCTTGGGCCAACGTGCCTTCTCCTCCACGACCGCCTCACGTAACGCCTTCTGCAGGCGTGCGTCGATTTCCGCGAGCGCCGCCGCCGTTTCGCTGCGCAGGTCGACTTCCATGATCGCTTCGAACGGAATCGAGTTCACCGACGTGCCGCCAGCGACGATGCCCACGTTGAAGGTGACCTTGGGCGTCGTGCTCGCTTCGAGATCGGCGATCTTGGCAATGGCTCGCCCCATGGCGTGCATGGGGTTGGGCATGCCGAACGCGCCATAGCTGTGCCCACCCGGGCCCTTGTAGTGGACGCGATAGCGATTGCTGCCCACGCCGCCATTGGTCACGCCGAAGCCGGTGCCATCGACCGAGATGAACATGGCGATGGAGTCGCGCAGGGGGCCCGCGAATATCGCGCGGGTGCCACGGAGATTGCCCGGCCCTTCTTCGCCCACATTGCCCACGACGAGCAGCTTGCCGCTGAAGGGGATCTTTTGCGTGATGACCTGGCGCGCCACCGAGAGCACGACCGCGAGGCCACGGCAGTCGTCGCCAATGCCGGGCGCGATGAGCTTGGTCCCTTCACGCTTCACCCGCACATCGGTCCCTTCCGGGAAGACGGTATCGAGGTGGCCGGCGAGGAGCAGGGTAGGGCCCGGACGGACGCCGCGGATTTCGCCGATGACGTTCCCTTCCTTGTCGATGCGGACATTCTGCACGCCGAGCTCGCGGAACCGCTTGGCGTATTCGGCGGCACGCGCCTGTTCCTTGAACGGCGGCGCCGGGATCTGGCAGATGGATGCCTGTTGATCGAGCGTCCACGCGTTGTCGCTCTTCAGCGTCTTGAACGCCGCGGCCACCGTGGGGTGCGCCGCCAGCTTGTCCATCGCGCTTTCGAGTGGGGTGGCTTTGCTTTGCGGCTTGGCTTGGGCGGAGAGCGTGGCGGACGCCGCAGAGAGCAGCGAGACGCAGAGGGGAACGCACAACGCCGGGAGAACACCCCCGGCGTTGGTCGCGAGACGGGTGGAACGCATTCCGGTCAACTCGTGATCGTGATGGTACCGGCGGTCGTGTTGGAGGTCACGGTGAACTCGAACAGGCCGGAGGTACGCTCACCCCCGGTCCAGGCGCCGTTGGCATTGAACGTCGCGCCATGATTGGGACAGCGGAAGCCCGAACTGGTGATTCCGATGACCGTGCCCTGGTGCGGGCACACCATGGAGAACGCCCGGTAGCTGCTGGCGCCGGTCCGGACAACCGCCACGGGCGTCCCGGTCGAGCTGACCTGGGCGATCCCGCCAACCACGTTCAAGGCGGCAAAGTTGGCGAGCGTCACCGTCAGAGTGACGTTTTGCGGACCCGCCACGGCGTCGCTGCCCGACGAGCAGGCCGCGAGGAAGGTGCCGACGGCCGCAATGGTGGTGGCGGAGAGAAACTCCCGGCGGGAGCAGGACACGCAATCGGACATACGGGTGCTCGGATAGAGGTCAGGCCTTGATCACCGCGGCCGCCCATTTGGCCGGCTCGGTGTCGCTCTCGAAGGCAATGTCCGGGTCGACCGCGATCGTGGTGCCGTCGCGCGTGATCTGCAGGCGATCCATGTTCCGGGTGGCGCGACCACTCACGAAGGTCCCGTTGGGGTGGTACTTCGACTTGTGTCGCGGACACTGAAAGCCGGCGTTCTTCGGCATCACCTTGAGCGCCGTGTTCTGATGCGGGCATGATAGCGCAAAGGCGTAGACTTCTCCCGCGTTGCGGCACAGGATGATCTCGTTGGCCGTATCGATGGAGACACCGTCCGCCGCCGGCAACGCGTACTTGACCGGACCACGCGCACGACGCGGCTCGAGCGCCAAAAGCACACGGGCCGGCCCCAGTAACGACAACCCGGCCAACGCTGCGGTCGCCGTCACTGCCCGCTGGAGAAACATCCGTCGGGCGCTGCACCCTACGCACGCGCCTTCCACTTGCTGGTCACTCATGTGCGGTCTCTTAGATATTCGCGACAACCACGCCCAGAACAACGACGACGCACCAGAACGCGAGGCTGATCCACGCATGCATCCGCAGCGTGCCCCACGGTCCCGTTACGTCCGGACCGGCAACGGACCTCTCGATCGTGTTGCGCGCGTTCGTGAGCAGGTGATGCTCGGCCGATCGCATGCGCGCGCCATTGGCGATCAGCACCACGAACGCGCCCATCTTACTCCAGAACACCAGCGAGGTAGCAAAGGTGCCGATATCCGCCGTCGCCAGCGCGGTTCCACTGCACACCATCAGGACCAGCGCGCCGATGACCACGCCATGGGTGGCCCGCAGGTCTTCGGCCATGGCGAGAAACGCCCCGCTGCTGCCCGGCGTCGCCAGCAAGACGCGGCGGTCGGCCCCCAGCGCGATCCCGCCACCCACGAACATGCTCAGCACGTGCACGGTGATGACGAGGGTGGGGAGCCAAGCGCTGGCCGAGTAGTAGTCGGCCCACGGTTGAACGAACGCCGTCACGGACTCGAGCACGATCCGCTCAGTTTCCGATGAGCATGATGAGCCAGCTCACCGTCGAGGCACTCATCGATGCGACGGCCACGTTGCGGTGCCGTTCGCGCATGGCGCCGTTCTCCTCCGCCTGGTCGGCAATCGATCCGGCATACGCAAATCCACCTGTGGCCGCCATGAACAGCGCGCTGTGCAGCAGACGGCGCGTTCGCCCGTTGGGGTCCTTGCGTCCCTCCCACAGGCTCCAGCCGCCGGTAAACGCGTTCGCGCCGAAGAGCACCGCCGACCCCGTGGCCGCAATGGGGTGAACCGACTGCGCCCAATCGGGAGCGTCGTCTCCCTTGTCCAGCAGCTGGTCGCCGGACAGGTACGAGGCCGCAAAGAGCGGCAACATGGCCCAGCTCAGGGTCTTGTGAATGGCGAGCCGCTTGTAATAGCCGTCGCTGTAGGTCACCGCTTTCCGAGCCCGCTTGGTCGTATCGACGCGCGCCCGGAAGGGCACGGCCAGCGCCACCGGGGCGACGAACGGTCCGCTGGGGACGGCGCGGGGCACGCTGTCCGAGGCCGTAGCGGCCAGCAGGCTGGCCGACGCGAGAACCGTAAGCAAGGGCATGCAGGACTCCTCAAGAGATTGGGACGGGGACCGGTGGGGAGGTCGCCCCCATGCAGAGGAGGCGCCCGCCACCGCCATGCCTAATCTATGGGCGTGTCATGAATTTCGGATGACAACGCGTCATCACAGGGAGCGAGGTGGGATCGCGACGGGAACACTGATCGATGCGTGGACCCTATGGTGCAGGTGGTCTCGGACGCCGAGAACGCACCCGACGCCAATCCTGTGCGTTACATTCGAAGGGCATGCCTGTCACGTCACTCACCTTTCGGTTCCGCACGGTGCTGCTGTTCGCGCTCATCGCGAGCCCCATGCGTACGGCCACCGCGCAGCGCGCGGCGCGCTGCAACGCGGACGAGCGGGTGCGCGGGGTACGCTTCGACGGGAGCCCGGCGTTCGACGCGCTGGCCATGGCCACCACGATCGTGACGCATGAGCCCGGTTTCGTGACGCGCGTGTTCCGAATCGGCACGCCCCCGTGCGTAGACACGCTGGAGGTGCGTCGCGACGCGCTGCGCCTTGCCATTCTACACCGGCAAGCGGGATGGTTTCAGGCCAGCGTTTCGCCGCTGGTGACCAGGCGCACCAATGGCGTCACGGTCCGGTTCGTCGTCACGGCAGGACGTGCAGCGATCATCGACAGCGTCACCGTGCGTGGCCTCCCCCAGCCGCCGGAAGGGCGACGGCCGTATGACGCGACCTTGACGCAGCTCACCGGCAAGCGGTTCGATCGCACGCGCGTGGATACCACCATCTCCGGGGTCGTCGCCCGCTTGCGCGACGCCGGGTTCGCGCGCGCCTCCATGCCGACGAGCCGCATTCGGATCGACAGCCTCAATGCCCTCGTGCGGCTCGACCTCGATTTTTCCACCGGGCCACCGCTGCGCATCGGCCAGGTGCATGTGGCGCTCCGCCCCCTCTCGGGAGGAACGCCACGGGTCGACTCTGCCGACGTCGCGCGACTGGTGGCCATTCGGCCCGGCGACCGCTTCAGCGCGTCGGCCCTGCTCGACGCCCAGCGCGCACTCTATCGCTCCGACGCCTTCCGGCTCGTCGTCATGGATACCGTGTCACTCACGGCCACCGCAGACAGTTTCATCGACTTGCGCGTCAGCGTCGCCGAAGCGCGCATGCGCGCCGCTCGCGCGGGACTCGGATGGGCCACGCAGGACTGTGTCCGGGCACAGGGGCGCCTCACCGATCGCGGTTTTCTTGGCATTGGCCGACGCGTGGAGTTCTCCGCGCGTGCCTCCAAACTGGGGCTCGGCGCGCCGACCGATTTCGCCCCGGCCCTGTGTTCGCCAGCACTGCGTGACGACCCGTTCAGTCAGCGGTTGAACTACTACGCGGGCGCCACGCTCACCAATACACGCTTCTTCGGCCTGCCGGTCGCGCCGCTCGTTTCGGTATACAGTGAGCGCCGCGGAGAACCGTTCGCCTACCTGCGCGAAACGGCTATTGGTGCGTTGGCCGAAGTGTCCCGATCGTTCAGCCATCGCACCAGCGGCACGGCGGGCTTCCAGTACGAGAACGGCAAGACGACCGTCGATCCCGCGGTGTCGTGTACGCGTTTCGGATTGTGTCGCCCCGAAGAACTGGTGCTCAATGCGTTCGGGCGCGGCCTCGGCCTCGTGAGCGCATCGGCCTTGCACGATCGCACCGACAACGCGACCAACCCGGGGGGCGGATGGCGCGTGCGGGGCGAACTGCGCCTTGGCCAGACGGTGTCCGAACGGGTGGAGACCATCCGCTTCCAGCGCACCACTGGCGAGTGGGCCGGCTTTGCGCGGCTGCTTGGGGGCGTCGTCGGCGCGCGCGTGCAGGCCGCCGGTGCCTTTGCCCCCGGTGCCGACCTGGTAGATGGCACGCCGCTCATTCCTCAGCAGGAACGGCTGTTCGTGGGCGGCCAGAACTCCGTGCGTGGTTACCAGCAGAACCTGCTCGGCCCGGTCGATTACGTGGTCAGGGCGGTGCGCCCGGTTGCGGGTGCTGACGGGGAGTTCGAAGTCGTCCCCAATAGCCGCGACAATGAAGTGCCCCGTGGCGGTACGGCGCTGTTGGTCGGCAACCTCGAATGGCGTCGTGGCGTGCGGTTCATCGCGGAGCAGCTCCAGCTGGCCGCCTTTCTCGATGCCGGCGCGCTGTGGGAAACGCGCTCCGACCGTTTCTCGTGGGCCGACATGCGCTACACCCCGGGGGTGGGGGTTCGCCTCGTGACACCGCTGGGGCCGTTCCGACTCGACGTGGGATACCGCCCGTACGGCAAGCGCGCTGGTCGCGGCTTGTACTTCTCCGACGGCACGTCCGGGGCACCCGTGGGGATCTATTGTGCGAGTCCGCGGCAGGCCAACGTCACCGCCGACTATACCGACGTGTTTGCCTGTCCGGCCACCTACACGCCGCCTGTCTCCCCAAACCTCTTTTCGCGCCTCGTGTTTCACTTCGGGCTCGGACAAGCGTTCTGATGGTCACGCCCAAGTCGCCCCGGCAGCGCCGCTTCTGGTGGGCAGTGGCCATCGTGCTCGGTATGGGCGGCGGCATGAGCATCGGCTATTTCGTGGCCACCAACACCGAGTATGGCCGCCGCTGGTTGCGTACCACGCTCCTCCGCAGCGCGAATCGGGTGTTCGGCGGACGCGGCGCTCTTCGCATTGGGCGACTGCGCGAGATCAGCCCCGGCCGTGTCGTCGCCGAAGACGTCTCGCTCGTCGATACCGCCGGAGTCCCGGTGATCACCGCGAAGCGCGTGGTCGGGACGCTCAACGTCCGCAGGCTCCTCGAACGGGCCATTCACATTCGCACCCTGTCGCTCAGCGGTGTGGTGATGACGCTGCGGCAGGAGCAGAGCGGGCGGCCGTGGAACATTGCGTACATCATGTCGGGTGACACGACGCGGAAGGCCCCGCATGCCACCGTGCAGTTCGGTGACGACGTGCGCGTGGATTCCCTGCGCGTTGACGATGGCGTGATCACGATGCGCGCGCCCTGGTCGCCCCATCCCGTGTTCACTGGCGCGGCGCGCGACAGTGTCATCGCGCGGCGCGACAGCCTTCACGATATCGAACGCGTCGCCGACGGGCGCCTCTTCGAACGGCGGCGCATACGACTGGACGCGGTACGGGCACACGATCTCGTGGTGGTCGATCGCCGCAAGCGGCCGGCTTCGCTGCGCCTCGATTCGTTGCGCGGTGTCCTCTCTGATCCGCCGGTGCCCGTTCGGCAGGCGAGCGGCCTGATCACCTGGACATCGGATTCGCTGCAGCTCAACTTGGCCGATGTGGTGTTGCCCGGGTCGCGCGGCCGTGCGGTGGGAATGGTCGCGTGGAATCAGCCAGGTCCGGTGCGCTTCGACGTCGTGGTCGAGGCCGATGCGGCGCTGTCCGACCTGGCATGGGTATGGGATGTACTTCCGCAGGAGGGACGGGGAACGGCCACCGTGCGCATGCGTACGCTCGCCGATCCATTCGACGCGGAGTACGCACTGCAATCGCTCGACGTACAGAGCGGCGACTCGCGCATCCGCGGGGGCATTGCCGTCACCGTTCGGCCTGCCGACTTCCTGCTGCATCACGTGGACCTGTCGTTCGCGCCGTTGAGCAGCGCGCTCATGCGCCGGCTGAGCTACGAGGCAGTCCCTGCCACTGTACGTGGTCTCTTCAGCGGACGACTTCGTGCGACAGATGGGGGGGCACTCACGGCGTTCAAGGTCGATCGCCTCGACGCGCGCTTCGTCGATGCCGCCGTCCCCGGCGGAAACGCCATCTCGCGCGCCACCCTCGCCGGGATGTTCTCCTTTGGCGCTCGGCCGCGCGCCTGGGGGCTGACGGCCAACGATCTCCGCGTGGATCTCCGGTCGGTACGGGCATTGGTGCCTTCGCTTGCGCCAGTCGATGGCCTGGTCGCCGGCGGGCTGACCGTGCGCCGCGCTGATCGCTCGGCGGCCGACGTCACTGGCATCGGCCTCACCTGGACCGATGCTGCCGGTAACGTGTCCGTGCTGCAGGGCGACGCGCGCGCGCGGTACGATGGCACGACGCCCGAGCTTCACGCGACGCTGCGTTTCGCCCCACTCTCCATGATGGCCTTGGCGCGTGTTGACAGCCTTGTTCCGCTGCGGTCTCGCATCGCTGGCAGCGTCACACTCGATGGCTCGCTCGACGCACTCACGTGGCGGGGACGTCTGTTGGCGCTCGCTGAGGGTGAGTCGATGCCACTCGACTCCGCAGGGGCGCCGCGTGGGGCGTCGCTGGCCCTCGATGGCAGCGCTGCCGTTCGCAACCGCACATGGTACGGTACGGCCCATGGCGATGTCATCGACCTTGATATCCGTCGGTGGCTGGGCACGTCCACCGTCCCCTCGACGGCGCTCAACGGCACCGTACGTCTTACCGCACGCGGGCCGCTCGACAGCACCGCCGCCGTGTCGCGCGACACGAGTGCGGTGTGGGCCATCGAAGGCGGCGGTGAGGTGGCCATTTCGCAGCGCGAAGCGGCCGACCGCCCGGCGTTCGATCTCGTGGCGAGTGCCACGCTGGGGCGCGAAAGGCTGGCGGTCGATTCCGCGCTCGGCCGCATGGGCGGCCTCCTGCTCGAGGCGCGTGGCGCACTCGCGCGCGACTCGATGGCCGTCGACACCTTGCAGCTGTCGGTCCGCGCCGATTCACTCGAGGCGGTAGGCCGTCAGTTCCTTCGCGTCGCCGACATGATGCAATCGGTCGATACCGTGGTGGCGACCTCGCTGCGCCGAGTGGCCGCTGATTCTCTGCGCGGTGATGCCTCGCTCTCGGGCTATCTCTACGGCAGTCTGCGCAAGGCCGACGCGACCGCTGCGCTGGGGGCACGTGACGTGCATGTTGGTGCCATCAGGGTGGGCCGGGTGTTCGGCTCGGCGCACGCCACCGATGTCTTCCGGCGCCCAGCCTTTGCGGGTACGGCCAATGCCGACGCGGTCACGGGGGTTGGTGCCGTCCGGATTCAGTCGGCCACCTTTGCGGTCGCCGATGCAAGCCCCGACAGCGGTCGGCTGCTCCTCGATGTCAGTAGCGACACCGACGCGCATCTCGTGGCGCGTGGCGGCTACACGGCCAACGGAAGGGCCACTTCGGTGTTGCTCGATTCCATGCGCCTCAGCTACGATGGCGTGTCGTGGCGTAGTGCTGCCCCCATTGCGGTTGTCAACGACAATGCTGGACTGTCGGTGCGCGCCGCCGAGCTGCGATCGACGGCCGGTGGTGTGCTGGCAGTGCGTGCCGAGGTCCCGCGCAAGGGGGCGGTGAGCGGCGCATTGCGCGTTGAGCGGTTTCCCCTGGGCGAGGTGAGCGCCCTCCTCGCGGGAACACCGCCAGTGGCGGGCACGATCAGCGGCAAGGCGGATCTTGCAGGGACACGCGCCGCACCGCGAATCGGGTGGGACCTCGTGGCGGACTCCGTAGGCATCGGACGCTTCCGCGCACCACCCATCACGAGCACCGGGCAGTATGCCGATCGGCAACTCACGGCGCGGGCGGTGATTCGTGATACGCTGGGCGGTACCCTCCGTGCCGAGGGGCGATTGCCAGTCGACCTGACCATCGGCACCGTGGCGAAGCGCCTGCTGGCCGATGGTGTCGTAGGCGACGTCGTGGTCGACTCGCTGCGGCTGTCAGCGCTGCCGCTCTTGCTCGGCGGCGTATCGCGGCTGCAGGGGCTCGTCGACGGCCGCTTGGCCGTGGGGGGAACGTTCGAGCGTCCGACGGCACAGGGCACCGTGCACATTGCCGATGCCGGCGCGTACCTCGAATCGCTGGGGGTGCAGCCCGCTGACGGGCGAGCGGTCCTGCGTGCCGATGCCGATTCATTGGTGTTGGAGTCGTTGCATGTACGCAGCGGCGGCGTCGGTGACAGCATCGGCGCGCTCGGGGTCCTGCGTTTCGCCTCCGGAACGACACCGGCGTCGGTCGACCTGCGGCTGACCGCACGCGACTTCATGGTCTCGCGGCAGCGAGATGGCACGGATCTCGACGTGAGCGGCGCCGTGCGCGTGTCGGGCCCCGTCTCGCGTCCCGTCGTGAGCGGTACACTGCTCGTGCCGCGCGCAAATCTGGTCGCTGACCCGCTGGGGGCACGCACGGCGCTCGATCTCACCAGCAGTGCGGCGCGCGCCCTGTTGGGGGCCGACGAAGTCCCCGTGGCGGAGACCGCTGCGCAGTCATTATCCAAGCTGGGCGCGTCGTTGACCGTCTCCAACGCCCGCCTCGAATTGGGCAATGAGGTCTGGGTGCAAACCCCTGAGGCACGGGTCAAGCTTTCCGGCGGGCTCGACGTCACCGCGACTGGCGACCTCTTGGCGCTCGATGGCGAAATCCTCGCCAACCGCGGGCAGTATCGCCTCGAGTTGGGCGTCATCAATCGCAGCTTCAGCGTCGACTCGGGGCGCGTGCGCTTTTTTGGCACCAACGCCATCGCGCCGACGCTGGACATCACGGCGACCAACGTGGTCCGGGTCGCCGGTGGGTCGGAAGTGCCGGTGCGTGTGCACATTGGCGGCAACTACGATCTGCCGGTGCTGACGCTCTCCAGTACCGATCCGCTGTATGCCAGCGCACCCGAAAGCGAAATCATTTCGCTGCTCATTTTTGGCGCACCGACCTTCGCGCTCGATGGGCAGAGCCAGAGTACGGTGCGTGCCGTCACGGGGGTGCTATTGCCATCCGTCGGCGGGTTCGTCGAAGGTGCCCTGCAACGCTGGTTGCCGGTGAACACCATTCAGGTCAGCACGGGCCGTGGGCAGTCGGACGACGCGATCGCCGGCACGTCGCTCATCGACAACCTCAATCTCAGCATCAGCGCTGGTAAGCAGGTGGGCGAGCGGACGTTCCTGCGCCTCAATACCGGCATCTGCCGCGGTGCATCACAAGCGACCTCGCGCAGCACTCCCCTGTGGGGGGGCGTGGCGGCCGAGTACCGCATTGCCCGTAACTGGTGGGGGCAGGTGGGTGTCGACGAAGGTTCCGCTCCATGCACCAGCACCACGAACGGCCTGCGCCGCGTACAGTTCGGGTTCGACTTGTTCCGCGAGTGGATCTTTTGATCGAACGCGGACAGCGCCCCGTTAGTCGGCGCGGGCGACGGTGCGCGGTGGCAGAAAACGCCGCACGACCGTGAAGGCCGTGCCGGCGAGCGCGCCGAGCGTGGCCGCAAATGTCACCAGCGGTTCACGCGTGCCGTTGTCGCCCAGCAGTGCCGCCAACAGTTCGGTGCGTAGCCGGAGCACAACGGGTGATGCCACCCTGATGCTGTTGAAGGTGCGGTCATAGCGCGCGCCGACGCCTTCGATCAGCGCCGCGGTCCGGGCGAAATACACCAGCTCGCCCGGCAGAATGATGGGCCAGTTGAACAACTCACGCATCACGCGCTCGGCCACCACGCGCGCCCGATCGGCGGTCGCCGTATCGCGGTACGCAATCTCGAGCAGGGCGTCGACCAACGCCGTCATCGTGTCCGTTGGCGTCCCGGGGGCGACCATGCCGAGAGCCACGAAGCCCTGCGCCGTGCCTGCCGCATCCTTGCGAATGGCCGCCAGGATGGTCTCGAACAAGGCTTTGCGCGTCGCGACCGGCACGTCGATCACCATTCCGAAATCGAGCAGCACCAACCGCCCGCGGCGGTCCACGAGTAGATTGCCCGGGTGCGGATCGGCGTGAAAGACTCCATCCCGCAGCATCATGCGCGCGTACGTCTCGATCAGCGTCTCCGCGAGAATCCGCGGATTGACCAACCCCTGGGCAATCTGCGCGTCGAGTTGATCGATCCGCGTGCCTTCGACGAATTCGAGGACCAGCACCTCCCGTCGCGTGAGCGCCGGTTCGACCTGCGGAATCTTGAGTCGCGGTTCGTCGGCAAAGCGCTCGCGCATGCGCAGGCATTGCATGGCCTCGCGTTCGAAGTCCATCTCCTCGCGCACATGCCGGTCGAACTCATCCAGCACGACGCGAAACCCCAACACGTGCACATGCGCAAAGCGCGCATACACGGCGTTCACGATCGCCCGTGACAACCGGATGTCGCGGTCGACCACGGCTTCCACGCCGGGGCGGAGCACCTTGACCACCACCTCGCGTCCTTCGTAGCGAGCGCGGTGCACTTGTCCGAGCGATCCCGCCGCAATGGGCTCGCGGTTGAGCGCGTGCACGATGGTGTCGGGATGTGCTCCCCACGAGGCGACCAGGGTGCGTTCGATATCGCTCCACGGCACCGGCGGGACCCGATCCGTGAGTGTCCCCAGTGCCTGCACATACGGTTCGGGAATCAGGTCGGCCCGGCTGGCGAATATCTGCGCCAGCTTCACGAAGGTGGGGCCGAGCGTTGCCACCTGGTGCACCACCTGTCGCGCTCGGCGCTCATGAAACGCGTACGATCGTGTGATAGGCGATCCCCACCACAACCAACGGCGCTTGTCGCGAAACACCGACACCACAAGGGGGACCAACCGCCAGAGGATTGCGCCCAGGCGTGGCAACTCCTTCCACGGCACGCCGGTCGGTGTCATGCGCGGCTCAGCGCCGACGCGATGAGTGCGTCGGCATTCACGTGGGTCAGCGCCGCCGACTGCGTCCAGAGTGCTTCTGCCATGTCATCGCGGCGTGCCGTGCGCGACGGCGTGCGACGCGCGCGCTTTACCCAATATGCGCCCGGATGGGCGTCACTCTCGGCGGCGTGCGATAACCACACGAGCGTGTCCGCGCCGTGTTCGGGGGTCACCGACACGACATCCATGAGCCCGCGGAGGATGCGGCCCATCCGGCCGTTGTTCGTCGCGAAGCGCGTACGCACGACACCCGGATGCATGGCCTGCACCACGATCTGCGATGAGTCGAGCCGACGGGCCAGCGCGCTGGTGAACCAGAGGTTGAAGAGCTTCGAATTGGCATAGGCACGCCAGCCGCCGAAACCGCGCGCCAATTGCACGTCGTCCAGATCCGGACGCGCATTCTCGTGCGCACGGCTGGAAACATTCACGATATGCGCTGGCCCCCGGGTCGCGGCCGCCGCGGCGAGGGCGGGGAGCAGGTGCAACGTCAGCGTGAAGTAGCTCAGATGGTTGAGCGCAAAGGTCTGCTCGAAGCCCTCGCTCGTCACCTGCCGCTCGAGAAATATCGCCCCGGCGTTGTTGGCCAGCACGTCGATCATCGGATGCGACGCCACGAGCCGCGTGGCCAGCGCGTACACGTCCTCCTGGCGCAAAAGGTCCGCGATTTCCCACGTGATGTCCCGACGGCCGCTGTCGCCCATGATCGCCTGCGCCGCCGCACGGGTCTTGGCCTCGTTGCGCCCGACCATCACAACCGTTGCTCCGGCGGCGGCGTACTGGCGCACCGCCGCGCGACCAATGCCATCGCTGGCGCCGGTGACGACGACCGTCTTGCCGTGAAAGTGAGCGGGTGAAGCGGACGCGATATCGGACATGGGGGCAACAGGAAAGACGGAAAAGGCGAACGGGATACGGCAACGCGCAAAGGGAGCGCCATCCTCAGCGCTCCCTTGTGCAACCCCTGGCTCACCGGATCGGTTCGCGGAATGTTTCCCGCGTCCGCCGCGCTCAGTTGCCGACTGCCGTAATTGTAACGGGGCCAATGCTGCCCGACGTTGCCGTTGCGGTTTGCAATCCCGGTTGTGGGCCGAGCGTCCACCGAACCGCGACTTCGCCCAGGGCATTGGTTACCGCCGACTGGGGTGACAAGCTGCCGCCTCCAGACGTGACAATCAGCGCCACCGTCTGCCCGGGGATGGGCATGTTGTTCGCGCCCGTCACCCGGATCACCAGCTGCACCGGTAACGCCGAGTTCACCTTGGCCGTCTGGTTGTTGCCTTGGGCAAGGGTAATGTCCGATGCGAGGACTCCGAGCGCCCCCAGCGTGATGGGCTCGACCCCCGGGGCGCTGCCGATGACCGTCTGCACCTGTTGACCGGCGCCAAGCGTCCAGCGCGCCTTGACCTCGCCATTGGCGTCGCTCTTGGCCGTGGCGGGATCGACGGAGCCACCGCCGGCCAGCACATTGAAGCTTACCGGAATGTTGGCGATCGGTGACCCGTCGGCCCCGGACACACGGAGCACGATGGGTGTGGGCAGCAACATCCCCGCAGGGGCCTGCTGGAGGTGTCCCTGCACGATGCTCAAACGCGTGGCGGCGGGCGCTTCGACGGCCGCCGTGCACCCCGTCATCGCCAGCAGCGTCGGGATGGCCGTCAACAGGACAGCGAACAGTTGTGTTGGTCTGGCGGAAAGCATGGGCAAGTCGGTCAGGGTACTCCTCTCCAGTCAGGGGGTATCGGCAGCGGAACGGGCCGAGTTGAGCGCCGGTGTTGTTCCCGGTCTAGATTGCGAGGGCCATGACTGTCACTCCCTTGCATGCGCCCCGGCCGTCCCGTCCGGCGGACTCGGCTGCGCCAGACGCCGTTCGCTGGCCGTCGGGGCTCGCCCCCGACGCGCACCCCGCCCGCAATCCCGGGACGGCCCTCGACTTGAGCGTGGTCCGCAGTATTCGCGTGAACCGCAGCGCGGTGGAGCGCCGGGTTGGTTCGCTGCCGGGACGTCGTACCGTCAAGAAGGAGTGGCAGGCGGCGTGGCTGCTGCGCGCCATCAGCTGCATGGACCTCACCACGCTCGCGGGTGACGACACCGCTGGCAACGTGAAGCGCCTGTGTGCCAAGGCGGCGCATCCACTCAAGCCGGAGTTGGTGTCGGCCCTTGGCATTGCCGACCTCCGCCTGACGACTGGCGCGGTGTGCGTGTACCACCAGTTCGTCGCCACGGCCGTGGAAGCGCTGCAAGGCACCGGCGTTCCGGTTGCCGCCGTCAGCACTGGCTTTCCCGCCGGGCTGTCCCCCTTCGAGCAACGCCTCGCCGAAATCCACGCCAGCGTTGCGGCCGGCGCCACGGAAATCGATATCGTGATCACGCGCGGCCATGTGCTCACCGGGAATTGGAGCGCGCTGTACGACGAAGTGCGCGCCTTCCGGGACGCCTGCGGGCACGCGCGCATGAAGACCATTCTTGGCGTCGGCGAACTCGCCACGCTTACGAATGTGGCGCGCGCCAGCATGGTGGCCATGATGGCCGGCTCCGATTTCATCAAGACGAGCACCGGCAAGGAAACGTCGAATGCAACGTTGCCCGTGGGGCTCGTCATGACGCGCATGATTCGCGATTTCGGTGAGCGGACCGGTCACGAAGTGGGCTTCAAACCGGCGGGTGGCATCCGGACCGCCAAGCAGGCGGTGGACTGGCTCATTCTCATGAAAGAAGAGTTGGGCGATCGCTGGCTGCGGCCGCATCTGTTCCGCTTCGGGGCGAGTGGACTGCTCACCGACGTCGAGCGACAACTCGAACATTTCGTTACGGGCCGCTACGCCGCGGCCTACCGTCAACCGATGGTCTGAGGAGACGCTCGCATGCCTTCGACTCCGCCTCCCACCACGCCCACGGTACGCGACCTGTACGATGCCATGAGCTACGGTCCTGCGCCCGAAGGCGACGCACCGATCCGTGAATGGATTGCGCGGCATCACGGCCGTTTTGGGCATTACATCAACGGCGCCTGGGTCACCGGCAGTGCCCAGGTTGCGGTGCTCGAACCGGCGACCGGAAAGCCCTTGGCGGCCATGGCCCAGGGAACTGCCGCGGAGGTCGATGCAGCGGTAGCCGCTGCGCGCGCGGCGCTTCCGGCCTGGCAGGCCCTCGACGATCACGCGCGGGCCCGCTGGTTGTACGCGATTGCCCGCGGCGTGCAGAAGCATGCACGCGCCTTCTCCGTGCTCGAGACGCTCGACAACGGGAAGCCCATTCGCGAAACGCGGGACATCGACATCCCGCTCGTGGCGCGCCACTTCTACCATCACGCCGGTTGGGCCCAGCTGCTGGGCAGCGAGTTCTCCGGCTACCACGCGTATGGCGTGGTAGGGCAGGTCATTCCGTGGAACTTCCCGCTACTCATGCTGGCGTGGAAGGTCGCGCCGGCCTTGGCTGCTGGAAATACGGTCGTCCTCAAGCCGGCTGAGTACACGCCGCTCACGGCCATTCGCTTCGCGGAACTGCTGCACGACATCGGTTTCCCCAAGGGTGTGTTCAATCTGGTCACGGGCGACGGGAGTACCGGCGCCGCGCTGGTGCATCATGAGGACGTCGACAAGATCGCCTTCACCGGCAGCACCGAGGTGGGGCGCGCCATTCGTGTGGCAACGGCGGGAAGCGGCAAGGGCCTGTCGCTCGAACTGGGCGGCAAGAGTCCGTTCATCGTGTTCGAAGATGCCGACCTCGATAGCGTGGTCGAAGGCGTGGTCGATGCCATTTGGTTCAATCAGGGGCAAGTGTGTTGCGCCGGTTCACGGTTGCTCGTGCAGGAAGGCGTCGCCGATGCGCTGTACGCCAAGCTGCGTGCGCGCATGGAGCGGCTGCGCGTTGGGGCGCCGCTGGACAAGGCGGTCGACATGGGGGCCATTGTCGCGCCCGTGCAGCTCGACCGCATTCGCGCGCTCTGTCAGCAGGGCATCGACGAAGGGGCCACCTGCTGGCAGCCCACGTGGGCCCAACCAAAGGACGGGTGGTTTCATCCGCCCACGCTCTTCACGAACGTTGCGCCCAGCGCGACCATTGCCCAGGTCGAAATCTTTGGCCCCGTCCTGGTCAGCATGACCTTCCGGACGCCGGAGGAGTCGGTCGCGCTCGCCAACAACACCCCGTTCGGTCTTGCCGCGAGTGTCTGGAGCGAGAACATCAATCTGGCGCTCGACATCGCCCCCAAGGTGCGATGCGGCGTGGTATGGATCAACAGCACCAATCTCTTCGACGCCGCCGTGGGGTTCGGCGGCTATCGCGAGTCGGGCTTTGGCCGCGAAGGCGGACGCGAAGGAATGTGGGAGTACCTCAAGCCAGCTCGCGCGCACGAGGCCGCGCCGCTCCCGGTTATCGCGCCGCCGCCGCCGGTGGCTTGCGAAGCGCGCGCTGACGCCGACATGCCCGCCATCGATCGCACCGCCAAGATGTTCATTGGCGGCAAGCAGGCGCGCCCGGACTCGGGATACACCACCACGGTGCGCGCCCTCGACGGCCGCGTCGTCGGCGAGGTCGCCGAAGGCAGTCGCAAGGATATCCGCAACGCCGTCGAAGCGGCGCATGCCGCGAATGGGTGGGCAAGAACCAGCGGGCACCAGCGCGCACAGATGCTGTACTACCTCGCCGAAAACCTCTCGGCACGCGCCGACGAGTTTGCGGCGCGTATCGTGAGCATGACCGGCGACCACCGCGAGGCGGGACACGCGGAAGTTGCGGCGACGATCTCGCGGCTGTTCACCTACGCGGCGTGGGCCGACAAGCACGACGGGGCGGTGCACGACGTGCCGTTACGCGGCGTGACTCTCGCCCTGCACGAGCCTATCGGTGTGGTCGGTGTCGCCTGTCCCGATCCGTATCCGTTGCTGGGGCTCGTCTCCCTCATGGCGCCTCTGATCGCCACCGGCAACCGCGTCGTCGCGGTCCCGTCCGTTCGCTTTCCATTATCAGGAACAGACCTCTGCAGCGTGCTGGAAACATCGGATCTTCCCGACGGGGTGGTCAATATCGTGACCGGACCCCGGGAGTCGCTCGTCACTACCTTGGCAGAGCATGACGACGTCGATGCGGTGTGGTACTTTGGAACGCAGGCCGGTGCCGGTGTGGTGGAAGCAGAGTCCGCGGCGAATCTCAAACGTACGTGGACGGAATGGACCGGTCGCGAATGGTTGGACCCGCGCGTCGGCGAAGGACGGGAATTCCTTCGCAAGGCGGTGCAGGTCAAGAACATCTGGATCCCCTACGGTGAATGACTGAGACTCTCCTGTTGAACATCGAACTTCCCGACGCGCCCGAGGCGTTCCGCGATGCGGCGTGGGCGGATGTGCAGCCCTATTACGACACCCTGGCCACGGCACCACTTGAACCAACCTCGGCCAGTGTCGAGCCGTGGCTCGCCACCTGGTCGCGACTCGACACGCTCATCGGCGAAGCCGGCACGCTCGCGATGATCGCCTATACCGGCAACACCGCCGATGCCGCCCGCGAGCAGGCGTATCTGCGCTTCTCCATGGACATCTTCCCCAAGCTCGAAGAGCAGCAGGTGCGACTGGCGCGCCGTCTGCTCGATCTGGGGTGGACGCGTGCCGATCTCGACACCACCCTGCGCCGCTTCCGGACCGACATCGACATCTTCCGCGAAGCCAACGTCGATCGGTTCTCACGCATTGAAGAGTTGTCGGCGGGCTATCAGAAGCTGGTCGGGGGCTTGAGCGCGGACTGGGATGGACAGGCCAAGACCATTCCCCAGCTCCAGCCGTATCTGAAGGACACCGACCGCGCCATCCGCGAGCGGGCATTCCGCCTCGGGGCACAGGCGTATCTCGACAAGCGCGACGACCTCGCGGAATGCTTCGACCGCATGTACGCCCTCCGCATTGCCGTGGCGAAGGAAGCGGGATTCGCCGATTATCAGCAATACTGCTTCGCGGCCAAGCATCGTTTCGACTATACGCCGCACGATACCGCGCGCTTTCACGACGCCGTGCGGGAAACCGTGACGCCGGCCGTCGCGAAGCTCATGGAGTATCGTCGCCGTTCCCTCGGCCTCGACGAACTCCGTCCGTGGGATGTGAGCGTCGATCTGGGTATAACAGAGCCGCTCAAGCCCTTCTCGACCGTCGATGTCTTTGTCGATCGCGCCAAGAACATCTTCTCGCGTGTCGACGCCGAGCTCGGTGAGCAGTTTGCGCTCATGGCGCAGGAATCGTTGCTCGACCTCGAAAGTCGCCCCGGCAAGGCGCCCGGCGGCTACTGCACCGATCTCTCCTTCCGCCGTCGCCCGTTCATCTTCATGAATGCCGTTGGCGTCCCTGATGACGTCAACACGCTCGTGCACGAAGCGGGGCACTGCTTCCACGATTTCGCCACGCATGCGCTGCCATACACGTGGATGCGCAAAACCGGCCACGAAGCCGCCGAGCTGGCCTCGATGAGCATGGAGCTGCTCGCCATGCCGTACCTAGTGCAACCCGATGGCTATTACACCAGAGAGGAAGCCCGCATTGCGTGGCTCGAACATCTCGAAGACGTGCTCGGTGCGCTCGTGCACATCGCGAGCGTCGACGCGTTTCAAGCGTGGATCTACACCGACCCTGCCGGCGCGGACCGCGACGCGCGTGACGCCAAGTGGTTGCAGAACCGCGTGGAGTTCGAGCAGGGGGTGAATTGGAGTGGGCTCGAGCGTGAGCGAACGGCGCGTTGGTATCGTCAGCTGCACATTTTCGAGTTGCCGTTCTACTACATCGAATACGGCATCGCGCAGCTCGGCGCGCTGCAGGTGTTCCGTAACGCGGTGCAGGACGCCGGCACTGCCGTCACCATGTACAAGCAGTTTCTGGCGTTGGGCGGCACGCGCGCCCTTCCCGAACTCTATGCGGCGGCGGGCGCCAAGCTCGTGTTCGATGCCGCGACCATGAAAGAACTCGTGGACTTCACCATGGAGCGCATCGAGGCGCTGCGGGCCGGCGCGGACGCCCCGTTCACGGGGATCGTGCCGCGCTGAGGCATTGGGGGGCCCGCCACACGCGTATCCGGCCTCGAACGAGGCGGTGTCGAAACACGACACCGCCTCGCGTCGTATTAGGGTGACAGGAGTTCGAGTTCTCCCTCTTTCAGGAGTGCAGATGCGTAGGTTGGCTCAGGTCGCTGCGGTTGCCATAGCATTCGTGGGCGCCACGAGCGCCGAGGCGCAGTTGCCGACGGTGCAGCAGGTGTATGACAAGTTTGCCACAGCCGTAGGCGGGCGCGCGGCATGGAAGCCGATCGTGGGGCGGACCGAGAAGGGCACGGCCGATATCACCTTCGCCGGGATGTCCGGCAGCTACGAGCGATACAATGCGCTGCCGAACAAAATGCGCATGATCATCGACATCGGGGTCGTGAAAATCGACCAGGGCTTCGACGGCCAGCAGGGATGGGTCAGCCAGGGGCAGGGGGCCCAACCGATGCCCGCCGAGCAGGTCAAGCAGATGTCCGAGTCGGTGTCAGACGGGGCGGCCTTCCTCGATCCGTCGCGCTACGCCAAGGCCGACGTCATTGGCAAGGAAGCGTTCGACGGCGTCGAGGCCTACAAGGTGGCGATCACGCTGAAGTCCGGGCAGGAGTCGGTAGAGTACTTCGACGTGGCCAGCGGCCTACGCGTTGGCGCGATCAACACGACCCCGGCCGGCGAGGTCCGCGTGACGTATCGGGACTACAAGGACTTCGAAGGCAAGCGTCTACCGACGAAGATCATTCAGGGGACGGCGCAGGGTGATGTCGTACTGAATATCCAGATCGTCAGCTTCGGCGCCCCCGACGCCACCGTCTTCAAATCGCCGTTGGGCGGCAACTAGCACCACCTCGCAGCCACGTGGCGCGCGCCTCGTTCAAGGGGTCAGAGTCCTTTTTCGAGTCCTTTTTCAAGGGGTCAGAATACGCCCCGCCATCGCGACGCCGCTGAGCCACGCCCGCTCCACCTCGCTCGACGCGCCCGCGCCGCCGGCAGCAAAATCGCCGGCGGCGCCGAGGCGTACCGACGCATCCCAAACGCAGGTGAGGTCGAGCCCCTGAGCAACACGTGCGTACCGCCACCGGTGACTGGCGGCGTGCACCACCTCACCGGCAATGGACAACCGTTCTCGCAACTGCGGTGCGACTTCTGCGGCAATGCTCGCAGCATCGCGCTCCAGATTGGCGAGGCTCCACGCTGCGGCGGAATGTACCACCCACGCTTCGCATGACGGACGCCCGGGCTTGTCGTCCTCCCGCCAGCACTGTGCCAATCGCTCGTCTTCGGTTACGGTCAGCAGACCATGGGTGATCTCGCGGGTCACCCGGGTTGGGGGCGGCCCACCAAAGACGACCATCGTGCTCCAGCACGGCGCCATCTGCACCGCCGACAGCTGGAGCGTGAGCCGACTCTCCACCTCACTCGCCGCGAGGAGCGCCGTTGCCTGGGGGGCGGGAATGGCCAACACCACCACGTCGGCGGTGTATGACTCCCCCGTGTGGTCGGTGACTCGCCACCCGTGGTGTACGCGGTGCAGCGAATGCACGTGTACCCCGGTGCGCACGGTGAGATCATGCGCGAGATGCTTGGGCAGCGCGGTCATGGCGCTGCGGCCCGTCAGGCCGTTCTCAAGCCCCACGAGCACGCCGTCCTGCACCCACGATTCGGCCAACCGCTGTGTACGACGATCACCCGTCGTAAATCGCTGGGCGCCGTGGTCAAAGCGCCACTCACCCTCGCGCCGGTGACTCAATCGCCCCCCCACGCCACGGCCTTTCTCCAGCACCGTGACCGTCAGCCCGTGATCGTGGAGCGTGCGCGCGCAGGCGAGTCCGGCGACCCCCGCCCCAACGACCAGCACCGATGGCGCCGGTGCCATTGCCGGGCGCGACACCAGCGCCGTGTAGCGCGGTACATCCATTCGCTTGGCGTGATCGGCTGATGAACGTGGCCGAATGGTGCCTAGGATTCGCACCGGAGGCGTGAACGGACGATCAAACTGGCCAAGACACCAGAGCAGTCCGCCGTACGAGGCCGGGTCGCGGCCGTCGAGCGCGTAGCGGTGATTGAGGTCGACCAAACGTGCCAGCGCCTGCTCCCCATGCTCCGACCAGAGCGGCAACGCCTTGCCCCACGTCATGCGCACGTTGTTGTGCAGCTCGCCGTGGCGCAGCAACGATCGTTGTGCGGCGTCCCACAGCGGGTCGCCGGTACGAGCACGCGCCAATGTCTCCCACGAGCGTACGTCGCGATGATCGCGTTCATGGGCATCGAGTGTCTTGCGCGCCCACCCGGGGATGGCCTCCATCGTCGTTGGCGATGGATGCCAATAACAGAATGCATAGCTCAGCTCCCGCCATACCAGCAATTCATCCAGGTATTTCTCGGGGCCGTCGCCGTCGAGCCGCGCACACTCCCGCGCGAGACGTAACGGCGACACCATGCCGTAATGCAGGTACGCCGACATGCGGCTCACGCCGTCCGTGGTCGCATCATTGCGCTTCGCGGCGTAGCGAGCCAATTGCCCACCGTCGCGAAACGCCTGCCATCGCGCATAGCCGGCCTGCGACCCGCCACGTGTGTGCGGCACAGGGCCCACACCGTGATCGATCTCGCACGTGGCCACCAGCGACGGCACGTCCGCTGTTGCCAGCACGACGGGCTCGTAGGGCAGATTGGCCGGCACGAACGGGGCACCAGGTACGGCCACCTCGGGCCACGGTCGTCGCAGGCGCTCGGCGCGCAGTCCGGCGGTGTCGTCGCGGAACGCAAACGCCCGCGTGTGCGCCTGCTCCACCAGCGGCATGGGCACCACGCATGCCGTGTCCACGCTCCAGACCGGACATGGTGCGTTGTCCGCCAGACGATCGGTCAACCAATCCAGCGGCGGCACGGGCATGGTTTCGGTTACCACCAAGACGGCGCGCTCGATCAGCCGCGTGAGCGCCGGCGGCCGATGTCCCGGTCGTTCGAGGTGAAACGCGTACCCAAGGCCGCGCTGGACGCACTCCGCCTCGACGTCGCGTGCCCCCTCGAGCATGAACGTATGGTGGCGGTCCGACGCATACGGATAGCGCTCCGACAGCGCGTGGTATACGAACACCGGAACCCCACTTCGCTCGGCCGCCACCAGCGCCACATCGAGCGCCGGGTTTTCGTGCACGCGCACCGCCGTGCGCATCCAATAGAGCACGAACTCGCCGCGCGGGGCGATCGGTCGGTCGGCCGAGTGGGTCGTGATACGCTCGGCAAGATGGTCGGGAAACGATTCAGGTCGGAGCACGCTGAACAACGTGCTCCGACCTGAACTCGTGCCAACGATTCTTCGTCGCGTCGCATCGCGCGTTGGTCAGCGCCGATGGACGGCCCCGCCTTTCATCACGAAACGCACCGCACGCAAGGCCGCGATGCTCTGCGTGGGATCACCCTGGACAGCCACCAAGTCGGCGAAAAGTCCCGGGGCCACCCGGCCCAGGTCGTTCTCGCGGTGCATGATGCGGGCGTTCACGCTCGTGGCGGCCTTCAACGCCTGCACGGGCGTCATGCCGTACTCCACCATGAGCTCGAGCTCCAGCGCGTTGTTGCCGTGCGAGTACACGCCAACATCGCTGCCGTTGCAGATGGTGACCCCTGAGGCCAGGGCATCGCGAAACATGCGCTTCTTTTGTGTGATCCCGGCCGGCTCGGGGTCGACTCCCTTCTTCCAGCCGCGGTAGCGCGTCGTGCTCTCGGTGGCGGCCAAGGTCGGACAGAACGCTACGTTGCGCTGCTTCATGGCATCGAACACCGCCGGCGTTGCGGCATCCCCATGCTCGATGACCTCCACGCCGGCGACAATCGCCCGCATCATCCCTTCCACGGTGCTCGCGTGCGCCACCACCGGACGACCGCTCGACGAGGCCGTTTGTACGATGGCCTGCCATTCCGGTGCCGTGAACGTGGGGCGTGCCTCACCGCGCGGCCCCCAGCGATAGTCCGCGTAGATCTTGATCCAGTCGGCCCCGTGACCGATCTGATCGCGCACCACGCGTGTCACCCCGTCTACGCCATCGGCTTCTTCGGCGCCCTGCGGCACCCCGATCTCTGCTCCGAACCCCTTCGGCCCATACGAGCCGGTGGCGACGATCGCTTTGGTGGTCACGAACAGGCGCGGCCCGGGAATGATGCCCTGCTCGACCGCTTCCCTGAGCCCCACGTCGGCATAGCCGGCGCCTTCGGTGCCAAGGTCGCGCAACATGGTGAAGCCGGCATCGAGCGTCGCCTTGAGATGATTGACGGCGCGTGCCGTGCGCAGCGCCAGCGATTCCCGCAGCACCTGGTCGTTCCACGGCGTTTCGTCGTACGGGTGCAGCAACACATGGCTGTGTAGGTCGCTGAGCCCCGGTATGAGTATGGTGCCGGCGAGCGTGATGCGCTCGGCATTCGACGGCACCTGAAGCGAGGCGAGCGGGCCGGCCGCAGCGATCTTTTGTCCCGTGACGAGTACCGCCCAGCCTTTGTGGGGCTGATCGGTCGTGCCGTCGAACACGGCGTCGGGGACCAGCAGCATCGGCGTCTCCGCCTTTCGCGCGGGCGCCTGCGCTTGGCTCGTACCACCTGGTACGGTGAGCGCGAGGGCGGCCGCCGCAGCGGCAAGGGCCGTGGGGCGCAGCATCATGAGGCGGGCGAAATGGCGGCGTTGTCGCCGGTAGACAGGGACGCGCGAACGATACCCGAGACGCCACCCGAGACGACAAACGCCATCGCGTCGGCGCTGGCCACATCGAGCGGATGCACCTGCGAACGATGCACGATGTACAGCTGACCCGAGAAATTGTACGAGTGTGGACAGTACACGGCGACCTGGTCGTCGAGTCCCACATGCTCCAGCGCCTCCTGTGTCACGAACCCCATCAGGCGCACCGTCCCGTTGGGCACGAGGTCCACCGTGACCGGCTTGTCGAACCGACGCTTTTCCCCGACGAACGCGTTGAGCAAGTCCTTGGTGGAGCCGTAGAGCAGCCGTACGAACGGAAGGCGCGTCATGAGCGCTTCCAGCGCCGCCACTGCCGATCGCGTCAGCAGGCTGGAGCCGAGAAAGCCGAACAGGGTGATCAGGGCGATGGTCGCCACGAACCCCGCCCCGGGTATCGGCAGCCCAAGCCACCCATCCACGTTTCTGAACACCAGCCAGCACACCCACACCGTCACGGCCAAGGGCGCGAGCAGCACCAGCCCACGCGCGAAGTAGCCGAGTATCCGTCTCATCGTAGTCCTCACGCGACCGCAGTCGCGCCGTTAGTCTATGGGTCGCGGGATGCCTCCCGAGCAACTTGGGGCCGTCGGCACCCGGCGACCAGTCCAGTTCCCGTCTCGCCCCCACCCCGATGCGATCGACAGGTAAGCGTTTTCCCTCCGCCGGCGCGTTTGTGCGTGCCGCCGGTCTCCTGAGCGTGGCGGGCTTGCCGCTTACGCAAGGCCCTGCCCTCGGCGCGCAGTCCGCGCCCCCCAACCCGAACACGGCGGTCTCGCGCTGGACGCCCCCCGCGCTGCCGGCCGGCAAGAAGCCCATCACGCAGGACACCTACGACGAGTGGCGCACCATCTCCGGCGCCTCGCTCTCCAACGACGGCAAGTGGGTGGCCTACACCGTGAGCCCCGTGGTCGGCGAGGGGACCCTCGTGGTACGTGCCACGACCGGCTCCACCGAATACGCCAAGGTCGGTCGCGGTTTCACCGGGCGCCCGCAACTGCAGCCGGCGGCCGACTCGGCGGCCCAGTTCAGCGCCGCGCCGGCCCAGTTCAGCGCCGACTCCCGCTTCGTGGTGTTCACCATCTATCCATCGCGCGCCGACGTGGAACGGGCCCGGGCCCGCCGCGGGGCACCGCAGCCGCGCAGTAGCATGGGCATCCTGAGCGTAGCCGACGGCAGTGCGCGACTCGTGCTCAACGTGCGCTCGTTCCGCCTCGCGCGGAACGGTGGCCGGTATCTCGCCTACCTGCTCGAAGACACCACCGCAGCGGCACGTCCCGCGGCCGGGGCCGGCGCGCCGGCGCAGCCCGCGGGTCCTCGCCGCGAGAACGGGACCACGCTGGTGCTCCGCGATCTCGCCGCCGGTACTGACGTGCGCATCGAAGGCGTGACGAATTACGCCTTCGACGAAAACGAAGCGTGGCTGGGCTACACCGTCACGACGGCCGCGGGGACCGACAACGGCGCCTTCGTGCGCAACCTCTCCACCGGGGCCACCACCACGCTGCTGGCGGGACAGGCGACCTATCGCGGCTGGAGCTTTGACCGCGCCGGCAAGCAGGTGGCCTTTGCCTCTGATCTCAACGACAGCACGCCGCGCCCGCGCTTCTCCGTCTACTACGCGTCGCTCGTCCCCGCCAAGGGCAAGCCGATCGCGGCGCGCAAGCTGGTGGCCGCCACCGAGGCGCCGAACGGGCTCGTCATTGCCGAACGCGGGCAGGTGAATTTCACACGCGAGGGCACGGCATTGATTTTCTCGCTGGCCAATGCGCCGGCCGATTCCATTCCCGCCGATTCACTCGTCGACAAGGCCATCTACGATCTGTGGCATTGGAAGGACACGCAGATCATGCCGCAGCAGAAGGTCAACGCGAACCGTGATCGCAACCGCACGTACACGGCTCTGTACACACTCGCCGCCAACAAGTGGACGCAGCTGGCCAACGATTCGCTGCGCGCCACCGTCAGCAACGACGGCAAGCGCGTCCTCGGCGTCAACGCGATCGAGTATGCCATTCCGCAGTTCTGGGGGGAGGGTGCGTCCGACGTCTACCTCATCGATCCACTCACCGGCAGGCGCACGCTCGTGGCCAAGCAGCTCGATGGGCAGGCACAGTTGTCGCCTGGCGGCCACTACATCACGTGGTTCGAGAAGGGGCAGTGGGTGGCCTACACCGTGGCCACCGGCAAGAAGACGGTGCTCACCGACAAGCTGCCCGTGAAGTTCCAGGACGAGGAGTTCGATTCCCCTGACATTCCGCCGCCGTACGGACTCGGGGGCTGGACCACGGGTGACAGGCGGGTGCTCGTGTACGATCGCTTCGACGTCTGGGAGATCGATCCCTCAGGGCTGGACGCCCCCGCCAACGTCACCGACGGCGAAGGACGCCGCGCCGGCGTCACATTCCGCGTGGTCGATCTCGACCGCGACGAGCCGTTCATCGATACGAACACGCCGCTCCTGCTGCGTGCCGTCGACACGCTCACCAAGGCCAGTGGCTTCTGGCGCGACAAGCTAGGCGTCGTTGCGGCACCCGAGCGCATCATCATGGCCGACCGCAACTTTGGCGGCCTGCAGAAGGCGCGTGACGCCGAGCAGTACCTGCTCACGCAGAGCACGTACCGGGAGTTCCCCGATCTGTGGACTGGCAACAGCATTGCGTCCACGATGAAAATCTCCAACGCCAATCCGCAGGACAGCGAGTATCCGCGCGGGAGCGTCGAACTCGTCTCGTGGCTCAATGGCGATGGCATCCCGTTGCGTGGCCTGCTGTACAAGCCGGAAAACTTCGACGCCTCCAAGCAGTACCCGCTCATCGTGTACTACTACGAGAAGCTCACGGATGGTCTGCACAACTACCAGGCGCCAAGCGGGCGCAACACCGTCAACCCGCTGGTCTACAATTCGCTGGGCTATCTCGTCTTCATGCCGGATATCGTATATACCGACGGGCAGCCGGGACCGAGTGCGGCGAAGGCGATCATCCCCGGGGTGCAGTCGCTGATGGCCAAGGGCTTCGTCGACCCCAAGCGCATGGGCATCACCGGCCAGTCGTGGGGCGGCTACCAGACCAACTATCTCATCACGGTTACCACCATGTTCGCGGCGGCCGTGCCGAACGCCACGGTGGTGAACATGACGAGCGCGTACGGCGGCATTCGGTGGCAGAGCGGCCTGGCTCGCACGTTCCAGTACGAGCACACGCAGAGCCGTATTGGCGGATCGCTGTGGCAGTATCCGGAGCGCTTCATCGAGAATTCGCCGCTCTTCCGCCTCGATCGCGTCAAGACGCCCGTGCTGTTCATGGCGAACGACAATGACGGCGCGGTCCCCTGGTATCAGGGCATCGAGTTCTACGTCGCCATGCGGCGGCTGCAGAAGGAGGCGTACATGGTGGTGTACAACGGCGACGAGCACAATCCCACCAAACGCGCCAACCAGAAGGATATCGACCGCAAGATGCAGGAGTTCTTCGCGGTGAAACTTCTGGGGGCCGAAGCACCGTCTTGGATGGTTCGTGGTATCCCGTTCCTCGAAAAGGGCCGGGATCAGGTGAAGTTGACCCCTCAGCCTGCGCGCGCGCCAACGCCCGCAGGAAATTCCGGAGGCAAGTGATGGCGGCGGACGAGATCGACTATCAAATCATCGGTGATGACCTGCAGGCCGTGATCATCACACTCGACCCGGGCGAATCGGTGTTTGCCGAGGCGGGTGCGATGATGTTCATGCGTGAAGGCATCACCATGGCGACCACGCTCGACCCGAATGCGTCCACTGGATCGCTCTTCGGCAAGCTCGTCGGAGCGGGAAAGCGCGTGCTCGCCGGTGACTCGTTTTTCGTCACCCTCTTCGGCAACAGCGGCGCGCGCCGTGCCGACGTCGGCTTCGCGGCGCCATCACCGGGCAAGATCGTCCCGCTCAATCTTCGGGATTGGGGCGGGACGGTCATGGCGCAGAAGGACAGCTTCCTGTGCGCGGCACGCGGTATCGACATCTCGGTGGCGTTCACCCGTCGTATCGGTGCCGGATTCTTTGGCGGCGAAGGTTTCATCTTGCAGCGGTTGCAGGGCGACGGGCTCGCGTTCCTGCATGCGTCGGGCACGCTGCACGCGATCGATCTGGCGCCCGGTGAGAAGCTGCGCGTGGATACCGGCTGCCTCGTGGCGTTCCAACCGTCGGTGGACTACGACATCCAGCGCGTGCCCGGTGTCAAGACGGCGTTGTTCGGTGGCGAAGGGTTGTTCTTCGTGCAGATGACCGGGCCGGGGCGTGTCATTCTCCAGACGCTGCCGTTCTCGCGTCTGGCCGATCGGATCGTGTCTGCGTCGCCAAAGCTCGGCGGTCAGCGCCAGGGCGAAGGCTCGGTGCTGGGCGGCCTCGGAGGGCTGCTCGACGGCGATAACTGACCCCTGGGCACCCTTCCCCCACGGTCGCTGTTTCGTCACAAACCTGACGGTTCGGGGTCATGGCTCCCTCCATGGCCGCGAACCGTCTAGCTTTCCGCGCCTATGGCAACTCGAATCCAGCCCGTCGTCCTGCCGGCATCCGCCGAGCCGTGGTCCATCGATGCCGCCCGTGCTCTCTACAACGTAGAAGGGTGGGGTGCCGGTTATTTCGACATCAACGAGCGGGGGCACGTCGTCGTGCGCCCCGATCCCGAACGTCCGCATCTGCAGCTTGATCTGCGCGACCTTGCGGCCGATCTCGAGGGGCAAGGCATTCAATTGCCGGTCTTGCTGCGTTTCTCCGACATCCTCCGGTCGCGCATCGAAACGCTCTCCGAGCGATTCGCCAACGCGATCAAGGAATTCGAATACACCGGCGGCTACACGACCGTGTATCCGATCAAGGTGAATCAGCAGCGGCACGTCGTCGAAGAAATCGTGCAGTTCGGCAAGACGCATGGCGTCGGGCTCGAGTGCGGCTCCAAGCCGGAGTTGCAGGCGGTGCTTGGGCTCTCCGAAAGCACCGAGCACCTCATCGTGTGCAACGGCTACAAGGACCACGAGTTCATGCGCCTGGCACTCATGGGCCAGAAGCTGGGGCACACGGTGTTCATCGTGCTCGAGCAGGTGAGCGAGCTCGAGGTGCTGCTCGAAGTGGCGGAAGAACTTGGTGTGGCGCCCACATGTGGCGTACGCGTCAAGCTGGCCAGCGAAGGGGCGGGGCGCTGGGCGCAGAGCGGTGGCGAGAAGAGCAAGTTCGGGCTCAGCTCGGCCGAGCTCATCAAGCTCATCGACCGTCTGGAGCAGGCGGGCAAGCTGGATATGCTCAAACTCATCCACTTCCATCTCGGCAGTCAGATCACGGACATTCGCTTCATCAAGTCCGGGCTGCAGGAAGTGGCGCGCTTCTATCTCGAATTGCGCGCGCTGGGTGTCGATATCACGCACGTCGATGTGGGCGGCGGGCTCGGCATCGACTACGATGGCACCAACTCCACGAACAACGCGAGCGTGAACTACACGCTGCAAGAGTACGCCAACGATGTGATCTATACCGTCGGGGAAGCGTGCCGCGAAGCCGAGTTGCCCATGCCGCATGTCATCAGCGAGTCGGGGCGCGCCCTCACGGCGCACCATGCGCTGCTGCTCATCAAGGTCATCGATGTGGAGTCGCAAGCCGAGCAGCCCGTACCGCAGCTGACGGACGACGACCACTCGCTGTTGCACGAGATGTACGAAGACTGGCGCACGCTCACCGAGCGCGAGCCCAAGATGCGCAAGGTGTTGGAAGTGTTTCACGATGCGTCGTTCGACAAGGAGCGCGCGCGCCAGTATTTCAATTCGGGCGTACTCAATCTCCGCGGGCTCGCGAAGGCGGAAGTGCTTTGGCTGGCCACCATCAATGCGGTGTATCGCATTGCCAAGGCCGATGCCGATACCTTTGAAGACATTCTGCCGGAACTCGAGTCGTCGCTCGTCGATCGGTATTTCTGCAACTTCTCGCTCTTCCAGTCGCTTCCCGACAGCTGGGCCATCGATCAGCTCTTTCCCATCATGCCCATTCACCGCTTGCAGGATGAGCCGGTCCGTCGCGGCACCTTGCAAGACGTGACCTGCGATTCCGACGGCAAGATCGATCGGTTCGTGGGCGACAAGAACGGCCGCCCCAGCCTCGAGCTGCACGAATTTCGCGACGGCGAAGACTACATTCTCGGCATTTTCCTGACCGGGGCATACCAGGAAATCCTGGGCGATCTGCACAACTTGTTCGGTGACACCAACGCCGTGCACGTCCGTATGAACGAGCACGGGGCGTACGACATCACCGACATGGTCGAAGGCGACACGGTCACTGAAGTGCTGAACTACGTCCAGTTCGGCGCGTCGCAGCTGCTCGCCACCTTCCGCCGCAAGGTGAATTCGTCCAAGGGGCTGTCCCGTGACGAAATGAATGCCTTCATCGCCGACTATGTGGCCGGCCTCGAGGGCTACACCTATCTCGAGGGAGAAGCCGCACGATGAGCGAAGCCGCCACAGCACCGGAGAAGCAGGGAAGCGTCTGGGAAGATTGCCTCGAGGTGCTGTGGGCGCCGGCGACGGTCTTCGACCGTTCGCGTGCGCGTGGTGTTGGGATGTATCTGCTGGTGCTGTTGACGCTCGCCCCGGCGGCATTGGCCTGAGCCTGCCGAAGGGCCTTGGCCGGACGGCGGTGGGCCAACCGGGACAACGGCGGGGCGGGGCGATACGTTGTAGGTCCATACGCTGTTCCTCCCGCCCCTCCCGCCGCACCCGATGCAACTCGACGCCAAGCTACTGCTGCTCATCGGCCTCGGTCTCGTGGCCGTGTACCACGTGGTCTCCCTGGTCCGCGGCCTTCCAAAGCTTGGCTCGGTCAAGCCAACCGTCGGCTTGATCCTCCACGGCACGGTCACCGATTTCTTCGACACGCTCGGGATCGGCTCGTTCGCGACCAGCACGACGATCTTTCGCGCCACCAAGTGGGTGAAGGATGCGCTCATTCCCGGTACGCTCAACGCCGGGCACACCATGTCGACGCTCGCGCAGGCGTTCATCTACACGCAGGTCGTCGAAGTCGACTCCGTCACGCTCGTCGGCATGATCATCGCCGCCGTTGTTGGCTCGTGGGTGGGCGCCGGTCTCGTCGCCAAATGGCCTACGCAGCGCATTCAGTTGGGCATGGGACTTTGCCTTGCGGCTGCCGCCGTACTGACGGTCGCTCAGGCCGCCGGCAAAATTCCGGGCGGTGGCGAGGCCATTGGGCTCACCGGGGTAAAGCTCGGTATCGCGCTGTTCGGCAATTTCGTACTCGGGATCCTCATGACCATCGGCATTGGCCTGTATGGCCCGTGTCTGTTGCTCGTGAGCATGCTTGGCATGACTCCCGCCGCAGGCTTTCCCATCATGATGGGCTCCTGCGCGTTTCTCATGCCCTTCGCCAGCGATCGCTTCATTCGGCTCGGCAAGGTCGACCCGCGCGCCGTCGTCGGCAACATCATTGGCGGGCTCCCGGCGGTACTCGTTGCGGCCCTCATTGTGAAGTCGCTGCCGCTGACCGCGCTGCGCTGGCTGGTCGCGGTGGTGGTGGCGTATACCGCGATCACGCTGATCATGTCGGCGCGTCGCAAGAGCGACGAGGTTGAGCCCCTCGCGCCCTAACACCGCGGTACGCACTGACAAGCAAAGACTGGCACTTCGAACTGGAAACTCCCCCGGCATCTCGCGATGTCCGGGGGAGTTTGTCGTGTCTGGTCCGAGTGTTGGGTCTTCAGTTTCGCGTACGCGAGCCCGGTCCCAACTCAGCCCTGATACCGCTTCGACACTTCCGCCCAGTTCACCACGTGCCAGAACGCCCCGAGGTAATCGGCGCGACGGTTCTGGTACTTGAGGTAGTAGGCGTGCTCCCACACATCCACGCCGAGGATGGCGTGCTTGCCTTCCATGAGCGGGTTGTCCTGGTTGGGCGTGCTCACGATCGACAGCGCGCCGTTGGTCGACACCAGCCACGCCCAGCCCGAGCCAAAGCGACCCATACCGGCCGCCTGGAACTGCTCCTTGAACGTGGCAAACGAACCAAAGGCCTTCGAGATGGCATCGGCCAGCGCGCCAGTCGGTTCACCGCCGGCGTTCGGTGCCATGAGCTGCCAGAACAGCGAGTGATTCCAGTGGCCGCCGCCGTTGTTGCGCACCGCCGTACGCACCGCTTCCGGTACGTCATTGATCTTGCTGCACAGTTCGTCGAGCGACCACGACGCAAGCTCCGGGGCCTTGTCGATGGCCGCGTTGAGATTGGTCACGTACGCCTGATGATGCTTGCCATGATGGATGTTCATGGTCTGCACATCGATGTGCGGCTCGAGCGCTTCGGGCGCGTACGGCAGAGCAGGTAAGGTATGGGCCATGACAATGGTCTCCAGCAGTGAGAGAAAGATGTCGGAACTCAGGCCGACGCGGCCTTGTTCCGCCGTTCGCGCAGCCAGGCAATGATGCCCGGCAGGACCGACAGAAACACCACGAGCAGAATGATCTTTTCGACGTGCTTGGCTACACCCGGCACCGTGCGGGCGAGCACCCATCCGGTCAAGAGCATGCTCCAGATCCAGAGCACGCCGCCAATCACGTTGTACGACAGGAACGCGCGGTACTCCATGCGCCCGACACCCGCCACCACGGGCGCAAACGTTCTCACGATCGGCATGAAGCGGGCAATGATGATCGTCTTGCCGCCGTGCTTCTCGTAGAACGCTTGCGCACGCAACAAATGCGCCTTGTTGAACAGCAGCGAGTCTTCCCGGGTAAAGATACGCGGCCCGGTAGCCGTGCCCACGGCGTAGCCCACGGTGTCGCCCACAATGGCCGCCACGGTCAGAATGCCGCCCAGCAACCACACATTGAGTCCGAAGGCCGGATCGGCCGCCAGAAGGCCCGCTGTGACCAGCAGTGAGTCGCCCGGCAGGAAGAAACCAACCAACAGCCCGGTTTCGGCAAAAATGATGAGGGTGAGTCCAATGTACCCGGCCCACTTCACGAGGCCTTCGAGGTCGCGGAGCTGATCGAACAGCTGAGAAAGGAATTCCAAACGGTCGCCCTGAAATCGTAAAGCCGCGCAAGGCCGAAGGGGGGGCGCAGCACCTCCCCAAAGCTCAATGGGCTTGCCGTTGGGGTCAACTGCGGGCGACTTTCCGCCGCGTGACTGTTCGCGCCGAGCCGCCGGAACCTGAGACCGCCAACAACGCCCCGCTCCGGGTATTCGTGGTCCCGCATACCCATTGGGACCGGGAGTGGTACCACGTCGCGCCGCGCTTCCGGCAGCGGCTGGTCGCCCTCATCGATACCCTGCTCGACCAGCCGATGGGGCCGTTCCTCCTCGACGGCCAAGCCATCACGCTGCGCGACTACCTTGTGGTGCGGCCAGAGCGGGAGGGGGCGCTGCGTCAGGCGCTGGGCAGCGGAGCGCTGGAGGCCGGGCCGTGGTTCGTGCTGGCCGATAATCTCATTCCGTCTGGTGAGGCTATTGTGCGCAATCTCGAGGCCGGCGCCCGCGTGCTACGCTACTTCGGGGCCGCACCACCGCCCGTTGCCTATTGTCCCGACAGCTTCGGGCACCCGGGGGCCCTGCCGGCCATCGCGGCCGGTTTCGGATTGCCCGTGGCTATCGTGTGGCGCGGACTGGGAGGCATACAACATCCCGCGTCGCGCCGGCTGCGATGGGAGGCGCCAGACGGCAGTGCCATTGCCATCTGTCACCTCCCTCCCGACGGGTACGAATTCGGGAGCGCCTTGCCCACCGACGCCCACGCCGCGTGGGCCCGGTGGCGCCAGCTGGCGCCGCTCCTCTCCGACGCCGCCGCCGCCGGCGTCGCGCTGTTGCTCAACGGTGCCGACCACCACGCACGTCAGCGTGCGCTCCCTGAGGCGCTTGCGGCGCTGCAGGTGGCGGCCGGATCGACGGCCACCATCACGCACCGTACGATGTCCGCCTGGGCGAGCGCCTTCGTCGACGCGTTGCACACGCAGGCCGACGTCCCCGTCGTTCGCGGTGAGCTCCGCGACTCCTACGGATACACCTGGACGTTGGGCGGGACACTCGCCACGCGGGCGCCGCAGAAGCGCCGCAACGCGCTCCTCGAGCGTGGCTTGCTGCGCGACGTCGAACCGTGGATCGCCCTCGCGCGGCTTCACGTGTCGGAGGCGCCTGACTCCCACGACGCCCGCATCGGCCCGTCGCAGCTGCCAGCCTTGTTGCATCGCGCGTGGGAGGATCTGCTCGCCACACATCCCCACGATACGCTCTGCGGCTGCTCCACCGACGGCGTCGCGCGCAATATGGACCTTCAGCAGGAGCTCGTCGCGGAGCAGGGCAAGGGCCTTCGCGTCGCGGCACTGGAGCGCGTCATCGGCTACAACGCGGTCGCCGCGCGCACGCCGGTACATGGTACCGCCCAGTTCGACTGGCGACGACTCCTGCTGCGGAACCGCGCCGCCCGCGCACGCGGCGGTGTGGCCACGGTGCACCTGATCGACACGCTCGGGGATGTCGCGGTGGGTCCGGGAAGCGGGCATGCAGCGCCCCTGCGCGCAGCCGCATCGATGCTCGAGACCGGCGCCGTGCTGGCACAGCCCCTCGCTACACGCACGCGCTTCGACCGGCGCGAATCGCCGCAGCACTATCCCGACAACGATCTCGTCGCCGAACACCGCTGCCTGCTCTGGGTCCCTCCGGTGCCCGCACTTGGCGTGCAGCTCTGGGCTCACGAACAGTGGACGCCGCATGCCGCCCCCGCTGCGGTGGTTACCGTACGGCAGCAGGCGCACGCCACGATCATCGATAACGGACGACTCCAGCTCTCGTGGCAGCATCCCCGCGACGCTGCACGCGGGTGCGCCCCGTCGCTGACGTTGCGCGTGGACGACCGCGAGCTTTCGTCGCTGCTGTCGCTCGAAGTACAGCGCGACGAGGGAGATACCTACACGCCCGCTCCGCGCGGCGCGGTCGAGTCACTCCGGTGCACGCACGCACGACTCATGGCACGCGGTCCACTCCGTGCCGTCATCCGGCTCTGGTGGCGCACCGCGTCGCGGGCGCGGCGCGCCGGTGACGATGGGACGATCGTGGCGCGCACCGATCTCGCGATCGATGCCATGTCGCCGACCGTCGTCTGTCACGTGCACGGACACTCGCATCGCACCAATCACCAGCTGCGGCTAGTATGGCACACCGATGTCCAGCACCGCGACATCCCGCACGGAAGCGTGTGGGCCGATGCCGCCTTCGGCCCCGTCCGGCGTGACGTCATTACCGCACCGGCACACAGCGCCGAGGCGGTACCGCACGGCATGCCCATGCATCGCTGGGTGATGCACGCCAACGCAATGTTCGGGGCCACCATGATCGCCGACGGGCTCGCCGACGCGCACGTGCACGATCATCGTTTGGCGCTGACGCTGCTGCGCGGTACCGGCGAACTCTCGTGCAGCACAATCATCGAGCGTCCGGGGCATGCGGGCTGGCCGGTTCCCACGCCTGGCGCACAGTGCCTGGGCGCGTTCAGTGCGCGAACGGCCTTGTATCTGCACGGCCCCATGAGCGACGACCTGCTGTCGCGCGTGCGGGACGTGTGTGATGATGTGCTGCTACCGTTGGTCGGCGAGAGCTGGCGCGACGCCGCGCACGGCGGCACATGGGGCGGGCCCGAGGTGGTCGGGGAAGCGTTCGAACTCTCGGCCCTCACGGTGTCGGCGCACGACGAGCGGGCCATCGTCGTGCGGCTCGTGAACCTCACGACCCGTGCCGCGTGGGGCGCTCTCCGCATGCCGTTCTCCGGGCCATGGGAGTTCACGTCGTGCCGGCTCGACGAAACGCCTACCGCGCCGCCGGTGACGCACGACGATGCCCTCACCTTCGAGGCGTCACCGCGCGCCATCGTTACGCTGCGCGTGAGACGGTTGGAGTCGTCGGCGGTTCGGTAGCGGCGCGCGCACGCCCCGCAGCATGCCGTTCCCCGAGCCGCTCCCCCAGCAACGTCGCGCACACCACCGTACCGATCAGCGCGAGCCCCGGCACAAGCGCAATCCACGGCGCCACCAGCAACCAGTCGCGCCCACCGGAAATCATGTTCCCCCAGCTCGCCGTCGGCGGCTGCACACCAAGCCCCAAGAACGACAGGCCGCTCTCCAGGACAATGGCGTTGCCCACCCCCAGGGTAGTCGCTACCACCGCACTCCCGAGCGCGTTGGGCAGCACATGTCGCCACACGACACGACGCGGTGGAACGCCAAGCGCCGATGCCCCCTCCACGAAGGGGAGCAGGCGCACCGACTGCACTTCCGCGCGCACGAGTCGCATCACCGACATCCATCCGGTCAGGCCAAGCACCACGATCACCACGCCGAGCCCCGGCCCCCAGAGCGCCGCAATCACCAGCAGCAGCACCAGTCGCGGCACGGCCAGTAACGCATCGCCGAGCGCGATAATCACACGGTCCCACACACCGCCGCGCCATCCGGCCACTGCCCCTAGCGCGATACCGGCCGCCCCGGACAACACCGAACCGGCCACACCGACAAAGAGCGATACCCGCGCGCCCACCCACAAACGAACCAGGAGGTCACGACCGAAGGCATCGGTGCCCAACCAATGCCAGTGCCCGAGGCGATCGGTGGCGAAGGGGGGGGTGAGGCGCGTCGCCAATACGTCACCAATGTCGCGCGCGTGATCTCCAGCGAGCGCCGGCACGAGCAGCGCCGCCAGCGACATGGTGGCCAGCACCACGAAAGGGATGCTGGTCACGACTCCGCCGCGCCAACGCCGCGATCCCCCGCCGATCGCGTGCCCGCGAACCCACGGGCCGTTCGCGGCACTCACTGGCGCCGCCGGGGATCGAGCAGCCACAAGCACCAATCCGCCAGCAGGTTGGCTGCGATCACGCTGGCCGCGTACACGAGAGTCAACGCGAGCACGACGGGATAGTCACGCGCGCCGATGGCGCTCATCATGGCGCGCCCCAGTCCCGGCCACGCGAACACTTGCTCCACGAAGACGGAGCCCGCGATCACCCCCGGAAGTGTGAGTCCGAACAGCACCACCAGCGGCGTGAGCGACACGCGCAGCACATAGCGCCACTCCACACGGGTCCGGGAGAGGCCGCGCGCATACGCACTCGTCACGAACGGCGCGACACTCGCGTCGCGAATCGATTGCCGCGCATAACGGGCCACGCCGGCCACACCGGGTACACTCAACACCAACAGCGGCAGCACCGCATGTCGCCAGCGATCACTCCACGTCGCGTCGCCCGCACTGGCAGGCGACTGCATGCCAAAGGCCGGCAATCGGAGGTACTCGGGTAACCCCAGCATGGCCACGCCGCTCGTGAACAACGCCACCAGCGCCAGCGCCAACCAGAAACTTGGTGCCGCAAAGAGCGCCACGCTCACCAGCGATAGCGCACGGTCCACGCGAGGCGTCGCGCGGAGTGCCTGCGCGAGTCCCAGCAACGTGCCCGCCACGAAGCTGATCAGCATCGAAACGCCGCCCAGAAACAGCGATACCGGGAGCGCCTCGGCGATGACCGTCCGTACCGGGAGCGCGCGAATGAGACTCGTGCCCAGATCACCGGTCAGCACGCCGCCCAGCCATCGCGCATATTGCACCAGAAGCGGCGCGTCGAGCCCAAGCGTCGCCCGCACTCGCGCTGCCTCCTCGGCAGTGGCGGTCGGGGCTATCAGCAGCGTCGCCGGATCACCCGGCGCCAGATGGAGCAGCGCAAAGGTGAGCGTGGTGACGAGCCAGAGCAGGACGAGCGCATCGAGGACGCGCAGCGGAAGACGGTGCACGGCAGGATGATGCCTCCCGAATTCCGCACGTCAACCCGTGCGACGTCATTTCGGCGTCTCCCCGCGAGGCTGCTGACGGTGGCCGCTGCCGCGTTCGGGCTCTGGAGCTGCGGGGCCGCGCCTCGCGAACCCGGGACGGCGGTCATCGCCTCCGGAACCGATCTCGAGTCGGGCAATCCGCTGGTCACGGTGCATCCGCTCTCCCGACAGGTGCAGCGACACGCGCTCTTCGTGACCCTCGTGCGCCTGGACAGCGCCCTGCAGCCGGTCCCGTACTTTGCCTCGCAGTGGCGGTGGGATGACGATCACCGGGCGGTCACCTTTCTCCTCGACTCGACGCTCACCTGGCACGACGGCGTGCCCACCACGGCACACGATGTGGCGTTCACGCTGACTGCGGCGCGCGATTCGGTCCTCGGCTCTCCGCGGCGAAGCGACGTCGCCGTCATCGAGCGCGCGGAGGTGCTGTCGCGGTCCGCCATACGGCTGCACTTCCGGGCGCCGTTGCCATCGCTGCCGTTCATTCTGGCCGAGCTGCCTATTGTGCCCAGGCATGTGCTCGACTCCGTGCCCCGCGCCGAATGGCGGGGACATGCCTTTGCCACCAATCCGGTGGGGAACGGGCCGTTTCGTTTTGCATCACGTCGCGCCGGCCGCCAATGGCGCTTCGTGCGTAACGAGCGCTTCCCGCTGGCCATGGGCGGGCCGCCTGCTTTGCGCACACTTGTTGTCGCGGTCGTCGATGAATCGGCCACCAAGTTCGCCGGGCTTGTCAGTGGCGAACTCGATTTGGCCGGCGTGTCGCCCACCATGGCGCGCCTGGTGGAAAAGGACCGCACGCTGCGGCTCATGTCTCCGCCTGTACTCTTTTCCACGGTGCTCGCATTCAACACCACGCGGGCGCCGTTCGACGATGTGCGCGTACGTCGCGCGCTCTCACTCGCGATACAACGCGATCGATTGGTGTCGGCGGCCGTCGCCGGGTTCGCAACGCCGGCCACGCATGCCGTGCCGCCCGGTCTGCCGGTGTCCCCCACCAGTCGCGCCGCCTCCGCCGGGAACGACGCGCGCGACGCAGACGCCTTGCTCCGCCAAGCGGGATGGAGTCGCTCCCCCGGAGAAACACTGCGCAAGAGGAACGGTCGCCCATTGCAGCTCACGCTACTCACCGTCGGGAGCGGAGACATGGCGGTCGAGCAATTGGTGCAGGCGGATCTCGCGGCGCTGGGCGTCGAGCTGAATATCCGCGTCATGGAGCTCGCATCATTCCTCGCGACCATCCGCAATCCCGACAAGCAGTTTGATCTCGCGCTCACCGGCATTCCCGGTGACCTCGCACTGGGACACCTCTCGGCGCTGTTCGATTCGCAGCAGCGCGGCGGGGCACTCGACTATACCGGGTTCCACACCGCGGCTCTCGACAGCGCTCTATTTGCAGCTCGCGCGGCGTCGCCGATCGATGCCGCGCGCGCGTGGGCCCGCGTCGACGCAGCGCTGCTGCGCGATATGCCGGTGGCGTGGTTGTACCATGCGCGTGGCGTGCAGGGGCGATCGGCGCAGCTCGAACACGTCGAGATGGACCTTCGCGGTGAACTCGTTTCCGTGGCGCGCTGGACGCGCCGACAGGACCCCTGACCGTGCTGCTGCCATTTGATCCGACGACCCGTCGCGCCGACACCGCGAAGGGCACGTCACTCGGGGCGATTGCCGATGGGCTCACCCGCGAGTTGGCACCGTGGCTTGGCACCGGGCTCCCGATTCCTGCGGGCAAGGCAAGGCTCACGCGTGTGGGAGGCCGGTGCCCCGTCCATGGCATTCCCCTCGACTTTGATCCGTCGTCGCCGTACGCGCACCGCTGCAACCGGTGTGCGACGGACTACACCGCCCGCGAGCACCACGACTGGTGGATCATGGGCGCGCAGCTCTTTTCCGCCGAACGTGCCGTTCACGCCGCAGCGCTCTTTCTCCTGCGCGGCGACGAAAGCCATCGCGACCTTGCCACGCGTACGCTCCGTGAGTTTGCCGAGCGCTACGACAGCTGGCCGAATCGCGACAACGTCCTCGGGCCCACCCGGCCGTTCTTCAGCACCTATCTCGAATCCATCTGGCTCATCAACATCTGCCACGCGCTCACGCTGCTCGAGGCGGCTGGAGAACGGGCAGTCGGTGGCGTCGTGCGCGATCGCGTCATCGCACCCAGTAGCGCGCTGATCGACAGTTACGACGAAGGACGCTCCAACCGCCAGGTCTGGAATGAAGTGGCCATCCTGTCGGCGCTGTCCGTGCTCGACCAGGGGCTGCAGGCGCGGCAGCGTGCCGAGAGCGACCGTGGTCTGCTCGGCATCATGCGCGAGGGATTTCTCGACGACGGCACCTGGTTCGAGGGAGAGAACTATCACCAGTTCGCGCATCGCGGCTTGTGGTACGGCGTACAGTTCATGCGCACGCATGGTGTCGAGCTGCCGGCTGCGCTGCAGGCGAGATACACTGCGGGCTTCGTCACTCCGTTCGCTGCGCTCCTCCCCGACGAAACGCTTCCGTCGCGCCGGGACTCGCAGTACGCCGTGTCCATTCGACAGTGGCGATGGGCCGAGTGGTGTGAGCTTGGCTACGCCGAGAGCGGCGATAGACGCTTGGCCGCGATGCTTTCCCGACTGTACAACGGCCGCGCCCCGAACGGCGACACGGGGCGCGCCCGCTCCACCGCGGACGCCGAGCGCAACACGCCGGCCGTGGCGCTCTCGCGCGCAGACTGTTCGTGGCGTGCTTTGCTCATGGCAGGCGCACAGCCGGTGCCCGGTGATGCGTGGCAGCCGCAGAGTCTCGTGCAGCCGAGGCAGGGGCTCGCGATCATCCGCCGGGACGCCGCCCGGGTGTATGTCGCGCTTGAAGGGGGTGTATCGGGCGGTGGACATGGACACCCCGACCGCTTGTCACTCACGCTGCAAACCGGAGCGCAGCGCTGGCTCGATGATCCAGGCACCGGCAGCTATGTCGAACGGACGTTGCACTGGTATCGGAGCACCATCGCGCATCATGCGCCACTGGTGAACGGGGCGTCTCAATCTTCTGGTGAAGCGGCGCTGCTGGCCTTCGAGGACCGCGGTGGTGCCGGGTGGGTCAGCAAACAGGCGGAGATCGCCCCTGGCGTGCGCGCCACGCGATCTGTGGTGGTGTGCGATGGGTATCTCGTTGATCTCCTGGAATGGCACGCCGATGAAGCGGTCACCCTCACGCTCCCCGTCGCCACCGGAACCGTGGAACACGCCCCGAGCTGGCGCCCCGTCACCATGCACGGTGCCGGCGCCCTCGAAGACGGTTTCGCGTTCCTCGACGAGACGGAGGAGTTGGTCGAGCCTCCGCCGGTCGTGACGGTGACCGCCGCGCCCACTGGTGCGCTCGCGTTCGGTGACCCGCACGCCACGGCGGGCCGCTATGACCTGCACGCCACCTATACGGCGGGGACCGGCGCACGTTGGTGGCGGGCCGTCGCCCCCGGTGCGCCGGGATGCGAGCGAAGCAACCGCGTCATGGTGGATGTGCGCGGGACATCGGGACGGATTGTCGGCATCTGGTGCTGGACGAAAGCAACCGGCTCGCCGCAGCCCGCCACGCAGGTGATCGTCCACGCCGCCGGCACCCCGGTCGCGAGCGTCACCACCAGCGACGGCACGACCGCGTCGCATGAACCGGCTTCGCATGGGTGGCACATTGCACTGCTCGCACGTGATTCGCGCAGCAGCATCGACTTGGAGGGCATACGGGCGGTCCAGGGTGAGAGCGCGTCCGACGTCGCGGCGAGCAGCACACAACTCCGCACGCGCGTGCCACTTCGCGTTCCCGAATTTGACGCGGCGCGGCCACTCCACGCGCAAGGACTGCGCGTAACGCTTGGGGCCGAGCACTACGTGCAAACCGAAGAGGCGTGGAACGGCGACAACACCCCGCAGGCGCAGCTGGCGCTCTGTGCCACCGCGGACGAACTGCTCGTGCATGTGCAGGTGCTTACCGGCCATCCTCCGACGGTTGATGGCCACGACAACCCGGACAGCATGCCGGACAACCCGCTCGACAACGAGCGCGCCGATATCAACGCCGACGGCGTGCAGGTGTACATCGGCACAGAAGGAGACGACGTCGGGGTATGGCGGGCCGCCGTGCTGGCCGTGCCCATCTCCGGTGGCCGCGGCCGCGGTACCTCGCTGGTGCCCGGAGGCCCTGTCCCGGCGCTCTCGTCGGAGCGACACGCCGACGGATGGATCATGACACTGCGGTGGCCCCGCGAGGCGCTTCCCGCCGGCCCATTGGTATTCGACCTCATCATCAACGAGCGTCCCCCCGAGCGTGAGCGTCGGCGGGGGCAACTGGTGCTCAGCGGCGGGGGCGGCTTCGGCTACTTGCGTGGTGATCGGCATGCGCCGCGTACGGCAGTCGCGCTCCGTCTTCCCGAGTAAGGAACCACGCATGTGGGGCGGGGAATCGCTATAATCCGCCATGCCCGAGTCGATCCTCAATAACGTCGCTGTGGTACTGTACGAATCGCAGGACTCCATCAACATCGGCGGTGTGGTCCGTTCGATGAAGAACATGGGGGCCTCCGACCTGCGCCTCATCCGCCCGTGCGCATACGATCCCAACCGGATCGAGCAGGTCGCACACGACACGCGCGACATCGTGGAGAAGATCCGGCATTTCGACACCATCGACGCGGCACTCGCCGACTGCGTCTACGTCGTCGGGTTCTCCGGACGCCGCCAAGCGGCGCGCTGGGCCCGGCATACGCCGCGGAGCGCTGCGGTCGACCTGCTCGAGCATGCGCAGGCCGGCAAAGTGGCCATCATGTTCGGTCGCGAAGATCACGGGCTGCCCAACGAGGCGCTCGATCGCTCGCACGCCATCTGCACCATTCCCACCACCGAGCACTTTTCGCTCAATGTGGCGCAGGCCTGTTTGCTGGGCCTGTACGAGTTGCATTTGCTGGCGGGCGACAACACCAAGAAGCTCTCCGCCCCGCGGCACGCGGCTGGCTCGCCGCAAAAGGCGCAAGTGGAGCGGACCTTCGCCGACATGGAGGCGGCGCTTAGTGCCATCGCGTACTTCAAAACGCGCAACCAGGAGCTGATCATGCGCGCGTTCCGCTCCATGGTTTTTCGCGCCAATCCCGATTCGCGCGAGATGCTCATGCTGCGCACCGCCAGCATCGAAGTCCTGCGCACGATCGAGCGCGAGGTACGGCAGGGGGTGCGGGCGGCACTGATCGCACAGGGCGTCGACGACGCGACCGCGACAGACGCTGGGCGGGCGGCCGGGGCGGCGGCCCTTGCCGGCAGCGGCGAATCGGCACTGGAAGCCGCCGCCACGGTTGGTGCGGACCACGAGCACGGGTAATGACCCGACGCATTCCCTTCGAACAGTGGCCGGCTGATGATTGGCGCTCACGCGCCAGTGCCATCATTCCCGGCGGCAGTTCTACAGGGAGCAAGCGCCCCGACGCGCTCTACGGCTCGCGGGCCAACGACGCCTCGGTCCCCTCACACTACGAGCGGGCGTTTGGCTGCCGGGTGTGGTCTACCGACGGGCGTGAGTTCGTCGATTGCGGCATGGCACTCGGCGCAGTCGGCATCGGCTATGCCGACCCGGCGGTCACGAAGGCGGTGCAGGACGCCGCGGCCAGCGGCTCTGTGTCGTCGCTGCCGCACCGACTTGAAGTCGAAGTCGCTGAGCAGCTCATCAATGTCATCCCGTGTGCCGAGCGCGTCCGCTTTCTGCGCACGGGCGCAGAAGCGACGGCTGCAGCGGTGCGCCTCGCGCGCACCATCACCGGTCGCGAGCGCGTGGTCGCATGTGGCTATTTCGGATGGCTCGATTGGAACAGCGATGCGGCCGGGGTACCGGCGTCGGCGCGGGCGCTGGTGTCATGGGTGCCGTATGGCGACGTGGCGGCCCTCGAGGCCTCGCTCCGCGACGACACGCTGCCGGCGGCCATCATCATCGAGCCGCTCGTGCACGACATCGCGCCGAAGGCCTGGCTGGAACGCGCGCGCCACCTTGCCGATCAGTGCGGCGCACTGCTGATCTTCGACGAAGTCAAAACCGCATTCCGCGTACGCACGGGCGGCGTGCAGGCCCTCACTGGCATTACGCCGGACCTCACGGCCATCGGCAAGGCGCTCGCCAATGGCTATCCCCTCGCGGCCGTCGTCGGACGCGCGGATGTCATGGATGCCATGCAACACACGTGGGTCTCGTCTACGGCGGCGGCGGAAACCACGGGGCTCGCAGCGGCACGCGCCGTGCTCCAGTGGCACGAACAGCTCGATGTGTGCGAACGCATGGCCACCGCCGGCGGGGTCTTGCAGGAGATCGTCGGCTCGGCGCTGCTCGAAGCCCCATGGGTTGGCGTGCGGGCAGAAGGGCCGCCCATGATGTGGCGGCTCACTACCGATGTCCCCGCACAGCTCGATGCCCTGGTCGCGGCGGCGGCCAGCGAAGGCGTGCTGCTCAAGCGCGGCGCGTATCAGTTCGGGGCCGTCGCGCACGACGACGACGCATTGGAGTTGGTGGCGCGTGCCATGCCCGCCGTGATGGAATCACTGCTGCCCGGTCCGCGACGCGTCGACGATTGACGACCGCGCGCAGCGTCCGACACCCTGGAGAGGATCCGCCATGTCTCATGTCATGCCGCTCGGCGGCCCCGAGCTTCTCATCGATCCGCACGCACATTTCCATACACCGCACACCAATCGGGTGGACTGGGCGCGCTACAACGCGTCGCGACTCGACATGGGTGAGCGCATCGGCATTCGCTGCCACGTGGCGTCAATCCTTGGCACCTGGGGACACACGTCGCCCACGTACTTCGCGTCACCTGACGATCAGACCCAGGCCAACGATTGCATGTTCGCGTTGGCCGACCAGCAGTCGCCGCGCGTGAAAGCGTTCGTGGCCGTGAACCCGAATTTCACGAGGCACGCGCTGTCCGAGATCGAACGCGGCATGCAGCGCGGCGCGGTTGGCATCAAGCTCGCCGCCGGACGTCGCACCACCGAATTCGCGCTGCTCGACGAGATTGCCGCCGCCGCGGCGCAGTATGGCGTGCCGGTGTTGCAGCACGTGTGGCAGCACCGCCGCCGCGAATGGCCCAATCAGGAAGCGTCCGACGGCGTCGAGCTGGCGCAGCTCGCCGTGCGCCATCCGCGCGTCACCTTTTTGCTCGCGCACATCGGCGGCGGCGGCGATTGGGCGCACACGAATCCCGCGGTGCGCGACGTGCCCAACATCGTCATGGATCTGTCGGGCAGCGGCATCGATCGCGGCATGATCGATGAGGCGCTGCGATGGGTTGGGGCGCAGCGGCTGCTCTGGGCGTGTGACCTTACGCTGTGCACCGGTCTCACCAAACTCCGCGCGCTCGCGTACACCGGCGCGTCGGCCGACGAGATTTCGGACATGCGCTGGCGGAACGCCGTCCGCATTTTTCCGCCCGGCACCTTTGACGCCGCGCTCGCACGCCCGTGGTTGCCGTCGCCGAGTGCGCTGGCTCCGGAGGCGGCATGAGCGCAACCGCCGCCAACGCGTTCTCGCGCATCGATGTCACGTCGTGGATAGGCGGGTACCCCTTCCGCGATGTGCCGCATCCCGAGCCAGACATTTTGGTTCGTGTGCTCGAACGTGAGGGCTTCACGGGCGCATGGGTGGGCCATCTGCCCGGCGCGTTTCATCGCGATCCCGTGCCGAGCAATCGCGCGTTGTATGCGGCGCTCAAGCCCCATCGTGACGTGCTGCACCCCGCGCCCATGGTGCGTCCCGACTGGCCCAAGTGGGAAGAAATGTTGCGGACGGCGGTCGACGAAGGCGCGCCGGCCGTCCGTGTATACCCGACACTGTGGGGACTCGGCTCGGGACACGCGGCACTGGCCGAGCTCGCGCATGCGTGTGGCGAGGCGGGGGTCGCGTTGCACTTCACGGTGCGCTTCGAGGATCTCCGTCAGCGCCATGCCTTGGATAGCGCGGGCGATCTGACCGCGGCACACGTGCGTAAGGCGGCGCGGCTTGCCTCACCGGTGAGGGTCGTGGTCGCTGGCGCCGGTCGAGAGCTCATCGAAGAGGTGCATTGGGGGCTCACGCCGGAAGAGCAGGCCCGGGTGTGGTACGACTGGCACTGGGTATGGGGGCCGCCCGAGGATCATTTCGCCCATCTGGTGCGGACGGTGGGCCGGGAACGGCTGGCCTGGAGTTCGTGGTGGCCGCTGCGGCTGACGCAGCAGGCGCAGGCGTTGGTGGAGCTGCTGCCGCCGGAGGTCGCGCCCGGCGAGTTCGCCCACGGCGGCGTTGTGTCCCAGCGCTAGGGACGGGGGGAACTGTTCACCCCGCCTGCGGTGCGGTTTGCGGCATCAGGAATGTGATATTTGTGGGACAAGATTGCCCGATTGCACGAACCGGTCCGTGCTGGGAACCGAACGAATTCTAATTCGTTCTGGCTGAGGGCGGATGTTTGTGGACGGGCCTGTCAACTGTTGCATGACAAGTACCTACGTGAAGCTACGTCATGCACTTGCGTACCAATACGGCCCCAGACATACTTCGCGCTTGCAAAAATTTGGGTGACACCGACTTACACGGCCGAACCCGTTGGGTTCCTGAAGGTCCAAACGGATAGGACCGTGTAGTCTTCCGGAAGGCATGACGTGAGCGCTGCGCAGAGCAGGGATTCATCGTTGTGCTTGTCGTGTGTCAGTCAACCTCCTACGCCTTACGGCAATCCTTACCGGCACACGAGATGACGGTCAAGAAGAAGTGGACGGTGATCCCCGGGTTCCTCGCGCTTGCCGCGGCGGCCACCCTGTTGTCCGCCTACAGCGGCGCTTCGTCGTCGCAGGGCAAGCTGGTCGAGCAACCCGTCAAGTTCGTCCATGCACCGCACGTGCAGAAGGCAGGCATGAACTGTCTGTACTGCCACAGCGCCGCCAACAAATCGCCAGACCCGGGCAATGCCTCGGTCGCGACCTGCATGGGCTGCCACACGCTGGTCAAGCCGCAGTCGGCGGAGATCAAGAAGATCGCCGCCGCCTACCAGAAGGGGCAGACGATCCCCTGGAACCGCGTGCACAAGGTGCCCGACTATGTGCAGTTCCCCCACATGCGTCACGTGAACGCCGGCGTCACCTGCCAGACGTGCCATGGTCAGATCCAGAACCAGGGCGCGCAGGGTCCCGACACGAATTATGTGCCGGTGCAGCAGGTGAACTCGCTCAACATGGGCTGGTGCATCAACTGTCACGTGCAGGGCTACAAGCCGGCTGAGGGTGCTCGCCTTGCGGGACAGAAGGTAACGCCGGAGCTGGAAGCGATGCCCGCCAAGAAGGCGCGCTACGATTGCGCTACTTGCCATTACTGATCATCGACCCTCGATAACGATGAGCACAGAAGCGGGGACCGGCGTCAAGCGCCGAGACTTCCTCAAGATCCTGGGCGCCACGGGCGCCACGACGGCAGTGGTCGGCTGTTCCTCCGAAAAGGTGGGCAAGCTGATCCCGTACGTGACCTCCCCCGACAACACCGTTCCGGGCGTGTCGCAGTATTATGCGACCACCTGCCGCGAATGTGCGGCCGCCTGTGGTGTGTTGGCCGAAGTGCGTGACGGCCGGCCCATCAAGCTGGAGGGGAATCCTGAGCATGCGATGAACCGTGGCGCGATCTGCGCGACCGGGTTGTCGGCCATGCAGGGCCTCTACAACCCCGACCGCTACCGCTCGCCCATGGTGCGCGAGGGCAACGCCCTCAAGCCCACCACATGGGACAAGGCCTACGAACTCCTCGCCCAGAAGCTGGGTGAAGTGAAGTCGAAGGGGCAGTCGGGCAACGTCGTTTTCATCAACCAGCACGAGTCGGGCACCTTCCCGGGCTTCCTCGATCAGTGGCTTGCGGCCAACGGCATGCCCAACCACCTCAGCGTCGACAGCACGGCGCCGGTGGCGACGATCGCGGCCAACCAGAAGGTGTACGGCACGGCGTGGCCGAAGCTCGACTTCAGCTCGGCCAAGCTCGTCGTCAGCTTCGGCGCCGACTTCCTCGATGGGTGGGGACACAGCGTGCCGCAGCAGCTCGACTGGGCTGATGCGCGCGCCAACGTCGCCAAGGCCCCGCGTCTCGTGTACGTCGGTGCGCGCCGTTCGCTCACCGGCCTCAACGCCGATCAGTGGGTGCCGGCCAAGCCCGGCAGCGAAATGGCGCTCTGCGCCGCGATGCTCGGCACCGGCACCGCGCAGGCAGCAGCCGACGCGTCGGGGCTCTCGGTCGCGGCCGTCGAAGCGCTCGTCAAGGCCGCCGCGGATGCGGGCAGCGGCCTCATGGCCATCTGCGGCGTCACCGGCGCCGATGCGCTCGAGTGCGCCACGATGGTCGCCCAGATCAACCAGAAGGCGGGTGCCGTCGGCACGACCATCAAGCCGGCCGCGTCGCACGCGGGCTACGCCGGTCTCGCCTCCTATGCCGACCTCGCGTCGGCGGTGAAGGCCATGGACGCCGGCTCGGTGCCGCTCGCCTTCGTGCGCGGCGCCAACCCGGCGCACACCATGCCCAAGTCGGCCGGTTTCGCGGCCGCCTTTGCCAAGGTGGGCTTCAAGGTCTCCTTCTCGGCCATGCCCGACGAAACGGCGCAGCTCGCCGATCTCGTGCTCCCCGATAACCACTGGCTCGAAAGCTGGGGCGATGCCGCCGGCGAAAACGGCCAGCTTGGCCTGCAGCAGCCCACGCTCGACCCCGTGTTCGACACGCGCGCCACGGCCGATGTGCTCATCGCCATCGCCAAGAAGGACCAGGCGCTCGCGTCGCGCTACAACGTGGCTGACTACCGCACCTGGTACATCAGCAAGTTCCCCGGCGGTGGCGCGGGCTTCACCGCAGCGCTCACCAAGGCGCAGGTCAACAGCGGGCCGCTCGTGCCCACGTCGTCGCGTGCCTTGGCGGCCACGGCGCAGGCTCCGGCTGCTGGCGCTGGTGACTTCTTCGTGCATGTCTTCCCGTCGCCCACGCTGGGGGATGGCGCGGGCGCGAACAAGCCGTGGCTCCAGGAACTTCCAGATCCGGTCTCCAAGATCGCGTGGCAGTCGTGGGTCGAGGTGCACCCCTCCACCGCCAAGAAGCTCGGCATCAAGGAAGGGACGCACCTCGCCGTCGAAACGGCGGCCGGCAAGGTCACTGCGCCCGCGTACATCTACATGGGCGTGCGCCCGGACACGGTCGGTATCTCGCTCGGGCTCGGGCACACGGCGTACGGCCGCTTCGCCCAGAACATCGGGGTGAACGCGTACGATCTCGTGTCCACCGGCTGGGATGCCGCCGGCGGCCTCGCCATCGGCAACCTCAAGGGCAAGGTCACCCTCTCCACCGAGCACTCGCCCCTCGTCACGACCGAAGGCTCCGCGCGCCAGCACGGACGCAATATCGGTCAGGCGCTTCCCATCGGTGTGCTCTTGGGCACCGAGCAGGAGAGTGAAGATCATCATCACGAAATCCCGGGACTGCCGTCGCAGGATTTCAAGACGGGCCTCAAGGCGCCCGTGGCCGCCGATGCGCAGGGTGAGTTCGCCAACCCCGAGTCCAAGGACATGGGGATGTACGATCCCAACCACGTGCAGAAGATGGAGAAGCGCCGCTGGGCGATGACCATCGACCTCGCGCGGTGCACGGGCTGCTCGGCGTGCGTCACGGCCTGCTACAGCGAAAACAACATCCCCACCGTCGGGGCGCCGTATCAGGGCCGCGCGCTCAGCCCGACCAACTGGGATGAACGTCCAGGGGCGAACATCATCAAGGGCCGCGAAATGGCCTGGATTCGTCTCGAGCGCTACTACGAAGGGAACGACAACACGGAGAACGAGTTCTCACCGAACTTCGACACGCGTTTCGTGCCCATGATGTGTCAGCATTGCGGCAATGCGCCGTGCGAGCCGGTGTGCCCCGTGTACGCCACGTATCACTCGCCCGACGGCCTCAACGTGCAGGTCTACAACCGTTGCGTCGGGACGCGCTACTGCAGCAACAACTGCCCGTACAAGGTCCGCTACTTCAACTGGTTCGGCTACGGTGAACCGGAACGTCGCCAGTACGCTTGGCCCGAGCCGATGCACTGGTCGCTCAACCCGGACGTCACCGTGCGTGGGAAGGGCGTCATGGAGAAGTGCACGTTCTGCGTGCAGCGTATCCGTGAGTCCGAACACCGTGCCAAGGCGGAGGGCCGAGAGGTCAACGCCGACGAGTTCACGACAGCCTGTGCGCAGGCCTGCCCGTCGCGCGCCATCGTCTTCGGTGACGCGGCCGACGAGAACTGGACCGTATCGAAGCTCGCGTATGACCGCCGTGCGTATCACGTGTTCGAAGAGCTGAACACGTATACCGCCGTGGTCTATCTGAAGAAGGTCACCTTCCCGTCGCCGGCCGCCCCGGCGACGGCCTGAGGATAGCGCGCATGGCATCCGTCGCACATCCGGTGCGAGAGGGCATTCGTGGGCCGAACATTGCTTCGGCCGACGTCCAGCTCCCCGCAGTCCGTGATTACGAACAGGTCGATCGCGATATCATCGCGACGCTCGGGTTCACCAAGAAGTGGTTCATCGGTCTTGCACTGGCCATCGTGGCCATGCTCTGTGGCGCCTCGGCTTGGCTCTTCCAGATTTACTGGGGCCTCGGGCAGGCGGGGTACGAACCGCCGGTGATGTGGGGTAACTACATCATCACGTTCGTTTTCTGGGTCGGTATCGGTCACGCCGGTACGCTCATCTCCGCCATTCTGTATCTCTTCCGCGCGGGCTTCCGTACCTCGATTTATCGAGCCGCCGAAGCGATGACCGTGTTCGCCGTCATGACGGCCGGTCTCTTCCCGATCATTCACATCGGGCGTCCGTGGAAGTTCTTCTGGCTCATTCCGTATCCGAACTGGCGCCTGTTGTGGCCGAACTTTAAGTCGCCGCTGGTGTGGGACGTCTTCGCCATCTCGACGTACCTCACCATCTCGACCACGTTCCTCTTCATCGGCCTGATTCCTGACTTCGCGGTCCTCCGCGACAAGGAAACCAACCCCACGCGCAAGCGGGTCTACTCGATCCTCTCGCTCGGATGGCGCAATAGCGACCGCGAATGGCGTCACTTCGCGAAGGCGTACCTGTTCCTCGCCGCCTTCTCGACGCCGCTCGTGCTCTCCGTGCACTCGGTCGTTTCTTTCGACTTCGCCATGGCGCTCACGCCGGGCTGGCACGCCTCCATCTTCCCGCCGTACTTCGTCGCCGGTGCCATTTTCTCCGGCTTTGCGATGGTGTGGACCATTGCCATCCCCATGCGCAAGTGGTTCAAGCTTGAGCACTACATCACGCTCAACCACCTCGACGCGACCGCCAAGGTCGTGCTCTTCACCTCGATGGTGGTCGGCTGCGCGTACCTGATCGAGTTCTTCATCGCCTGGTACAGCAGCGTCCGCGCAGAGCAGGAGTTCTTCTACAACCGTGTCTTCGGACAGTGGTGGTGGGCGGCGTGGATCATGTTGCTCTGCAACATGTCGCTCCCCATGTCGCTCTGGTCGCAGAAGCTCCGTCGCAATCCGGCGTGGTTGTTCATCCTGTCGATCTTCATCAACATCGGCATGTGGTTCGAGCGCTTCGTCATTGTCGTGCCGTCGCTGTCGCACGAGTTCGAGCCGTGGCAGTGGGGTACGTACACCCCGAGCTGGATCGATATGGCGTTCCTCGTCGGCTCGTTCGGCTGGTTCTTCATGTGGTTCCTGCTCTTCGTGAAGCAGATGCCCGTGATGGCCATCATGGAGCTCAAGGAAATCGTCACGCCGCGCTTCAAGAGCGGCCATGGCGGAGGGCATCACTGATGCAGGGCGTACTTGGCGTCTTTCACCACCTGGATACCACCGTTTCGGCCATCCAGGAGCTGAAGAAGAAAAAGCTGGGCGATGTCACGGTGTACTCGCCGACTATTCGCCACGAGCTCGATGAAGCGATCGACGGTCCCAACAGCGTCGTCCGTCGCTTCACCCTGATCGGCGGTTTGCTCGGCGTGAGCTTCGGATACTGGATCGCGATCTGGTCCTCGAACTACTGGCCGCTCGTCACGGGCGGCAAGGCCATCGCTTCTTGGATTCCGTACACGATCATCGGCTTCGAAGTCATGGTGCTCGTGGGCGCACTGTCCACGGTGGCTGGCATGTTCATCAACTCGCGCATCCCCCGTCTCACCTCGACGGTTGGATACGACGATCGTTTTTCCTCCGGGCACTTCGGTGTCTTCATTGCCTGTGATGCCAACCAAGCGTCGGCGGCAGAAGATCTCCTGCGCCATGCCGGCGCGGAGGAGGTGCGACGTGAAGCCTGAGACTGCTAACCCGATGTCAACTGTCGCAGCACGGGCGCTCCGCGCCTCGACGGCCATCGTGCTTCCCCTGATGCTTGGGGCCTGCTCGTGGTTCACCGACTTCAAGAATCAGCCCCGCATCGAGCCCTGGGAGTCGATGTCGCAGGATCCCGCCGACTCGCTTTCGCCGCCGCGTGGGCAGCCGCAGAACTCTGTGCCGGTGCAGGGCACTGCCGTGGCGGCTTGGCAAATCGGCTACACCAACACGATCGCGACGATCGATTCGTTCAACGTCGTCCCCAATCCGACGCCGGTTTCGCCGGCATCTCTTGAGAACGGCAAGAAGAACTACCAGATCTTCTGCGCTACCTGTCACGGCATGTCCGGCGCCGGCAACGGGCTCGCTACGAAGTACGGAATGGCGGGCATCAGCCTCGTCAACGAGCGCGTGCAGGGCTTCAAGGATGGCTACATCTACGGAATGATCCGCAATGGCCGCGGCATCATGCCGAGCTACAACCGTATCGAGGAGCCGGATCGCTGGGACGTCATCAACTATGTCCGCGAGCTCCAGAAGGGCACGGCGGACACCACATTGATCGGCTACCCCGGTCAGAACGGCACCACCGTGCCGGGCCCGTCGCAGACGGCCCCGACGCGGCCGGCCCCGTTCCTCAAGCCCACGCAGCAGCCCACGATCGGGTCGCCGAACATCAATTCGGCCACCTTCAAGGGGAACAACGAGAACGACACCATGCGCAAACTGCACCTCGGCGCTCCCGCTGAAGGTGGCGCGGCCAAGGAGAAGCACTAGTGAGCCAGCACTATCACTACCCGTCGCGCGAAGAGTTCGCGCGTCGCCTCTCCGCCAAGTCGGTGCCGGCTGGCATCAAGACGGCGGCGCTCATTGCCGCGCTCATCGGCATCGGCGTCTTCGTCATGGGGCTCTTCACCAACCCCGACCGCGCGTGGCAGGCCCTCCAGTACAACTGGACGTACTTCGCCGTGATTTCGACGGCCGGCACCGCGTTCGCCGCGGTGCAGCGTATCGTGACGGCGCGCTGGTCGCGCCCCATGATCCGCTTCACCGAAGGCTTCTACGCCTTCGTGCCCATCGCCTTCGTCATTCTCATCGCCATTCTGTTCTTCAGCGGCGACGCCATCTTCACGTTCCGCGGCCGTGAGGCCGTTCCCACGGAAGAGAAAGCGGCCTACCTGAGCAACGGCTGGTTCCTCATCCGCGGGCTGTTCTTCTTCGGCGCCATCACCGTCATCCAGGGCCTGTTCATCTGGAACTCGGTCAAGATGGACGTCGCGGTGCTCCCGGAGTACGGCGCCAAGTGGGCCGCTGGCCTGCGCGCCAAGATGCGCGCCGGTTGGAGCGGTGACGAACGCCGCGAGCTGCACACGCAGCACTCGGCGCAGGGCAAGCTCGCCGTTGCCGTCGCCATGGCTTTTGTGATCGGGTGGTGCTTCATGGCATGGGATTACTCCATGACCATCTCGCTCCACTTCCAGCAGACGATGTACGCCTGGATCGTGTTCATGACCGGCTGGGTCAACATGGTCATGCTCACGTCGCTCCTCACCATGTGGTGGCGCAACCACCTCGAGGCGAAGGACATCGTCACCATGGATCAGCTGTGGGACCTGGGCAAGCTTGGCTTCGCCTTCACGGCGTTCGTCGGCTACATCAGCTTCTCGCAGTACCTGGTCATCTGGTACGGCAACATGCCGGAAGAAACGCACTTCTATCGCCTGCGTCTCTCGGGCGTGTGGAAGCCCATCACGCAGCTGGTGCCCATCTTCGGCTTCGTGCTGCCGTTCTTCGGCCTGATCTCCAAGGCCGCCAAGATGTACCTCCCCACGTTCGTGCTCTTCGCGGTGTGCAGCCTCATCGGTGTGTATCTGCACCGCTACATCGAGATCTATCCGAGCATCTACGGCGAAGCGACCTCGCTTCCCTTCGGGCTCCAGGAAATCGGCACCACGATCGGCTTCATCGGCCTCTGGGCATTCAGCTACTTCAGCTTCATGGATGCCTTCCCGGTCATGCGCGTCTTCATGATGACCACCCCCTGCAAGGACGAAGTGCAGGTCCCGGTCGACGCCAGGACGATGGAACCGCTTCCGGCGCACGAGTAAGCACCGGGCAGCGGTCGCGAAATGACCAAGAGGGCGGCTCCCCAATGCGGGGGCCGCCCTCTTCGTTTATCCGGCATGCGCCCTCAAACTACGCGTGCTATTGAACCAGCCACGGGCTACCAGCTCACCTGACCCAGCACGCCGGCGGCCACCGGCGCGCCCACCTCAGCGGCGTTGACGAGCATGACTGCCGCCCCTTCGTCCTCGCGCCCTTCGGCAATGTCCGACTCCAGCTCGGCCGCCAGCGTGCGGTTGGCCAACGCGTTGGCTTCGTCGAGCGTCGGCGCCTCGATGAGCACGGCCCCGTATTGCGGGTACTTGCCCCCTTCGCGCATGAACCCGACCAGAAAGCGGGGAGCCGCCGGAGCGCTTGGCACACGTGCCGGTACACGTACCGGACGCGGGGGACGCGCGCCAACATCCCCCTCGATGGTCAGGCACGCCGCACGGATCGTGTAGTCGCGGCCGGGAAGATAGCCACTCGACAGCTCGGCCTGCGTCACTGCCACGAGGTATGGAAGCCCCAGCGGAGCATCCGCGTGGGCCCGCTCGTCGATGCGCCGAACCATGCCACGCACCACCGCGCCGCCGAAAACAAAGCGCACGGTATCTCCCGGACGAATGTCCTGGTTCGGGTCCGAGGTGGCGGAGATGCGGTGCATACAGGCAGTGTCGGCGCGCCGCGAAAAAAACCTGAGAGCTTCGGCAAGTGGCAACCACGAGGTCCGCTACTGATATTGTTATCGGTGCTTCATGGATCGAGCACGACAGATCGCATGGAGCGATTCCACGACGCGCTGGAAACGCAATTCCCCACGCCACGGAGGAGTGAAATGATCTGGATTTTCGTTTCGGCGCTGCTCGTTGGCGGAGCGCTTATTCTCGCCGGATTGATCGGCGTAGACGGTGACTCCAACCATCACCATGACGTGATGGGTGATGCGGGGCTCCTCGCCGTCTTCTCGCTCCGCAATCTCACCTGGGCCAGCTTCGCGTTCGGCGGCATTGGCCTGCTCGCCGTGCTCACCCGCCGGAGTGACGCCGTCAGCATCATTTCGGCGAGCAGCGCCGGCGTGGTGACCCTTGTTGGCGTCCATACGCTATTCAAGGCGCTAAGGCGGTCCGAAGGTGGAGCGCTCCCGGCCGACGCATTGGTCATCGGGGCACCCGCGACACTGGTGCTCCCATTCGACGCGAACGGTCTTGGCGTCATCAGCTTTCGCGCCAACGGACAAGTGCAGGAAATGCCCGCCCGTCGTGCGCCAGATGTTGCCGCGCTCGAGAGCGCACATTTTGCGGCGTGCCGCATTGGCTGGATCGAAAACGGTATCGCCGTCGTGGAGCCCGCCTCGCACTGATTTGCTGTGGTACCCCCGTCCTCCTTGAGGTGCTTGATGAACGAATTGCTCGAAGGTCAGTTCGGAACCGCCATCTTCTCACTCGGCGGTGTGGCGTTTTTCGTTGTCATGTTGCTGCTGCTCGTCGCGACGGTAAAGCAGCTGCTCATTATCGTCCCCCCAAACATGGTGGCGGTCATCACCGGGCGGCGGCGCGCGCTCAGCGACGGCACCTCGGTCGGCTACCGCGTGGTGCGCGGTGGACGGACCATCCGCATTCCCATTCTCGAGCAGGCGCAGTGGATGACGCTCAACACCATTCCGCTCACCATCAGTGTGCGGAATGCCATTGCGCGCGGCGGTATTCCCATCGACGTGCAGGCCGTCGCCAATGTGAAGATCGCCTCCATGCCCGAGGAGGTATTCAACAACGCGGTCGAACGCATTCTTGGCAGCGAAAAGCAGGTGGCCGATCTCGCGCAGGAAACGCTGGCCGCCAACCTGCGCGGCGTGCTTTCCACGCTCACGCCGGAAGAGGCCAACGAAGATCGCGTGAAGTTCGAAACGGAGCTCATGAAGGAAGTCACGCGCGACCTGCAGAAGCTCGGGCTGCAGCTCGACATGCTCAAGATTCAGAACATCAGCGACGACGCCGGCTACCTGCGCGCGTACGGCCGTATTCGCACCGCCGAGGTGCTGCGTGATGCGCAGATCGCCGAAGCGCGCACGAAGGCCGAAACTGAGCGTGAGCAGGCACGTGCAACGCAGGAAGCAGACGTTGCGCGAGCGCAGTCGCAGATGATGGTTGCCGCCGCGCAGAACGAGTTGCGCGTCAAGCAGGCCGAGCTCGATCGTCAGGCGCAGATCGCCGAGCGTACCGCCCGTGCCGCCGCTGACGAAGCGCAAGCGCGCGCCGAGAAGGCGGTGGAAGAAGCACGCGTCGAGGTGACGCGTGTGCGCTTGCAGGTGGAGCAGGTCGAACCCGCCCGCGCGCGTGCAGAAGCGGCGCGGGCCGAAGCCGAAGCGGCCGCGGCCCCCGTCATTGCGCAGGGTGAAGCACAGGCCAAGGCGCTCCGTGCCGTGCAGGAGCAGATGATGGCCGCCGGAGATCGCGGGGTGTCGCTGCTGTACCTGCAGCAGTTGCCGGATATGATCGATCGGCTGGCGAGTGCCGCGAGCGACATCAAGATCGACCGGTTGGTGGTGCTCGACGGTGGAGACGGGCAGGGGGCCGCCAACGCCACGCAGCAGCGACTCGGCGCCATGATGCGGCTGCTCGAGGCCGCGAGTGCGCAGTACGGGATCGATCCCGATTCGCTGTTGCAGGGACTCGGCGGACGCCTTGCGGGCACGGGGACTCCCGTGGTGATGGAAGCGTCGGTCCAGGAGTCTGGCAAGACGAAGTGAGTGGAAATCTCCGCGCACATTCGCGGAGTCGGGTACGGGCGGCCCCCTGTACTCCGCTTTCGCTCCGGGATACAATTCAGCGTGTTCCGGGGCGTTAGCTCAGCTGGGAGAGCACCTGCTTTGCAAGCAGGGGGTCATCGGTTCGATCCCGATACGCTCCACTACCGCCCTGCGGTACTCATCGCGACGGGCCGCTATTCACGGGAATGGCGGCCCGTCGTCCGTAGAGGGGGCAGCATAGCGCACCCGCGCTGACCTGCCGTACCTTGCCCGCCATCTCTCGCGACGCCGCTGTCGCCCGAGTATTCGACGACACCCACTCCCCCCAGTTCGGATCCGGACGGCTGGCCGGTGCGCTCTCCGTCGTCGTCGGCCTCGGATGGCTCCTCGGACTACTCGGCGCACCCCTGCGCTGCCGCACTGGGCTTGCCCTTGCCGGCATCACGCTCGCCCTCGCCGCGGGACGCGCCGGCGACGGAAACATTCCGGTCACCGGCGCCCTCTCCACCGTACCCGGCCCCACATCGGCGTACGCGTTCCCGCCGAGGGTCGTCCGACCATCAGACCATCCGAAACCGTCCGGCCTCCGACGTCACGCGCCGTCTCACGTCTCACCTCTCACCTCGCCCGAAACGCTGTTCCTCCTTCGGGTCCACGCGACGCGGCCTCCGGCCCATATCCCCTCGCAACGGCTCACGGGTCCGCTCCGCCAACAGTGCCGTCATGGCCGCGTACGGTACCGCCTCGCTGAAATGACGCCCCTGCTGCGCAAAACAGTGTAACCGTGCCAGGCGTTGCGAGAGCTCGCCGTTCTCCACCCCCTCGGCCGCCACGTCCAGCCCGAGGCCGCGCGCCAGCCGCACCATGCTCGCCACGATCGCCTGGTCGCGCTGATCGACCAGCAACTGCGAGACGAATCGACGATCGATCTTGATGCCGTCCACCGGCGCCTCCCGCAGGAACGTCAGCGACGCGTGCCCGACCCCGAAGTCGTCCACCACTAAACGCAGTCCCAGCCCCTTGAGCGCGCGCAGGGTTTCCATGGCCGTCTCGCCGTCCACCATCGTGCTGCTTTCCGTGAACTCCAGAGTCAACGCCTCAGGGGGGCATCCGGTCTCGGCCAGAATCTGCGCCACCCGCCGCTCGAAGCCGTGCTCGCGTAGCTGCACCGCCGAGAGGTTTACCGCCACTCGCAGCGCGCTGTCCATGCCCGATGTACGCCAACCCACGAGCGCCACACAGGCATCGCGGAGTACCTCTTCACCAATGGGCACGATCAGGCCCGTGTCTTCGGCCAACGTCAAGAAGCCCGACGGCGCCAGCAACCCACGGTCCGGATCGCGCCAGCGCAGCAGCGCCTCGGCCCCGATAATCCGGTCGGCGACCACATCGAGGACGGGCTGGAAAAACACTTCGAACTCGCCGAGCGATACCGCGTCGCGAAGGCGCACCTCGCGACGGTGCGACACCGATTCCCGGATACTCGGCAACTGAAATCCGGCCGCCGGCCCCGGCGTCTCCGCCGACGGGACGACGACCCGGTCACGGCGGCGCTGGTACTTCTCGCCGTACATGTCGGCATCGGCCGCATCGACGAGCTCCTGCGCCGTTGCGCCATCAAGCGGCGACATCGCGCTGCCGATGCTCGCCTCCACAGGCAAGGCCTCACCTGCGCTGATCTCGATCGGCGCTCGCAGTGAGGCGAGAATGGTTTCCTTCACGAAGGCCACGTCGCGTCGGCTGGTGACGTCGGGAAGCAGTACCACGAACTCGTCGCCCCCCATGCGCGCGACGGCATCCGACCGCCGCACACTGGCGAGCAGGCGCCCCGAAACGGCCCTGAGCAAGGCGTCGCCGAACGCGTGACCCCGGGTGTCGTTGATGGCCTTGAAGCCATCGAGATCGACGAACAACAATCCGGTCTTGCGGGCGTACCGGGCGCCGAAGGCGAGGGCGCGATCGAGCTGATCGAGGAAGAGCTCCCGGTTTGCGAGCCCGGTGAGCGGATCATGCGACGCACGATGCGACGCCTCCACCCGTGCGGCTTCCAGGAGCGACACACGACGCTGCCGTTCCATGGCGAACTGCAGCATGCGCGCCAGCCTCTCGGGGGGCGTCTCCCGTTTATCCAGACACTCATGCGCGCCAGCGCGCAGCGCCAAAAAGGCCAAGGTGTCATCCAGCGCGCGCGCGTAAACGACGACCGGGACCAATGGCGCCGCGCCCCGAATACCGGCAAGCGTTGCGATGCCCGACGCATCGGCCACGTCCAGCTCGAGTACCACCGCGTCGAACGACTCCGCCATCAGCGACCGGATGGCCAGCGCCAGGCTCGGCACCTGCGAGAGCACCAGCCGCTCTCCCAACTGCGTGCGCAGCCCCGCTTCGGAACGCGTTGCCGCCCTCCGATCATTGTCCACCAGCAACACGCGCAACACGCCCACGCGGGGCGTTCCGTGCGGTTCACGATCAGTCATGGCGGTCGGGATGGGAACGGGGACGCTCGCCGGAAACGGCAGGGCGGATATCTTTCTCTCCACACGCGCTCCATTGAAGCAAAAATGTGACCTGCTCGTGCGTCCTCCACTCAGCCCCATTCATCGATGACCACTGGATCACCCGAACTGCCCGTCGTTGGCACCGAAGCGCCTGACTTCACGGCGCACTCCACTGCAGGGGAAGATATCACGCTGTTCAGCTTCCGTGGCCAGAAGCATGTGCTCCTCGCATTCTTTCCGGCCGCGTTCACACCGGTCTGTACCGGCGAAATGTGTGCCTTCAGCGACGACCTTGAACGCTTCGCCGCAGATGACGTGGAAGTGCTTCCCATTTCAGTAGATACGGTAGACACGCTGACGCGCTTTCGAGATCAGCATCACATGAAGATCGAACTCCTGTCCGACGCATCGAAAGCCGTGGCGCAGCAGTACGGCGTCCTGTGGGCCGATGGCAAGATCGCCAACCGCGCCTACGTCCTTATCGACAAGACGGGCATCGTTCGTTGGGCGCACGCCGAGCAGCACCCCGGTCTCCATCGAGAAAATGCGGAAATCTTTGCAGCAATCAAGTCTGTGACCGGCTAATCGCCGCGCGCTGTTTGGGCGTCCCCGTGCGCAACACGGGGCGCGGCGAACCGTCGCTGCGCCCTGTGCCATGTGCGGTGTATCCGGCCGTCTCGGCACTGTGGCTGCCAAGGTGGACATCGACGTCGTTTTTCGTGGCCACCGGAACGATCGGTCAGCTTGTCCGACTGGTCGGCGATGCCTACCTTCCCCAAGGCGACTGTTCATCGCGCGATGCCGCGCCTTGGGCCGCCGTGTGTTTCTCGTGACGACCCCACCATGTCCAATTCGCAGGCGGCGACGCTCTTTGATCTGGTTGGGATTCTCGCGGATAGCGGCGATTCCGCGCGCGGCATCGCCGGAGTGCTCGAGGCACTGGGGCGCGCGCTCCAGGTTCCCGAGGTCGCCCTCGCCTTTGTGGAACCCGGCCTCGCCCCAATACGGTGGTGTGCGCCGGATGCCTCCTCTGCGCTGGTCAACGAGCCCGTTCAGCGCATCGTTCGATCCGGGGGGACACCGGTGGCCACCTTGCTGGTGCAACATGACGCGCCGTTGACAGCGGCCGATGAGTTGCTGATCGCCGGCGCCGCCAAGGCGCTGGCGGTTGCCGTGAATCGTGAGTCCCACCTGCACGACCTCGAGCGCGAGTTGACGGACCGCGTACGGGAGCTGGCCCACCAGCGCTCATTCATTGAATGCATCGTCGACTCCTTGCCGCTCGGGCTCTATGTCATCGACCGGCAGTATCGCGTTCACGCCTGGAATCACAAGCGCGAAACCGGACTGCAGGGCGTGGCCCGCGCCAATGCGGTCGGCCGTTCCATTTTCGAAGTGCTCCATCGACAGCCTGCGGCCTTGCTCAAGCGGGAGTTCGACGAGGTGTTCGCCTCCGGCCGCTTGCAGCAATTTCAGATCGAGAGCAACGCCTTTGGCGAAACACGTACCTTCCGCCTCTCCAAGATCCCCATGCGGATGGGCGGCGCCGCGGTGACGCATGTCATCACCGTCGGTGAAGACATAACCGACTGGAAAGCCGCACTTGATCGCACGGCGCAGGCGGAAAAGCTCGCGGCTCTCGGACAGTTGGCCGCCGGCGTCATGCACGAGATCAATAATCCCTTGGCAACGATTGCCGCGTGCGCCGAATCCATCGCGATGGAGGCCGAGAAGGGCACGTCGGCGCCTCCCACGGAACTGCTGCGCATCATCGATCTCGAAGTCCAGCGCTGCAAGAAGATCGTGAACGGGCTGCTCGACTTCTCGCGACCCAAGGCGAGTGGGCACGAGTTCTTCGATCTCAACACGGTCGTACAGCAGGGGCTGTTTCTCCTCCAGCACCATCCGCGCTTCAAGCGCGTCAAGGTGGTCACGGAGCTCGAAGAGCAATCCTCGCTGCTCGTGGAAGGCGACGCCGATCAGCTGGTGCAGGTGCTGATCGCGCTCGCCATGAACGCGCTGGACGCGACGCCGGAACAGGGGCGCGTCGTCATTCGCACGCGTCTCGCCGCGGCCAACGGCAGCGCGCAGGCCGTGTTCGAAGTCGAAGACGAGGGACCGGGCATTCCCCGCGCGCTCCAGGCAAAAGTGTTCGAGCCCTTCTTTACGACCAAGCCGCCGGGGCAGGGGACGGGCCTCGGCTTGGCGATCTGCTACGGAATCATCGTCGACCACGGCGGCGCGCTCGAACTGGTCTCCTCCGAAGGGCAAGGAGCGAACTTCCGCGTCACGCTCCCCATGGGCGTACGTCCCGCCTCGGCAGCGTCGCCGACCCCCTTATCCGTGGCCGCGTCAGCCGAGCACGTATGACTCTCCCGTCCGGTGCGGCTCCCCTGTCGCCGATCACCACGCCCACCTCGTCGCGCGCCATCGACGGGGGCACGCCGATTCGCGTACTCATCGCCGAAGATGAAGCGCATCTCGGCACGATTCTCGAGCAGTTCATGACGGCGCGCGGGTTCGCGGTGCGTATCGTGCGAGATGGACGGGCGGCGCTCGAACTGCTGCGCACGGAGAATTTTGACGTCGCCTTGCTGGACGTCGTTATGCCTGAACTCGATGGCCTCGAGGTCCTGCGGCTCGTTCGTGAAGAACCGCTTCCGCCGGAGATCATCGTGATCACCGGCAACGGCACGATCGAAACCGCGATCACGGCGCTCAAGCTCGGGGCGTACGATTTCCTGTCCAAACCGTATCGCATGGCGGAAATCGAAGCGCTGGTCTGTCGTGCATGGGAAAAACGCATGTTGGCGCGCGACAACCTGCACATGACGTCACGGCTGCAGCGGGCACAGCCCAGTACCCCGTTCGTGACGCACTTCGCGCCGCTCGTCGCGGTGCTCTCGATGGTGAAGAAGATCGCGCCCAGTCCGTCGCCGGTGCTCATCAGCGGCGAGTCTGGGACAGGCAAGAATGTCGTGGCGCGACTGTTGCACGCCGACAGCCCCCGTGGCGGTGGACCTTTCGTCGATGTCGACTGCGCGGCCATCGCCGAATCCATGATGGCGATGGAGCTGTTCGGCATGGAGAAGGGCGCCAGCCCTGGCGCCGAGCAACGGCGTATCGGCCTTTTCGAGTTGGCTGCCGGGGGAACGTTGTATCTCGACAACGTGGGCGCCCTGGATCTCGAGGTCCAGGGGAAGCTGCTGCGCGCGCTCGCGTCCGGGACGTTCTACCGGGTGGGCGGCGTGCAGACGGTGGAGGTCGATGTCCGGGTGGTGGCATCCAGCACGCGGGATCTGTTGCGGATGGTACAGGCCGGGACCTTCCGTGACGACCTGTTGCACCGCATCAATACCATTCGAATTACCCTGCCGCCGTTACGGGAGCGTGCGGTCGATATTTCGTTGCTCGCGCAGCACTTCCTGGCGGCGTTCGCGCGGCCTCGCTCGGTACGTCTCGCCGATGACGCCATCGACGCCCTCGAACGGTATCGCTGGCCCGGGAACGTGCGTGAGTTGCGCAACGTCATGGAACGGGCGGCGCTGCTCGCCACCAACGGCGTCGTCGAGGCCAACGACCTGCCGCTTGGCGCGGAGGTGGGGGGCAGCGCGCCTCCGGCGCCCGCGAATGTCCTGTCGCTTGGCGAACTCGAGCGGCGGCACATTGCCGATGTGCTCGAACGGACCAATTGGCATCAGGGGCGTGCCGCCGACTTGCTGGGCATTTCACCCAAAACACTCTACCGCAAGATCCGCGAGTACGGGTACAAGCGGCCGTCGGGAAGATACCCATGAAAATTCTCGTCATCGAGGACGATCCCACCGTAGGCGAGTATGTGCGGCGTGGACTCGAAGAGCAGCGCTGGCAGACGGATCTGTGCACCAACGGGTTGGAAGGCGAGCGCCTTGCCACCGCACAGCCGTACGATCTCATCATCCTCGATATGCGCTTGCCGGGGCGGAACGGCCTCGACATTCTGCGCTCCCTGCGCGCCAAGGGCTTTGAGCGACCGGTGCTGGTGCTCACGGCGCAGGACGCGGTCGATGCGAAGGTGGAAACGCTGCGGGCTGGCGCCGACGACTATGTCACCAAACCGTTTGCGTTCGAAGAATTGCTGGCGCGGGTGGAGGCGCTGTTGCGACGCCCGCGCGCACTGGCCAGCCCGCAACTTCGGGTGGGTGACCTCGAACTCGATCAGGGCACCCGAGAAGTCCGCCGTGCCGAAGAGTTCATCGAGCTCACGCCCAAGGAGTTCGCCGTGCTCGAGTATCTCATGCGGCATGCCGGGCGCGTCATGAGCCGGACGCTCATTACGGAGTATGCCTGGGGCTACCACTTCGATCCCGGGACCAACATCGTGGATGTCGTGATCAATCACCTGCGCAAGAAGATCGACGCCAAGTTCGACAAGAAGCTCATCACCACCGTGCGTGGTGTGGGCTACATGATTCGCGCGTAGGCACGCCGCATGGCCCTGCGCTCCATCCGCGCGCGCCTCACGCTGGCGTGGACGGCGGCGTCTATCGGGACGCTGTTCATCTTCTCGGTCACGTTGTTGGCCGTGCGTCGCGAGATCCTCTTCGACGATCTCGAGGGGCGCGTGCAGAACGAAGCCGAACATATCGTGAAGGCGATCGATCTCGCCCGGACGACCGGGACCGAGCCCATGCTCGTCAAGGAAGACCCCTTGGCGGCGCGCTCGGTGGGGCAGCGCATGGGCGCCTTCCTCTCCCTGCTGGACGGGTACGTGCTCGTGCAGGACAGCACGGGCTACGACATCTACGCGTCGCCCTTAGTGAGCCAGCTCTCCATCTCGGACCGGGATCTGTTCAGCGAGGCGGCCCGCGAATCGCGAGCGGGCAACGTGATGCAACGGGTCGTGCTCTTCAACGACGAAGTCCTGCTGGCTGCGCGCGACGTGCCACTGAGCGACAACGCGCGCTACCGCGTGTATGCCGCCCTCAGTACGACGGAAATCGGGGCCACGCTGCGGGGCATCGCTTGGACCATGGTGGTGATCTCGCCGTTCCTCGTGGCCGTGTCGGTGCTCTTTGCCTATGTCATTTCGGGTCGCGTGTTCCGGCCCATCGATCGCATCATCGACCAGGTCGAGGCCATCACCGACGGACGCTCCCTGCACCGGCGGCTGGCGATCGGCGCGGCGGGGGAAGAACTCTCTCGACTCTCGGCAACGCTCAATGCGTTCATCGAACGTATCGAGACCTCGTTCGGGGCGCTGCGGCGCTTTACCGCCGACGCGAGTCACGAACTGAAGACGCCGCTGACGGTCATGCGGGCGGACGTCGAGCGCGCCATGCATCCGGGCGCCAACGAAACGGAACAGGCTATCGCCCTCGAGGAAGCCTTGCAGCAGGTCACGCGCATGGCCGATCTGGTGGACTCGCTGTTGACGCTGGCCCGGGCCGACGAGGGGCGGTTGGATCTCTATCGTGAGCCCATCGAACTGGCGCCACTCGCCAGGGAGGTGGTGGAAACGGCACGACTGCTCGGCGAAGACGCCGGTCTCGTCATCGAGGCGTCGTCGTTCGAGAATGCCGAGGTGCTCGGTGACATCACGCGCCTGCGTCAGCTGTTTCTCAACCTCGTGACCAACGCGATCAAGTATACTCCGCGCGGCGGCACCGTCGAGATTTCGCTCACCCGCAACCCGGAGGTCGTGCGCTTTGCCGTGCGCGATACCGGCATCGGCATCGCGGCGGCCGACCTGCCGTACGTGTTCGAACGGTTCTGGCGGGCCGATCGCGTGCGTTCGCGGGCCAGTGAACGCGGCGGCTTCGGCCTCGGGCTTGCGATTTCGCAATGGATCGTCCAAGCGCACAGCGGTACGCTCGATGTCCAGTCGCGATTGGGGCGTGGCAGCACCTTTACCGCGACCTTGCCCTTGGCCGGCGCCCCCGGGTCGGGGATGACCGGGGAATACCAGTCCATTGTCAATAGCACCGACGGCCCGATCGACATGAGCGGAATGCTAACCTCGGATTAATCCGATCCTAATCTTCCTTCTATTGCCGGATCATGCGCTGGGCGTAGAATCGCGGAGTCGCTCTCGGACGCGCTGAGATGCGACATCGTAGCCCGCACCCCGGACAAGCGAGATGTTCAACAACCTGCTTGAGTCACAGGCGAAGAAGCAGAAGCGCTTGGGTGGGTCCTTTGCCTCGATCGTCTTCCACACGGCCATCGTGGTCGGTCTCGTCATCGTGACGAAGAACGCCGGCATCGTGAACGAAAAGCCGAAGGAAGAGAAGGTCGATTTTGTCGAGGTAAAGAAGGACGAGCCCAAGCCGCCCGAGCCGGAGAAGCCCCCCCCACCACCAGACGCGGTGGCCTCTCCCCCGCCACCCAAGGGCTTCCAGGTGCTGTCGGCACCGGTCGAAATCCCCAACGTCATCCCGGAAATCGATTTGTCCAAGAAAGTCACGGACGAGGCCGACTTCTCGGGGAAGGGCGTGCAGGGCGGTATCGCCAAGGGTGTCGAAGGCGGCAAGGGACCGGTCCCGCAGGGTGACCAGCCCTACTTCGACTTCCAGGTTGAAAAGCCCGTGGTCATGGCGCCTGGTGCACAGGGGCCCGCCTACCCGGACATGCTCCGGACCGCCGGCATTGAGGGGCAGGTGCTCGCGCAGTTCGTCGTCGATACGACCGGACGCGCGGAAATGGGCACCTTCAAGGCGCTCAAGTCCGACAACGATCTGTTCACGACCGCTGTGAAAAACGCCTTGGCGCGTATGCGATTCCTCCCCGCAGAAGTGGGGGGACGCAAGGTGAAGCAGCTCGTCCAGCAGCCGTTCCAGTTCTCGCTCAATCGCTGAGCCCCCACCTAACGTTTTGCGGAGATACGACTCATGAACATGTCGTTGATGGAGCTGTACCACTCGATGGGCTGGTTTGCCAAGGGCATCGTCTTCACGCTCCTCGGCATGTCGGCCTTCTCGTTCACGGTGCTCATCCAGAAGTGGTGGGGCATGCGGAAGGCGCAGGCCGAAACGCGGAAGTTCGCCCCCGAGTTCTCGCAGTTCCTCGAAGAGGACAACCTCAACGAGGCCATCAAGCTGGCCGAAGGCTACAAGAAGTCGCACGTCGCGCGCGTGCTCGGTGGAGCGCTCAGCGAAATCCGTCCGCTCATCCAGGACGGCTCGGTGACGGTCGCCGACATCAACTCGGCCGAACGTGCGGTCGAGCGTGAAATGCTCATGACGGTCGTCGATCTCAAGCGCGGCCTCGGCATCCTCGCGACGGTCGGTGCCACGGCGCCGTTCGTCGGTCTGCTCGGCACCACGATGGGTATCGTGAACTCCTTCACGGGGATGGCCAGCTCCGGCGCCGGCGGTATCTCCGCCATCGCCGCCGGCGTTGCCGAAGCCCTGATCACGACGGCCATCGGTATCGGCGTCGCCATCCCGGCGGTGTGGGCGTACAACTTCTTCCAGACGAAGATCGACAACCTCATCGCCGAAATGACGTACACCTCCAAGGAAATGATCGACTACCTCATCAAGGGTGTCTCGGGTGAGTTCGGCCGTTCGCGCTTCACGCGCGAGTTCAACACGGCTGGCCAGACGTCGATCTCGCAGTAAGCGATCCCCTCACGACGATTCGCTGGTGAGCGCACCATCCGGTGCGCTCGTCCAGCGGCGTAATCACGGAGTAACGCCATGGGCATGAGTTTAGGCGGCGGCGGCGGCGTCAAGGCCGAACCGAACGTCACCCCCATGATCGACGTGATGCTGGTGCTGCTCATCATCTTCATGATCACGATCCCGCAGATCAACGCCGGGTTCAAGGCTGTGCCGCCTGAGGGGCAAAACCTCAAGCCGCACCCCGAAGAAGAGGGTGATCAGGTACTCGGCATCGACGATCAGGGTCGCTATTACCTGAACAAAAAGCCGGTCCGCAACGAAGATCTCGAAACGCTGGTGCGCGAGATCTACGGGGTCGAAGGGCGCGACGATTATATCATGTACGTGAAGGCCGATAAGGGGCTTCAGTACCTGAAGGTCGTCGACGCCCTCGGGGTCCTCTCCAAGAGCGGTGTCCGCGTCGCGGCGCTCATCACGGAACAGCAGCCCGGCACGGAATCTCTCGTGGAGTCCGATCGCATCAAGCCAGGGGGGAGCCAGTAATGGGTATGTCAACCGGCGGCGGGAGCGGGAGTCTCAATAACGAGATCAACGTCACGCCCATGATCGACGTGCTCCTCGTGTTGCTCATCATCTTCATGATGATCATCCCGATGAGCCGCAAGGCCATCGACACGCAGCTCCCCGATCCGAATCCGCAGCCCCAGACCTCACCGGTCAATCCTGATCAGATCGTCTTGGAAATCCTTCCGGATGACAAGTACGCGGTCAACAAGGAGCCGGTGGAACGGGCGCAGCTGTTCAATCGGCTCAAGACCATCTACGATCCCCGCCCGGAGAAGATCATCTTCATCAAGGGGGACACGATGGCGATTTACGAAAACGTCATCTGGGCCATGGACCAGGCTCGTGGCGCGGGCGTCAAGGTAATCGGCGTCGCACCCAAGTGAGTCGTGGGGGGCCCCGTACCGGGGCACCCAATCACCGCCTGTGGTGTTGTATACGGCGGGCGAACCCTTTGGGGCTCGCCCGCCGTAGTACGCTTATACACCCCTCCTTACGTATATGGCCGACCTATCTCCGCACGACGCCACTGATCTGCCGTCGCCAGCAGACGCTCCGCAGCGTCCGCGGTATCGGCCACCCATCGGCATTCCGGTCGCCAAGCAAAAGCGCACGGGCAGTCTGCTGCTCGCGATTTTCTTGCACGTGGCCATCATCCTCCTGCTCATCGTCCCCTTCACCTCGCCCGAACTCCTCAGCGAAGTGCTGGGAGCTGGCGGCGCGGGACCGGCCGGCGGCGGTGGTGGTGGGAACAATGGCAACGGTGGGCAGATCAAGCAGGAGCGCCTGCAGTATGTCCGCGTCGCCCCGCCGCCGCCGCCCGCCGTGACGACGCCGCAGATCAAGCCGCCCGTCATCAAGCCGCCGGTCGTTCCGCCTCCGGTTCCGCCACCACCCACTCCGCAGCCGGCGCAGCAGCCTACCCCCTCCACCGCCACCCAGACGGCCGACGTCAAGAGCGCTACGTCGGGCACGGGCGGCGGCGCCGGCACCGATGGCAGCGCCGGCAGCGGCCCTGGCTCGGGCGGTGGCGTCGGCTCCGGTGTCGGCACCGGGAAAGGCACGTCAGTCGGCCCCGGGACCGGTGGCGGCCCTGGCACCGTATATCCGCCGGCACCAACCGAACTCTTCCTCCCGCCGCTGCCCGTACCCAACAAAGCCAAGGGCACCATCGTCGTCGTCTTCGACGTCGATTCCACCGGCAAAGTGCTCGACCTGCAGTTCAATCCCACCAAAGACGGCTCGTACAACCGCAAGTTGCGCGACGCCCTTGTGGCCATCCGGTTCCGCCCCGCGGTCAATGCGCAGGGTGTCCCCGTGAGAGCGCGGACCGAAATCACCTACTCGCTGTGATCGGTGCGGGGCACTAGCTTGCCCCCATACGTGGCCCATAGGTCACGCTCCCTCCGGGGCTACGCCCTCCCCCCTACATCCCAGACACGTCATGGGGCTGTTCGATCGTAAGCCGATCGCTGCTGCTGAAGACGGTGAACATGGCATGCGCCGAACACTTGGCGCCGGTGATCTCATCATGCTCGCCATCGGCGCCGTCATCGGTGCCGGTATCTTCTCGTCGCTTGGAACCGCCGCCGCTGGGGAAACGCTCGCCGACGGCACCGTCGTTCGCTACGGGGCCGGGCCAGCACTCGTGTTGTCGTTCGTATTGCTCGGCGCGGTCTGTGGACTGGCGGCCCTCTGCTATGCCGAACTCGCTTCGATGATTCCGCAGGCCGGCAGCGCATACGCGTATTCGTATGCGACGCTGGGCGAGATCGTCGCGTGGATCGTTGGTTGGGCGCTCATCCTCGAGTACGCGGTCGGCAATGTCGCCGTGGCCATCGGGTGGGCCGGCTACTTCACATCGCTGCTCAGCGGCTTCGGCATCGATCTGCCCGGTTGGCTCACGCACGGCTACTGGAACGTCAAAGCCAGTGGGGATCCGGCCATACGCGGGCTCATGGAGACGGCGCCTCGACTATTCGGCATGCCGGTCCTCGTGAATCTCCCAGCCTTCGGCATTGTCGCCGCCATTACTGCGCTGCTCATGCGCGGTGTGAAGGAGAGCACGCGCGCCAACAACCTCATGGTCATCGTCAAGCTCCTTGTGCTGGGCTTGTTCGTCATCGTGGGCGCGCTGCACATCAACCCTGACAACTACAAGCCGTTCGCCCCGAACGGATTCAAGGGGATTCATCAGGGGGCCGCCATCGTCTTCTTCGCGTACATCGGCTTCGATGCGATTTCGACCGCTGCCGAAGAGACCAAAGATCCGCAGCGCAATCTGCCGCGCGGCATTCTCGGTGGCCTCGCCATCTGTACCCTGATCTACGTCATCGTCGGTTTTGTCGCGACGGGATTGGTGCCCTACGATCAGCTCCGCAGTTCCGATCCGTTGGCCAAGGCTCTGTCGCTCGCCGGTCTCGATACGGCCAGCTGGATCGTGGCCGCCGGCGCCGTCGTGTCCATGTCCGCCGTGTTGCTCGTCTTCCAGTACGGCCAGCCGCGCATCTTCTACGCGATGGCCCGGGACGGCTTGCTCCCCAAGTTCGCGGCCAAGCTCGATCCGGTGACGCGGACGCCCAAGGTCACCACCTTCATTACCGGCGTGCTCGTCGCGCTCGGGTCCTTGCTGGCCGACGATGCGGCAACGTACGACCTCACCAACATCGGGACGCTCGCGGCGTTTGCCGTCGTGTGCATCGGGGTGCTCGTGCTCCGCGTGCGTGAACCCGATCGCCATCGCCCCTTCCGCGTCCCGTTCGTGTGGGGCGTCACGCTCCTCGGCGCCGGGGCCTGCATCTTCGTGATGAAGGGGCTGCCGCTCAGCGCCTGGATTGCGTTCAGCGTCTGGATGGCCATCGGGCTCGGGTTCTATTTCGTCTACGGCTATCGTCATGCCGTGTTGCGCACGGGCGCCACGGATCGCTGACCGGCAGCACTCTCCCTTCGACCGTCACATGGCACATCTCTCCGCCAACACGCCCGCCGCCCCCAACAAGAAGGGCCTCCTCGGCATTGGCTTTACCGGCTGGATCATCATCTCGATGATCATCGGCATCCTGATCGGGTGGCTTGCCCCCGATTTCGCGCCCAACCTCAAGCCGTTCGCCAACATCTTCCTGCGCATGATCAAGTCGCTGATCGTGCCGCTGCTCTTCAGCACCTTGGTCGTGGGGATCGCCGGACACGGCGACGACATGAAAAAGGTCGGTAAGCTGGCGTTGCGCTCGATCATCTACTTCGAAGTGGTGACCACACTGGCACTGGCCATCGGGCTGGTGGCCGTGAATATCGCCAAGCCAGGGGTCGGGCTCTCCATCGCGCCGGCTGCCAACTCCGAAGAGTTCAAGGCGCTGGCGGCCAAGACGCCGACGTTCGGGTCCGTGCTTGAGCACACGGTGCCGCAGAGCTTCTTCGAGGCGGCCGCGCAGAACGAAGTGCTGCAAATCGTCTTCTTCGCCATCATCTTCGCCGTTGCGCTCGCGCGCGTCGAGGGACCATCGAAGAAGTTCATGCTCGACTGGCTGCAGTCGCTCAGCGACATCATGTTCAAGTTCGTCGGCATCGTCATGGCCTACGCGCCGATCGGAATCGGCGCCGCGATCGGGGTCACGGTCGGGAAGAGCGGCCTCGACGTCATGATCAACCTCGCCAAGTTGGTCGGCACGCTGTACGTGTCGCTGATCATTTTTGTCCTGCTGGTGCTGTTGCCCATCGCCATGCTGGCCAAACTCGATCTCAGGCGGTTCTGGACGCTGGTCAAGGAACCCTGGCTCATCGCCTTCTCCACCGCCTCGTCCGAAGCGGCGTTCCCGCAGGCGATGCAGGCGATGGAGAAGTTCGGCGTGCCGCGTCGGATCGTCTCATTCGTGCTTCCGACCGGGTATTCGTTCAATCTCGACGGCAGCACGCTCTACCTCGCGATCGCGTCGGTTTTCGTGGCGCAGGCGGCCGGTATCGATATGCCCCTCGGCACGCAGTTGCTCATGATGCTCACGCTCATGCTCACGTCGAAGGGCGTGGCCGCGGTGCCGCGCGCGTCATTGGTCATCTTGTCCGGCGCGTTGGCGCAATTCGGATTGCCGCTCGAGGGCATCGCCATCATCTTGGGCGTCGACGCCATCATGGACATGGCGCGTACCTCGGTCAACCTGCTTGGCAACTGCCTCGCCACTGCCGTGATGGCGCGCTGGGAAGGGGAGCTCAAGGACGGACCGGCCGTCGAAGCGGCCGCCGCCTGACGCCGCGTCGCCGTTCGCGAGGTGAGCAAACACGAAGGGGCCGATGCATCAGCATCGGCCCCTTCGTCGTCATGCACGGGTGACCGCGGTTTACACTTCGACGCCCAGCAATCGCCGCGCACGCCGGACCGCACCGCGCGCCGCATCCACGTCGTCGTTCTTCACGGTCGCACCCGGTACCGCGCTCTTGAGTCGCTGCTCGAGCCGCTTGCGTACCAGCGACCCCCGAGACAGCAGGCCGCCCGCCAACGCCACCGGAATCGCTGCCCGTTCGTCGGTGAAGCACCGACGCGCGAGTGTGCGCACGTGCAGCGCCAGCTCTTCCACACAGAAGGAGATCAGCGCATTGGCACGGAGGTCGCCCGTAGCCGCGACCTGCGCCACCACGGGCGCAAGCAACGCATAGGTCGCCGGCGTCGCCGTCGCCGCCCACGGTATCACATCCTCGAGGTGCTCGAGCTCGAGCGCCGTAAGAATTGCGCCGGTCAACGCCGTCTCTGGTTCGCGGCCATCGTGCGCGGCCGTCACCACGCTCAGCGCCCGACGGCCCAGCCAGTGCGCGCTCCCCTCATCGCCGATATTCGGCCCCCAGCCACCACACCGCTCGGTACGGCCATCCGTGCTCTTGGAGTACGCCACCGAACCCGTGCCGGCAATCAGCAGCACGCCAGCCGACTCGCCGAAGGCATCGTCCATTGCGATCGTCGCGTCGGCCTGCACCGACACGTCGTCCGCGATGCGCCGCTGCGCCAACGCCGACCAGAGCGCCTGCGCGGCCCGTTCCTGTCCGGCGCCGGCGACGCCAACCACACACACCGCCGGGCGTGCCTCCGTGCGCTCCGCCTTGGCCAGCGCCTCGCCAATAAGCTGCTTGATGACATCTGCAGCCACGGACTCCTGTCCGGGCTGCAGTGCGCTGGCTGGCCCTTCAACACGCGCCAGCGTGGCACCGCTGGCGTCGCACAGCAGTACGCGGGTGCGACTGCCGCCCCCGTCGACGCCTACGACGAGCGGGGTCGGGTCGAGTGGTCCGGCGCTCATGGCCTGCTCCTCGGTGCGGGCGGCGCGCCGGCCATCTCGCCGGGCGCCGCGTGTGTAAACGACGACAACATCCCCGTCACGAAGGTAATCGTCAGGCCAATCAGCACGTACCACGGCCAGGCGATCGTCGCCACCCCGCCCAGCGTCGAGCCCGTGGACGGATACGCCGCGACGATCTGCTTCGCGAACACGATGAACGCCATGCAGCCGATTCCCACGCTCATGCCGAGAATGGCGTCCCGCTGGTTGGCGCGATCCCAGAACATCCCCAGGAAGAACCCGCCCAGCAGCCCACCCTGCGTGAACGACGCGATCGACAACGCGATCACGACGACCGGCGTCCCCTGTTCCTTGAACAACAGGGCGCCTGCCGTGAGCGCCACGCCCCACGCCAGCGCCAGAAACTTGCTCACCGTGAGCGTACGCGCATCGTCCGCACTACGCCCGGTGAAGGGCAGGTAGATGTCGTACACCGACGACGCTGCCAACGCGTTGATCGCACCCGAGTGGGTGCTCATCGTCGCCGCAATGATGGCCGCCACGATCAACCCGATCAACCCGTGCGGCATCCGTTCGATGATGAACGTGGGGAAAATCTGGTCGGCCTGCGGGAAGCTCTGCCCGCCATATACCACCCACAGCCCCAGGCCCACCATCAGGAACAAGGCCATCTGCGCGAAGACCGCAAAGCCGCTCCCGATGATCGCCACCTGGGCCTGCTTCAACGAACGGCTCGACAGCAGGCGTTGCACGATGATCTGATCGGCACCATGCGACGCCATCGCCAGGAATGCACCGCCTATGAGCCCCGCGAACATCGTATGCGGTCGGTCGAAGCCGGTGTACCAATCGATCGCGTGCAGCTTGCCGGCCGCCCCCGCACGATCGAGAATGGTCGTCCAGCCACCGTCGACGGCCTGCCCCAACAGGACGATCGCCGAGATACCACCGACGAGATAGATGCTTGCCTGAAGCAACTCCGTCCACACGACCGCCTTCATTCCACCGCGATACGTATAGATCACCGTGAGCACACCAAGCACGACGATCGCGGCCGGCATCGTGTACGCACGCGGCATCACCGGCCCGATGATCAGCGCCACGGGAATCGCCGTGGCGAACACGCGCACCGCATCCGCCATGGCACGGGTGACCATGAACACAATCGACGTAAAGCGGCGTGTCGCCAAACCGAAGCGCGTCTCGAGCAGCGCGTACGCGGTAACCAAATTGCCGTTGAAGTAGCGCGGCAATAGCGTGTACGCCACCACGATGCGCCCGAGGATGTATCCGGCAACGACTTCCAGGAATCCGAGATTGCCGGTGTACGACAAGCCCGGAATGCTGATGAACGTCAGCGCGGACGTTTCGCTCGCGACGATCGAGAACAGCACCGCCCACCACGGAATGGCGCGCTCGGCCACGAAGTACTCGTTGGCCGACTTCTGCGATCGCCCGATCCACATACCCAGCGCCGTCGTGCCGCTCAGGTACAGCAGCAGCACGAACAGATCGAGCAGGTTGAATCGCCCCGTCATGCGACGAACCGATCAGGCGATGACATACGCCTCCATCGCGAAATACTCAGCCAACCCGAGCTGATCCAACTGACGGGCCGTGGTCTTGTTGCGCTGCTCCACACGCTGCCAGAACTCACGTTCGTCCTGACCGGGGAACGGCGCAGAATCCTTCTGCGATTGATGCTTGAAGATTGCCTGAATCTTGAGCGTCAGTTCTTCCTGCGACAACGGCACAAGGACCGTGGCTTCCGTCACGGGCCACTCCTGCCACGCTCCTCGATACAGCCAGATCGCCGGACACTGCGCCGCTGCGGCGCCACCGTACACCTCGGCAACGGCCAGATCGATCGCTTCCTTGCACATGCGGTGCGTGCCGTGCGGATCGGACAGGTCGCCCGCCACGAAGATCAGGTCCGGCTGCAACTCCCGCAGCAGGTCGGCAACAATCGCGACATCGGCCGGGCCAATGGGATCCTTCCGCACTTTCCCGGTCTGATAGAAGGGCAGGTTGAGAAAGCGCGCATGGGACTTGTTCAACCCCATCACCTCGATGCCGCTCACCGCTTCCGATTCGCGGATGATCCGCTTGATGTCCTGCACTTCGGCAATATCGACATCGCCGGCCTGCTTGCGCTCGAGGAACGCATGCACGGTGTCCACCAGCGTCTTCACCGCCGCCCCGTCACCCAAGCGCTCGTCGTCCAGGCGCAGCAGAAAATCCATGTAGCGGCGAACATCATGATCGAACACGGCAATGTTGCCGCTGGTCATGTACGCCACCGTCATATCGTTGTCGTTTTCCACGAACTTGCGGAGAATACCGCCCATCGAGATCACGTCGTCATCAGGGTGCGGCGAAAAGCAGATCGTCGTGAGGCCGCGCGGCAGCTTGCTTTTGCCGCGGATCTTGGCACCCAGCACGTTGAACACCAGACCGTTTACCGCCCCCGGTGACCCATGGCGTGCCACGAGGCTCGTCAGGTGGTTCTCGGCGTAGTCCGCCTGCGTCAGCTTGAGAATCGCTTTCTGTTGTTTCGCGGCGAGCCACGTCACCGCCCGCACCGCCAGCGGCTCGTCCCAGCGCACTTCGTCCAGCAACCACGGCGTCGCGACGCGCGTCAGATCGACCGCCGCCGCATCGTCGACGTAGAATGTCGTATTGGGATGGCGCTGCAGGAACGTCGCCGCAACGGCCCGGTCGATTTCTCCTTCGACCGCACGTCGCACGATGCCCGACTTGTGTTCGCCCGTCGCCAGAATCGCCACCTCGCGTGCGGCCATGATGGTCGCAATACCCATCGTCAGCGCTTCGCGCGGAACGTTCTCCTCGCCGAAAAAGTCGGCGGCGGCGTCGCGACGCGTGATCGAGTCCAGGTGTACCAAGCGCGTGCGGCTCTGCTCACCGGAGCCTGGCTCGTTGAAGCCGATGTGCCCCGTCTTGCCGATGCCGAGCAGCTGGAAATCGATGCCACCCGCCGCAACGATCGCCGCTTCGTACGCGTCACACGCGGCATCGACATCCGCTCGCGCGAGCGCGCCGTCGGGGATGTGCACGTTGGCCGCATCGATGTCCACGTGCGAGAAGAGATTCTCCCACATGAAGCGGTGATACGAATGAATGCTGTCGGCGCGCATCGGGTAGTACTCGTCCAGATTGAACGAGACGACGTGGCGGAAGCTCAGTCCTTCTTCCCGATGCAGGCGGATGAGCTCGCGGTACACGCCAATGGGTGTGCTGCCGGTGGCCAAGCCAAGCACGAGAGAGCGGCCCGCAGCAGCCCGTTCGCGAATGAGCGTCGCTATGCGACCGGCCACGACGCGTGCCATGGCGCCGTGTTCGTCGATGATGACGGTGGGGATGCGTTCGCGGGCGGTTCCGGTCACGCCAGCGTGGACGAAGGGCGAGCCGCCAACGCGCGCAGGCCCGGCGCTCGTCTCGAGCGCACGGGCCTGCGTTGCGTCAGGGGCCACCGCGGATGAGGAGGCCTTTGACATGAAAAGAACGGGGAGTGTGGTGGGAACCCGCGCAACACGCTGCGCGGGAGTCCTGGAGAATCAGGCCGAGAACGAGCTGCCGCAGCCGCAGCCGCCCGTGCTGTTGGGGTTCTTGAAGGTGAAGCCGGACCCCTGCATCGACGACGTGTAATCGATGATCGTGCCGCTCAGATACTGCGCCGAGAACGGATCGACGAACACCTTGATCCCCTCGAGCTCGATCGTCAGATCGTCGTCCGCCGACTTGTCTTCGATCACCAAGCCGTACTTGAAGCCGCTGCATCCGCCGGGCATGACCGATACGCGCAGTCCACCCTGCTCGGGCGTGACGCCCTCGGCTTCCATGAACTTGCGTACTTCGCCGGCGGCGACAGGCGTGAGAACCACCATGACATCCGGCTGCTGCATCGTGCTCATACTCGTCCTCCGAAACGGTCAGAGGAAGCTCTGACCCGATAGACTGCGCCGCCGTGGTCCACTCGCCCTCGCGAATGGTCCCCCTGGCGGCGTCAGCACGTCCCTCGAAAAAATAACGACAGGATCACTCCCCTTGCAAGAAACCCGAGGACACGCGGCACCATGCCTCGCGCCTCCAGGGGTGGCCCGACAAGCGGTCACGGGCGCGGCGCGGCGGGGCTGGGAAGCGCACCGACCACCGCATCGGCCAGCGCCGTGCGGACCCCGCCGATTTTCAGGTTCTGGCGCGTGGGGTTCACGCGGTTGGTCAACAGCACCACGAACAGATTCCGCGCAGGGTCCATCCACACCGAGGTCCCGGTAAAGCCCGTGTGCCCGAAGGCCGTTGCCGACAACCGTCCACCCGCCGAGTTGCGCCCCGTTGGCGTTTCCCAGCCCAGCGCGCGACGCGAGACCGTCGTGTCCTGCACGCGCGTGAACGCGGCGACAGTGGCCGAGTCGAACACCCGTACGCCGTCGAGTGTTCCGTCGTTCAGGTAGAGCCGCGCAAAGCGCGCCATGTCCCGGGCGGTCGAGAAGAGCCCTGCGTGGCCCGACACCCCCCCGAGACGCGCGGCATTCTCGTCGTGCACCTCTCCCCGCAACTTCCGTTGGCGCCACGGATCCTGCTCTGTGGGGGCAGTGCGCGTTCGCCAGGAGGCCGGGGGCACGTAGCGAGTCTCGGTCATCCCTGCGGGCCCGAACACGCGCTCGGCGTCGTACTGCGCCAGTGACGTCCCCGAGACCCGCTCAACCAGCATCCCCATCAGGATGAAGCCAAGGTCGCTGTACACGAATCGCACCCCCGGAGCCGTATCGAGCGGCGTCGCCAAGACCTGCCGCATGGCCTCGGCAGGCGTATCCGTCTCCTTGTACAGGGCACGCCACGCCGGAAGCCCCGCACTGTGTGTCATCAGCTGGCGCACTGTCGCGCGCGACGCCCCCGGGACCGTCCACTCCGGGAGGTACCTGGTGACCGGTGCATCGAGTTGCACGGCGCCGCTCCCCACGAGCTGCAGCATCGCGCTGGTGGTCCCCACTACCTTGGTGAGCGAGGCCATGTCCCACACCGTGCGCGCCGTGGGACGCGACGCATCGGCGCTGTCCAATCGCCCCGCGCCGTACTCGGCAATCACCCCCTCGCGCGTGCCAATCACCGCGTAGGCGCCGGGAAATGCCCCGGTAGCGACGCCCGCATCGAGCACACGCCGGACACTGTCGAGCACCGCCCGCTGAACCGCTACGGGCACCGGCGCCGTCGGTGAGAGCGGTGCGTCCGAACGGCGGGTGCAGGCCAGCACCACAACGGCACCGGAAACCATCGTCGCAATACGGGGGATGCGCTGCCAGTGTAGCTTCCGCACGGGGACCGCACGGCCACGAGGGCGGGGACGGAGCAGGAACGCGGTCATGACGTGCGGAAAGGGGCGGGATGGCGCGAGGAGCGCCGTGAACCTAACGGAGAGGACGCGCGTGAACGCGATGAGAACGTGGGTGACCGGGGTGACGCTGGGAATCGCTGCGGCCACTATCGGCTGCGCGGGCGGCAATCGCCCCGACAGCGGTCCAACGCCCGACGACATGGCGGACTTACCACCCGACATGCGCCTCCGCAACCTCGACCGAAAGGTCCGCCCCGGCATCACGGTACTCTTGGACGATAGCATCAAGCTGGTGGCCGGCAAGCGCGTGGCGCTCGTCACCAACCAAACGGGCGTCGACGAAAGGGGGCGCCGGTCGGTCGATCTGCTCTTCGCTGACGAGCGGTCGCAACGCGCCGGTGTCAAACTGGTGAAGCTCTTTGCCCCGGAGCACGGCGCGACGGGTACGGCCGACCGAACGGGATTGACCGACGAACGCGACCTCAAGACCGGCCTGGTCGTGCATTCACTGTATCAGCGGCACACCATGGCGCCTGCCGACAGTCTCCTGCTGGACGTCGATGTCCTCGTGGTCGACTTGCAGGATATCGGGACCCGGACGTGGACCTACGTGGGCGTGGTGCTGTACAGCATGCAGGCTGCGGAGCGACGGGGCATTCCGGTACTCGTGCTCGATCGCCCCAACCCCATTTCAGGCGCGGCCACCGAAGGGGGGCTCCTCGATTCCGCCCTCGCCGACGCGTCGTATCCAACGCCGACCGGGCGCACCAATGGCTTCGCGATATACCCGATGCCGCTCCGGCATGGCCTTACCATGGGCGAGTTGGCAAGACTCGTCCAGGCGAATCTCAAGATGAGCGCGCGGCTCACCGTGATCCCCATGCGCAACTGGCGTCGCACCATGTGGTTCGACGATACCGACCTGCCCTGGATCAAGCCGTCGCCAAACATGCCGAACATCACCTCGGCCCTTTTCTATCCGGCCCTCGTGCCTTTCGAAGCCAGCAACGTCTCTGTCGGACGAGGGACGGACCAGCCGTTCCAGCGGTTCGGCGCGCCCTGGCTGCGTGCCGATTCCGTCGCGCGACTGTTGGAGGACCTTTCGTTGACGGGCGTACGCTTCCGGGCCGAGCACTTTACCCCGCAAAAGCCCGGCGACAACAAGTACGGCGGACGCAGCATCCCCGGAGTGCGCATCGAGCTGCTCGACCGTGAACGCGTCCAGCCCGCCCGCGTCGGTGCGGCCATCTTGTGGGCGCTGAATCGGGCGCACCCCGACTCCCTCAGCATCACACCCGCCGGCTTCGACCTCCGGATGGGCTCGGCCAAGCTTCGGGAGACCCTCATGGCCGGCGCCGACCCGGATGCCGTCCTCGATCGCCTCCTTCCAGCCGTGGTAGCCTTCGAAAAAGACGCCAGACGCTTTCATCTCTACCGTTGACAGTCGGTGAGTTCTAGCTTTCCAAGGCTATTCCCGAACCCGGCCATATCCGGGGTCGGCGTTGGCCGGTCTCGCCGTCGACGGCCTGGCCGGGACCAGTTACTGTTGCCCTGATGAAAGCCTTGTGGAGCGCCATCGTGAGCGGATACCTGCGAGTCATCGCCCCCGTGGCAGACTGGCTCGTCGCGAAGCGCGTGCGCCCGAACACCATCACCACCGTCGGGACGATCTGTACCTGCACGGCGGGGGGCATCTTCGCTACCGGACACATCAGCATTGGTGGCTGGTTCCTCGGGCTGACGGCGTTGTTCGACGTGCTCGATGGCACGGTCGCGCGCCGAACGGGTACGACGTCGCAGTTCGGTGCCTTCTACGACTCCACGCTCGACCGGGTCGCCGACGGGTTCCTGCTGGGCGGACTCGTGGTCTTCTACGCCACGCATCCCATTCATGCCAATAAGGCCATGGTTATCGTGGCCACGTTGGCGCTCATTGCGGCATTCCTCACGTCGTACACGAACGCACGCGCCGAAGGGCTCGGGTTTTCGGCCCGCGTGGGAGTGCTGCAGCGCCCCGAGCGCATCACCCTGTTGGCTGCACCGCAGGCCCTCTTTGGGCTCGCGCTGCACGGGTGGGTGCTCGCCGGTATCGTCACGCTGCTGATGGTGACCGCCTGGATCACGTTCTTTCAGCGCATGGCGTACGTGCACCGCATCACCACGGCTGCCCCGACATCTACTTCTCTTGGAGAATAATCAGCGTGTCCGACTCGACCCGCGGGACTCCCGCGAATATCGCCCCGGCTACGGGGAAGCTCGCCATCTTTACGCCGGGCCTCGGCGCCGTGGCGACGACCTTTATCGCCGGTGTCGAGCGCGTGCGCCGCGGCCTTTCGGTGCCCATCGGTTCACTCACGCAGATGGCGACCATCCGCCTCGGCAAGCGTACGGACAACCGCAGCCCGCTCATCAAGGAATTCGTACCCTTGGCCGGCCTCGATGACATCGTCTTTGGCGCCTGGGATCCCATTCCCGATGATGCGTACACGGCCGCCACAAAGGCCGGCGTACTGACCAAGGACGACCTCGAGCCGGTCGCCGATTTCCTCAGGGGCATCAAGCCCATGCCGGCCGTCTTCGAAAGCCGCTACGTCACGCGCATCACCGGTGCGACCAACGTCAAGACGGGCGCCACCAAGCGCGACCTCGCCGAACAGCTGCGCGCCGACATGCGCAACTTCATGGCCGCCCATGGCGCCACCCGTGGCGCCATTGTGTGGACCGGTTCGACCGAGACGTACATCAAGCCCGGACCGCAGCATCAGACGATCGACGCGTTCGAAAAGGCGATGGACGACAATGACGATTCCATCGCGCCGTCCATGCTCTACGCCTATGCCGCCATCATGGAAGGCGTCGCGTACTGCAACGGGGCGCCCAACCTCTCCGCCGATTTCCCGGCCCTCGTCGATCTCGCCAACAAGCGCGGCGTCGTCATCTCGGGGAAGGACTTCAAGACCGGGCAGACGTGGATGAAAACCGTCATCGCGCCGGGCATGAAGGCGCGCATGCTCGGCCTCGAAGGGTGGTACTCCACCAATATCCTCGGCAATCGCGACGGCGAAGTCCTCGACGATCCGGCGTCGTTCAAGACGAAGGAAGAGTCGAAGCTCTCCGTGCTGCACACCATCCTGCAGCCCGACAAGTACCCCGAGCTGTACAAGGATTTCTCGCACGTCGTGCGCATCAACTACTATCCCCCGCGCGGCGACAACAAGGAAGGCTGGGACAATATCGACATCAAGGGGTGGCTCGGCTACCCGATGCAGATCAAGGTCAACTTCCTCTGCCGCGATTCCATCCTGGCCGCGCCGCTCGTGCTCGACCTCGCGTTGTTCTCGGACTTCGCGCAGCGGGCCGGCATGAAGGGCATTCAGGAATGGTTAAGCTTCTATTACAAGGCGCCCACGACGGCGGCGGGACTCCAGCCCGAGCATGATCTTTTCATTCAGCAGACCAAGCTGAAGAACACGCTCCGTCACCTCATGGGTGAGGAGCAGATCACGCACCTCGGACTCGAATACTACCAGTGATGCTTATGCGCGCGCGTCGGTTCGGTCGCGCGGTCGCTCTCGTCGTCGCCGGCGCCTTCAGCGCTGGATGCGATGCGGGGCGGCCGCCCTTGGGTGAGCTCCGTCTTCGCACGGAAGACTTCACCATCCGCGTCTCGCCCGAGACCCGCCCAACACGCGCGTTGGAGCCCATCACCTGGCGCGTCGTCATCCACGACACGGAGACCGGCCTGCCCATTCAGGGCGGGCAGGGCCGGATCTTCGGCACCAACAAGGACATGAAGACGGTGGCCAACGGGCTCGAGGAAACGGGCGAGTTGGGTACCTATCGCAGCAATCTCATGTTCGTCACGGCGGGCATGTGGGCCATGGCGGTGCAGTTCCGTCGTGACTCGACGCAGATCCTGCAAAAGACCCAGGACTGGACGCAAGACATCCTGTCGGCCGACGAACCTGGAAGCATTCGGACACCAACCTCGACGCGAATCACGGACACCGCCAAGGCACCGGCCGTGGCGCCGGATTCCACCCGGAAGCCGGCTCCCTGACGGGAGTCGACGGAGTATCGCCATGCGGCATTTTCATCGGTGTTCGCTCTCACCCGACGCGGTGCTCGAGCGGGCCGATCGTTTCTTCGGCGCCCTCGGCCTGACCCGCGGGGGCGCCGATGCGCGTTCTCGTGTCTTCGCCGGGGTCCTCGGCACCTTGACACTCACCGTCAAGATGGAAGGTGGGCACTACACCTTCGTCGAAGTGCACACCGATCAGGTCGGTGAAAGTCGTATCGACAAGAACGTGAAGAAGTATTTCAATCAGTTGCATCGCGCCGCCGATCCACGACATACGATCGAGGCGGGCTACTGATGGCGAAGCGCACTGCGGCGTCGCCATCGCCGATGCGGCCCTCCGACAAGCTCACGCGCGAGCAGAAGCTCGAGCTCTATTACTGGATGCGGCTCACGCGATCGCTCGAAGAGCGACTCGTCAACCTCTACCGGCAAACGAAGGTCGTTGGTGGTCTCTTCCGTTCGCTCGGGCAGGAAGCCGATGCGGTGGGTAGCTGTTTTGCGCTCGAACAGCGCGACGTCATGTCGCCGCTCATTCGCAACCTTGGCGCCATGTTGGTGAAAGGCGCGACGCCCGTCGAAGTGCTCAAGCAGTACATGGCCAAAGGCGACTCACCCACGCGCGGCCGCGAACTGAATATCCACTTCGGCGACATCGGCGCGGCCGGCAGCACGCGGGGATTTCTCGGCCAGATCTCTCCGCTCGGCGACATGGTCCCGGTCATGGCCGGCGTCACGCTCAGCTTCCGCATGCGCGGCGAGGATCGCGTGGGGCTCGTGTATGTCGGCGATGGCGCCACCAGCACGGGCGCCTTTCACGAAGGCATCAACTTCGCCGCCGTGCAGAAGTGCCCGCTGGTCGTCATTGTGGAGAACAACGGCTATGCGTACTCCACGCCCACGCACAAGCAAACGGCCGCGGCGCAGTTCGTCGACAAGGCCATCGGCTATGGCGTGCAAGGGCTCAAGGCCGACGGCAACGATGTCCTCGCGACGTACGACGTCACGCGGCAGGCCGTCGAGTATGCCCGCGCCGGCCACGGGGTCACGCTCGTTGAGCTCATGACCTACCGTCGCAAAGGCCACGCGGAGCACGACAACCAATCGTACGTCCCGGCGGGCGAAATCGAAGAGTGGGCTGCCACCAACGATCCGCTCGATCGCTATCTCGCCGTGCTCCGCGCGCAGCTCGCGGTGACCGACGCCGAGATTGCGCAGATCGACGCGCGCGTGCATGACGAAATCGACGAGGCCACCGACATCGCCGAACAGGCGGGTGTCCCGACGCCGCTCGACGCCCTCGAGGGCGTCTATGCCGATCCGCCACGCGAAACACCGCTCTGGTTCCGGCGTGACGCCGCGAACGACGCGTACGGCACCGAACGTCCCGAAGGGTGGGGCACGTGGAACACGGGTGGGAAGTCATGAGTGCTACGCCGACGGTCGGCACGGAAATCACCTATCTCGAGGCCATTCGCGAAGCGCTCTTCGAAGAAATGGCACGTGACGAGCAGGTCTTCTGTCTTGGCGAAGACATCGGCGCGTTCGGTGGCGCGTTCAAGGTGACCGAAGGACTCCTTGCGCGCTTCGGCGAGCATCGCGTCATCGATTCGCCCATCAGCGAAATCGCCATCGTGGGCGCCGCAGCGGGGGCGGCGCACATGGGCATGCGACCAGTGGTCGAAATGCAGTTCATCGACTTCATCGCCAACGCGTACGATATGCTGACCAACTATGTGGCCACGGCACGCTATCGCGCGTTTCTGCCGTGCCCCATGGTCGTGCGTGGCCCCAGTGGCGGCTATGTGCGTGGCGGACCGTTTCATTCGCAGAATCCCGAGGCCGGGTTTCTGCACACGCCGGGCCTCAAGATCGTGTATCCCGCCACGGCCGCCGACGCCAAGGGACTCATGAAGAGCGCCATCCGCGACGACGACTGCGTGCTCTTCTTCGAACATAAGTATCTCTATCGTCGCGTGAAGGATGTCATGCCTGCTGGCGACCATGTCGTGCCCATCGGACAGGCACGTGTGGCGCGGGAAGGCCGTGACGTCTCCATCGTGACGTACGCGAGCACGGTGTGGAAGTCGCTCGAGGCGGCCGAGCAGCTGGCTGCCGAGGGCATCTCGGTTGAGGTGCTCGATCTGCGCACGCTGGCCCCGATGGACGAAGAGGCGATTTTTCAGACCGTCAGGAAGACCAACCGTCTGCTCATTGTGCACGAGGATACGCGCACCGGTGGCATCGCGGGAGAAATCACGGCGCGCGTTTCTGAAACATGTTTCGAGTGGCTGGATGCGCCCATCCTCCGCGTCACGGCAGCGGATATTCCGCTGCCGTACGCTCCGCCCCTCGAAGATTACGTGCTGCCGCAGACCGCCGACATCGTGCGGGCCGTGCGGCGGCTGGTGGCGTACTGATGATGGCAGAAACGGAGCACGCTCCGGCCGCATCATCCGAAGACCGGGTGGGGCGGAATATCGGGGTCGGATGCTTTACGTTTTTCATTGGCGCCGTGAGCGGCGCCATGTCCGGCGTGGGCATCGGCAAGCTCATGGGCTTTTTCAACCGTTGTACGCCGGCTCCCGGCTTGCCCGCCTGTGAATGGTGGGTGTTTGCAGGATACGGTACGGCCATCGGCGCGCTTTCGCTGCCGGTGTTGGCGTTGTGGCGTCTCAAGCGTCGCGACCAGGCCGAAGACGTAGCTTCCACGAATCGAGGATGACCGAGTGGCTCGTGTAGACGTGATCATGCCGCAGATGGGGGAGTCCATCGCAGAAGGGACAGTGTCGCGGTGGCTCAAGAAGGTGGGCGACACCGTCAAGCGCGATGAGCCCATTTTTGAGATCTCCACCGACAAGGTGGATGCCGAGATCCCGTCGCCGTCCGCCGGCGTGCTGATGGAGATCCTCGTGGGCGACGGGCTCACTGTTGCCGTAAACACCGTCGTCGCGCGCCTCGAAACCGATGCCGCCGCTGCCGCTGCCGCGCCCCTGCCGGTACCAACCGAGGCGCCCGCCGCGTCGGCGCCCGCGTCGGCGTCGGCGTCGGCGGTGGCCCCCAGCTTGGCCGTGGCG
>VYMF01000018.1_pt1 | contig 108927 bp, 109 predicted proteins | sample 5115271 | NCBI WGS metagenome assembly VYMF01 (sample SAMN12291778, study PRJNA351875) | freshwater metagenome | isolation source: freshwater lake | place: USA: Michigan, Wintergreen Lake | collected 2013-08-08
ATCGCCGTGCAGGGTCGCCTCTTGGCCGTGCAGCAGGTGGGGCCACTGCGCGATATCGGCCGTGGCTGCGTCCGTCGTGGTGAGCGTGTGGATCACGCCGCGACGATCCGTGCCCAGGTGCCCCTTCATCCCGAAGTACCACGGGTTGCCCTGCGTCGTCTGCCGCCCCTCGAGCAGCGCCTTCACCGCGTCGAACACCCGCGACGTGGGCCGATACGCTTCGAGGAGATGACGGCACTTGCAGATGGTAGTCTCGTCGGGCACCGTGTCGTGCCGCAGATCAATCTGGGCGAAGCGGCGCCTCGACGCTGAATCGTAGCGCCGGTCGCCCGCCTGCGGGTCCGACAGATTGAACCACTGCTGGAGGCAATTAATCCGGAGCATGCTCCCCCTGGGCGGCGGGTGCCGCCCGCGTCCCCCTGGGGTAGTGCGGCGTCACCAGCGCCTCGACCGTCGCCCACGGAATCACCTGGTCCATCTCGAAGAGAAACGGTTCGCGGCGGTAGTGACGCCGATCATCCGCACGAAAGGTCTTTTCAGTGAAGGCGGAGAGACCGAGGTCTGGTTCTCGAACGATGCTCGACACCTTCCGCTCAGGGCGCGGGTGAGCATCGCCACGCTCACCATCGACCTCAAGTGCGTCACGGCGGGCTCGCCGCTTTCGCTGCGGTGTGTGCGCGACGATCCGGTCACAGTCTGTCACAGCTGTGCACGGGCGCTTGGCGGCCTCATCGCGCTCGATGATGATACGCCAACCCAAGCACTGGAGTGCAATGCGCGCCGTGCGTGCGATGACATCCATGGTGATCAGTTGTTGCTGGTTGTCCGCTGCCCACGCGATGACGGGGCTGCGGGTGTTGCTCTTCCTCGTCTCGCTGTTGTATGCGACCGCCCCACTGTACCTGTTCGCTGAGTCGCGACCCTTCGCCGGCGGTCGCTGGTACAACCCCTACGGCGATCTCAACGCCACAGGTCGTTGGCAAAAGGCGAGCTTCCACGCGCATTCCGTCGCGTGGGGCGGTCTCACCAACGGCGGCCAGACCGCTGAACAGGTGGCCGGCGCCTACACCCGGATGCGCTACGACATCGTGGGGCTCTCTGATTACCACTCGATGTCGGCGGCCGAGCGAATCGGCACGTTTCCGGTGTACGAGCAGGGCTGGAACGTGCAGAAGTCACATCGCCTCGCGATCGGCGGTGATGCCGTGGTGTGGCGCGACTATCCGCTCGGCCAGACCGTGCACCACAAGCAGGATATCATCAACCGGCTCGGGCTCACCGGCGCCGTCGTGGTGCTTGCCCACCCGACGATACGCGGAGGACATTCCGTCGCCGACCTGCGCCAGCTCTCGGGCTACGACGCACTCGAGGTGCTCAACCACTTCGTATCGCCGGCCACGACGGAGTGGGACGCCGCCCTCTCGTCGGGGCGCGCGGTCTGGGTAATGGCGAGCGATGACTCGCACGATATTCAAGACGCCGGTGAGACCGGTGTGCACTGGACGCTTGTGTACACGCGCTCGCGCGAAACCCATGCGGTACGTTCCGCGATCCGCGCCGGGCGTACCATCGGTGTACGCGGCGTCGGTGGACAGACGCAGCTCAGCTTCGTATCGCAGCACGTGTTCGGCGATACGCTCGAAGTGCGCGCCCGCGGACCGATTGCGCACATTGAGTTCACCGGACAGGATGGCGCGACACGAACGACACAGGTCACTGCATCGCATGGCGTGACCATCGCGCGCGCCGTCGCACGGCCAGACGATGGCTACCTGCGGGCGACCGTGATCGGAACAGGATCGGGCGCGCCGCCGCTTCTGCTGCTCAACCCCATCGTCCGGTGGGATGGGGTGATCCTGGGTGCCGCCACCGCCACAGTGGATGTGCCGCGCACTGCCGCGCTACGATGGATGGCCTGCAGCCTGTATGCGGCGGCATTCATGTCGATGCAGGCCCGTCGTCGCCGTCGACTCCCGAAGGCACAGCCGGTGCCGGCGTGATCGCCACGCCGCCCGTGCGCACCGACGCACAGTGGGTGACCCGGCTGTGGATGGTAATTGCGGCATCGACCGCTATTCGCCTGCTGGTGGCAGGCACCACGGGACTGGGCGTCGACGAGTCGTATGCAGTGACGGTGGCCCGCCCGTGGTCATGGAGCTACTTCGATCATCCGCCGCTGCATTTCTGGATGGCCGGTACCGTGACGTGGCTGACCGGCGACACGAAGGCCGTGCTGGTCCGGCTACCGTTCGTGCTGGCGTTCAGCGTGACGCTGTGGGCCGTGGGCCGGCTCGGTCACCACGCCTTCGGGGCGCGTGCCGGGACGCTCGGGGCATTGGTGCTGGCGTGTACCGGGGTGCTGGGCCTCACGACGGGCACGTGGGTCTTGCCCGACGGCCCGCTGGTACTCTGTGCATCGTTGGCGGTGCTGGTGCTCGCTCCGACGCTGTTCGGGTCTTCCGCAGTGGTGGAAGGGCCGGTGCACGTGTCTACGCGCCGGTGGATGCTGGCCGGCCTGCTGCTTGGTGGGGCGCTGCTCAGCAAGTATCATGGCGCGCTATACGGCGCGGGGCTGCTGCTCTTCTTGCTGACCACCGCGTCGGGTCGCCGGCAGCTGCGCACCCCGGGGCCGTGGCTTGCCGCCGCCATAGCGCTCAGCTGCACGGCGCCGGTGCTTTGGTGGAATGCGCAGCACGACTGGGTATCGTTCCGCTTTCAGGGCGCCCGGGCGACGACGACGGCCGACTGGTCGCTTGCGCCGTTCCTGGAGAACGTGGGCGGCCAGGCCGGGTGGCTGCTACCGTGGATCGCGATTCCGTTGGCCATCGCCTTGGGGGGTGCGTTGGTTCGGCGCCAAACTGACGAGCGTGGGTGGTTCTTTGCCTGCCTCGCGGTGCTGCCGATCGGCCTGTTTACGGCATCCACGCTCGGTGGGGCGCGCGGCTTGCCGCACTGGCAGGCGCCGGGGTGGCTCTTCGTGACCCCGCTGTTGGGTCATGTGCTCGACCAGGCGCTGGCGCGTGGTGCGCAATGGCCGCGCCGGTGGATTCCGGCGGTGGCCGGCGCGTGGGTCGTGCTGGTCGCCGTGTTCACGTCGCAGGTGGCAACCGGCTGGCTGGGTGGCCGGGTGGTTGCCCTGCGCCCGCCCGCCGATCCCGCGCTTGACGCCTTCGACTGGCGCGCGCTCCCCGACTCGCTCGCGGCGCGCGGCATCGACATCACTGGGGGCGTGACCGCGCGCAGTTGGATTCAGGCGGGCAAACTTGGCGTGGCGCTCGGCCCCACGACGCGGATCGTGTGTGCCTGCGATGATCCCCATCATCTGCCGTTCCGCGAGCCGACGGCTGGCTATCCGGCGATCGTCGTTGAGCACGCGCAGCCCTGGGGGCGCGGTTGGAGACCGGCCTCGGTGGCGCTCTCTGACCGGTTAGGCCCGCTCGACTCGCTTGGCGTCATCACCCTCGCGCGGGCCGGAACGCCGGCCGTCCGCTTGGTGGTGTACCGCGCGTCTTCCGTCTTGACCGCATCGCCTATGGCTATGCCCGTCCGCATTCCATAGGCGGCATGGTGGAATCCACCGGTGGGGGGCCATGTCCCCTCGCCTGCCTCACCGATCGCGCGAACGTCCAGCACGTCTTGGATGCTTCGTTTCTCGCCGGTCTGAAGAACGGCTTCGGCAATACCCACTGTTCGCCTGTCCCTCGTGTCACGGCGTGGTGCTGATCGTCGCGTTCATCACGCAGGCGTCCGTGATCGACCAGTTCCGCGCCCACCACCGCACCCGCGCGGCGCGCGCACCCCCCGAGTCGAATTCCCATCCTGACGTGGCGTCGGTCGATGTCGCCGATGTTGGTGTTGTACAGCACGCGGGTGCCATCAGGGTTGGTGGACACGAACTCCACTTCGCCGGTACCAAGGGTGAGTTTCACAGGCGCCCCCGCCGTTGGCGGACACGCTGTACACATGCAGCCATCCTGCACGCACCCACGGAACGACATGCGGTCCCCCGCCATCCACTGGAGCTGGCTTTCCGCTACGATGGCCCAATACGCGCTGCCGCGTCTGGCTGCGGCACGAAAGACCTCCCGCGCGTCGCCCGTGGCGGCGTTGGCCACCATGATCCCCCACGGCTGTGCCGATCGGGTGGCGCGAACGCCCAACCGTCGCCCTTCGTCCGACACGCGCAAGAAGGCCAGCCGTGATCCATCGCGCGACCACGCCGGTGCGTTGTCGGCGTCGGTGCTGGGGGCCATCCAACGCAGTGTCGTGCTGCTCAGGGTGTACCCCCCACAGCGCTGCGCATGCCGCGATTGGAGACGAACGCGAGCGGTTCGCGAGGGGGTGACCAGCGCAGCGATCCCCCGTTGCCGCGAGGCGATGGCGTGGGGCTGGACCCCTCCATGAGTCGTGCGGCCGGTGTGCCATCAAGTCGCCCACGCCAGATCGCTTTATCGGCGCCTGATGTCCTGGCCATCGTCCTGCGTGAATGCCGTGATCTGCCGAGTGTTTGGCTGCGTAGAATCCGTCACCAAGATGTTCCGAACCCCGCGCGTGTTGAGCCCACAGGCGACGGCATTGGCGGCTGGTGCGGCACCGCCAGCGTCACTCCAAGGCACAGCAGGCGGACCGTGGCGCCCAGCGGGTGGCGAAGCACACGAAGCAGGACAGGGTGGCGCATGGCGACCATTGGCAGGAGGAAACGGGCTACGCCCCGGACAGGCATGGCGACCGTGCGCCCACACACAGCGCTCAGGCGGCCTGCCGGAGTAGAAACAACAGCGCCTCCACCGGCGTACGCCCCGGGGCATTACTGTTCGAGACCTCGACCACGGCGTACTTTTGCACATGACTGCCCCTCTCATTGCTGCCCGCGACCTGACGCGACGCTACGGCCCGGTCACGGCGCTCGATGCGCTCACCGTGTCGATCGAGCCCGGCATCACCGGCCTCGTGGGGGCAAACGGCGCTGGCAAGAGCACCTTCGTCAAGATTCTCCTCGGCCTCGTCGATCCAAGTGACGGCGGTGCCGACGTGATGGGGCATGACGTGGTGCGCGACCGCGAGCAGATTCGCGCGCTGGTGGGCTACATGCCCGAGCACGATTGCCTGCCGCCGGACATGAGCGCCACCGAGTTCGTGAGCTTCATGGCGCGCTGCAGCGGCCTGCCGCTCACGGCCGCACGCGAACGCACCGCCGAAGTGCTGCGCCATGTGGGGCTCTTTGAAGAGCGCTACCGCCCCATGGGTGGCTACAGCAGCGGCATGGCGCAGCGCGTGAAACTCGCGCAGGCGCTCGTGCACGATCCGCGCATTCTCATTCTCGACGAACCCACCAACGGGCTCGACCCAGAAGGGCGCGACGAGATGCTCGCGCTGGTCTCGCGCACCGGCAGGGAATTCGGGATTTCGGTGCTGGTGTCGTCGCACCTGTTGGGTGAGCTGGAGCGCATCTGCGATCGCATCGTGCTCATCGAACAGGGACGACTCCTGCGCTCGGCGCCGGTTGGTGCGCTCACGACGCAGATGTCCACGTTGGTGGTGGAGCTCGATGGCGACGAAGCGGCGGTTGCCTCGTTTGTCGCCGCCGTCGCCGCCGCGGGACTTGCCGTCGAGCTGGAGCGGCAACGCGTGCTGGTGGAAATTCCCGACCATGTCGACGCCGAGGCACTGCAGCATGTGCATGACGTCGTGCGCGATGCCGCCATGGCGTGTGACGTTGGACTGCTGCGGCTCGAGCGTCGCCGCGGACATCTGCAGGACCTGTTTGCCGGGGCCGCAGCATGAGCGACAACCGCACCTCCACCATTCACGACCTCGGCTATCGCCGCTACGATGGCGCACGCGAAGGGTCGCGTGGCGCATTCCGTGCGCTGTACTGGCAGGGGTTCCGCGCCATGTTCGGTGTGGGGCGCCCGTGGAAAACCAAAGCGGTGCCGGTGTTCGTGAGTGTGGTGACCATGCTTCCCGCGCTGGCGTCGGTCGCCGCGAGTGGCGCGACGCAGGGACAGCTGCCCATCACGTACGCCAACGTCATTGGCGCGCAGTCGCTGCTCTTTCTGCTCTTCAGTGCGGCGCAGGCGCCGGAGATGCTGTGCCGCGACCAGCAGCATCGTGTGCTGCCGCTACTGTTCACCCGCGATGTCACACGCAGCCACTACGCGCTGGCGCGATTGCTGGCGCTGTTCACCGCCATGTTTCTGGTGGCGGTCGCGCCGCTGCTCATTCTGTACTTGGGCGAAATCGGTGTCGCGAAAGATCCCGGCGCGGTGTTCGACACCATGGGTGGCAAGATCGGCCCGGTGCTGCTTTTTGCTACGCTGCTGGCATGGGTCATGAGCACGGTGAGCGCGTTCCTTGCGAGCCTGACGCCGCGCCGTGCGTACGCGACGGCGGCCGTCATCGGTGTCTTCCTGTCCACCGTCGTGATCTCGCAGGGCCTACAGGATCTGACGGGGATGTCCGAGGCCACCACCAAGCTCATCGATCCCATCGAGACGCTGCGCACCACCGCCATGCAGCTGTTTGGCGAAACCAAGCGGTGGATGGAGCTCACGCCGCCGCCGTCGGTGTGGGTGCATGTGGCGTTGCTGTTCACACTCGGTGCGGGTGCCACCATGGGATTGGTGTGGCGCATGCGGCGGGTGACGGTATGAGTGCGCCCGTGGTGACCGGGCAGGCATTGCTTTCGGCCACACCGCTGGTGTTTGATCACGTGTCGCATTGGTACGGCGACGTGGTGGCGGTGAACGATGTCACGGCCACGGTCGAACCGGGCATTACCGGATTGCTCGGCCCCAACGGTGCCGGCAAAACGACGTTGTTGCAGTTGGCGGCGGGACTGATGCCTCCCAGCGGCGGCACGGTGCGCGTGTTCGGCGCGTCGCCCGTGCGGAACCCCGACATTTACCGGCACGTGGCGCTGGTGCCGGAACGTGAAGCGTTGCCCGGGATGCTGTCGGCGCGCGCGTTCGTGGAGGCGCGCGCCACGCTGCTGGGGCTGCGCGATCCGCGTGGTGCCGCGAAGGCGGCGCTCGAGATGGTCGAGATGGATACGGTAGCCGACCGCGCCGTGTCGGGCTTTTCCAAAGGCATGCGGCAGCGCACCAAGCTCGCAGCGGCGCTCGTGCAGCAGCCCAAACTCGTGCTGCTCGACGAGCCGTTCAACGGGCTCGACCCCAGACAACGATTGCAGATGATGCAGTTGCTCGAGGCGCGCGCCGCCGAAGGCACGGCGGTGCTGCTGTCGAGCCATATCCTCGAGGAAATCGAGGGCGTGGCGTCGCGTATTCTGGTGATGATTGCGGGGCGGCTGGCCGCCAGCGGCGATCATCGGACCCTGCGCCGCCTGATGACCAATCGTCCGCATACGGTGCGCATTCGCGCGAGTAACGTGCGCCTGTTGGCGTCGCGGTTGCTCACCGAGCCCGCCGTAATGGGTGTCGAAGTGGAAGGCCCCGACGCGATGCATGTGCGGACCACCGACTATACCGCCTTCTCGCGCGTGCTGGTCCGGGCCGCGCATGGCGGTGGTCAGGCGCCGCCCATTTCGCTTTTCGACGTGCAGCCCACCGACGAGTCGTTGGAGCACGTGTTCGCTTACCTGGTGGAGCGCTGATGTCGACCATGACGATCAACCACACGGCGGCTCCGGCGCACGGCCGAGTGTCGTTCGTGCGCACGGCCTTGGTGCTCATGCGCCTCGCGTGGGCGCGGACCGGCTCGTGGCTGCTGATTGCCGGCATCGCGGTGCTGTTGCTGCTCCCGATGCTCTTCTCGCTCATCTTCGCGAGTCGCGGTGCGCTGTCGGGTGACCCGGTGGACTTTCTTCTGGCGCGCTACGACAGCATCGTGTCCGGGCTTGCGACGCCGCTCATTGCGCTGTTGCTCGGCACGAGCGCGTTCAGCGCCGAAACCGACGATGGTACGTTGTTGTATCTCGTCACGACGACCACGCCGCGCTGGTGGATCGTCTCGGCGCGCCTGCTCTTTGCGAGCGTGTTCACGGGAGTGCTCGCGAGCGTGTCGGTCATTGGCGCCGGCTTCATTGCCGTAGGGTGGAGCGATCCCGAGGGTGTCGTGAGCGCGTTCGCCGTGGCGGTGTTGTACGGCGGCGTGACCTACGCAGCGCTGTTCACGATGCTGGCGCTCATCACGCGTCGATCATTGGTGATCGGGCTCATCTACGTGCTCTTCTGGGAAGGCGCGCTCAGCGAGACGTTTCAGGCCATCCGCTTTTTGAGTGTGCGGAAGTGGATGACGGCGATTGCCGAGCCGATGATCGAGGGCGGCGGCGACAGTGTGGGGCCGTCGGCGACCTATGCGCTCGTGGCGGCGGCAGTTGTGGTGGCCATCACGGTGTACGTTGGCGGCCGTCGACTGGACGAACCGCGCATGGGGAAGATCGGGTCGTAGTCGCTCGTCGTGCCGTCAACGGTTGTTTTGCGCGATGGCGGCGCGCAGCTCGAGATCGGGGAGCACACGCTTTAGAACACCGTCGACGCTGCTGAGGCGCGCGGCGGGACTGCGTTCGGCGAGCAGCTGATAGCGCTGCGTGAGGTCGATGTCGATCATGGCGGCAATGCTCCAGGGGAGCTGCGCCGGGTCGTCGGGGAGTGTGGGCACGACGCCCGGCTCGCCATTGAGCAGGTGCACCGCCTTCGCGACGCGCCGGAAGTTGTGCGCGACATCGTCGGAGGCCACCGCCAGCGCCACGGCGCTGGTGCCTGCCGTATCGGCGACGAACGACACCTCCGCGACGTGGTACGGCGCGTCGTCCTCGACGAAACGGTCGAGCGCAAATCGCTCGCGTCCGGTGATCACGATGTTGGCGCGACCGTCGGGCATGACCTCGGCGTCGGTCACTTCAGCGACGCAGCCCATCCGCCCCGCGGGGAGATCCCGTTCGGCGACACCACTGATGCCGGTGAGAATGCCGAAGCGTGAGTCGCCATTCTGAATGTCTTTGAGCAGCTGCCGATAGCGCGGCTCGAAGAGATGCAACGGCATCGTCGTACCCGGAAAGAGCACGACATTGAGGGGGAAGATGGGCAGGCGCTGGTCAGGCATTACACAAATGTGGCGATCCGCTCGACCGAATGCCGGTGGGACCGGAATCCGTCGTCGGCGCCGCGCCCCAAGGCCACGAGGGCGGTAATGGTCGCGGTGGCGGGAACGCCGAGGATCTGCTTGACCTGGTCGGCCTGAAAGCCAAGCATGGGTGAGGTGTCGAACCCCTCGCTTTTGGCGATGAGCAGGAGGTAGCCCAGGGCGATGTTGGACTGGGCGTTGGCCCAGACGCCACGCGCGTCGGCGGTCATGCTGCCGAAGGTGTTGTTCAGCATGGCGATGGTGCTGGCCTTCTTGTCGGCGGGGAGGTCGGGGTGCACGACTTCGTCGAGGTGCGCCATGGTGTCTTCCATGTCGGCGTACATGGCAATGACGACCGGCGCGTTGCTCACCTGCTTCTGGCCGTAGGCGGCGGCGCGGAGCTGGTCTTTGACCCACTGATCGCGAACGGCGATGAATCGCCACGGCTGGAGGTTGAACGCGGACGGGGCGCGTCCGGTGAGCTCGAGGAGGCGGTGGAGTTCGTCGTCGGTGACGGGCACGTCGCGGTAGCTGCGCACGGAGTGGCGGTCGAGGGCGGCGTCGGCAGCGGAGAGTCGGGGCGACGCGGTCTCGTGTTCACCGGTGAGGAGCGCGGCGGCGGCGATGTCGTTGGTAAGCATCTTGGTTTTGGCCTGTTGTTGCGAGTGTGTTTGTGATAACACACAATGCGGTACGAAAACGGTTTCCAGGTCGTTCGGGGGGCAGGGTCAACCGCCGGGGCAGTTCCGGCGAATACTGCGCAGCAGCACCGTCAGTCGGTGACGCTCCTCGTGGTCGAGTCCCTCAAACACCGACGACTCGGCTTCTGCCACGCTCGGCGCGGCGCTCTTGAGCAATGCCTTCCCCTTGTCGGTCAGCGTTGCATGCACGATTCGACGGTCTTTCGCATCGCGCGATCGAACCACCAACCCAGCAGTATCGAGACGGTCGAGCATTCTGGTGACATCGGGACCCGGGACCGCCAGCTGACGCCCCAACTCACTGCACCCCGCGCCGGCGCCGGTATGGCGGTCGATGACGACGAGGAGCTCGAACTGCGCGGCGGTAATGCCAAACGGATCGAGCGCCCGCGACAACGACCTTTCGACATGCGCCGCCGCCGCCCGGAGGGCGAAGACGGCGTTGGACGTGCACTCCGCAGCGGTTGCCGATGGGCTTTGGCCTGTGATCTCTAGCATCTTAGCTCTAAGTATATCGTTCAAACAAAGATTGTCAAGCAACTTTGGTCGGACGCGTGGCAAGCCGGTTTTGTCGCGGGGTGCGCTACCCATGGTTCATGTTGCGCCATACATTGCGACGACTCGCTGCGCGTGGCGGGTTCTTGTCGGCGCCGTGGCCAAGTGGTAAGGCAGGAGACTGCAAATCTCCCATTCGTCGGTTCGATTCCGACCGGCGCCTCTGCACAACCGAAAGCCCGCCGTTCCCTCAGGGGCGGCGGGCTTGTGCTCTTTGCGGCAACGGTACTGCGGTTTGGGTCCTACGGGGGACTGGTCCGGCGGTCCACGAGCCGACGAATCGAGCCCTCAGGGGGAAGAACGCAAGGATGGAGGGAAACGCGCCGTGCCATTCGCACCGAACTGCGGGTTCGGTGTTCGTGGATACCACCGCGCGTTCCCCTCCATCCTTGCGTTCTTCCCCCTGAGGGCTCGTGCCGTAGCCAGTAAGTCGCCGGACCAACCCACCGTGGTTCTCCGCAGTTAGTGCCAGTACGCACTCAGGTCGTAGAAACTCGCCCCGCCGGCCGGATCATGGATCCGAATGACGGCCGTGTAGCCGTTCCAGGCTGCCGGCTGTTGTACCACCTGCACACTGCCGCGGCCGGTGTTGCGGTCGACGGTCACGGTGATGTCGCGCGACGGCAGGCCGCTGCCGCGGATGTTGCTGTTCACATCGTCCACGCGGTTGCCGCTCCGCGTGATGGCGTCGACGCGGCGACCGCTGATCCGGAGCTCCACCACGTCGTCGACGCGGCCGCTCCAGCGCAGTTCGCCGCTGCCGTTGCTGTTGCGGTCATCGTAGCCGCCGCGGTCGTCGCGATCACGGTTGCCGTTGTCGTCACGGCCACGCGGAACGTCGCAGTCCTGTTGCCGGCTCCCACGTCCCCAGATGCCACCGCGTCCCCAGATGCCCCCGCGACCGTTGTCGTTGGGGCCACAGTCGCCGTTGCGCCGGTCATCGCGGTCGTCACGACGGTCATCCCGATCGTCGCGGCGATCGCGCCGGTCGTCGAAGCGGTCATCGCCAGCCCAGAAGGCGGTGATGCGATAGTTGTCGGCGCCACTCCGCCGGTCGCGAATGCGTACCGTCGTGGTGTAGTTGTTTCGCGCCGACGGTTGCTCGACGACCTGCACCTCGCCGCGTCCATCGGCGAGATGCACGATCACGTCACCGCGGCCGCGTGGCAAGGCCTCGTCCACGCGCGCCCGGTTGGGCATGCCGGCATCGGGGCCTGTGGTACGGAGATCGCGACCCCGCATGGTGATATACACCTCGCGATCGACCCGCCCCGTCCACGTGAACAGTCGGCGATCAATGGGCGCGGCGCGCGCGACACTCGCTCCCCCGGTGGTTGCGATCAGCGCACCGGCGGCGAGCGTCACCGATGTCCATGCCGCACGACGCGCACGACTCGCGAAAGCGGCAACGGGAGCCGCAGCGGGAGCGCCAACGGGAGCGGCAACGGCGCGGTGAGGAGAACGGGCAGCGGAACGGGAGACACGGCGCGAACCAAGCACAGTCATGGTGTCCTCTGGGTGACAGGTGCTCGTCTGTAGCGCATCGGCAGTGCCATGGCCCCCCGCTCCGCGACTGGCTGCTGCCGACATCGCGTGCGATCCCCACAAGTCGTTGTGTCCGTGCTGCTTCCAATGCCGCGTGCCTGCCCGCGCCAGTCGGCACGCTCGCTCTACCCCACCACGGCGTGTCCGCATGTGGGGACAAAGTAAATGCACACCCGCGGACGAACGTCTCGCCACGACGCGCACCCGTTGGCGCCCGCGAGCCACCGGTTCGGCGCCCGCCTTACCTGGCGGGTTCGGGTTCCGGCGTTGGCGACGGACGGGCCATGCGAAAAAGCAGCAGCGCGCCGATGATGCCGGTAAGCACGGAGCCGCTCAGCACACCCACCTTCGCCGCGTCGAGCTGCACACTTTCACCGAACGCCAGGCTGGCGATGAACAGCGCCATGGTGAAGCCGATACCGCCAAGCACCGACACGCCCCACAAGTTGCTCCATGTGCACGCGGCCGGTAGCTCGGCGAATTTGACCTTCACCGCGAGCCACGCGGCACCAAAAATCCCCAACGGCTTGCCAATCAGGAGGCCAAGCATGGTGGCCGTCACGGCAGGTTGCGTCGCGAACGACGCGATGTCGGAAGGCAGCGTGACGCCGGCGTTGGCGACGGCAAAGAGCGGCACAATGCCGAGGTTGACCGGCTTCGACAGCGCTTCTTCGATGCGCTCCTGCACACTGTATTCGCCGCGCGACGGAATGGTGAACGCGAGCAGCACGCCGGCAATGCTCGCATGTACGCCCGACTTGTACACAGCGACCCATAAGAGCACGCCACCCACCACGTACGGCCATACGCTGTGGACCTGTCGACGGTTGAGGAACAGCAGCGCGCCCATGATGGCGATGATCGCCGCCAGCGCGAGTGTCACGACGCTCGGCGTGTAGAAAATGGCAATGACCACGACAGCCCCGATATCATCGGCAATGGCGAGCGCGGCCAGAAAAATGCGCAGCGGCGCGGGGACACGATCGCCCAGCAGCGCCACGATGCCCAAGGCAAAGGCAATGTCCGTCGCCATGGGAATGCCCCAGCCGCTGGCGGCCGGGGTACCGAACGCCACCGCCGAATAGATGAGCGCCGGCAGCAACATGCCGCCCGCCGCACCGACTACTGGCAAGGCGGCCTTTCTGAACGACGACAATGCGCCATCCTGAATCTCGTGCTTGATTTCGAGGCCGACAAGCAGGAAAAACACGGCCATCAGGCCGTCGTTGATGACGTGCTGCGCCGACCAGCCGGCGACTGTGGCATGGAGCGCCGCGTGATAGCTCGCCTGCCACGGGGAATTGGCCCAGCCGAGCGCGACGGCGGCGCAAACCAGAAGCAACAGCCCGCTGAATGCCTGACTGGCGGGCGGCGCCTTTTCGGAGACGTATCCCTCTTCGACGAATGCTCCCTGATCTTCGACCATGGAGGGAAGATAGCCGTGGGAATGGCGCTGACCCACAATCCGCTGCAGGATTGACGGATCACGGCGTGGTTCGTGTTGTATGCAGTGGGATAGCGTTGGGTTGCGGCTTGTCCGCGACGCCCCCCCGGACTGGTCTCGCCTCCGTCATGCCTTTGTTTCGATCGTTCGCGCGTCCGCTCGTGCTGGCCCCGCTTGTTGCGGCGGCCGTCGCGGCGGCGTTTGCGGGGGGCCGTTGGTACGAGCGGTTCGACGCCGACCGTCGGGACGAATGGGCCGATGCCAAACTGCTGTCTACCGCCATCGACTCGGTGCGCGCGAACGCCCTCGACTCGTTGCCCAGCGAGGAGCTCATTCGCCGGGCCGTGTCGGGGATGCTGCGCGAGCTGCAGGACCCGTATGCCGCGCTGCTGCGTCCCGAGGGATTCGAACAGTATCGGGGTACGCTGACCGGGGAGGGTCGGGGGCTGGGGCTGACGCTGCGTCGCGAACCGCGCGGCATCGGTGTCGCACGCGTCGCACCCGGGTCGCCGGCGGAAGCTGCGGGCATTCGCGCGGGCGACCGAATTCTGTCCGAGAACGGCGTGGCGATGGGCAACGATGCCCGGCGTGCATCGACCCGCACCAACGGCAACGACAGCACGCGGGCCGCCAACGCCGATGTGGTTCTGACGCTCTGGCGCGCGCCTGTAGGGGACACGGTGCAGCTGTCGGTAAAGCGCACCAGGTGGCATCTGCCCGCAGTTTCCGATCAGGGACTGCTCGCCGACTCGGTGGGCTACGTTCGACTGTCCACGATTTCGGCGCGGTCGTCGCACGAGCTCGAGCGCGCGGTAGAGGGGGTGATCCAGCGCGGCGCCAAGGCGCTGGTGCTCGATGTGCGCGGCAACACCGGCGGTCTCTTCGAGGAAGGGGTGCGGGCGGCGGGGCTGTTCTTGCCGCGCGGCGCCGTGGTGGCCTCGCTCGTTGGTCGCGGCGGCACCAACCCCGAGCCGTATCGCGCACGTGATTCGCGGTGGAGCACGCTGCCCCTCACCGTCCTCGTGGATGCGCGCACCGCCAGTGCGGCCGAGGTGATTGCGGCGGCGCTGCGCGATCATGGTCGGGCCCTGCTGGTTGGGACACCGACGTATGGCAAAGGGGTGGTGCAGCGGGTGGTGCGATTGTCCCCCGATCTGTCGTTGCGGCTGACCACCGCGCGCTGGCTGACGCCGCAGGGTGTGTCACTTGCGCGTCGTACGGGAAGAGGGGCCACGGCGCAGGGCGGATTGCTCCCCGACGTCATGCTCGATGAGGCGTCCCGACGCGATCCGTACGTCATTCCCGATGGCTGGGGTGTCCGGGCGGGGCAGGTCGTGGCGCTCATGGCCGACTCGCTGGCTCTGCGCGCGCTGCGGGAACGATGGGTCGTGCGCCCACTGCCCCTTCTCGAGGAGCGGCTGCGTACGCAGCTGGCGACGCTGATACCCGCGACGGAGCGCGACCCGCCGCGTCGCGCCGAATGGCTGACGGTGGCGACACGGCTCGCCATGGTGCGCGTGCTCGAAGTGGAGCGCGAGCGCGAAGCCTTGCTGCAGTATGCGGTGCGGGACGACGCCGCACTGCGCGCCGGTCTCGATGTGGTGGCGCCGGGGGTGGACGTAGCGCCACTCACGCCGGAGCCATTGCTTCCGGCACCATCGCGCCGCTCGCCCGCGCCGCGTCGTCTGGCGCCTTGACGCAATGCGCTGACATGGGGCGCTGACGTGGGGCGCCGCAGCGGAGTGCCAAGCGGCGCGCTGGCGGCCGCGTTCGCGGGCCTAGCGGGATGCGCCCTGCTGGCCGGCAGCGTGTGGGCCGGCGTGTCCAGCGTCCTCGATGCCTGGGTGGTCATCCGCTATCGCGGCGCCCAGCTCTTTCCTGATGCGGAATTTACGGCCGCGTCGCTGGCCACACGCGGTCCGCGGCCTCGCATTGAAGTGGTGCGCCCCGGAGGACGCGTGGATACGCTGCTGGCCGTACACTTCAGCGCCGTGTGGGCCGCGCCCGCGCTCGGCAAAAGCGCCACCGTGTACCTGACCGGACCCACCGGGACCATCACGTCACGGACCGCACGCATCGTGGAGCGCCGAGCGTTCCGCGCCCCGCGCACACCAGGACCGTCTACGCTGCGCCCCGACTCCAACTGGCGCTACGGATGGGCGTATCTTGCGGTCGTGCCGCATGACCCGCGACGTCCCGCGTCGCGCTTCCGTGGCTGGCTGCTGCTCGACGCCACGACCCCTTAGCCGTTGCTCATGTTTCGTCCGCGAACGCGGTCTTTCACCCACGCGCTGCAGATCGCCGGTTGGCTCGGTGTTGCCCTGTTGTCGGTGCGGGGCGCGCAGGCGCAGCGCGCCGATCCGACGTCCATGCGTCGGGCCGGAGCCTGGCAGAGTGCGGCGGCTGATTCGCTGGTGCAGCGCGCCATCGCGCGGCGCGGCCTGCAGCTCGCCGACAGTTCACTCCTCAGCTATCGCGCCGATGCCCGCGGCTTTCTGGCGTTTCTTGCGCAGCTGGGCGAAGGCGTCATCATTCCCCCCCGCGTGGTGCAGAGCGAAGAACTCGCGCTGACCATTGCGTGGTGGCAACCGGGGCGGAGTGCGCAGCGGCTGGTGGGACGTCGCGACACCACGCTGCTCCCCGCCGACGTGGGCTACTATCGCGACCGGTACGGGGTGGTGCTCGACAATCTCCCCGATCGCATTCGATTAGGTGACGGGCAGGATGTGCGCGACGTGCCGCATCCGCTCGCCGCGACCGCGATGTCGCAGTACGAATACATGATGGGCAGCCCGGTGCGCATTCGTATACCCGGGCGAGAGATCCTGGTGGACGAAGTGAAGTTCCGTCCGCGAGACGGGACGCGGCCGGCGGCTATCGGCTCGGTGTATCTCGATCATGAAACCGCCGCCGTCGTCCGGCTGTCGATGACCTTCACGCGCGCCGCCATTCTCGACAAGCGCATCGAGACGCTCGTGGTGACGCTCGAGAATGGCCTGGTACGCGAGCGATACTGGCTGCCGCGTCGTCAGGAGGTGGAGGTGTCACGCGGCAGCACGTGGTTCGACATCCCGGCGCGTGGTATCGTGCGCGGGCGGTGGGAGATCTCCAACTACGATGTCAATGAACAGATTCCTCCCGCCACGATGGCCTTGCCGCGATGGAGTTCGGTGTCGCGCGATTCCCTGCGCGCGCACCCGTTCGAAGGGCGCGTGATCGATGCGCTGCCGCCCGATATTCAGGTGGCGACGAGTGAAGAGGTCGTTCGCGCGCGGGTGCAAGCCGAGGCCGCCGTGCGCGCGTCGCTGCTGGCGCGTCCGGCGTCGGCGTCCATTACGGGACGTGGCATCAGTGATCTGGTGCGCATGGCGCGCGCCGAAGGGATCGCAGTAGGACTCGGCGGCGCGCATCGCAGTCCCACGGGGATCATGGTCAGCGCGCGCGCGCGGTATGGCTTTGGTGATCAGCAGGTGAAGGGACACGTGGCAGTGGGCCGCGTGCCGGCATTCGGCCGGGTGCCCACGCTGCAACTCTTTGCTGAACGCGAGTATCGCGACCTCGCCATGGCCGAACGCGCGGGGGTGACCAATACGCTGGCGTCGGCGCTCTTCTCGAGTGACTACACCACGCAGGTCGACACACGCGCACTGGGTGTGCTCTACAAGCGTTCGCCCACCAGTGCGTTCACCTGGCGAGTGGCGGCCGAGCGTGATGCGCCCACGACGGCGCACGCGAGCGGCATCGTGCGCAGCTTTGCCCCCACGCTGTCTGCCTGGACGCTGCGTGGTGGACGTCTCGAGGTGAGTGGCACCGGCGGGACGGTGCCCGCGACTGCGAGCGCCATGCGCGCGCTGTGGACGCTGTCGGCGAGTGCCGGCACCTATACAGGACGCGTGGCACCCGATGGGGACCCGCGCGCCCTTCCGGCGCCGGGCACGGTGTTCCGCGATCGCGACGTGCGGCCGCTGGTGGGGCGCGCCCACGGCATGCTGCAGCTGACGCGTCCGTTGGGTGGTGACCGCGCGTTGCTGGTGCAGACCGTCGCCGGCGTGGCTGGCGGGCGTGACCTGCCGCCGCAGTGGCTGGTGTTTGCCGGTGGACCGTGGAGTGCGCCGGGCTACGACTGGCATGCGTTCGGATCACGCGCGCTGCTGTCACAGCGTCTCGAGTTCCGCACGCCGGTGCCGGCGCCTTCCATTCCGCTTCGGCGCTTCGGCAAATCGCCACCGCATGTTACGCTGGCACCATTCGTTCAGCTCCTCGGTACGGCCGCAGGCACTGCCGAGCGTCGGACGGTGTCGGGAGTGTATCCGTCGGCGGGAGTGGGCATGCTGTTCTTCTACGACCTGCTGCGCGCCGACGTCGCGCGCGGGCTGCGCCAGGGCAGCTGGCGGTTTTCGATCGACATTGACCGCGCGTTCTGGGGGATTCTCTGAGTACAGCAAGGGCGGCGTCGTTGGACGAGAAGCGCTACGACAAAGCGTACTTCGACAAGTGGTATCGGCATCCGCGGCATCGCGTGAAGTCGCCGGTGGAGTTGGCGCGGCAAGCGGCGTTCGTGCTGAGGACGGCCGAGTTCGTGCTCGGGCGCACCGTGCGGTCGGTGCTCGATGTAGGGTGTGGCGAGGGACAGTGGCGCGCCGCGTTGCGCGCGCACCGCCCACGGGTGCACTACGATGGCGTGGATCCCAGTGCGTATGCGGTGTCTCGCTATGGTCGCGCGCGCGGACTGCAGCTGGGGGGCATCGAACAGTTGGACACGCTGACCTTGCGCGACGGGTACGATCTCGTGGTATGCTGCGGCATGCTCAATTATCTCGAGGCACCGGCGTTGCAGCGCGGGCTGGCGCAGGTGGCGCGGCGGGTTGGCGGCATGGCGTATCTCGAGCTGTTCACCAGTGACGACCAGTTCGAAGGCGATACCAACTGGCCGGCGCCGCGTCCGGCGGCGTGGTATCGTCGTGCCATGCGTCGCGCGGGACTCTGGCCTGTTGGGATGCAGTGCTACGTGGCGAGTAGCGCCCGTGATCGCGTCTCCGCACTGGAGCGACTGTAAGCATGCCCGACGCTTCGTGGACGACGTTCTTGGCGGCGCGCAAGGCCGAGCGACAGGCGTGTGATGCGCCGCGTCCGTTGCGCGCGCTGGCCGAAGAGTTCGCGCTTCGCGCCCTCGCGCTGATGTTTCCCCAGTTCGCGCATCCCGCACGCATGGGTGCCGGGGGCGTGGACGACGAAGCGAGGCATCTCGAAGCGCTGCTGCGCGCCGCCATCGGGCCACTCGTTGCCGGTCCCGACGAGGTGGTGCAGACGTTCCTCTCACGCATGAACAGCGTGCATGAAGCACTGGTGCTCGATGCGAACGCGATCATGGCCGGTGATCCGGCCGCCATGAGCCTCGAAGAAGTCATCGTGGCGTACCCGGGCTTTCTGGCGACGGCGGTGCACCGCATTGCACACGAGTTGTATCTGCTGCAGGTGCCGCTCTTTCCGCGTGTGCTGTCGGAGTGGTCGCACCGCGAAACGGGCATCGATATTCATCCCGGTGCGCGCATTGGTGCCGGGTTCGCCATCGATCACGGCACGGGCGTGGTGATCGGTGAGACGAGCGTGATCGGCGATCGCGTGCGTCTCTACCAAGGTGTGACGCTGGGCGCACTGGCAGTGAGCAAGAAACTGGCCCATCGCAAGCGGCACCCCACCATCGAGCACGACGTGGTGATTTATGCGAATGCCACCATTCTGGGCGGCATGACGGTGGTGGGCGCGGGGTCGGTGATTGGCGGCAACGTCTGGCTGACCAACTCGGTGCCGCCACGCAGTGTGGTGCAGTTCGCCAGCCGGGTGGAGCAGCGTGATGGTGACGACGGCCTGGAGTTTCACATCTAGCGGGAGCGGCAATGAAGGCGGCAACAATTCTCGAGACCATCGGCGGTACGCCACACGTGCGCATTCAGCGGCTGTTCGATGCGCGGTATGAAGTGTGGATGAAACTCGAGCGCGCGAATCCCGGTGGCAGCATCAAGGATCGGATTGCGCTCCGCATGATCGAAGACGCCGAGCAAGCGGGTGCGCTCATGCCGGAGAGCGTGATCATCGAGCCGACCTCCGGCAACACGGGTATTGGGCTCGCGATGGTGGCGGCGGTGAAAGGCTACCGCCTGCTGTTGGTGATGCCCGAATCGATGAGCATTGAACGTCGGCGTATCATGGCCGCGTACGGGGCCACGTTCGATCTCACGCCGCGCGAGAAGGGAATGAAAGGGGCGATTGCGCGCGCGCAGGAGTTGGTCGCGTCGACCCCCAACGCCTGGATGCCGTCGCAGTTCGAGAACGCGTCGAATATTGCGGCACACGTGGACACCACGGCGAACGAAATCCTCGAAGACTTCCCGGATGGTCTCGACTATCTCATCACCGGCGTGGGGACGGGCGGACACATCACGGCGGTGAGCGAAGTGCTCAAGCGCCACTGGCCGGCGCTGAAAACGTTTGCCGTGGAGCCGGCCAAGTCGCCGGTCATCAGCGGCGGGGCGCCCAGCCCGCACCGCATCCAAGGCGTTGGCGCCGGGTTCATTCCAGCCAACCTGCATGTCGACACGCTCGACGGCATCATTCAGGTCACGGAAGAAGATGCCTTTGCGTACACACAACGCGCCGCGCGCGAAGAGGGGCTCTTCATTGGCCTCTCCAGTGGGGGTTCCCTGGCGGCCGTCGCGCAGAAGATTCCCGAACTGTCAGACGACGCACGTATTCTGACTTTCTGCTACGATACCGGGGAGCGGTACCTCTCCATCGACGGCCTCTTCCCGGTCTGAGCACCGCGCCCTCACCTCTCGACCCGCATGCTCGATTCTTTCAGTCTCATCGCTGGCGTGGTTGCCGGGGCGGGCGCGTCGTGGCTGGTGTACCGCTCGCTGCTCACGGCCCACGTCACGCGATCGGTGGGCGAGGCCGAGTCGCGTGCTCGCGCGACCGAGATGACGTTGCGGGAGCAGGTGGCACGTCACGAGGCCGAGTCGGTGCTGACGGCTCGGCATGGCAACGTGGCGGAGTTGCTGGCGCCTATTCGCGAGACGCTGTCGCGCTACGATGATGCGTTGGCGCAACTGGGGCGGGCGCAGGCCCAGGTGGCCGGACAGATCGGTGAGCGGCTCGACGCCGTCGTGCTGTCGGGCGAATCGCTGCGGCGCGAAACGCAGCAGCTGTCGCAGGCGCTGCGCGCGCCCACCGTACGCGGGCAATGGGGCGAGCTGCAACTGCGACGCGTGTGCGAACTCGCCGGCATGCTCGCCTACTGCGATTTCGAACCGCAGGTCTCGGTGCGCCGCGACGATGGGGTGCAGCGCCCCGACCTCATTGTGCGGTTGCCGGGGGATCGTCGGCTGGTGGTCGATGCCAAGGCGCCGCTCTCGGGATATCTCGAGGCCATGGCCGCGCCCGACGATCGTACGCGAAGCGTCCGCCTGGCCGACCACGCGGCGCAGGTGCGCGCACACGTGCAGAAGCTCAGTGCCAAACGCTACTGGTCGCAATTCGACGACGCGCCTGATTTTGTCGTGCTCTTTCTTCCGGGCGAAGCCTTCTTCGCTGCGGCGCTGGATGCCGACCCCACGTTGCTCGAAAGCGCGCTCGGCGACCGGGTGCTGCTCGCCACGCCCACGACGCTGATCGCGCTGCTCAAAGCGGCGGCCTACGGGTGGCGTCAGGAGCGGGTCGCGCAGGAAGCGGAGCAGGTGGCGCTGCTTGGGCGGGAGCTGCACGAACGGTTGAGCGTGTTCGACGAGCAACTCATCGAACTCGGGCGCGGGTTGCAGCGTGCCGTGACTGCGTACAATCGCGCGTTGGGAAGCCTCGAATCACGCGTACGCGTCACGGCGCGGAAACTTGGCGAACTGAGTGGGGCGGACACACCGCTCGCCGAGGTGCCGGTGTTGGAACTGTCCGTCAAGGGCATCGAGTGATCGCCGCACGCGACGTCCCGGTCGTCACGTGTGGCGGTCGTCGCACGCGCGGAGATCACGGCGCCGGACTGCTGTTTCAGCACGACTGGCGTGCCGCGACGGAGGAGATGCCGACCTGCCCGTACGACGTGCCCTCGCATCTCATTGCGTGGGCCGCGGCACGAGGCCTACGTCGCCGCTCTGTTCACTTTTCGAAGGGTGACTGGCGCTGAAAGGTGCCAGCCCCTTCATGGAACCGCTACAGCGAGCCGAGCAGGTCGTCGATGGCTTTGCGGTCGGCGTCTTCGAGTGACTCGGCACCGTGAATGATGCGCTGCAGAATGTCGACGGCCTCTTCGGCGAGGTTGTCCGGGTGCCGACGATCCTTGTCGAACCGGACGATGTGTCCGAGCAGGATCGTCTCGAAGGGCGCTTCCTCCTCGTCGTTCTCGTCCTCGTCCGCGTCGTCGTCCTCCTCGTCGTCCTCCTCGTCCTCGTCGAGGCTGGCCTCGTAGCTGGGAACGCTTTCCTTCCACGGCTCGGCATTGTGCACATCGGCCTGCAGCAGTGAGCGCGGCACGAGTGCGAACAGTCGGCACTGCAGCCCCGGCGCTGCTTCGTACGCAAAGAGCCCCAGCGATACGGGGGCGTCGAACAGGTGGAGCTCAACCAGTCGGGCAATCGCTTCGGCCGGCATGGCGCTGCGTGCGACCATGCGTCCATCGATGAAGGCGGCGAGCGCCGAGGAATCGGGGGCGCGCGGATCGTCGAGCTGGGTAATGGTCACGGTGACAGGTTCGCGCGTTCTCACGAACACCGCAGGGCGGGCTTCGCCGTCCTCGGGCATCGGGACGTCGTCGAGAGGATCGAATTCGTCAGCTGACATCGGGTGAACCCATCGAAGGCGCACGGAACCGGGGAGATTCCTAGCTTAGGCGCTTGAGTCGTCCCCCGGTAGTGGAGTGCCGCATGTTGGACGGCGAACGCAGCGAGCACGTCAGGCGGCGCCGACGACCTCGTTCACATCGGTGTCCTCGAAGACGGTGCCAAGCCAATGGAGCACGGGCCAGAGTTCGGCCATGATGATGGCGCTGGCGAGCACGGTGGCCGACAGGACCGACCAGCCACCCCAGTCGTTCGTGACCCACAGGACGAGTGCACCGATTCCCATGGGAAACACCAGCGCCACCGCCGCCACGAGCGTGGTCGCCCCCGTGGTGAGCAGGCTTTGCCCCATGGTCTCGAAGCCACGGGCTTCGGTTCCCAGCCGCACCCAAGCGGGGAAGAGGAGCGCGGTACCGTTCTGAATGGTGAACATGAGCGCGTTGAACGCCGGCACGCCGACCACGATGGAGACCAGAATGGGGACGGTGGCGCCGCTCTCGACCAAGAGCTCTGGATCTTGTATGCACATCGCGATCGGTACCGACATGAGCGACCAGACCGTGATGGAGTGCAAGAGCGTGACCGCCGCGATTTCGGCCAGGACAATGCGCCATCCGGGGAGCGGATACGTCTTGAGCACCGCGAGCCGTGGCAGATCGAGGCGCAGATCGAAGCGCATCCACAGCGGCCCCAGGAAGAGCAGCATCGCGCCCCACCCAATGGTCACGCCCATGAACGCGTCACCGGCCCGCGACGAGGCGGAACGGGTGACGACGGCGAGCGTGGTGAGGCCGAGCACGAACATGATGAGTTGGTTCTTCCAGGCCCCACCGCGCAGCGCCGCGACGAGGTTCTTCCACGCGATCGCGACTTCGGGGCGACCCGTCAGCGAAAGCGACGGGACCGTGGCCAGCTTCCCCTTCCTGGAGCGCGCCTGCCCCAACTGCGAGGAGCGGACGCGCTGCAGGCGCTCCACGCGCATGGCGGTGGCATCCATGGCCGCTTCCTCGAACGAGGCATCGAGGCGCACCACCCAGAGGTAGTGCCCCAGCACGATGAGCCCGGCCCAGAGCGCCGACAGCGCCCACGCCGCGGTGCCGGCGTTCAAGACGGGGTCGATGAGTACGCGCGCGGGCAGCAGCGCGAAGCGCGGTGCCGGTGCGTTCAACGCCGCGACGATAGCCCCGGCGAGCGACCTGATGCCCTCGGTGCTGGCGGTGCGCAGCGCAGGGATTTCGGTGACGATCCCGAAGCCGACGGCGGCGACCAGGCTGCCGAAGAGCACCGCTGGTAGTACCGCTCGCCGTTTGCCGCGGGTGCCGTGTTCGACGGCGTTGGCGCGCACAATGGACGCGCCCAACCGGTGCATGGCCAACGTGGAAAAGAGCATCCACCAGCCGAGTCCGCGTTCCCAGGTGGCCAGCTGGGCCGCGTTGCCGCGGAAGATGACGCTGAAGATGACGGTGTTGAGGAAGATCGACAGCTGCATCCGCAGCAGCTTGGTCTGAATGAGTCCGCGCCGCGACACTGGTGCCGGGAAGAGGAACTGCACTTCAGGTGGCGAAAAGGCTAGGGCGCTGCGATCGGCACCGAAGACCCACCAACGGGCCGACGAGACCAGCAGCAGGGTACTCCCCACGACCACGATGATGTCGGTGATGTCATTGGTGAGCGCGCCGGAGAGTGGGGCCATGCCCACGCGCGTGTTCCGGAAGAGCGCCCAATAGAGATAGAACGCGCCGAGCGCCACGGCGACGAGGTAGCGCGGGCTGCGCACGCGGGTCGCCTGCGAGCGGACACGGTTCGCGAAGCTGTGCCAGTAGAGGAACAGCAGGGCACGCGCCGGGGCCGGCGTGCGCACCGTAACCGCATCGGAGCCGGCCACGCTCGTGAATGTGCCCGGATGCACAGGGATGCTCACCGGGTCAGACCGTGCCGGTGACTGCGCTGTCCGGGGTGTCGTCACCCGTCAAGACCATGAACATCTCTTCGAGGGACCGGCCCGCGAGTTCGGGGCGCGCGCTGACGATGTCCTGCATGGTGCCCAGCGCGATCATTTCACCGCGCCGAATGACGAGCAGGCGGGTGCACAGCTCTTCGACCAGATGGAGCAGATGGGAGCTGAGGATGACCGCCGTCCCGTCGCGGGCGCGGGCTGTGATCGTTTCCTTCATGCGCCGGATGCCCACGGGATCGAGACCGGTGAGCGGCTCGTCGAGCAGAATGGCGGCGGGACGATGGAGCAGGCCGCAGGCAATGGCGAGCTTCTGCTTCATGCCGCGCGACAGCTCGGGAGGGAGCGCGTCTTTCTTGGCGGTGAGCTCCAGCTCCTCGAGCAGCGTGGGAATGCGCGGCGCCGCGTCGGGGACGCCATACAGCCGCGCGATGAACTGCAGATGTTCGGTAACCGTGAGGTAGTCGAACAGCTGTGGTTCGTCGGGCATGAACGCGAGACAGGCCTTGGCCGCCACGGGATTGCGTTGCATGTCGAAGCCGGCCACGGCGATGCGGCCGGCCGTGGGCTGCAGAATGCCGGCGATGGCCCGCAAGGTCGTCGTCTTGCCGGCGCCGTTGGGGCCGACCAGTCCGAGGACGTCACCGGGCGCTACCTGAAACGAGAGCGACCGCACGGCAACGGTATCGCCGTAGCGCTTGGAGTATCCCGAAACGTCGATCACAGGGTGACGATCACGGTGTGGACGGCGAAAGCACGAGTGGCGCCGTCAACGTGGTGGACAGGGTGGCGCCGGCCGAAAGGCAACGCTCGATCGTGGAGTTCCGTGCCGCGGCAATCGTGCCGGCCGCGGCGCCGCCGGCGGCACCGATGATCGTCCCCCTGGCGCCACCACCCATCACCCGTCCCAGAATGCCGCCAATGACGGCGCCTGTCGCGACCTTGCCGGCGTCGCTGCCGCCCTTCGACACCTTCCGCTCGGTCGTGGCGCCGTCTATCACCGTCACACGGCCTTCTGCCGGAAAAAACTCCCCCTGCACCTGCACGCCACGCAACCGGAAGCTCATTTCCCCCGACGTGGAATCGACTCGCGCCAACTCCACCAGGACTGGCGTCCCGGCGGGGAGCCTGGCACCGTCGGGGCTGGAGACCTCGCTGCTCAGCGACACCACAAAGCGGTCGCCCGGCCTATTGGCCCTCGAGCAGATTGGCGCGTTGGTCGGTCCGGTCAACTCTACGCCAGCCCCCACGGTACGACGCGCCGCCGGGGCTTCGGCCACGGTTGGCGCCGGCGTTAACGCCGGCGATGGCGCCGGGGACGGTGCGGCCGCAACCGGTGACAGCGCTGGCGTTGGCGCCGCCGCTGGCGTCGGTCTAGGCGTCGGCCTAGGCGTCGGTCGCTCCGCCCGGGGGGATGGCCGCGGCGATTCCGGCGGCGGCAGCGGCGCAGAGGGTGCACTCGTCATTGCCGTGTCACCGATGGCCGTACTGGGGGTTGCCGAGGCCGCGAGCGTAAGGTCGCGCGACAACGCCGAGTCCGATCCGGCGGCGGCAGAGCGCTCGGTTTGGGCACAGGCGATGGTCAGTGACAGGGCGCCGGCCCGGAGCACCCGAGCCGCCGCAGCGCCCGCTTTTTCGTGAGACATGTGGTGAAGTTCCGCCATAGAGTTGACGATAGTGGAACAGAGGGCGGTGCCGCCATCCGTTCGGGCGGTGGCATGTGGAAACCCGCGAGACCTCGGCGTATCACGATCGTACGCCCTCGCCCCGTCTACGTTCCCCTCCATCGTACCACGTACCACCGCCATGCGTTCACCCGATGCCGCTGTGACGCCGCCCCCAACAGCGCAGCACGTCTTCATTGCCCGTCAGCCCATTTTCGATCTGCGCGGCCAGCGGGTCGCCTATGAGCTGCTCTATCGGGCAACCCGCGAGGCGACGCACGCCTACGTGGGCGACGTGTCGGCATCGCTCATATGTGGTGATACCGCACTGCACGCGCTGCTTTCCGTTGGGCTCGATCGGCTGACCGGCGGGACGACCGCCTTCGTGAACATCACCGAAGAGCATTTGCTGGGAGAGCTGTACAAGATCTTCGACCCGGCGGCCGTGGTCCTGGAGTTGCTGGAAACGGTCGACGCGACGCCGGCGGTCCTCGACGCATGCGCGCGCGCCGTCGCCGACGGGTATACGTTGGCGCTCGATGACTACGACGGCCGCGAATCATTGGAGCCGTTGCTCGACCTCGCCAAGATCGTGAAGGTCGACATACTCTCCATCACCGACGTGGGGGCCCTCGCCCCCATGGTACGTGCGCTCCGCAGGCGCGGTCTCGAGGTGCTTGCCGAACGGGTCGAAACCCCCGCCGCGCTCGCCGCCGCCCGGGCCGCCGGCTTCACGATGTTTCAGGGGTACGTCTACAGCCGCCCTGAAACCCTCGACGGTCGCGCCGTGAATGTGCAGCAAGCCACGGTCTTTCGGATCATGGCGCTGCTCAATGAGCCGGACGCCACCGAGCGTGCGCTCGAAGATGCGTTCCGCAGCCATCCGTCGCTTTCGCTGTCGCTACTGCGAATCGTGAACTCGGCCGCCTTCGGCGGTCGCCACGTCGAATCCATCGGACAGGCGTTACGACTGATCGGCCGCGACGCCTTGCCGCGGTGGATGCTGATCATGCTGGTGGCCAGCGTTGGCTCACGCAGCCCCGTGGCGCACGAGGCGGTGGTCGAGGCGCTGGTGCGCGGGCGATTCTGCGAAACCGTGTCCATGCATGGCGCCGCTGATCCGGGAGCGTGCTTCCTCGTGGGGCTGCTCTCGCGCATGGATGCCCTGCTCGGCTTGCCCATGTCGGAGGTGCTGGCGCATCTGCCCGTGACCGATGGAATCAAGGCCGCGCTGCTCGAGGGTACCGGTCCGTACGCCCCCGTGCTTCTGCTGGCCGACGCGTACGAGAACGGCGACTGGGCACAGGTTGATGCGTTCGCCGCTGACGTCTCGCTCTCCACGTGGTACGCCGACGCCGTGTCGTGGGCCAGGGATCGGCTCTCCGCCGCGACCTGAGCGATCTCCGGGCGCTGGCTTGGGCGCCTCCCACCCGCGCGCTCAGTAATTCCGCTTGATCGGCGTACTGATGTCGGAGACCATGGAGTCGGTCTTCTGGGCCGCCATGTCCTGCGCGTTCGGTGCCGACTCCGGGGTATCGGTGAACGGCAGCAGAATGGAAATCCGGCGGTTGGCCGGAGAAAGCCGGTCGTCGGGCACGCGCGGTTTGGTATCGGCGTAGCCGCGAACCTCGACGACGCGCTCCGGCGCCACGCCGGTGCTCTGCAGGACACGCCGCGCCGCATTCGCGCGATCGGCCGACAACTCCCAGTTGGTATAGGCCGCATCGGCACCGAACTTCGCACCGTCGGTATGCCCTTCGAGCACGACCGACTGCGTGATCTGCGACAGTTCCGCGCCAACGAGCTGCAGCGTGAGCATCGTGGCGGCGTTCATGCGCGAGGAGCCGATGGGGAAGTACACGTCGCCGCGTCCCGATTCGATCAGCTCGATGCGCAGCCCTTCGCGTGTGACCTGCACGTCGACGACCGCATTCAACTTCTGCAGCGAGTCGCTGGCTGCGAGCTTGTCGACAATGGTCTGGCGCAACTTCTCGAACGCTTTCTGCTCGGCGCTGCGCACCATCATGCGTATCGGCGACTTCTGAATGGGCGACGGGACACTGCCACTGCTCAGCGGGTTGCTGCCCGACCCGAAGCCCTTCTTGTAGCCAACCGGATTGGCGAAGTAGCCCTCGATGGCCTGCTTCGTCTTGTCGTCCATCCCCAAAATCCACATCACCATGAAAAAGGCCATCATAGCGGTCACGAAGTCGGCATACGCCACCTTCCATGAGCCGCCGTGGTGTCCGCCGCCACCGGCGACCTTTTTCTTGACGATGACGATCTTCTTGCCGCCGCGCGCCGCCATGGGTTACGCCGCCTTCTTGCGCGTCAGCTCTTCCAGTTCGGTGAAGCTCGGACGCTCGTGGGGTTCGATGTTGCGGCGCGAGAATTCGACGGCGGTCATGGGGGCATCACCGCGCGCAAAGCAGAGGAGGGCGGTGCGGATGCACATCATGTAGTCGTGCTCGGCATGCAGTCGCGTTTCCATGGCTTTGGCGATCGGGGCGAACACTCCGTACGCGAGCAGGATACCGAGGAAGGTGCCGACGAGCGCCGCAGCCACCTTTTCGCCGATTTCCGAGGCGGCACCGCCGATCGAGCCCATCGTGATGATCACGCCGAGGACGGCGGCCACGATCCCGAAGCCGGGCATGGCGTCGCCTACCGTCGTGATGGCGTGTGGCGCGAGCATGGCTTCGTGATGATGCTTGTCGAGATCCGTGTCGAGAATGTCGGCCAGGTTATGGTCTTCGACGGTGCCGGTGAGCAGCACTTTGAGCGTGTCACACAGGAGCGACAGCGCATGATGATTGTTCAGGAACGACGGGTACTTCTGAAAGATGTCGCTCCCTTCCGGATTCTCGATGTGGGACTCGAGGCCTACCAATCCATCCTTGCGGGCCTTCTGGAACACCTCGTAGAGTACCTGCAGCAGTTCGGCGTAGGTTTTGGGACCATACGGGTTGGGCTTGAGCAAGCCAAGCAGCTGCGCGATACACGCTTTCAGGACCGCCGGCGGGTTGGCAATGATGAGGGTGCCGAGTCCGGCGCCGCCGAGAATCAGGAACTCGTTGGGCTGATAGAGCACGGCGAGTTCACCATGGTGCATGACATAGCCACCAATGACAGCGCCGAACACCACGACCAAGCCGATGATGACGAACACGCGAAACGTCCGGGGATTCGAGTGGAGAATTCAGTGACGGCCGACGCCGGAACGCCGCACGAGGCGGAGCGTTGGCTCGGGATTCATGACGATCTGCTGCGCGGGCTTGCCCATGCCATCAGCAACCGCCTGGCGACGATCACCGCCGCGGCGGGTGTGCTCGATGAGGGCGAAACGCCCGACCCGCGATTCATCGAGGGGCTGCGCAGTGATGCCGACCGGCTCGACAGCTTGCTGACGCTGATGCGGCAGCTGCCCCGTCGTGCCGACGCCGGGCTCGAACCCATGCTGCTGAGCGACGCGCTCGAGACCGCACGTCGATTGCTCGACGAGCATCCCACGATGCGCAGTCGCACGATTTCGACCGTGTTCATCGGAAGCATCGCGCCCGTGCGCGCGGAGCCCACGGCGGTGATGCACGCCATGATCGTCGCGGTGCGTGGGGCGGCGCGGGTCGGCGTGGGGCCGATCGTCGTCGAGATGGAGACGGTCGGTGATGCCGTGCGCGTCCTGGCGCGTGTGGATGGCCGCAGCGAAGAGACTGGCAATGACGCGATCGAGGACGACGCGCGGACGATCAGCTGGCTTCTGCGGAGCAGCCACGGCCGCGGCACCGCCATCCCGGGAGGGTGCGCGTTCGACGTGCCCACGCTGCAGGCGTCGCGACGTCGTCCGGGGTGACATCAATGGTCCGTGGTCAGGGCCGCAGGGCTCGCCGCCAGCGCGACGGCGACAGGCGCGGCCGCGACAGGCGCGCCAAGTGCCGCCAACCATTGGGCCGCGTCCGAGGCGCTGGCCGCGCGCTGGTTCTCCTGTTCGACCTGCTGCGCGATCTCGCCGCGCAGGATCTTCACATCGCTCGGCGCCTCGATGCCAATGCGCACGCCACCGCGGTCGCATGAGACGACCACGATGCGAATGCCACCGTCGATGAGGATCGAGTCGCCTTCGCGGCGTCCGAGAATGAGCATCGTCAGATCAGACCGACAAGGGTATCCAGCATTTCTTGAGCGGTCTTGATCAGTTTCGTCGCGGCCTGATACGACTGCTGCACCCGCAGCATGTTCACGAGCTCTTCGTCGGTGTTCACGCCGCTGATGGACTGACGGCGCAGTTCCGCCTGATCGGTGAGTCCCTCCGCGACCTCTGCGTCGTCCGTGGCGGACGACGTCTGGATGCCCAACCGCGTCACGAGTCCGCGGAAGAAGCCGATGAATGATCCGGTTTCGGTTGCGCCAGATGGGGCATTCCACGTCACCGTCCCTTCCTTCGAGCGCAGCAGGGACAGTTGCTGGGCGACGGTGTTGTTCGTCGGTGCGGTGGCCGAGCCGGACGCGGCAATCTTGGCCGGGTCGGCGGCAACCGTAGCGTCGAGCTTGATGCTCGCAGCGCCTACCGGCGCACTGGGCGATCCTGCATCGAAGAAGTTTCCGGCAGCGGTGCCCGGAATCGTCGACCCGGTGAAGGTGAAGCCGGTGGTGTGCAGCGTGTTGACCGCCGTGACGAGCTGGCGTGCCATGGCATCGAGACGACCGCGCACATTCGGGATTTCGGTGTTGATGACGGTCACCTGCGCCGCCAGTTCGCCGGCGAGCGGCGCCAACCGGTCGGGCGAATGGCCCAGTTGGATCCGTACCGGCACGTCGGCCAGCGGTGTCGCTGGGAGCGGATTGGGCGTTTCTCGCTGCACCGACAGTGGCGTCGCCGAATCTCCCTCGACCAACATCGAGTTGCCGATCAGCACCGACACCGACCCGTTGGGCTGTGCGACGACGCGGGTACCGGCAATCTTGGACAGTTCGTCGAGCTTGAGATCGCGGGCGTCCTGCAGATCGTTGGCGGGGTTGCCATTCGATTCGCTGCCGACGATGCGGACGTTCAGTTCCGCCACCTGCGACGCGAGCGCATTGATCCGATCGACGCTGTTGTCGAGGCGTTCGAGCGCGTTGCCGCGAATGGTGGTGAGCTGCCTGTCGTAGTCGTTGAACAGCTGACCCAGCTGCCGGCCACGCTGCTGCACGACGGCGCGAGCGGCCAGACTGCTCGGCTGCGCCGACAGATCGCTGAACGCATTCCAGAACTGATCGAGGGCGCTGGCCATGCCGGCATCGCTCGGCTCACCAAAGACCGATTCCAGCTGCGACAGTAGATCGCGCCGCATCCCCGCATCGCCGGACAACGTATTGGCCGAGCGGAACGCGTCGTCGAGGAGCACGTCGCGCTTGCGAATGATCGTGGTGACGCTGACCCCCGTCCCGACCGAACCGTAGGGAAAACGGACCGGCGTGTTCGGTTGCAGCACGGCTTCCTGACGCGAATAGCCGGGCGTCTGGGCGTTCGCGATGTTCTGCGACACCGTCTGTAGCGCGATCTGGTGCGACAGGAGTGCGGACCGTGCAATACTGAACAGGCCGGAGCTCATCGGTCAGACCGTCCGGTTGACGAGCACGCCGCGGGGCGCACCGGTGCCAGGGGTGACGACGCCTTCGGTGGCGTAGGTGGACGGCGCCGTGGGCGCTCCCACCAGCGTGCGGACGTGCGAGTCGGTCGTGGTCAGTGCTTCCCGCAGCATCTTGCGGTTCATCCCCACCTCACGCGTGAGCGTATCGGCGGCAAGCTGCAAGCGTGTGCGTGCGTCACGGAAGCGATCGTCCACGAGGTCGCTCAGCACCTCTTCGAGTTCGTGCAGCGTGCACTCTTCGGTGCCGCCGAGCAGCACGTTGAGCTGACGGCGACGCGTGCGCGCCTGGCCGAGGGTCGCGAGAATGCGGTGCGTGGCAAAGGTGCTGTCGTCGACGCCCTGGATGTCGTCGATGCTGACGGCATTGCGCTGACGCCGCATCTGCGCGATGAGATCATCGAGCAGACGCCGCTCGCTGACGAGCGCGTCATGCAAGGCATCGAGCAGCGCGGTCGATAGCGGGCCGGCGCGTGACGCGGGTTCGGTGGCGTGCAGAGTCGAAGGCGACATCAGCGAGTGGTCGTGCTGGAAGGCGACGGGGAGGACGCGGCCGCCATACGACCGCGCATCTGGCGGTACACGGATTCCGCGAGACCGCCCTCCCACTGATTGGGAGTTTCGGCAGCGAGGTGCTGATCCAGTAGTCCGGTGAACATGTCTTCACCGGCGCCGGCCGAAACGATCCCGCCCTGTTGGGGAACGGTTTCGCGCATGGCCTTGAACAGTTGCTGTACGAAGAGGCCTTCGAGCTGCTTGGCGGTGTCGCGCAGCGTCTGGTCGGTGGCGGCGTCGATGACTGGGGGCGCTGGGGGCGCAGCGGTCACGGACATCCGGCTGCGGGCATTGATGGAATCGATCACCGGACGATGATCTCCCCGGTCACGGCACCCACCTCGCGCAGCGCGGCAAAGATGGCGGCGATTTCGTTGGGGGGTGTCCGCACCGCGTGCAGCGCCGAGGCGACACGCTGTACGGGAATACCGGCCGGCAGGCGTACACTGCCCGGAACGGCGGCGGTATCGTTGGGCGCGAGGTTGCCGATGGCGAGCGTAATGGCGCCGTGGCTCACTGTGGCTGCCCCGACCACCATGTCGCCGCCGGCGACCACCGTGCCGTCGCGAGCATCGATGACGATGCGGGGGCGGGTTTCGGCGCTGATGGCCAAGTCGCGGATCCTGGCCATGGCGACCGGCTTCGGCACGGAGTCGGGGAGTGTCACGACGACCGATCCGTCGTCCTCGACGGTTGCGGTTTTCTCACCCATGGCGCTGTTGATGGCGGTGACGATCCGCATAGCGGTGCCGAGGTCGGGTTCACGCAGCAAGAGGCGTGACGTGGCGGCCATGGTGGGGCGCGGGAGATCGGCTTCGAGCACGCCGCCCGTGGGAATGCGCGCGGCCGTTTCGTGCGACGGCTGAAAGCGGGTGGTGGAGCCACCGTCGCTGACGAGCATGGGGCCCTGTGCCGACGCGAGCGGCGGTCCGTTGGGATCGGCCACCAGGGGTGTCATGAACAGCGTGCCACCGCGCAGTGAGCGCGCATCGCCCATGCTGGAGACCTGCACTTCGAAACGCCCGCCGGCACGCAGGAACGGTGACACTTCGGCGGTCACGAGGACCGCGGCGACATTGCGCATCCGGATCAGGTCGGCGGGCACTTCGACGTTGAAGCGCCGCAGTATGTTGATGACACTTTGTACGGTGGGACCGCCGGTCTGTCCGCCAATGGCGCGGTCACCGGTGTTGTCGAGTCCGACCGCGAGCCCATACCCCACCAAGCGCACCGGCAGCGCCCCTTCGGCCGATGTCAGGTCGCGGATCTTGACGTCGTTCTGCGCGCTCGCCGTGGTGGGCGTGAGCAGCAGGACGGTGGCCGCGGCAAGGAGACATGCGCACAGGATGGCGACACGCGTGACGTAGACCGGGATCCTGGGTTTGCGCAGCGCAAGCAGAAGCGAGGCGGTCACGGCCACAGCGCTCCAACCACCTTGGTGAGGATCCCCTGCTTGGGCTTGCCCAGCGGGCCCGGGGAGGCGTACCCCAGTTGCACATCGGCCACGCGGCTCGATTCGACGAGGTTGGATACCGAGACATCCTGCGCCCGTACCCAGCCGCTGAAGACGATGTCCTGCATGGCCTTATCGATGTCGATCTTCTTGGTGCCCTTCACCTGCAGCAGGCCGTTCGGTCCGACGGCGACGACGCGCACGCTCATCTCGTTCTGAAAGCGATTCTCCCGACGCGCCTGTCCGCGTTGCGTCTGGTCGGCAGTGTTGCGCGTATCGATGCCGACGTTTCTGGAGGAGGCGGGGAGTCGCGCGTTGAGTCCGAGTCCGCGATTGCGCGTGTCCTGCGCACTGTTTTCCTTGACGGCGGTGCTGATGGTGTAGTCGTCCACGAGCACGGTGATGATGTCCCCCACCACGAACTGGCGACGATCGGCGATCCACGACGCGCGCACCGACGTGGCGGTCGCATTCGCGGTCGCATTCGCGGGCGTGGTCGCGGGCGTGGTCGCGGCGCCGGTCGCGCCGGCTGGCGGCGTGGCCTGCGCGCTGAGGGCGATGGGGGCGAGGAGGGTGGCCAACGGGGCCACGAGGAGCGAGGTACGGCGCTGATTGGACATCACAGGCTCAGCGGAGGCGGACAGTGTTGGGCGCAATGGCAATGCCATCGAGCCGGCGAATACGATCGATGCGGACGCCGACGGGGGCGCCCACGGTCGCGGTGTTGATGGCAACGCCGGTCAGCACCAGCGTGAGCGGACCGTCCTGCCAGATGGCTTTCACGGTGGTGCCGCCGGCAATGACGGGTGGGGCCGACACCGCAGGCGCCCGCAGGACTTCCCCCGCCATGATGGGGCGCCGCGTGACCCATCCGGGGAGCGCGCGCGTGGTGTCGGGCGCCACGCCGTTCCACCGCCACGCGATGATCGTGTCCACGACGGCGATGTCGGCGGGCTGCAACGTTTCGCCGCGGGCCAACGCCCGCGTCGCCACGGTGAGCGACACCCGACGCTGATCGCTCCTGAGCGGCGTGCTGATGGCGGCCGGTTGCGCGCCGAGCCCGCTCGGCAACCGCAGGAACGCCACGAGGGCGACGAGATGTCGGGACACGAATGCCATCGTCAGTTCTTGATGTTGTTGGCGATCTGGCCCATTTCATCGGCCGTCTTGATGGACTTGGAGTTGATTTCGTAGGCGCGCTGTGCGGCGATCATCTCCACCATCTCCTGCACGATCTCGACGTTCGAGCCCTCGAGGCTGCCCTGCTGCAGGCGCCCCATCCCTTCGTCATTCGGGAAGCCCACGACAGGCTGTCCCGACGCCGTCGTCGGGGCGAGCAAGTTCTGCCCGAGGTTCAGCAAGCCGCTGGGATTGGCGAAGCGCGCAATTTCGAGGCGGCCGATTTCCGTGGGATTGATCTCGTTGCCGCGACGGATGCTCACGACGCCCGTAATCGAGATCGTCAGCTCCGCGCCGTCCTGCGGGACGCGGATCGGCGGCAGGAGGGTGTAGCCGGCGCCCGTGACGAGGACGCCCTGATCGCTGATCTGGAGGCTGCCGTCACGCGTGTATCCCAACTCCCCATTCGGCAGCTGGACCTGAAAGAATCCTTCGCCCTCGATCGCGACGTCGAGATTGCGCCCGGTCTGCTCAATCGGGCCCTGCTCGTGCAGGCGCTGTACTCCCGACAATCGGGTACCGCGTCCCACCTGAATGGCGGGGAGCGTTTCCGCTTCGGTGCCCCCAAGGACCTGCGACCCCTGAATGGTCTGATAGAGGAGGTCCTCGAACTGCGCTCGGCTCCGCTTGAAGCCGGCCGTGTTCACGTTGGCGAGGTTGTTGGCGATGACTTCGGTGCGCGTCTGCTGCGCCATCATGCCGGTCGCGGCGGCGCGGAGGGCTGGATCCATGGTCAGGTCTCCTTACACGGGCTTCGCGAGGTCGGACACAGCAATGCCGCGCGCCTCGTCAAGGGTGGTCAGCGTCTTCTGCGCGGCCTGATAGCGATGCAGTACGCTCAGCATGTCGGTCATGGCGGTGAGGGCGTTCACGTTCGATTCCTCGACGAACCCCTGCATCACCTTGCGATCGGCGGGCGCGATGGCCACGCGTGTGGCATCGGGAACGAACATCGTGCCGCCTTCGTGCTGGAGGTCCGTGCCGTCGGCGACGCGCTCTACGCGCAGGCGCGCCAGCGGCTTGCCGTTCACGTCGATCATCCCCGATTCGTCGATCTCGACCTGGCCCGGTGGAATCGTGATCGGACCACCGTCGGCCAGCACGGGATTGCCTTTGCCATCGACCAGCTGGCGATCGGCGTTCAGTTGGAAGCTGCCGTTGCGGACGAACCGCTCCCCGTTGGGAGTCTGCACCACGAAGAAGCCGTCGCCGCTGACCGCGAGGTCGAATGGGTTGTGCGTCTGCGTGAGGGTCCCGGGGGTGAGGTCGATGGCGGTGTCGGTGGTCGCCAGCGCGTTGCCCATGAGGCGGGAGAAGGCGGTTTCCGCCTTGAACCCACGGGTGGACGCGTTCGCAAGATTGTTGGCGAGCACGGCTTGGCGGCGCTCCAGCATCTGGAGGGCCGAAGCCGCACTGCTCATTCCGTTTGTTTGGACGGGACCTGGCATGTCGTGGTCTGGAAATGGGGACACGAACTCACCAGGGGGAAAAGCAACGGTCGGGCCAAAGCTGGCCAGACCGGAAGAAAAGTATAAGTCATTGTCTTTCAATGCGTTACGTAGAATAGCGGATGGTGCTTCCGATGTAGGGCCGGGAAATCAGCACGGCAATTCGTGCCGGTCCCCCGCTCGCCCGGACGCCTTTTCCGCGTGTACCGCGTCGCTAGCGACGTCCGCCGATCTCCAGCAGCATCGACACCGCGTCCAGCGGGAGCCCGGTTTTCCAGGCGATTTCAGCCGGCGCGGCCCCGGCGGCCGCCAAGGCCTCCACCGCACGCGGCGTCTTGCCGGCGCGAATGGGTCCTTTCCCGCTGGGCGTGGCCGCCGAGGCAGAGCGGGCCCCCGCGCGCCGGGTGGCGCGCCGACCCCGCCCTTGCCGGATCATCGCGAACGCGCGCAGCCCCACGTCGTACACCAGGACCATCCCCGCCGCGCCTCCCAACGCGACGAACGCGATGAGCCGCTGCTCTTGCGACACGCCCGGCGAGACGAGGAAGGCGCCAACGATCAACCCGACGATCGTCACGCCAACCCCGATGGCCGCCATCTGCAGCACCCGCGTGACCATCTTCAACATGGTGCGATTCCCCGGTTCCCGCATCAGTCTTCGCGGAGCGGCTTGAGCTCCACACGCAATTTGCTCAACGCCTTGCTGCGAATCTGCGAGACCCGCGATTCGGTCAGCTCGAGCACCTTGGCAATCTCGTGCAGCTTGAGCTCTTCGAAGTAGTACAGCGACAGCACCACACGTTCCTGTTCCTTGAGCCGGAGAATCGCCTCCTTGAGGTGCGAGACTTCCTGCTCGTGTGTCATCGACTCTTCCACGTTGCTATCGCGTTCGCTCGTGAGCGTCTCTGCCGGCACCGGTGCGGTGTTCTCGCGATCACCCGGCGCGCGGTCGAGGGGAATGTGATGCGCCCCTTCCACGTCGCCCTGCCAGCGCCAGAGCGTCTCCATGTCCACGCCAAGCTGCGCGGCGAGTTCGCGATCTTCGGGTGCATGCCCGTGGGCCCGTTGGTACGCTTCACGCGCCGCCGTGATCTCGCGCGTCTTGCGACGAATGGAGCGCGGGACGTGGTCCTGCTTGCGCAGTTCGTCGAGTATGGCACCGCGAATGCGCGGGGCGGCAAAGGTACTGAAGGCCAGCCCGCGTGTGGCGTCGAAGCCTTCGAGTGCCGCCATGAGGCCAATCGTACCGGCGCTGACCAGCTCATCGAAGTCCGCACGCACCGCCAGGGTTCGCGAGACCTGACGCGCGACATGATGCACGAGCCCGAGGTGCTCTTCGAGCAGACGGTCACGGGCGGCTTGATTGCCTGCCTGAAAGGCCTGCCAGAGCGGGGCGTTCATGGCGACGGAAGCAGAGGGCGTTGCAAGAGTCACGGTCAAGCACCGGAACGGGAGGAGGTTCGGGCGGCCAGTACGCGCATCACGACATCGTGAGCCGCGATGGCCGCCGGAGATCCGGCGGCCGCATCGGGGAACCGCATCCCCGCGCGGAGCGCAGCATCGAGAGAGGAATCGGCCGGAATCGCACCGGCCAGGCGCAGCGAGAGCCCGAGGAACTGCCGGGCACCGGCGACGATGGCGTCGTAGCAGCGAGTCGCCTCGCTGCCTTCATGACGGTTGACGAGCACATCGACCGGAAGAGCACTGTGCCGCTGCACCACGGCCTTGCACAGTGCGTACGTCGCTGTCAGCCCCACCGGATCACTGCCGGCGCAGACCGCAACGAGTCGTTCATCGGCGTGCGGTGTCACGGCGCCAAGCACCGTTTCGAAACGCGCACCACAATCGAACACCACGAGATCCATCCTTTCGGCCAGCGCACCGACGCGCCGCATGCACGCCCGACGCTCCGCAGCGGTCATCGACGTCGCCGCGGACTCGGCGCCAACCCGTGGCGCACCGCCGGCCACTAGCGTAAGCGTGGTGCTCACCGGCGTCGCGACGTCGTGCGCCGCAACACGACCACCGCGCAGATCGGTCCAGCTGGTTCGCGGCGTGACCCCCAACGTGAGGGCCAGCGGTCCGACAAAGTCATCGGCGTCGACGAGCAGCACCCGCTTGCCTTCGCCAGCGGCACTCACCGCGAGCAATGCCGACACCAGTGTCGTACCCGACCCACCGCGACCACTCGCCACCAGCAACGTGGGCACGCCGGCACCTTCGCCCCCGGCGCCCGCCCGCGCGGCGCGCACGGCATCGGCTTGCGAGAGCGCAGCGGTGTCACGCGGCGGCGACAGCACAAGGCTCGACATCAGGCGGGCATCCAGTCGGCTTCCGCATCAGCGGGAAGCCCCCAGCTCCGCAGCAGGCGCTGCACGCCGGGCTTGAGATCGGCCGGTACATCCTGTCCGTCGGTCACCCACCGCGTCGGCATCTCGAGCGAGAGCGCCATCTCGGTCACCCCGCGCTCGCGCGGAACTTCATCGAGCTTGGAAATCAGGAGGTGCGTGGCGCCGCAATGGGTACGCGAGGGCGTGTATGCGCGGCCGATGTCCACGGCGAGATCGGTCCGCAACGATGCGGGCAACACGAGGTGGACTTCATCCGGCGCGATCGTGTCGAGCAGCGAGCGCCACCGCTCCGTGAGTTCGGCGCTGGCCGGACTGCGCCCCGGGGTGTCGATGATGACGACGTCGCAGCTCGGTGACAGGCGCTTGATCGCGCCATCCACTTCACGCGCATCGTACACCACTTCAAATGGAACGTCAGCGAGCTCGGCGTAGGTGGCCAACTGTTCCAGGCCCCCCACGCGGTAGGTATCGATCGTGAGCAGACCACACCGCGCACCGCCGAACATCCCGCGGCGCACCGCCAGCTTGGCGGCCGTCGTCGTCTTGCCCGCTCCAGTGGGGCCCACCAGCGCGATGCAAAACGGACGGCCATCCGCCCGGCGCAATGTCGCGGGCAACGCGCGCGGCGCGAGGCGGTTGCGCACCTGATCGATGGCGAAACTCGGCGCCGCCAGCACTTCCACCATCGGCACCCCACCATTGCGCACCATGCGCGAATGCAGGATCATGACGTCGTCCCCGAGCGACCGACGGGCGCGATCGGCCACGCGCGCGAGATCGGCGCCGCGAAAACGTTCGGCCCGCGTGTGATCAGCCATGTGGCATCTCCCAGGTGGCGACACTACTCAACGTGATCTGCGCGGGAAGCTCGGCGAGCGAGACCACGGGCAAGCTGGGCAGCACCGGTTCAATCAGGCGGCGTACGCCAACACGCAGCGACGGCGGCGTAATGAGCGGCATCGGGCGACCATCGATGGCATAGGTGGTTGCGAGGTTGTTCAGGTCGCGCAGCATGGCCGCCAGCGATTCCGGTGTGAGAACGGGGGCGTTGGGCTGCGCGGCGCGCGGCGAGAAGAGGCCGAGGAGCGCATTCTCGAGTCGCGCGCCGATCGTGATGCCACGTACCATGCCCGACGGATCGGCAAAGAGACGCGCGATCACGTTGGTGAGCGACTTGCGCACGACTTCGGTGAGCGCCTCGGGATCCTTCGTCGCTTCCGCGCCATCGCCGATGGCCTCGAGAATGGTGACGAGATCGCGAATGGGTACCCGCTCGCGGAGCAGGCGCTGCAGCACACGATGCAGGACGCTGAGCGACACCTTGCCGGGAATGATTTCTTCCACGAGCGCGGGATGCGACTTCTTGAGCGTTTCCACCATCTCCTGCACTTCCTGACGACCAAGCAGTTCGGCCGCGCTGCCCTTGAGTGTTTCGAGCAGATGCGTTGCGACCACCGTCGTCGGCTCGACGACGACATAGCCCAGCGCCTCGGCTTCGGCTCGGCGTGCGGCCGCGACCCACCGTGCGGGCATGCCGAACGACGGGTCGATCGTTTCCATGCCATCGATTTCCGCCACCACGCCACCGGTATTCAGCGCCATCATGAACCGCGGGAGTACTTCGGCGCGCGCGACTTCCGAGCCGCGCAGCTTGATCACGTATTCGTTGGCCGGCAGTCGGATGTCATCGCGAATGCGAATGGGCGGCACGAGGATGCCGAGTTCGAGCGCAGCCTGCTTGCGCAGCAGCGAGATGCGCTCGAGCAGATCACCACCCTGGCCTTCATCAATGAGCGGAATGAGCGCATAGCCCACTTCGAGTTCGATGGGGTCGATCTGCAGCAGATCCTGCATGGGATCGGGCGCGATCGGGGCGTCGCTGATTTCGCCGGTCATCGGTGCAGTGACCGTGGCGAGGTCCACGCGACGCTGTTCCGCCTGCTCGGATACCTTGGCCAGTGCGGCGGCGCCGGCGGCCATGGCGATGAACGGAAACATGGGCAGGCCGGGAATGAGGGCGAAGGCGCCCAGCACACCGGCCACCATCCACATGACGCGCGGGTGCGAGCCGAGCTGCTTGCTCAACGTCGTGCCCATCTTGTCGGTGCTCGTCGCTGCGGTGACCATGAGGCCGGCCGCCGTGGAGATGATGAGCGCCGGTACCTGCGACACGAGGCCGTCACCAACGGTGAGAATGGTGTACGTGCTCGCGGCTTCGCCGATGTCCATTTTGCGCTGCACGACACCAATGAAGATGCCGCCGAGGATGTTGACGACGACGACCATGATGCCGAGGATCGCGTCACCCTTCACGTACTTGGAGGCCCCGTCCATGGCGCCGTAGAAGTCGGCCGTGCGCGCAATCTCCTCGCGGCGGATGCGAGCGTCCTTCTCGTCGATGAGCCCCGCCGACAAGTCGGCGTCGATGGCCATCTGCTTGCCGGGCATCGCATCGAGGGTGAAGCGCGCCGCCACTTCAGCGATACGCCCGGCCCCCTTGGTGATGACGATGAAGTTGATGCCGATGAGCATCAGGAAGATCACGATACCGACGGCGTAGTTGCCGCCGATCACGAACTGCCCGAATGCTTCGATGACCTTCCCGGCGTGCGCCTCGGTGAGAATGAGGCGCGTGGACGAGACGTTGAGGCCGATCCGGAAGAGCGTGAGCAGCAACAGCAACGACGGGAAGCTGCTGAAGTCGAGCGGGTTGGTGGTGTACAGGGCCACCAGCAGCACGACGAGCGACGAGCCGATGGACGCGGCGAGGAACAGGTCGAGCAGGACCGGAGGCAGCGGAACGACGATGAGCGCAAGGATCGTCACGACGACGAGCGCGATCGCGATTTCCGCCGATTTGCCCTTGCCGGCGTCTGGTGTGGGGAGTGCGGCGCTGGTCATGCGGCCGCCGTGCCACGCCAGCCGGCGCCGAAACGCTCACGCTGACGCATGACGAAGGCGAGCACCTCGGCGACCGCCAGGTACATCTCCACCGGAATCATGGTGCCCACTTTGGCGACCTTGATCAGGGCACGGGCCAACGGCTTGTTCTCGATGACGGGGACGCCGTGCTGGAAGGCGAGGTCCTTGATGCGCAGGGCGATCTTGCGTTCGCCCAGGGCGACGATGTACGGCGCCGGCGCGACACTGGGGTCGTACTTGATGGCGATGGCGATGTGTACCGGGTTCACGATCACCACGTCCGCCGTCTTCACATTGGCGAACATCGCGCGACGAATACGCTCACGCGCCAGCGAGCGGCGACGCCCCTTCACTTCGGCGTTGCCTTCCTGCGCCTTGCCTTCGTCCTTCACTTCCTGCTTCGTCATTTTCAGATCTTCGTGCTTCTTCCACCGCTGCCACCCATAGTCGGCGATCGCCAGCACGAAGAACATGATGCCGGTATTCTTGAGCAGCGCGTAGCCGTACGTCTGCATGAGCAGCATGAGCGCCATCGGCGAGCGGTCGAGCGCGAGTCCCTGAATGTCCGGCCACGCGTCGGCGAGCGTCGCGTATACCGCGTAGCTCACGATGAGCATCTTCAGCAGCGACTTGGCGAGATCGACGTAGGGCTGCGGGCCGAGATACTTGCCGAGGTTCGAGATGGGGTTCAGGCGCTCGAACGTGGGCCTGAGTGGCTGCGTGGTGACCAGTCCACCGGTCTCCATCGCCTGCACGCCAATCGCAAGCACCGACATTGCGGCCATGGCGCTGACGATCGCGACCAGCATGCGGACGCTCATCACCTGCACGTGGGCAACGAGGCCAGGTCCGTTGTGCGACGCGTCGGCCGCCTGCGCGAGCGTCCCGCCCATGGTGTCCAGGAGGAAACGCCACAGCGGTGGCCACGCAAACGAGAAGACCACGAGGGAGCCAAGCAGGAACGCGGCGGTGACGAACTCGGGGCTTTTCGCGACGTTGCCCTTCTCGCGAGCCTCTTCGAGTTTCTTGCCAGTCGGTTCCTCGGTTTTTTCGCCGGCGTCGCTGTCTGCCATGGTCAGCGCCTCGCCGCCGGTTCAGGGGCCAACTGCGCCGCCCGAACAAAGGATTCCACGGTGCTGCCATAGCTGGTGTGCCACTCGCCGAGCGCCTGCACGACGAGGCCGAGCGAGCCGGCGAAGGTGATGAGGCCGATGCCGATCTGCAGCGGAAAGGCGAGGCTCATGATCTGGAGCTGCGGCGCCGCGCGACCGAGGATGGCCAGCGCGAGGTTGGTGAGGAGGACCGCGGCCATCACGGGTGAGGCGAACTGCAATCCGCTGGCGAAGATGGTGCTGCCCGCCTTGACGAGCGGCAGGAAGCCCTGATCGAGGGCAATCGGTGCACCCAGCGGCAGGACGGCAAAGCTGCGCGCGATGGCCTGCAGCATCATGATGTGACCGCCGGCGATGAGCAGCAGCGTGAGCATCATGAGTTGCATGAACGACGCCAGCAGGGGCGTCTGGGTGTTGTTGACGGGGTCGAAGATGGCGGCGCCCGAGAGACCAATCGTATTCGTCGCGAGTTCGCCGGCGAACTCCGCGCCGGCCACGACCAGCGCTGCGGCGAAGCCAAGGGCAAAGCCGATCGCCGTCTCCGCGAGGAACGTCGCCGGCGTAATGGCGAGCTGCGCGCGCTCGGTGCTTTCGAGCGCGCCCGGGAGCAGCATCACGGCAAAGATCACGAGCAGTGCCGTGCGCAGGCGCATCGGTACCGACTTGGCGGACCAGGCGGGCGCCACCAGCAAGAGCCCGCCCACCCGCAACGCCGTCAGCACGAAGGCTGCAGCGACGCCGGGCGCGAAAAAGTCAGGGAGCCCGAAGATCAGGGAGTTCACGGGAGCGAGGCCGGCGCGGGACGTTCGCTCAGGCGACCATCGCGGGAATGCCGCGAATGATCTGGGTGGTGAACTTGATCAGGATCTGCAGGAGCCAGGGCATGCCGACGATGAAGGCGCCGCCGACGAGCACGAGCTTCGGGACAAAGACGAGCGTCTGTTCCTGGATTTGCGTGACCGACTGGAAGATCGCGATCACCAAGCCGACGCCGAGCGCCATGAGCAACAACGGCGCGGCGATCATGAGGGCGGTCATGATCGCGTCGCGGGAAAGGTCGATAACGAGCTGATGAGTCACGGTCGTGGGCTTCAGGAAGTAGGTGGAGCTGCCGACACCGGACAGAGCAGGGATGGTGCCACAATGGTCGAGTCAGCCACGTCATTCGCAAGACATTGGAAAGCAATGGGTTAGGCGTATATGGCCCACCTGACTTCCGTCGGCCCCCCACGTCCGGATCGGCAAAACGTGCCGACCGGGGGTGTGCGCGCTGGGTCACTGCAGGCGCGAGCGGCAAATCCTGCATTGCCGGGCCAACGGTCCGCGCAGGTCTCACCACGGCAGCGAACGGTTGGCGCGGAGGCGCGCGGTGGCGGGCGCAGGCGCGCGGTGGCGGGCGGAGGCGGGCGGAGGCGCGCGGTGGCCTTTCGGGGGACCCGCTCGAACGCGAAACGGGCCAACCGGAGCAATCGCCCCGGTCAGCCCGTGTTCGTTGTCCGCGACAGATCCCCCCGGACCGCCGCGGACGTCCCACATCCTGTTCCCCCTACTTGAAGCTCTGCACCAGACTCGTAATGGTGAGGCTCCATCCATCGACCAGCACGAACAACAGCAGTTTGAATGGCAGTGAAATCATGGCCGGTGGCAGCATGAACATGCCCATACTCATGAGCACACTCGCGACGACCGCGTCGATGATGATGAACGGCAAGTAAATCGCGAAACCAATCTGGAAGGCCGTGCGCAGCTCGCTGGCGACGAATGCCGACATGAGGACATGCAAGGGCACCTCATCGACGGTCGCAGGGCGCGGCATGCGACTGAGTTCGACGAAGGCCTTGACATCGGACTCGCGCGTCTGCCGCAGCATGAACTCACGCAGTGGCTTGACGCCCTCTTTCATCATGTCCACTTGCGTGATCTGGCCATCCAACCACGGCGTGATGGCGGTGCGATTCATGTCGGCGAGCGTGGGGCCCATCACAAATCCCGTGAGCAGTAGCGCCATCGCCGCCAGCAGCTGACCCGGCGGCGCACTCTGGGTGCCCATGGCCTGCTTGAGGAACTGCAAGACGATCAGGATGCGGGTAAACCCCGTCATCATCAGTATGAGCGTCGGGAGCAGCGTCAGCAGCCCCATCATGACCACGACACCGACGGTGCCGTTCAAGCGCAGGCCACCGTCTTCGCCGTTGCCGCCCAGTTGTACATCCATCTGCGGCATCATGCGCATGATGGCGTCGTCGGCAGCAATGGGGGCGGGGCTCGCGGCCTGCGCGTTGCGCGAGTCCTTCGCCGAGTCGACGACCATGACACTGGTTGGACGCTTCGCTGCCGCCGCCTGTGCGGTGAGGTCGGCACCGTTGCCGGGGCGAGGGACCCGCGGCGCCCGCGGCGGTACGGGCGCGCTGCCGTTGAGGATCGGCGCCTGACGGCCCGCCGATATGGGTGTCAGCGGCGGCAGATCGCGCGTGGGAACCCCAACGACCGCCGGCGCTTGCCTGGCGGTGGCCGGTGTAGTCGCCGTTGTCGATGTGGCCCTCGGCGTTGCCGTGGTCGTCGCCGTGGTCGTCGCCGCAGACGGTGTGGCCCGCGCCGTGGGCGGTGCGACGGCCGGAGGCGCCTGTGCCGACAGGGATGACGCCGCCAGCCCCACCAATCCCGCAACGGCGGCGAGTCGCGTAGCGCCGCTCAGGGAGACGCCGAGCATGGCGCGGAAGTCGCCTTCCAGCGGTGCGGACGGGCGGCGTGGAGCAGCCGAGTAGGTCACCGGTGCGCCATGGCTCGTGGTGAGCGGCGCGGTGAGAAAGCCGGGAATCTCCGAGCGTTCCCACAACGTGAACGGGACGACCTGCACGGAGGACCCTGACGAGCGGGCTGCGGCGACCTTGCCCTCGTGGGTGAGGTCGCTCGCCCCGATTGGTGCGGGTACCGCCGACGGTGCCGCCGACGGTGCCACCGCTTTGCCAAGGATCGCGCCAAACGTCGTGGACAGCGTGGCGCCCGAGAACGACGGCGAGAGCGCGGCAAACGCTGCCGTCGCCTCCGCACTAGAGGCCTGCGGCTGCGCAACGGTGCTACCGGCAATCACGCGCTGCCGGTCGGCTTCGTCCAATTCAAAGAGCGTCGTCACTGCCCCATCGCTCACGGAGAGCGCGACGACCTTCTCGCCGACGCGTACGACGGTCAGACCGGTCTTGGGGCCAAGCGGCACGCGCTGCACGACTTCAACGGCCACGCGGCTTTTCGCGCCCAATGCGCCCGCCCCCCAGCGCTTGAGTGCCCACAGGCAGACGGCGCCAAGTCCGAGAACAAACGCGAGGGCGGCCACCACCCCAAGTCCGGCGATTACCATGATAGCGTCTCAGTCGCTCAGGTCGTGGGCGGTACGTAATCGGTCAGCAGACCCGTCATCGTGCAGCTCACGCGGCGTGAGCCGCGCCGGGCGCGCAGGGGTTGGCGAGCACGCGGGTAATACGCACGCCGAAATGCTCGCCCAACACCACCACTTCGCCCTCGGCGAAACGACGATCACCCACGTAGATCTCGATCGGCTCGCCCGCGAGGCGGTCGAGCTGAATCACCGAGCCACGCCCGAGGCGCAGCAGTTCCTGCACCATCATGCTCGTACGACCGAGCTCGATGGACACCGGGAGCGTGAGATCCAGGAGCATGCCGATCGGCACTTCGGTGGTGCCGAGCATAGTCTGCTCGAAGTCGGTCAACTGCGGCGCTCTGGCCGCGTGAGCTGCGACGGGTGCCACACCCGATTCCTCCATGAGCGAGGAGATCGGTTGTCCAGCCGCTTTGGCGGCCTGGGCACTGGCAACCAAGGCATCGATTTCAGCGGGATTCATGAGCGCGGGAGGTCGGGAGTCGAAGCCGTGGAAGGGAGCGCGTCAACGATGCGCACCGCGAAGTTGCCGTTCACGCGTCCGGCGTGACCGATGAAGCGTTCCTGCGAACCGGCGCGCACGATGACGCGCGCATCCTTCGGAATTCCGGTGGGGATGATCGTGCCTTCCACGATCTGGGCGATGTCACGCATGGAAAGCGAAAAATCCGGCAGTCGTGCGGTGAGCGGGACCTTCGTCGCGCGAAGCGCCGCTTCGCTGCGCATGCGGGTCTGCTCGCGCTCCTGTTCGTTGGTGGCGAGCATGGCCATCCGCTGCTGGCCGCTCGAGGTGAAGAACTTGTCGAGCACGGAGAACGGGAGGCAGAGCAGTACTAGGCTGCTCACGTTCCCCGTGCTGAACTCCACATTCGCCACCAGAACGGGATCTTCGCGATTGACGACCTGCAGGATCTCCGGCGACGACTCGAAGCCCATGATGTTGAGATCCATCGACACATGGTCCTGCCAGATCTCCTGCAGCAACGACGTGACCCGATCGGCCACACTGCGCACGGCCATGCGTTCAATCGGCGTCAGCGCGCGCGTGAGCGGGCTGCCGGCGCCTTCGCCGCCGAAGAGGCGATCGACGACGTAGGTGCTGAACTCGGGTCCGATATCGATGACGCCCTTCTGCCCCGTACCCTGAATGTCGAAGATGAACGACGAGCAGGGCATCGGCAGCGAGAGCGTGAATTCGCCGAACGAAAACTGTTCGACGCTCTGCAGGCGCACTTCGATCTGTCCGCGCACCCGTGAGATGAGCCATGCTTCGAACCCCTTCACGAGACGCTCGTACATGGCCTCCAACGTGCGCAGCCGTTCCTTGGAGACCCGGTGCGGACGACGGAAGTCGTACACTTGCACATCGGGCGCTGCCGCCGCAGATGGGGCGCCGGCCGCAGGGTTGCTGCGACTGCCGCCACCACCGCCGCCAAGCAGGCGATCAATATCGGTTTGGGACAGTGTTTCCGAGCTCATCGCGGATACCCGGTGACTTACTGAACGACGAACTGGGGGAAGTACAGGCTCTTGACCGCCTTCTTGCCGAAGCGCGCATTGATCGCGGTCTGCAGCTCGGTCTTGAACGCCTCGCGGTGCGTGATCTCGGTGAGATCTTCCACCGTCTTCGTGCCGAGCGCGGTCAGGATGATGTCGCGCAGCTCGGCGTCGCGCGTCTTGAAATTCTCGCCAGCTTTGGCGGTGCCCACTTCGATCGCCACCGACAGCAATAGATAGCGACTACCGCCGCTCGCGGCGGGATTGAGCACGAGGTTTTCGAGCAGGTGGACGGGCGCCGCTTCGGCGGCGCCCCCTTCGGCCGGCTTGCCATGATCCTCGGCGGCCGGCTCCTCGGCGTGCTCGCTATCGGCGTTTTCGCTGTCGTCGTGTTCGCCTTCGGCGGCGGCTTCTTCGTGTTCATCGGTAGCCGCCACGACCACAGGGGTCGTCTTCCCCATCTTCTTGGCGACCATGGGCCCTACAAAGAGCGCCCCCGAGGCCCCGCCCACCAGGAGACCCACGGCCACCATGCCGATGAGGACCGGGAGCTTGGGTTTGGCAGGAGCGGGCGCGTCAGCGGCGGGAGTTGGTTGGTTGGCCATGACTGAGAACGGACAAGGGTGATGTCGACATGACCCTGAAAAGCAGCGTCCGTGCCAGACGGCGCGCAGGCTGGCAGCCGTCACGTAAACCGTTGAAATTTAAGCGCTTGAGGGGAATATTGGCATTTATGGCTGCCTTTCGCCGCCGGCCGATCCACTCGGCAAAAAGCGCATGCGTCACCAACGACGGCAAAATCTGCCGGTGTGACCTATGCATTCCAATCAGTAGAACGGCGTCAATGCGGCAGGGTGCGGGAGCCCCGAGGTGCTCCCGCGCCCATCCCTGACCGGCGAATTATCGCTTGATGCTCATGAGCTCCTGCAGCAGCTCGTCGCTCGTGGAGACCACCTTGCCGTTGGCCTGGAAGCCGCGCTGGGCCACGATCATGTTCGTGAACTCCTGCGCGAGGTCGACGTTCGACATTTCGAGCGCGCCGCTCGTGAGCTGCGATTGCGAGCCTTCGAGCGCGAAGCCGAGGACGCCGCTGCCGGAGTTGGCCGACTCCTGATACATGTTGTCGCCAATGCGGAGCAGACCCGACGGGTTGTTGAAGTCGGCGAGCACAATGCGGGCGAGCGGCGAGGTCGTGCCGTTCGTGAAGAAGCCCGTGATCAGACCGAATCGGTCGATCGAGAAGTTCTGCAGCGTACCGGCCGTGTAGCCGTTCTGATCGCGAAGCACGGCCGTCGACGCGGTCGAGGCGAATTGCGTAATACCGTTCACGCCGCCGCCGAGCTTGAGATCGATGCGCACCGGGTTGGCACCCGGCACCGCGAAGTTGAGCGATGCCGTGACGTTGGTGTTGAGAATGCCGGCGTTGTCGAACGTGAAGGTCCCGCTGTTCTCGCTCGGGGTTGCGGTCGTGGGGCTCATGAAGTAGCCGATACGGATCAGCGAGTTCGACGGCATGCTGGCCGTGAACGTCACGGCCGGAGGCGGCCCTGCGGTGAAGCCGTAGTCGCCGGGCGAGTTGTACTCCACCCCCGTAGCGCTGTAGACGCGCACGTTCGCGGGGAGAATCTGGTAGCCCGTCGTCGGCGTCGGGAGTTCGACATTGCCTGGCGGCGACGTGCCATCCGTCTCGATCTCGAACGTCTGTGCCGAAGCGATGGGATCGATTTTCCAATCCCACGAGTTCGGGCCGGTCTTCCACATCTGCAGCTTCACGTCGTGCTTGGTACCCTGTGAGTCGAACACGCCGATCTGGGTTTCCGTCCATGCCTTGGCATTGACCGGATCGGCGCGCACCAGCGGATCGTTGAAGTTGCCCTGGAACACCGGCGCCGACGCATTGAGGTTGCCCGCGACTGTGGCTTCGGTCGTCGGCTTGGCCGAGACTTTCTGGCCGAACGGCAGCTTGATGTCCTGAATGCCATCGAGCTGGAGGCCGTTGTTGTACATGCGGCCCTGCACGATAAAGCCGTTGGCGGGTGAGACGAGCTGGCCATTCGCGTCCACCTGGAAATTGCCGGCGCGCGTGTAGAAGCTCTGGTTGCCCTTTCGCACCACGAAGAAGGAGTCGCCTTGAATGGCGACGTCCGTATTGAGCCCCGTCGTTTCGAGATTGCCCTGATTGAAGATCTGGTCGATGGATCCGATTTGCATCCCGAGACCGATCTGCACCGGATTGATACCGCCCTGATCGCCGGGGGGACGGCTCGCGCCCTGCAGGAGCTGTGCGAAGCCTTCCTTGAACGTCACGCGACCCGCCTTGAAGGCAACCGTGTTCACGTTCGAGATGTTGTTACCGATGACGTCCATACGCACTTGGTTATTGCGCAGGCCGGAGACGCCGGCATAGAGGGAACGAAGCATGTGTGGTGAATCCTCGGGTGAAAGGTCGCGGTCAGCCGCGAATCTGCGTGAGCTGTGACATCGGCAGGTTGATGGTGTCGCCGATCGTCAGGATGGGGTTGCCCTGTTCGTACCGCATGCCGGTAATCCGACCGACGGTGTACGTCGTGACCGCCTGGAACTGGCCGCCATTCGTTGCGACCTCGAACTTGTAGGTGTACCTGCCAGCAGCGAGCGGCGGATCGGAAAAGAGCGATCCGAGATCGAACGACTGCTGTCCTGCCTGATTCACCGTCACGTTGGCGGTGCCGACGACTTGGCCTTGGCTGTTGGTGACGCTGACACGTCCCGGACCCACCCTGGCGCCGGTATCGACAACGATCGTCCCCTGGCCGGTACGTTCGACGAAGGTGGTGTTGCCGAGGGTCACGCCGATCTTGCCGACGGTGGCCATGGCCATCTGCCCTTCCATGCGCTGCGTGAGTTCGTCGGCGCGTGTCTTCTGCGATTGGTCGAGTTTCGTGATGGCCTTGGCAATCGCGTCGTCCTTGCCGACTTGTGCCTCGAGCGTCTTGTTCATCGCAATCAGCTGCTCGACGGTGGAGAACTGCGCGAGCTGTGCCGCCATGTCCTTGCCGTCCATCGGATTGAGCGGATCCTGATTCTTGAGCTGCGCGACGAACATCTTGAGGAACTCGTCACGCCCCATCGCCTTCGAGTTGGTCGGGAGCGTGCGTGGTTTCGACGGCTCCGCCGCGCCTTTTGGTGGCTCGGCGCCAGCCGCCGGCGGTGTGCCCGTCGCGGGGGTCGTCGCGGGGGTCGTCGCCGGGGTCGTCGCGGGGGTCGTGGTGTTGAACGCCGGCGATGCGAAGCGCTTGCCTGTGGACGTGATCATCAGAGGGTTTCGTAGAGGAATTCCGGGCGTTGCGAACGCTGCTGACGCTCCTGCTGGTCGCGCTGGTCGCGTGCCCGCGCCGCGTGTTCACGACGGGATTCTTCCTGATTCCCCTCGCGTGACGGAGCGCGGTCGCGCTGACCATCCCGTGACGTGCCATCCTGAGCGGTGCCCTGCTGTGCCGCCGCGATCTTGGCCGTGTCACGCTCGTTGCCGATAGCGCGCGCACCCTCGGCTGCGTCCACCGGCTTGAGCCCACTGATCTTCACCGTATCCGCCTCGAGGCCATGACGGCCCAGTGCGTCCTGTAGGTCGGCGGTGCGCAGACGCATACGATCGGCCATGGAAGCGTCGGTGGTGATGTGCGTGCTCACCACGTTGCCGCGCAGATCCACGGTGACTTCCTGCTGCACCCCGTTGGCGCTCTCCACCTTGAGGGACATGCGGTTGATCGACGTGACGGGCGCGTCGGCACGCATCTGCTGCACATCCGACACCCGTTGCGCCTGCTCGCTGCCGGCGGCGGGGCTCGGCAGGGCGGTGCGTTCCCCTCCCGTTCCCGGAGACGGCGCACTGCCGGGGTGCAGGCCGCCGAAGGTCGGGGCCTCATCGCCGTGTTCCTTCTGCGGGCCGACTGCATCTCCGTTGGTCATCGGCTTCCTTGGCTCGTCGCGCGACTCGCGACCCATGGCGTTGCCGTTGCCTTGCTCATTCTGGCCGCGCGCGGCTTGCTGCTGCGCGGCGTACGCCGCCAGCCCCTTCGTCGCCGGTTCGCCAGAGGTCGGTCCTGCGGACGCGGCATCCGCGACCTGGGCCACACCTGCTACCTGGGCTACGCCGGCCACCTGCGCGACGCGCGCGGACGTGGCGCCACCGGTGGATGATGACCGCTGCGCCGCAGGCGCGGCCGGCGGCCGGTGCGCGTCCAGAGTGGCGGTTGGATCGTCGGGCATGCCCCCGCCCTTGGCCAACTCGAGATGGCCGGGGTCCTTCATGCCGAGGGTGCGAAGCCCTTCTTCGCGGGCAATACGCTGCAGGCGCGCGAAGCCATCGGGGTTGTCCCACGTGCCATCGATGATCACGTCGACCGCTTCCCCACGCGTGTGCGCGGAATCGCGGGTCCAGGTGACGACCGGACCACTGCGGGTCCGCCCCTGCGCGTACAGCCAGTCCTGACGCTCCTGTGAGCGTGCGCTTTCCACGACCGTGACGTCGTGGCCGTACTCCTGCTTCATGCGGTCGATCACGCGTTCCACGCGCGCGCGTAACGCGGGCGCCACAGCGTCGAGATCGGAGACCGGATTCGTGGGGTTCGCCGCGCTGGTGGCATTGGCCGCCGCGAGCGTCGACGCATGCGCCGCATGCATCAAGGCATGACGGTCGGGGTGCGCCGCCGCATTGGTGCCACCCATCAACGTCGACAGCTCATCCATCGTGCCCGCCGTGTCGTCGGTCCCGAAGGCGATGGCCCTGGAGTCGGCCATGACCATGCGGGCCGCGCGCTTGGCGTCGGCCAGGCGCAGTCCGCCTGGCGTCCCTGCTTGCGCGAGAATGGCATCGAGCGCGGCGCGTGCATTGGCCCCCGTGGCGTCACCGACGGCGAGCAGCTGCTCGAGCGACGCCCCGCGGGCGGACGCGACGCGCGTAAGCGCCGCCATGGGCTGCTCCGCGCCGTTGGAGGTCGCATGGGGCAGCGCACGCGCCATGCCGACGAGCCCCGGCGTGCCCTGCGTCATGAGCGCGCTCGACAACCTGGCGTCGCGCGCCTTCGTGTAGGCCGCCAGATCGATTACCGGCGTGCCGGTGATATCGCCGAGGGGCAGCAGGCTCAACATGCCGTACCGTAGCGCTTCGCTGGCGGCACCACCATCGACGCCACCATCGACGCCACCACCGACGCCACCACCGCCGCCACTATCGACATCACTATCGGCGTCACCATCGGCGTCATCATCGGTTTTCACCGACGGGATCGCGTCGTCGAGGAGTGGGGCTACCAGCCTGGCGCTCTCCGGCGGCAACTGCTTCGCCGGGTCTGCCGGGCCCTGGACACTCGAGGCGGCGAGCAACGCCAGCAACGCGGAGAACTCTGCCTTGCTCCCCGTGGGCTTCTCGTCCGTCGACTCCACGTCGCGCGTATCCCGCGCGTCACGCACCGGTTCGTCGCGCGCCACCTTGTCGGCCCTGACGGCGGTCCGCGCGGCCGGCCGAGGACCGCCGTTCACCATGTGCATCGCGCTCACGGCGTGACACCGGCGGGGGGCTTCACGACGCCCTTGGTAATCGATGCGGCGCGCGCGGCGGAGAAGGCCGTGAGAATCGATGCCGCTTGGCGGTCGTTCATCATCGCGAGAATCGCGCGAATGTCACCGTCGGTCATCTGCTCGAGCACCTTTGCCGCGTCCTTGGACTGCATGGCACCGAAGATCTTGGCGAGCCGCGCTTCGGGAAGGACCGTCTGCAACGCCTGATCGCGAGCATCCTTCACTGACGCGGCAGCGGTCTTGGTGTTGGAGGTGGCGGTGGCCTTCACCGCTGGCGGCGTGGCGTTCGGTGCCTTGCTCTCCGGAAGCGTGGAGGGCGCGTCCGTGCGGGAAGCGCCCTTGGGGGGGCTACCCTTGGGTGCGGCGCTCGCCGGGGTGTGCGAGTCCGGCGCGTGCGAGTCCGGCGCCTTCGCCTTGCCTGCCTTCCGTGCGGCATCGACCGCGCGCAGGCTGTCGGCCGGCGTCGTGGGCGCCTGCTCGGCCAGCGAGGCACTGTCGCCATGCGTTTCACCCTGCGCCGTGCTGTCGGCACCGTCGTGGCCCGTGCTGTCGTGGGCCGCCGAATCGGCGCGCGTTTTCAGGCGTTCGGCATTTCGCGTGGAATCGGCCACGTATTTGGACGACGCCTTCATGTACGAATAGCCAGTTCCGCCGCCGATCCCGGCCAGCAAACCAATGACTACGGGGATGATCATCGCTTTCATCGAATCAATCCGGTCGGAGGGGGGTCACCCGGCACGATCTGCCGCGCGGCTGGTCTTTTCTTCCTGCTTGTACGCGAACTGTGTGAGCGCGACTTCGTCCATGTGCACACGGTCCTTCGCGGCTTCATCCGTGCGCCACGCATCGGAGTGGCGTTCCTTGAGTCGGTCGAGCACCCGTCGGTCGCGTGCCGCTTCTTCCAGCATCGTTCTTGCTCGATCAACACCGGCGTCCGCTTTCCTGCAGATATCACCGGCGACTACCAGTCGCTCGTCAAGCGAAGCGAGAACTGTGCCAAGCTGATGCAGGTGGCCAACGCGGGGCGCCGATCGGGTGGTGTCGTGCATCTGCGCGTGCGAGTCTGCGCGCAACGTGACCAAGGCCTCCTGTGCCAGTGCCGCCTGCTCGGCGGTTTCCTGCGCCCATGCGAGCTGCCGCGCCTGCGCCTGCTCATGCAATTCACGCAGTTCAAGAATGCGCTGCAGGCGGAACTTGAAACGCATTTACCGTCTCCGGACCGACGTTTCGATCGCTTCCGCGATCTGCGCCAGCTGCGTGTAGGTATCGCCGTACGGGGTGATCTCGTCGGGGCGCTGCTGCAGGAACTCGAGCACCTTGTGCCGGTAGGCGACCGCCGCATCCACGTATGGGTCACTCCCCTTCTGGTAGGCGCCCACCATGATCAGGTCTTCTTTTTCGCGGAACGCCGCTTCGAGGCGCAACATGGCACTCCCCGAACGTCGCTGGACCTCGTTGGTAATGTGGTCCTTCACACGACTCTTGGAGTCGAGCACGTCGATGGCCGGAAAGTGATTCTGCGCCGCCAGACGGCGCGTGAGCACGATATGACCGTCGAGAATGGAGCGGGTGGCGTCGGCGACCGGTTCGTTGAAGTCGTCCCCGTCGACGAGCACGGTGTAAATCCCGGTGATCCCGCCGCGCTCGCCGTTGCCGGCGCGCTCGAGGAGACGCGGCAAGTTGGCGAACACGGACGGCGGGTAGCCTTTGGTGGTGGGCGGTTCGCCGGTGGCCAGCCCGATCTCGCGCCAGGCCATCGCCACACGCGTGACCGAGTCGACCATGAGCAGCACCTGCTTGCCCTGATCCCGGAAGTACTCCGCAATGGCCGTCGCCACCAGCGCTCCGCGAGCGCGCACAAGCGCGGCCTGATCACCGGTGGCCACAATGACGACACTGCGCGCGAGTCCGTCGTCGCCCAGTGAATGTTCGAGAAACTCGCGCACTTCGCGGCCGCGCTCGCCGAGCAGCGCGATGACGTTGACGTCGGCCTGCGCGTGACGCGCAATCATCCCGAGCATGGTACTCTTGCCCACGCCCGAGCCGGCGAAGATACCGACGCGCTGACCGCGACCGACCGTGAGCAGGCCGTCGATGGCGCGGACACCCGTCTCCAGGGGACGGTCGATCGTTTCGCGCATGAGCGGATTGGGCGGTTCCGCGGACAGCGGCACCCGCACGATGGTGTCGAGCTTGCCCTTGCCGTCGATGGGATGCCCAAGGCCGTTCAACACCCGCCCCAGGAGTCCGGGGCCAACATCGACGCCGAAGGTCCGACCAAGCGGTTGCACACTCGCACCGGCATGCAGGCCATCGAGCTCGCCGAGCGGCATGAGCAGGACACTCCGTTCGTTGAAACCCACGACTTCGGCGAGCACCGAGCGTTCGCGCGAGTGGCTCGTGATGCGGCACAATGAGCCAAGGCCGACGTCGATGCCGGTGGCTTCGACGACGAGGCCGACGACTCGCGTCACGCGACCATAGTCACCGAAGCGTTCCGTACGCTCGACACGGTCGAGGAGCAGATCGATGGCCGAGGCGCCCGGGCCGAAGTCCGTCATGCCGGCGGCCGTCATGCCGGCGGCCGTCATGCCGGAGGTGGGCGTCAGCTGCGAGGGCACCATCAGGCCTGGACCTGTGCGATCGCGCGGTAGACACGCTCGAGCGCCGTATCCACGCGTCCGTCGATGATGCGCTCACGGCCTTCCGTCAGGCAACCACCGCGCGCGATGCTGGCATCGCCTATCCACCGCATCGTGCGCGCGCCATTCCTCTCCTGTTCGATGGTCTGTCGGCAGAACGCGAGGTCATCGGGGCAGAGGCGCACCGTGATCTCCTGATCGATCGGGTACTGCGCCAGCGCGTTCGCGACGAGTCCCGCCACGCATGACGGATCGGCATCGATCGCACGCTGCACGATGTGTCTGGCGACGCTCACCGCGAGCGCGGCGATGTTCTCTTGGGCGTTCGTCACCCAGCGGGCGTCGTGCATCGTGATCGACGCCGTCGCTGCCCCGAGAGCGCTCAGCGCGCTGCGCAGCGCGTCCTGTACCGCGACCTGCGCCGAGCGCTCGCCGTCGGTGTGGCCGCGCGCGTACGCGTCCGCCTCGATACGGGCGCGCTCTTCGGCCAGACGCTGTTCGATCATCGCTTCGACGGCGTGAACGTCCTCGCTCGGCTCGACCGGTAGTTCGGCAGACAGAGGCGGCGACAGCGACGTGTCGTGTGCCACGAACTCATCGAGGGACCACGGGGCGGCGTTCATTCTGTGCGGCTCAAACAATGACATCGTCGGTGCCGGCACTCAGCACGATTTCGCCGGTCTCCTCTAGCGCGCGCACCTTTGACACGATGTCGGTCTGCGCGGCCTCGACGTCGCGCATCTTGACCGGCCCGAGGAACTCGATCTCCTCCTTGAGGCCGGTTACCGCACGCTGCGACATCGTACCCATGATTTTCGCCTTCAGGTCGGGGCTGGCCGCCTTGAGGGCAAGCGCCAGCTGCTTGACGTCCACCTCGCGCAGGAGTCGCGAGAGTGACTTGTCGTCGAGCGACGACAGATCTTCGAAGACGAACATGAGGTTCTTGATCTGATCGGACAGATTCGAATCCTTTTCCGACACGAGATCGAGCACTTCCTTCTCGAGCGAACTACTGACCAGATTGAGCACCGCCGCAACGGCTGCCGGTCCCCCCACACTCGACATCCCCTGCGCGAAGGCCAGGTCTGCCTCATTGCCGATGGCCCGCTCGACGAGCGAGATCATTTCCGGCGAGACCTTTTCCATCTTCGCGATGCGGAACATCACCTCGCCGCCGAGCGCGGGGTCGAACTCGCGGATGATCGCAGCGGTCTGGGCCGGATCCAGGTGCGCCAGGATGAGCGCAATGGTCTGCGGGTGTTCGCCCCGCAGCGTGTTGCCCAGCTGCTGTGGATCGGCGCGACGCAAGCGGCCGAACCGGTCGCTGTCGGCGAGTTGGCCCTGAATACGCTTGAGGATCTTCTGCGCCTTGGCCGGGCCGAACGCCTTTTCCAGCACGTCCTTGGCGAATTCCACACCACCGGTGCTGAGCGAGTCGACGCCCAGTGTGAGTTCGAGCCATTCGGTGAGCACGAACTCGATCGAGGCGGGCGGCACACGATCGAGCTGTGCCATTTCGAGGGCCACGATCTCCGCCTCTTCCGCGTGCAGCGCCGACGTCAGCTTCGCGGCGGCTTCGGCGCCGATGGCCATGCACAGGATGGCGACTTTCTGCCGCCCGGTCAGGCGATCCGGTGCGAAGCGATCGGCGGAGTTCTTGGAAAGAGTAGCCATGGTCGTCATTACTGGCGTAGCCACTGACGGGTGACACGGAGCGCGGCATCAGGGCGCTGCTCCACGGTTGCAATGGCCTGTTCGCGTTCGGGGGTCGTGGGAATCGGCGGCAGCTTGATCAGCACGCGAGGCGCCTCGATTTCGTCCAACCGATCGGTCTCGTCCTCACTGTCCTGCAGGTTCTCCAACTCCTGACTTTCCTGCGAGGCTTCCATGGCCGTCGGCATGTCCGTACTGGCGGGGAGCTCAGCGTACGCGGGGCCGGATGGGAGTTCGTCGGGCTGTTCGGGAGCCGCGAGCGCCTTGATCTTCTTGGGACGCAGGAGGAATACTGCGGCGAGTCCGAGCACGAGCAGTACGAGGAGTGCGGCGAGCGCGACGACCGGCTTGGGGTTCGCCTGGATCTTCGCGATGAGATCCTGCGGGGCTGCCGCGGAATCGACCGTGCTCACGTCGGGTATGGGCATGTCGAACGGTGCACTCACCACGGAGATCATGTCGCCACGCGTCGAATCCACGCCCAACGCGTTGCGCACCAGCGCTTCGATGCGCGCGAGTTCTTCGGGGGTCCGCGCCGTAATCACCGGCGCGGCCGGCGCCGTCGCGGTGGTATCCGGTGGCGGCATGGTCACCTTGTCGGCTACGAGCACGGCCACCGTGAGCTTCTTCACGTTGCCGATGGCGCCGCTGAAGCTTTCGACGCTCTTGGTGTTGTCGTACGACGTCGCCGCTGTGCTGTAGCCCGCACCCTGTTGCGGCGAACTCGGCGTGACTTCCGCCTTCTGCTCGGTCGACGTCGCCTGTTTTTCAGGATCGACGGCCTGCACCGTTCGTTCGACCTTGTCGAAGTTGATGGCCGCCGCAACCTGCACGCGTGCGTTGCCCCCACCCACGAGGCTCGACAACAGCTGGTCGGCCTTCTGCTGCAGGTACGTTTCGACTTCCTTCTGGACGGCGAGCTGGCGGCTCGTGAGACCCGCGAGCGAGCTTTCGTCCTGCATCGTCAGCGCCTGGCCGCGTTCGTCGATGATGGTCACGTGCTCGGGATCGAGCCCGCCCACGCTGCTCGCCACGAGCTGCGCAATACCCTGCACGGTCGACGGCGCGGGAGCATCGCCGCTGTTCATCGTCAGCGTTACCGAGGCCTTGCTCGGACGCTCGCTCTGCTTGAACGCCTTGTCCTCCTCCAGCGCGAGGTGGACCTTCACCGCCTTCACGTTCTTCATCTTGCTGATCGTGCGCTCGAGCTCTCCTTCGAGCGCGCGGCCGTAGTTCACCTTCTGCGTGAAGTCGGTCATCCCCCACGTCGGCTTGTCGAACAGTTCGAGACCGGGACGACCGTTGTTCGGCACTTCACCGGCGGCAAGATCCACACGCGCGCGGGCGAGATCGGCACTGGCCACCATGATGGTGGTGCCCGTGCGATCGAGCTCGTAGGCAATGCCGGCTTCCGTGAGCGTGTTGGTCATCGCCTTCACATTCTCCACCGGCACGTCGGCGTACAGCGGCACCATGGTGGGGGCCGTCGCCCAACGCGACACGCCGAACACGAGCGCGGTGACGATGACGCCGATCGCTATGATCGCAATCTGGCGTCCCCGGCCTGCCAAGGATTCAAAGAGAGAGTTCATGGGCCTTGGTGACTCAGGACTGCATCGAGATCACTGAGCGATAGGCCTCGACGACCTTGTTCCGCAGTTCAATCATCAGGTCGAGGGCGATACCGGCTTCTTCACTCGCCGCCATCACCTGGTGGAGTTCGACCTGCTCGCCGCTCGCAAAGCGCTGGGCGAGATCGCCAGCGCGGTCGCGCGTATCGGAGACTTCGTTGATCGCCTTGGTGAGCGTCTCGCCGAAGCTGGGGTTGCCCTCGCCGGTAACGGGGAGCTGCGTCGAACGCCCGGTGTCCTGACCCGGAAGGGTCAGGCCGCGGGCGTAGAGATCAAGACGGGTCTGCATGAGCGGGTTCGGTCAGGAAACAGCCTTACGCGCGGACATCGAGCCGAACCCCGCGCGCTGCGGGCGGCGTCTGCGGATCGGTGGCGGCTTTGAAGCGGCTGTACGTGAGCGGGCCAAGGTTGGCCGTCTTCGCAAAGAAGTTCCGCTCTTCCGTGGTGAGCACACTCCAGAACGACGGATCCGTTCCTGCCGGTGCTTCGGCGGGAACGATCGACTGCGCTGCGCCCTGACCGGCAATCGGCGTCTGCGGCTTGAGGGCGTTGGCATTCGCCTGGGCCGTTGCGGCGCCCGTGCGCGCCTGCTGCGTGGCCACGCCTGCACGATCGAGGCCAGTCTGGCCCGCGTTCTGCGTGCGCGCCTGCTCGGCGCGGGTTGCGCCGAGGTTGGGAAGCAGAGGCGTGTTGGGGATGCCGTTGATGCTCATAAGCCTGATCGGGTGCAGCGAGGAGGAGAGTGAAAGCGGAGCGGCGGGCCGGGATTCGACGCGGTGTCGGAGAGGAGGAGGAGGAGGTGACCTCGCCCCGAACCCCAGACCCGCCGCAACACAGGGGTAGTGCTGGTGATCGTCGGTCGTAGCGTCAGATGTCGAGCGCGGCGCGCAGCATCGACTTGGCGGTCGTGAACACCGCCGAATTGGCTTCGTAGATGCGTTTGGCGTCCACGAGCTTCACGAGTTCCTGCGTGGTATCCACGTCGGGGTAGCGCACGTAGCCGGCTTCGTTGGCGTCGGGATGGCCAGGTTCGTACACAAGCCGTCCGGTACCCTGATCTTCGGCGATGCCCGCGACGCGCACACCGAATTCGCCACCCATCGGTCCGAGACCGTTCACACTGCCCTGCGCGCCGAGGACGGGCACTTGAATCGGTTTGGGACCGTCTTCCCAAGCCGGCACGTCGAACGCGGGCGAGCCGAAGACGCCGCCGTTGCGCGTCGAGCTCGAGCCCAGCGCCTGTGCGGCCGGGTTCCCGGGGTTGTAGAGCGCGTTTTGTGAGGTGGCGGCTTCCAGCACCACGTCACGACGCTTGTAGGGCTGGCCGTCGGCGCCGCGCGTGACGTCGGCGTTCGCAATGTTCTGCGCGATGATTTCCATACGCTGTCGCTGGGCCGAAAGACCGCTCGCCGCGATGCCCATGGACTTGAACATCGGGCGAATGACCTGCTGTCCAGGAATGGGGAGCAGCGCCGGCTGACGGACCGGGTTGATCGGCATCAGCCGTTACCACCCTTGATGGCGGTGCGCAGGCTGGTGTAGGTCTTTTCCAGAAGGCGCGACGTCGCGAGGAAGCGAAGCTGTTCATCGGCGAGCGCCACCATCTCGTCTTCCACGTTCACGGGGTTGGCCATGGGCTGCGTCCTGCCGGCCTTGGCCTCGAGGGCAAAGCCGTCGCCGTTCTGCAGCGTCGCCTTGGAGACGCGGTCCGCAATGCCACGCGACCGATCGACGCTCTGGTCGAGCGACGACTTGAGCGACGTGGCGCGGGTGGTGCGATCGATGAGGCCAAAGAGCATGAGCAGTACCGGAAATGACAGAGCCAGGAAATCCGGTACAGTCCAAAGCAATGGGCGGGCCACGAGATCCGGGCCGCGAACCGTCAGCGGTGGTTTGCGTTCAAGGCATTGTATGACAATAGTTTGCGCCATTTGTGGCGATCGCACTCGCGCGGCAGGCACAAATGACCGGGTACGACAACACCCGGAAACGGGGAAACTTCTGCCGGGCAGTACGTGATCTAAGTTGCCGTGTGGAAAAGTGCCCCTTGCTCGGCAACACATGCCGAGTGGAGGGAGAACCCTGAACCCGAACCCCGAACCCCGAACCCGAAACTGCTCAGGTCCGGGTGATGGATGGCGGTAACGGGTTGGGGTTTACTCGTCGTCACCGTCCTTGCCCGGGCCGTTCAGCTTGTTGCGCAAGGTGCGCACGCTGATGCCGAGGAGTTCTGCCGCCTTTGTCCGGTTATTGTCGGCAGCTTGTAGTGCATGCTGAATGAGGACACGCTCCGCGTCGGCCACATTGAGGGAGCTGAGCGCGATCCCGCTGCCGTGAACGCCACCGACCACACCGGGCGCGCCGAGTGCAGCAGCGGCGTCTGAGACGGCCACGACCGGCGACATGCCCGGTGCGGCAAAGGCGCGCGGGCGCATATTGGGCGCGCCAAGGGAATGGGCGAGGCCAAACCGCGTCCCTTCCAGGCAATGCGGCTGAATGAGCGGGTCCGGCGTCAAGATGACGGCACGCTCGATGACATGCTGAAGCTCGCGCACGTTACCCGGCCACGGGTACTGCTGGAGTGCCTCGAGGGCATCGGGGGACAGCCCGTCGATCTTCTTGCCCAGTTCGGCGGCGACGCGCATGGTGAAGCGGAGCGCGAGAACCGGAATGTCCTCTGGCCGTTCGCGCAGCGGCGGAATGAGGACCGGAATCGTGGACAGTCTATAGTAGAGGTCCTGCCGGAACGTCCCGCGATCGGCTTCCATGGCCAGATCGCGGTTGGTGGTGGCCACAATACGGACATCCACCTTGATGGGCGCCGTTCCTCCCACGCGCTCGAACTCCTGCTCCTGCAACACTCTCAGGAGCTTGGCCTGCAGGTCGAGCCGCATTTCGGAGATTTCGTCGAGCAGCAGCGTGCCGCGGTTGGCGCGCTCGAAGGCGCCTTCGACCCGCTTGATCGCGCCGGTAAAGGCCCCCTTTTCGTGGCCGAAGAGCGCTGATTCGATCAGCCCTTCCGGCAGGGCGGCACAGTTGAGCTTGATGAACGGCTTGTCGCGCCGCTCACTCTGGTCATGGATGGCGCGGGCAAAAAGCTCTTTGCCCGTCCCCGACTCGCCCTGCAGGAGCACCGTCGCACGCGTGGGGGCCGCCATGCTCACCGTCTGCAGAATGCGGCGGATGGTGGGGGAGTCGCCAATGATCTGCCGCTCGTTGCGGAACTGCATGACCTCCTTGCGGAGCGCTTCGTTCTCGCGACGGAGCCGGACGAACTCCAACGCCTGGTCGACCGCCAGCTCCAGCTGCTGAGGACGGACCGGCTTGGTGATGTAATCGATGGCACCGGCCTTGATGCTCGCGACGGCGTGCTCGATGCTCGCATGCCCGGTGAGCATGATGAGCGGGATATCGTACCCCTCACGGGTGAGGAGCTGAATGAACTCCAATCCCGTGATCCCCGGCATGCGATAGTCGGAGATGATGAGGTCGATTCCCCCACGATCCAGAAGCTGCAACGCCTCGGGAACGCTGCGAGCGCCGACAGGCGAATGGCCGGCCTGTGCGAGGGTGTCCTCGAGAATCAGGCCAACTGCAGCTTCGTCATCAACGTACAGGATCGTGGCCATGGCGGCAGGAGGGGGTGACCGGCTGAGGGTGCACCGACGGCTCAACGGTGAGCTTCTTGCCGCCGGTGTGACCCACGTCCGCTGTGTGCGTCCTAAGGCTGGGAAGCACCCGGCAAAATTAGCCGTATCACGGCCAAAACGCTAAAGTCCCGTTGAGACGATCCGCATGACGACTGAGCGGGCTCAAGGACAACGGTGGGCTTCCGATACTCCGACACAGTAGGCGACTCCGTCCGGAGCCGCGCTGACGACTGCTCAGCCTCGGTGCCAAATGCGCGTCACCAATCCGATCATCACCTCCCGGAGCCAGCTTCGCTTGCAGCAAGGGCTGCAGGGGATCGACCGCGTCCGCGATGACATCTCGACCGGCGTCAAGATCCGCAAGATGTCCGACGACGCGACCAGCGGCGGTGAACTCGTCCGCATCGGCAGCTCCATGCGCGCCCTGAGTCAGTTTCGGCGTAACGCCGACGCCGGCATCAATCGCGCGCAGGCCGAAGAAGGCGCCCTCAATCTGCTCGGCAACTCGCTGACGCGCGCCATCGAGCTCGGCATCAGTCAGTCCACGGCCACGGGCAACCCGAATTCGCGTCTGATCGTCAAGAAAGAAATCGACCAGCTGATCAACCTGACAGCCGACGTCGGCAATACGCGCTTTGGAGACGAATACCTGTTTGGTGGTACGCGCGCGGGCGAAGCGCCCTTCACCACGCCGGCACCTGCGACGGGGAGCTTTTCGCGCCTCCTTGACACCAGCGGTAATCCGACCAACCCGAGCGGCAACACCACGCTCGAAGTGGGTGACGGCAAGTTCGTCACGCCGAATCACAACGGCACCCAGGTCTTTCTCGATACCGACGCGCTCGATGCGCTGCGGGCGCTTTCGGATGCACTCGGCAACAACAATCCCCCTGCCATACGGGCTGCGACCGATCGTCTCACCGATGCGAACAGCAAAGTGCAGGCGTTGGTGGGGACGAACGGTGCCCGCATCAACGAGATGGAAGGCGCGAAGACCAGTCTCGATATGATCGAGCTGAACCTGAAGACGTACCGCTCGGATCTCCGCGATACGGAAATCGACAAGGCGATGGTCGAACTCGTCGGAAAGCAAACCCTTTACCAGGCAGCCATGAGCGCGACCTCGCGTATCCTCGGGCTCAGCTTGGCCAACTATCTCTGATGTCCGTGAGCGTCATGTCCATGGCCACCGATTCGAGCCCCGTGTCTGAGGGCCTATCGCCAGACTGCGGCGAGCTGGCGGTGCATTTCTGCGCTCCGCTTTGGGGCGTCCCGCACGCCCGCACCTACACGCTGAGCCCGGCGGTACGCGACGGTGTGTGGTGGCTGCAGTCCATCGAAGAGCCAGTCACTACGTTTGTGCTCGCCGACCCGTTCGTCATCGATCCTTCCTATGCCGTGGATCTCGGCGAAGCCGAACGCACGACGCTGGCCGTCACATCGGCCGATGGTGTCCTCGCGCTGATCATGTTGACGCTCCCCGCTGGTGGCGCGGGCGATGTGACAGGGAACTTTCGTGCTCCGATCGTGATCAATGTGCACGACGGGAAGGCCCTGCAGGTGGTGAGCCGCGACGAGCGCCACTCCCTTCGGGGGCCGGTCGCGCTGGCGGCGTACGCTCTGCGCACCGATACCACCCCCGCCAGCTGAGTCACGTCGTGGCACATGCCTCGACGGAAGCCGCCGCGCTGTATACACAGGCGCTCGCTCACGCCACGTCCGGTCGACGCGAACGCGCCATGCAGCTGTTGGCGAGGGCGCACACCATCGATACCACACACGTGGGCATCCGCAATGCGCTCGGGGTGTTGACCCTCGAAGCTGGCAATGCCGCTGGTGCCGTGGCACTGCTCAAGCCCCTCGCGCGCACGTTGCCGAACGCCGCCCCCATTCAACTCAACCTCGGGAACGCGCTCGTCGCCGCCGGCCGCGCGGCCGATGCCATCGCGCCGCTCACGCGCGCGACGACGCTCGACGACACCAATGCCGTCGTGTGGTATGGCTATGCGCGCGCGCTGCAGATCGCCGGCCGCGTACACGAAGCGGATGTCGCCTATGGGCGTGTCCTCGCCCTCAATCCGGCGCATCCGGACGCCCGAGCGAATCGCGCGGCGGCGTTGAACTTTCTCGACCGGTATTCAGAAGCCGATGCCGAAGCGCAGCGCGTGCTGCGGTCGTCGCCCACGGATGCCGGTGCGCATTTCAATCGAGCCGTGGCATTGCTGGCACAGGGGCGATGGGCCGAGGGATGGGCCGAATACGAGTGGCGTCAGCACACGTCGCTGCTGGATGGACAGCGCCGCGTCTGGTCGGCTCCGACATGGGACGGGACCGCGACGCCAGGACAGACGGTGCTGGTGCACGCCGAGCAGGGCTTTGGCGATACGCTGCAGTTCGTGCGCTATCTGCCCGTACTGCGTGCACGCGGTGTGCGGGTGGTGCTGCAGTGTCCATCGACGCTGCAGCGCCTGCTGCGCGGGTCGGCCCTGGCCGACGAGGTCATCGCGTTCGGTGAGCCGCTGCCGTCACACGATGCCCAGGTGGCGTTGACCAGTCTGCCATATGCGCTGCAGTTGCACGATCACGCGGGCGTCATGGGAAGTGGCGAGCCGTATCTGCGCCCGCCGAACGATGAGCAGGCCACGCCACTGGCGTGGCACGAGGCGTCGTCGCCGCGGGTGGGACTCGTGTGGGCGGGAAGCCGCACGCATGTCAACGACATGCACCGCTCGTGCGGCTTTGCGGCGTGCGCCCCACTCTGGCATGTGCCAGGCGTGACGTGGGTGAATCTGCAGGCACGCGAGGCGACCGCCCCTGCGCCCACGGTGCCGCGCGGCACGGTGTGGCACGATCACGCGCCATGGCTCGGCGATTTCGCCGATACCGCGCGCGCGCTGCAGTCGCTCGACCTCGTGGTAACCGTCGACAGCGCGGTGGCTCACCTGGCCGGCGCCTTGGGGGTGCCGTGCTGGCTGTTGTTACCGCGTCTCGGTCTCGATTGGCGCTGGGCGGCAGAGACGTCTGCCGCACGCTGGTATCGCAGTGTGCAGACGTTTCGGCAGGAGATGCCTGGGGACTGGAAAAGCACCATCACGGCCGTCGCCCGGGCTCTGGCGAACGTCCCGCCCGGATAGCGCCGAGCCGCAAAAGGGCGAAGGAGAACGCGCACACCGCTCGGGGCGCTAGGAAGAAGCTGCCGAGTCGTGGCAGAATCGACCGTGACGTGAGCGGTCGCGAAAAGTGTAAAGCATTGTAAATATACATGTTACGGCGTGGCATCGCTTGTGCTTTTGGAACGCATGACCAATTCCATCCACGAGGATCTGCATGCGTCTGCCCGCCCACGTGTTCGCCCCCGACGTCGCGCACGCCGAACTGAATCCGGCAACGCCTTGGACCACATCCGGCGGGCTGCGCCTGAACGACTCCACTACACGCGTCGCGCTTCCGACCCCGGTGGCCGCGATCACGCCCGCGACCAACTCTGGCCTCGTCGACGCCCGACAGTGCTCGGCCATTGCCGAGGTACTGCACGCGGCGGGATTCACCCACGCGGCACAGGTGGCCGCGCGGCGCGGCGTTGATGCGCGAGCCGGAGAATGGGAGTCGCTCGCGACGGCCGATGCCGCGCTGGCGCGCGCGCTGGAGACGCACGGTACTGTGGGTGTGCCGAGCGTCCAGCTCGGCGATGATGGCGCGCCGCGCTTCATCGTCAACGCCTTCGACTCCGAAGCGCTGGTGGCGGCATTCCACGAGGAACACCGTGGCCATGGTGTCGACACGGAGCTGCGGTTGTTTCTGGACGAGGCGATGGCGCCGGGTGACTGCTTCGTCGACTTTGCCCCGGGGCTGGGCTTCGCGGTGTTGACGGCCGCGACAACCGCTGCAGGGTCTGCCATGGCCGTTGCCGACACGTCGGAAGCGGCGGCGGCGCTCGCAACGAGTGCGCGGTTGTCTGCCTGCAGTGAGCGCGTGCAGGTTCGCGGCCCAGCCACGCCGGACGCGTGGACGATCCCGGCGACCGGTGGCCTCGTGATCGTGCACGCGGGGGCCGCCGCCGCCGTTGCCCCGTTGCTGCAGGCGCTCCGCGCGGCGGATCCTGCCGTGCGCATCGACGCGATCGCGTGGCACTGCGGAACCCTTCGTGACGCCGACTATGATGCTGAGGGCGTGCAGGTTGCCGCGGCGGTACTCGGCGTGCTTGGGTTCCAGCACTTCGCGCTCGCCGCTGGCACCGAGGGGGTTGAGCTGGTGCCGACCGAAGCGGTCGCCAGCAACACCATGATCTTCTCGGTCGGCGCGTCGTTCCTCGCGCGCGCCGACGCATGAGACCGCGGGCGGCGGTACACGTGGCGAACAAAAACAGCACCACGCTGCGCACCGCCGCAGAAGCGATGCACCGGGCGACGGTGCAGGCGCTCTCCGGTGGCGAGTCGACACTCTCGAGTCCGCGCACCGTCGCGGCCTCGCGCTTCGACGCCGGCTTTGCCGCGGCGCGTGTGGTGTCATTCGACGTTTTCGACACGTTGATCGTCCGCAAAGTTGCCGCGCCACGCGATGTCTTTCTCCACCTGGCCACCCCCCAGCCTTTCGCGCATTGGGGGCTGAAGCACAACGAGTTGGCGAACGAGCGTGTGCTCGCTGAGCGTGAAGCGCGCAAACGTGGACACGCACTGCGAGGGTCGTACGAAGTCACGCTGCACGAGATCCACACCGTGTTGGCTGAGCGGCTCAACCGACCTGCCGCGGAGGTTGAGGCGATGGTGGCTGCAGAGCGACTCGTGGAGCGTGCGCTCTGCGTGGCCCATCCTCATGTGCGCCAGTGGTTCGAGCGTGCCCGTGCGGCAGGAAAAATCATCTGGGTGGTCAGTGACACCTACCACGAAGCCACGTTCCTCGAGGAGCTGGTGCGTGGCTGCGGGTACGACTTGGATGGTGTCGTCGTGGTAGCGTCCAGTGAGGCGCGCGCGAGCAAGGGCGAGGGCCGTCTGTTCGAGCAACTGCTCAAGTCCCAGAGGACGCGACCTGCCGACGTTCTGCATATCGGCGATCATCCGGCCTCTGACGACGCGCAGCCCCGTCACCTGGGCATCAGCACCGTGCTGCACCCGTGGGCGGCGAGCCAGCATACCGATGCGCCGGCGGTAAGCCGTGGCGACTCGGTGGCGATTGGTTTGGCGCAGATCGGAGCGCGAACACCGGAACCGGCGTTCCCGTTCTGGTGGCGATTCGGCTACTCTGTGGCGGGGCCCATGCTTTCGGGGTTCGCACTCTGGCTCCACGAGCGTTTTCGCGAGGATGGCGTCAAGCGCGCCTACTTTCTTTTGCGCGATGGCGAGATCATCGAGCGAGTCTATCAAACGCTCGTTGGGGATCAGCCCGGGCCAACCGCATCGCTGTTGGCATCGTCGCGTCGCGCTTTTTTCCTTCCGGCGCTCGCCTCGGGCGATCCGATATTGGCTTCGCAGCTGTCCGCCACCGAAAACGCGCGACCGGCCCGTGAGTTTCTCGAGCGGCTTGGGGTTGACGCCGGGCAGTTCCGCGCGGCGTTTCGTCAAGTCGGCTTTTCGAATCTGGATGACATCGTGCCTCCGGTGCGGGGTGCCGCGTACAGTCGCATCCAGACGCTGTTGCAGCGCTCGGATGTGCTTGCGGCGATTCTCGAACGCTCGCAAGCCGAGCGCGCGCTGTTGATGGAATGGCTGGAAGGCCAGGGGGTGTTCGGCGCGGGGGAAGTCGCCTTCGTTGACATTGGGTGGAACGCGACGATCCAGCGGTCGTTCCGCGCGGTGTGTCAGCTCGGGAATCGCCCGACGGATCTCACCGGATACTATCTCGGCACGCAGGCGCCAGCGCACGCGGGTGCGCCGAGTGGCACGGTGCGCGGGTATCTGTTCGAAGCCGGCCTGCCACAGGATCGCATGTCGACGGTGCATTCCTTCTGTCAGATAATCGAATTCATCTGCACGAACACCGGTGGTACGCTGACGGGTTTTCGACGCGACGGCACCGGACAGGTCGTGCCGGTGCACGGTACGTCCGAACACAGTCCGACGCAGGCGGCGCGCATCGCGCAGCTTCATGCTGGGGCCGTCTCGTACGCAAAGGGACTGCGTGAAGAGCGGCTCGTCTTCGGATTCGACTCGATCGGCCCTGATGCCGCGCTGCGCCGGCTCGCTCGCGTGATTCGGCGCCCGACCGTGGAAGAGGCGCACGAGATTGGCGACGTCCACTTCGGCGAGGGGCTCGGAACGGATCGTACTCGCGCGTTCGCCGCGTTCAATGCGGATGATTGGGAGCCTGCCTCGCTGTTGCGCACGCTGCGCACCAGTTATTGGTCAACTGGGCTGCTTGCCAGACATGAGCCGCAGTCGGTTGCACTGCGCATGCTGCAGTGGCTCGGTGAGGTCCACGCGGAATGACGGCCGCCGCATGAGTACGACAGCGTTGGCCGTGTTGGTGGTCGGCGACGATCCGGCGGCGCGGGCACGCACGCTGGCGTCGCTTTCGGCGCAGACGATCGACGTGACGTCCTGCGCGGAGACGCGAACGGCCGCGACGACGGATGCGCCCTACCTGGCGTTGGTGACCGCTGGAACGACGCTTGCCCCCAACGCCTGCGAGCGGGCGTGCTGGTTTCTTGCGGCGAGTCGCGCGGCCGGTTTCGTGACGGGACGTGGTCCCGAGGCCGAGACATCCGATGCCCCGCTGGGGGCACTCCTCGACTTCCTGGTCACGCGCACGAGCGACGCACACGCGGTGCTCGGGCTGGAGGCATGGCACGCGGTGGGAACCACGGCAGGCACGGTGCCGCAACTCGCGTTTGTGCTCGCGTTGGCGCTCCTGCGCGCGGGCGGGGTGGGCGGCTGGTTGCCCGAACCCACGATCACCACGCCCGCGGCGACGCCCGCGCGCGCGCAGGCCGACGCGGCTTCCCGTGCGACATTGGCAGAGCTGTCACTGGCGGAGGGTGCCTTCGTGACCGAACGGCATCTCGGCCTTCCGCTCCAACCGTTGCAGCGCCTCGCCGCGCCGGTCCCGCCCTCGGTCAGCGCGCGGCTCGCTCAGGCGAGTGGACTCCGCATCCTGGCGCTGTTCCAAGGTTTCCCAATGGGTGGCTACACGGCGTTCAACACCGACATCCTGCCGCGGCTCGTGGCGCGAGGGCACTCGGTCACGGTCTGTACGACCGAGTATTGGCGAAGCGACTGGCGCCTCGATGCGGTGCGGGACGCGACCCCCGACGTGCATCACGCGGCGGCGGTGGTTCCGTTGCCCGCCATCCCGGCGTATGTGGATCATCTCCTGTCGACGCGCGCCATCGATGTCGTCTTCCTGAGCCATTCTTACCTCGGGTATCGGCTCCTGCCCATGCTGCGCGCGCGATACCCCGACACCGCGTTCGTGGACTACGTCCATACCGAGTGGTTCGAGGGGCACATGTACGGTAGCTACTCCACCATGTCGGCCCAGTGGTCGCATTACCTCGACGCGCACGTCGCATCGAGCCAGGCGCTCGCGGAGTCGCTGGTGCGCGACGGGGCCGATCCGACGCGGGTGCAGGTCGTCCACATCGGGATCGACACGCGGACCTGGAACCCCGCCACCGAGCCGCGCGACGGAGTGCGGGCGGCCTTGGGGGCCAGCCCATCGACGACGCTGCTGCTGTTCGCGGGGCGGGTGTCCCCGGAGAAGCGCCCGCTGCTCGCGGTGGACGCGCTACAGCGGCTGCGCGCCGAGGGGCGCGATGTCCGCCTCGTGGTCGCCGGCGGCGGACCGCTGCTCGGCGACGTCAAGGCGCGTGTGGACGCGCTTGGCATGACGGCCCATGTGGAGCTGCTCGGTGAGCTCGACGAAAGCACGTTGCGTTCGGTGTACGCCGCATCGGACGTGTACTTCGCGCCGAGTGAAATCGAGGGCATTGCGCGGACGCTGTTCGAGGCGATGGCAATGGGCGTGGTGCCGGTGGTCTCCGACGTCGGTGGCCAGCGTGAGCTGGTCGTGGCGGGCACCGGGAGCCTGGTCGCGCCACGGCCGGGGACGGTGGACGATTACCTGCCGGCGCTACGTCAGTGGATGGATCCCACGGCCCGTCGCGGTGCATCGGCGGCGGCCCGCCGCCACGTGGTGTCGGCGATGGACACCCAGCAGACCTTGGTCGCGCTCGAGGCGGCATTCTCGGCGGCGCGCAGCCGGCGTGCGGAGCCGCAGGCGCCCGTGGAGCCATCATTGGCCAGCGAAGTGGCGCTGCTGGCGCTCGAGACGACGCGGCGGCACGTGTTACGCGCGTCGAAGCGCTGAGAGGGAAAACGAGAAACACGGCACGCGCTGCCGCTCGCTGAGGCTGGAGCGGCAGTGGTTTACCAGACCGGGAACGCGCTAGTGGCCGCCGGCCGCGCTGCCGATGCCATCGCGCCGCTCAAGCGCGCCGCGAGTCTCGACGAGCGCAATCCCGTTGCGGGGTACGGTTCGGTGGAGGCCGTACGGCCGGAAGCGCTTGCCGCACCACGGCACGCCCTGCCGCCCGGAGCCCACATGGCGCGCCGGATAAAGATGCACAAGTCGCTACTGAATAACGACTTGCGTCATGGTATGCGCTTTGCAACACGGTCAGCTGAGGGCGACACTCCGCCCGAAATCCCGGACCCAAGCGCCGGTCGACTGGTGGAACCGACTAACGATCACCTTCCGACCAGCGATACCGGCTGCACGGGCTTCGGCGAGTGAACCCGCGACAATTTCAACCTGCCGGAGCCAGCGTGCCATCGTCCTTGCATCTTCTCGTCGCCATTGATTGGGCACTCGCCACGGCAGCGGAGCGCGCCGTGTGCGCCGCGATCGCTGACCGCTACGAGTCGCTGCCGTCATCGGCCGACACCGGAACGCTCACTATCGCGATGGTAGACCCGCACCTCGACGGCGTGCCGCCGGCGGTCACACAACGCGCAGTTTCGCTCGAACACCGGGAGGTGGCAGAGGCAGCGGATCTGATTCTCCCACTCGGCCCCGTTCACCAGGACCTGCTTGCACTTGCCGTGCGCGCCGCCGAGCGGGGACGACCGGTGGCGGTGCAGAACGGTAGCACCTGGAGAAGCGAGCCGGCGATCTCGGCTGTGCAGGTGGTCTATGCCGAGGTCTCGGAACTGTTTGCACCGCGGGGGATCGCGGTGGCTCCACCGCCGCGCGCCGCTGCTCAGGCGCCGCTCGCAAGCGTTCAAGTGGGGACCGAGCATCCGTCCGTCACCGTGGTGATCCCCACGTACAATCGTGCAACATACCTCGGTCTTGCCATCGACTCCGTGCTGGCGCAGAGCTACCCGCATGTCCGCGTCGTGGTGGCGGACGACGGGTCTACAGACGACACGGCGGCGGTAGTGAAGGGGCGGGACGACCCACGGGTACGCCTCTTCTCCAAGGAGCACACGAACGGCCCGGACACTCGCAACCGGGTGCTCGCCACGATCGACTCACCTTGGGTTCTCTGGCTGGGCGATGACGACCTGCTGACGCCGCGCTGCGTTGCCTCGCGTGTCGCCGTGCATCAGGCGCATCCCGACGCCGATGTTGTCTACGGGGATCTCACGATCGTTGACGACCAGTTGCGCCCGTCCGGGCGGCCGTTCGTGAATCCCGACTGGTACCACCGCAGCGGTGAGTTGCTCGCCGCACTCTTCGAGCGGAACCGGATGACCGATGGCGGTTCGCTCATCCGCTTCGATTGCTTCCGTCGCGTGAACGGCTACGACCCGGCGTTCCCCAAGGCCCATGACTACGAGTTCTGGACTCGCCTCGCGCCGCATGCCGTCTTCAAGAAGGACGACACGGCGGGCTATCTCTGGCGCTGGCACGGCACCAATATGGGGCTTGGCTCGGGCGTGAACCCCTACCAGGATGCGCACATCCGCATCACGCTTGGCCTCGTCGCGCGACACGAACCGCGTGAGCTGTTCCCCTCGATCCCGTGGGACAAGCTCGACGCCCGCTCCGCCGAGGGGATCGCGTCGTTGATGATCGCGATCCGTCTCGGGCAGGAGGGAGCGATCGCCTTCGCCCTCACCTTCGCCCGCACTGCGGCGAAGCAGTGGCCGACGCCGCAGGCGAACGACGTACTCACGAAGCTCGAGACACTGGCGGCTGCCCAGGAGACGCCGGCGCTCGCGATGGCTTGAGCGACGCGCGGTCCGCCAACGCCGCCATTACACATCGTAAAGCCGTCGCGGCTGATCGTGCCGTCAGACGGCGTGCACCAGCCCCGCGAAGCGCTCGGCGTAGGCCAGCTCGCCAAGGTAGCGCTCGGCCGTCGCTCGGGCGGCCACCGCGAGCGCCTGGCGCCGCGCGTCGTCGCGAGCGAGCGTCGCCAGTCCCGCCGTCAGCGCCACCATGTCACCCACCGGCGCAGTCAACGCGTTGATTCCGGGCTCGAGCAGTTCGTGGCCGCTCCGGATCACCGTGACCGCCGGCACCTGGCCGTATGCGAGTGCCTCCATCAGGCTCACGCTCGCCCCCTCGAAGTCGCTCACCTGCACCAAGACATGATGCGTGCGCAGCAGCAGCTCCATTTCCCAAGGGGGACGCACCGGCAGGACCTTTACTGGAACCGCGCGGTCGCGCACCTGCTCAAGCACTGCCACGAGTGCCGGCAGGTCGGGCCCGTCGCCGACGATTGTTAGCTCGGCGGCGACTTTCGCTTGGCGGAGTCGTACCGCGAGCAGCGCGAGGTCGAGTACGCGCTTCTGGTACTGCACGATGCGCCCTGTGTAGAGAAGCCGTAGCGGTTCGCGCGGGGCCCGTGCAGGGATGGGATCGGCCGGCAGCGATACCGCCCACGCCGGAAGCAGCATGATTTTGTGCGCGTGCTCTGGGATCTGCTCCGCCAGAGTGCGTGCACACGTCGCGCTTACGCACGCGATGGCGCGCAGGGCTGGGGCGAAGCGGGCGTAGTTGTTGTAGTAGTAGTCCTGGTCGGTGTGGCAGACGCCAATGAGCTTCCACTCATCGTGCACCGCCGCCGCGCCGAACTTCCGCACCATCGCGTCGAGGTAGTCGAAGGGGTGGTTGAGCACATGCACGTCGCCTCGCGTGCGCGAGAGGAAGGCGAGGAACGCCGCCTGGTCCGCAATGCGCTCGTCGTAGAGCGCCGATGGGTCAGGGCCCGCCTGCTGGAAGCCGTACGGCAACACCGCGAGGTCGACCAGACGCACTGCCGTATCGCCGCCGACGGCGAGCTGCGTCCGGAGGCGCCACATCCAGGCAAGAATCCCGGAGAGACCGAGCCCTTCGGTGTGCCAGACGTGTACCGTACGGACCGGTTGGGAGCCGGCGGCGAGGCGGGGCGGCCACGACGCGGGATCACCGGCGACCTCTCGGAGCGGCCGTACACCTCCCACCGGAACGTCGTCGTGCCCGACGGTGGTGGGCTGCGTCGCACGCTGCAGCCGCGCGAGGAGCGCCCCGTCCAGTACCTCGTGTGCGTCCATGTCGATCGTCGTCGCCCCACGCGCGATCGCGTGCGCATGGGCGCGCGCGGCGACCACGTCGTCCGTCGGGAGCCGCTCCAAGCGCCAACCGCGCTTCGCGATCCACGGCGCAAACCCGTCGAGCATCGCGGTCACATGCGGCGACCGGCTCCCCGCATCGACGACGATCACCTCTCCACCGTCGGGCATCGCGCGCGCGACGCTCGAGAGCGCACGTCGCAGCGCCTCGGGCGCCTCGTGATGGACGACGCAGAGGCTCGCGTGCGGTATCGCGGAACCGGTAGCTGCCACCCTTAGCCCCCGCTCCGCTCCATGAACGCCGGTGACAGCGAGAACATGTAGGTGTTGCTCGCCATCGCCTCCGCCGGCGCCAGCTCGACGCCTTCAGCCCCTACCGCCAGCGCGAAGTGCTGGAACCCGAGCACCCCGAGCACAGCCGCCGCTATCTGCATCGCCTCGGCGTCGTAGTCCGCATCCCGTGCCGTCCCGCAGCGCCACGCGACAACATCGACCGGTACGGCACCGGACTGTTCGCGCATCGCCTGCAAGAGTACGGCGACGTTTCCCGCGTGCCCGGCGTGCAGTACCGTCTGTCCGTCATGGGCCTCGAAGACGAGCGCCTGCTCATCGTTGACGAGCCGCACAGCGAGTGCGCCATCGCAGCCCGACACCGTCGCGCTCCTGCGCAGAGCCTCGCCGGTCCTCGCCGCGTCGACGAGGGCGATCACCTCGACTCCCTCACGCGTTGCCGCCGTGAGCGTGGCGAAGCCGGCAGCAGGTTGTGCATCGACGAAGCGATCACCACGCCGGAGTGCCTCATCGAGAAAGAGACGCAGCTCCGAATCGATACCGCATTCGCCGTGCTCATCCGTGAAGAGCGCGACGAGGGCGCGCGCATCGTCGCCGCAGATCACGAACCGCGGCGACCCGTCCTCGCGGATCTGTACGCTCGGGATGCCGATCGTGCCATGGGTAGCGATCGTGGACGCGAGCGCCGCATCAGCGGTTGCGATCGCCGACCACTCTGCTGCGCGTTCGTCGCCCGCCAGCTGTGCCACCTTGATCGCTGCCTGCGTGAATCCGGCGGCCCGCAGCACTTCGGCGACCGGTCCCATCTCGGTTTGCCGCGGCGCGGGCGAGCCCGCGCGCTGCTCGGCCGGCGCGTAGACGGCGACTGCCGTTTCCGCGTCACCCGACCGGCTCGACGCGAGCGGAACCTCGAACGGATCGGCAAAGGGGTCGGAGGCGAAGGCGTACGATGCGTTCATAGCGGTTTCCAGTGCTGAAAGAGAGGCACGACCAGGAGTGCGTCCGACCGGGGCAGAACGGTGGAGTTGGAGGTGCGTGATCGCACCTCTGGCCGGACGACCGCCTGAAGGCAAGCGCAGTGCCACATCGTAAATCGCTTGCTGACAGCGACTTGTCCTTCTCGTTGGCAACTGTCCCTGCGGCGGATTGTGCCGTGGTACGGCAGGTTCTGCCCGATCGGCTACCGCGCTGCCGCTGGCGCCGCGAGTGGTGCTCGGTGAGCGGCGCGCTACGGCCTGCTGAGGATCGTGGCGAGTGCGCGGCGCGCGACCTCGGGTGACCGCTCGACCACCGCCGCCGCTATGGCAAGACGTCGCGGGGCCTCACCCGCAATCAACGCGCACACCCCGCGACCGTTGGGCACGAAATGCGCGAGCCCGTCGGCTATTTCGGTGGCGAACAGTTGGCCGGCACCCGGATGGATGAATGCCGTGGGTACGTCGTATACCCACGCATCCATCCATGAAGAGGACGTGCCGGTGATGTGGAAGTCGGCCAGCTGCATCAGGTCGGCAAGCGTCCCGACATTCAGGGGGACCACCACCGCTGTGCGGACATCTGCCGCCGCTAGCTGCGCCGTGGCCGCCTCCGCGCTCGCCTCGGGAATACGCACCGACGACGGATGCGGACGAAGCACCCAGACCCAGTCAGCCGGTGCCGCGCGCATCTCGGCGAGCAGGATGGGATCCAGCGGTTCATCCTGCAACGTGACCAGAATGCAGCGTGCCGCGGCGCGCGCGCGCGCCGCGAGCGCGGCGACTTGAGTGTCGTCGGTCAGCGGTGCCGTCGGATCGAGGTCGTGTCGCCCACCGACGAGCGCGCGGTGCCGCGTCTGGGCTGGCCACCACCGGCGGAGGTTGTCGGATGACGGCTCTCCCCACGTGAGGAACCAGTCTGGCAACACGTCATAGCCGTCGGCCGGAAGTGCGGTCCAGTGCGTGTACGCCGCATGCACGGTGCCGTTCATGCCATGCTGCAGGTCGACCGTCGGAATACCGCGCTCCCGCGCCGCGCTGATCAGCGACAGATAGCAGGTTTCGTAGTAGCAGATGAATGCGATCGTGCGAGGCTGCACCAGATCGAGCCAGCGTCCAACGGCCTCCCTCTCCGCCACGAACGCCACCGCTCGCGCAATCAGCCCGGAGACCGCGCTGCTGAGATCGATCCCGACTTCCCTTTGCAGGATGGGGACGATTTGCGAGAACAACGCCACGATGGCCGGCACCCATCGCTCCTTCACGAGGATCGCCGAACGATGACGATCCAGGTCGGTCACCGGTGGCAACGACACCCCGGGCAGCCGACGTGGTTGGTTGGTGGTGAACCACGACGGCAGCAGGTCGAGCTTAAGCACGGCATGCCCATCCGCGCGCAGCAGGCGCACCCACGCGTCGGCCACGGGTGACTCGTGCAGTCCGTGACTGTTGCGGTGATGGGAGGGGCCACTGGCCGCAACCACAACGGGCCCGTCGCCGGGAGGCACCATCGAACCAACTGGCGCGTTGTCACGCACGGCGGTCATGGGCAGTCCGCGCCGCCGCATCGCCGTATCGAAGGCCGCTGCCAGTCGCTGCGCCATGTCGGCAGGCACGCGATCCGGCCCGAATGCCTCCACCAGCGGGAAGTACATCGCGGCGCGGAAGAAGCCCCAGACATGCGTACCGTCCACCACGTGCGCATTGACATCGACGCGCTGCTCAAGGAGGGCGCTCAGCTGCGCGACGTACACGTCTCGATGCATGAAGAACCTGGAGGAAAGAACCACAGGGTGGCAGGCAGCGCGCGCGAATGGCCACATCATGGAACGTGGCGGGAAAATACTGCCGCAGCAACCGGCGTCAACGGGACGGCAGAAATGACCGGTTTCGACCAGCTTCGCTGTGTCGTGAAATCGTAACGCGTTGAAGTGTAATGGTTTGCGAAAGGCACGCTCTTTGCTTGCTTGGCCTCCGTCGCACTGCATCCGATCGCCGGAGGCAGGCCGAGTGTGCCGCACCGTTGGTCGCACCGTTCATCCGACTCCAAGTCCTTCCCATGCCTCACTCATTGTCGTCGCCATTCGATATCGCCGGTCGCCACATCGGCCCGACCGCTCCGCCCTTGGTGATCGCCGAAATCGGCATCAACCACGAAGGGAGCCTCACCAAGGCACTGCGCATGGTTGATGACGCGGCGGCGGCGGGATGCGAGTGCGTCAAGTTCCAGTGCCACGTCATCGAGGATGAAATGATTCCGAACGACGTGATCCCTGGCAATGCGACCGAGTCGATCTGGGATATCATGGCGCGTTGTCGTCTCACTGACGATGAGGACCGGCAGCTCAAGGCCTACGTCGAATCGAAGGGCATGCTGTATCTCTCAACGCCCTTCTCGCGCGCGGCTGCGGATCGCCTCGAAGCACTCGGCGTGGATGGCTACAAGATCGGGTCAGGCGAGTGCAATAATCTGCCGTTGCTCGAGCACATCGCCGGGTTCGGCAAGCCGGTGATCCTCAGCACCGGCATGAACGATCTCGATTCGGTGCGCCAGAGCGTCGAAGTCTTTCAGCGGCGTAACGTGCCGTTCGCCCTGCTGCAGTGCACCTCGATGTATCCGACGCCCTACGATCAGGTGCATCTCGGCGCTCTCGCCGAACTGGCGGCGGCGTTTCCGGGGGCACCCGTCGGCTTGAGCGATCACTCCATCGGCATCTGGACTTGCCTCGGTGCGGCGGCGCTCGGCGCCAGCATTCTCGAGAAGCACTTCACCTCCGATCGCAGCTGGCCCGGCCCGGATATCCCGATCTCGATCGATCCCACGGAACTCCGCGACCTGATCACCGGCAGCGCGGCGATCCACCAGGCCTCAGGAGGCCGCAAGCGCATTCTTCCTGGCGAAGCACCGACGATCGCCTTCGCCTACGCGTGCGTGGTGACCACACGACCCATCGCGGCCGGCGAAGTGCTCGACCGGAGTAACGTTTGGGTGAAGCGTCCCGGCTCCGGTGAGATCCTCGCAAAGCATTTCCCGCGCGTGCTCGGTACGCGTGCCGCCGCGCCGCTCCCTGCCGACACGCAGCTCCGCTGGGCTGATTTCGCGGAGGCCGTATGACTCCCCCACGCCGCATCGTCTTTCTCACGGGCACACGTGCCGACTTCGGAAAGCTCAAGCCGCTGATGCTCGCTACGCAGCAGTGCCCGGACACCGAAGTGCATGTCTTCGCCACCGGCATGCACATGAACCCGAAGTACGGCCGCACCGTGGAAGAAGTACAGAAGTGCGGCTTCCACAACATCTTCATGTATCACAATCACTTCGACCACTACGCGATGGACATGATCCTCGCGAAGACCATCGAAGGGTTCTCGTACTTCGTGAAGGATCTCCGCCCCGATCTGATCGTGCTGCACGGTGATCGCGTCGAGACGCTGGCCGGTGCGATCGTCGGTGCCCTGAACAACGTTGTCACCGCGCATGTCGAAGGTGGCGAATGCTCCGGCACCATCGACAACAGCCTGCGCCACGCCGTCAGCAAGCTCTCTCACCTGCACTTCGTCTCGAACCATGAGGCCCGCGCTCGCCTGATGCGGATGGGCGAACCCGCCGAGCGGATCTTCGAAATCGGGGCACCCGACGTGGACGTGATGATCGGTGGCGGCCTGCCGTCGATCGAGCAGGTCAAGGCGCACTACGAGATCCCGTTCGATGAGTACGGAGTGATGCTCTTCCATCCCGTCACGACCGAACTCGACACGCTCGCCCGTCAGGCCCGCGAACTGGTCGATGCCGTGATCGACTCCAACCGTCAGTACGTGGTCGTCTATCCCAACAACGATCACGGCACCGAGCTGATTTTCGCGGAGTATGCCAGACTGGATGGGAACCCGCGCTTCAAACTCTTCCCGTCGGTGCGTTTCGAGTCGTTTCTGGTGCTGCTGCGCGAGTCGCAGTTCATCATCGGCAACTCCAGCGCGGGCCTCATGGAAGCCCCCTATTTCGGCGTGCCGGCGATCAACGTCGGCACACGTCAGCAACAGCGCGCGCGCGGCGCGGGGGTGCTCGACTGCCCCGCCGACCACAACGCATTACTGAGCGCCATCGCACGCTGCAGCCAGCTCGACGTGACGGCTGTGCAGCCGTTCGGCGATGGCCGCAGCGCCGAACGGTTCATCGCCGTGCTCCAGGATGAGCGGCTCTGGCGTGTGGACTCGCAGAAGGCATTCTGGGATCTGGCCGCATGATGCAGCGTACCCTCGCGCTCATCACCGCCCGCGGCGGCTCAAAGGGGTTCCCTGGCAAGAACACCCGCCTGCTTGCCGGCCGGCCGCTGATTACATGGACCATCGATGCCGCGCTGAACGCCGGCGGCATCGATGCGCGAAACGTGATCTGTTCAACCGACTCCCAGCACATTGCCGACGCGGCGATCGCTGCCGGTGCGAGGGTGCCCTTTTTTCGTCCCGCTGAACTCGCCACCGATGTGGCATCCAGCCTCGATGTGGCACTCCACGCCATCGACTGGATGGAAACGCACGAGGGGATCACCTACGACACGTTGCTGCTGCTGCAGCCCACCTCCCCGCTGCGGACTCCTTCACACATCGCTGAGGCCATGGATCTGCTCGATGCCTCTGACGCCGATGCTGTGATTGGCGTCTATCGCGCGCATTCGTCGCCGTTCCGGATGTTCATCCATCGCGCCGATGGTATGCTGAGGCCGCTGCTTCCACTCGACGACCGCCCGCATCAGCGGCAGCTCTTCCCCGATGTCCTGACCGAGAATGGGGCCCTCTACATTACGCGCATTGCCGCTCTGCGTGCGACACGCAGTTTTCACGGCACGCGCTGCCTGCCGTACGTCATGAGCGAGCATGACTCGATCGACATCGACACCGCCGCCGATTTCGCAGACGCCGAGGCGCGCCTGATGCGGAGGGTCGCATGACGGTTCGTCTCATCGCGCGCCTTGACATGAAACCACCGGCCGTGATCAAGCCGGTCCACTTCGAAGGGTACCGGCGGATCGGCGCTCCGGCAGAGGTCGCTGCGCGCTACTGCGCGCAGGGCGTGGACGAACTGCTCTGCGAGGATGTGGTGGCCTCGCTCTTCGACCGTGAGATCCAGGCGGACACCATGCGCGAGGCCGCGCAGGCCGGCTGGATTCCGGTTACCCTCGGCGGCGGTGTCCGCACCATGGCCGACTATGAGACCCTCTTTGCGTGCGGTGCCGACAAGGTGGCCATCAACACCGCCGCGGTGCAGGGCGATGGCAGCCTGATTCGCCTAGCGTCACGCGTCTTCGGACCGCAATCCGTGGTGGCGCACGTCACCGCGCGTCGCTCCGGCGAGGGGTGGATCGCCATGACGGATATGGGCCGTATCGAAAGTCGCTGGCACGCGCTCGACTGGATGCGCGAAGTAGAACAGCTCGGCGCCGGTGAAATCATCGTCTCGTCGGTGGACCGCGACGGCCGCCGGAGCGGATTCGACACCGCGCTCCTTCGCGAGGCGGTTCGATCGGTCGGTATCCCGGTGGTTGCTGCCAGCGGCGCCGGCACCGTGGAGGAAGTCGTCACGATGGTGCGGACGGTGCGCCCATCGGCCGTCGCGATCGGGTCGCTCCTGCACTACGGCATCGCCACCGTGTCAGACATCCGCGCGGCGCTGGCAGCCGACGCGGCGGCGACACACCTGCCGATCGGACAGTCATCCACCGCGGACCTCCAATCCATCGACGGAGTGCGACATGCAGCGTAGGCACGTGAGGATCCTGCAACTTGGCCCGGCAGGCAACATCGGCAGCCTCGGACGCGCCCTCACACATGTCGGCGCGCAGGTGGAAGTCGTCAGTGAGGTCGAGGCGCTCGAATCAGCCGACGCCATCGTGCTGCCAGGCGTTGGCAGCTTTGCCGATGCGTCGCAGCGCGTGGGTGCACAGCGCGCGCAGCTCGTACGCCTCCTGCTCTCGCGACCGTCACTCGGCATCTGCCTCGGTATGCAGCTGCTCGCCGACATCGGCATGGAGTTTGGCGAATGTCGAGGCTTGGGTCTCTTCGCCGGCACGGTCCGTCGCATGGACATCAGCGGGCCGCTGCCGCACTACGGGTGGCGCAACGTAGAACGGCGCAGCGAGACGCCTCTCTTCCGTGGTGTCGACCACGACGCCGAGTTCTACTTCATGCACTCTTTTGAAATGCAGACGGACACTGGGGTGATCGCCACGAGCATGTACGGCGACCATCGCTTCGCCTCCGCCGTGCAGCGCGATCAACTCTTTGGTGTGCAGTTCCATCCGGAACGCAGTCGTGATGCCGGTCTGGCCGTGCTGCACAATTTCGTGGGGCTCGCGGCATGATATCGGCCGTTGCCCCCACCCGCAGCCGGTATGGCCTGCCGCTCGACGTGCGCTACTGCCGTCGCTGTACGATCAGCAACCAGCGTCCGTCGTCCACGATCGAGTTCCGCGCGACCGCAGCGGACCGGAAGGAGACCATTCACTTCTCCGACGATGGGCTCTGCGATGCCTGTCGCTGGTTCGAGATGAAAGTCGACATCGACTGGGTGGAGCGTGACCGACAGCTGCGCGACACCTGCGATCAGTTCCGCCGCACCGACGGACGCTACGACGTGCTGGTGCCAGGGAGCGGTGGCAAGGACAGCATCTACGTGGCGCATCTGCTCAAGTACCGCTACGGCATGCACCCGCTGACGGTCACCTGGCCGCCGATGCTCTACACCAGCGCTGGTCGTCGGAACTTCGACGCCTGGCTGGCATCAGGCTTTGCCAACTACACCCTCTGGCCTGACCGGAAGGTGCACCGGCTGCTCACGCAGCTCGCATTCCGGAACCTCGTGCACCCATTCCAGCCGTTCATCATCGGCCAGCGCAACGTAGCGCCGCGGATCGCCGCGATGATGGACATCCCGTTCATCATGTACGGGGAGAACCAGGCGGAATACGGCAACAAGATCAGTGAGAATCGTCGCCCGAAGATGGACGCCGCCTTCTTCACACAGGAGCGTGACCTGCACAACACCCTTCTTGGTGGTGTCTCGGCCCATGACATCCTGCGCGATCATAAGCTGCAACCCAACGATCTTGAAGCGTACCTCCCGATCGATCCCGCCGTGCTCGAGCGCTCGCCGATCGAGGTGCACTACATGAGCTACTATGTGCCGTGGCATCCGCAGGAGGTGTACTACTACTGCGTAGAGCAGACGGACTTTCTGCCCAACGATACGCGCACCGAAGGGAGCTACAGCAAGTATTCGTCGATCGACGACAAGATCGATTGGCTGCACTACTACACCACGCATGCGAAGTTTGGGATTGGTCGCGCCACCTACGATACCTCGCAGGAGATACGCAACGGCGATCTCACGCGCGACGAGGGCGTTCGACTCGTTCGCCGTTTCGACGGTGAACCACCCCGTAAGCATCTGGCCGCAATCCTCGACTATCTCGACATGTCGGAGTCCACGTTCCACGACACGATCGACGCCGCACGCCCCGATCACTTATGGACCACCGGCAGCGATGGACGCTGGACCCTGCGTCAGCCGATCTGGGCGGCCGCATGATCGCCAGCGCCATGAGCGCACGTGCGGACGAGGAGGCGCAGGTCTTCGGTTCTGAGGTCGAAGAACGGATCGCCAACGGTCACATCCCCGACCTGTAGCATGTCGAGGACTGTGACTGGTTGATCAACAACCCTTGGCGTCGGCGCGCCTCCGTGGCGCTCGACTTCTGCGAGCGATTTTCGCTGGTGCGCGACACGATCATCGCGCTCGCACCGGTCACCGATGGTCGTACACGCGTTTGCGAGGTCGACGGTGGTCCGGGATACCTCTCGCTCGAACTGGCCCGCGCCGGCTTCGCGGTCACGGGGCTCGACCTCTCACCGCGCAGCATTGCCATCGCCGAGACCTTCGCGGCGCGCCATCCGGTGGATCAGCAGGCAGGAACGCTGCGCTATGTCGTAGGTGCCTTGCTCGCGCATGAAACGCTACCCGTCGCGAGCTTCGAGGCGATGGTCTGTCTTGGTGCGCTGCACCATTTCCCCGATCAGGACGCGGTGATGGAACGCGTGCGGGATCTGCTCTGTCCCGGCGGGGTGGTTCTGGTGCACGAGCCGGTGCGCGATCGCGTCAGCCGCCGCACCACGACGGTGTCGTACCATATCCGTTCGCTGCTCGCCGCGAGCGGGTCTTTCGGCGAGTCGCCCGACCTCCCGGACTCACCTGCGGCGCTCAAGGGGGAGCTCGATGCCCTGCACGCAACGCTGCGATCCGAGGACGCGGGTGGCGGGAAGCTGCAGTCGGTGAACGACCACGACGCCGGGTATGCCGACATGGTACCGCGGCTCCGCGCCTCCTTCACCGAGCGTCGGCTCGAGTGGCGTTATGGGCTGTTCCACGAGATCATCGGCGGCTTGCGCTTCGCGACGGACGAACGCAATGCGCGCGTGGCGTGGCTGATCCGTGAGCTCGATCGCGAACTCGTCGCCTGCGACGCCATCGACGCCACCGAGTTCTGCTTCGCCGGCACACGCGAAGAGGCGGGCGGACGGGCGCTATGCGCCTGGTCTCCCGCTTAGCCTCGCCAGAGTGACGTGCCGGACCGATCGCTAACGATGAGGCGAATCGCCTCGGCGATCACTGGCTCCCAGTGCATGGCCTCCGGCTGACGCAGCACGGTAAGACTCGTGTACCACGGCGTGCGGGTCCCTGTGGCCCCCCACCGATAGTCAGGCGCAAACGGCAGGCACAGCAGTGTCGGCGTGCCAATGGCCCCGGCGAGATGCGCCACGGCGGTATCGACGGTGATCGCGAGGTCCACCCGCCGAAGCGCATGGGCCGAATCGGTGAACGTTCGGCATTGGGCCCCCACATCAATGAGCCGATCCCGAAGTGACTCCGACAGCACGTCCTCCATGGCCGGGTCCTTCTGCATGGCCACGAACCGTATATCCGGGGTGCTCAGCAGCGGGGCGAGGAGCTCGCCCTTGATCGAGCGTCGATGGTCGTTGATGTGTTTGGGGTTGCCTGACCACGTGAGCGCCACCGTCGGAATCCCGTCGCGCGGTAGCAACGATTCGAGATGCGGTGGGCATGGACCGGCGGGGGTCAGATACGGCGATCCCTCGAGATTCGCCGGCGTGACCTTGAGCGCCGCCATCAGCGACATCAGCGGAATGTGAAAGTCGTGCGGAGGCATGGGGGAGCCAACGGCGGTGCACGAGCCCAGCCCCTCAGCGCCGCTGAGGAACTCCACGAGTGGTTGGGGGCATCGCAGATGCACGATGGCGCCGCGCGCCGCGAGCGCCTTGGCAAAGCGGGCCCCCATGATGGCATCGCCCAGCCCCTGCTCGTGTTGAATGAGCAGTTGTTTGCCGTCCAGCGGTTCGGCGCCGGACCAGCGCGGGCGTTTCGACTGTTCCTTGAACAGCACCGCAGTACCGAGGACCGCTTCACGCGCTTCCATCGCCGGCCAACCGGCACCCCAGTCGTCGAGCAGCACCAGCGCCATACCATACTGCAAACGCAACTTGGCATCGGTGGGCGCAAGCGAGAGCGCGGCCGCGTACACATCGCGGGAGCCTTGCCAGTCTCCCATGTGCTTCAGGATCTCGGCGAGGTTTGTCATCGCGGCCGTGTTGCCCGGATCGAGCGCCAGTGCGCGCTCCACCGCCTGAAACGCCAGTGCTTGGTGCCCCATCACCGAAAGTACGCCCGCCACATTGTTGGCGGCTTCACTCTGGTCGGGAAACCGGACCGCAATCTCGTTGTACTCTCGAAGCGCGTCGCTGAGCCGGCCGAGTTTGTACAGCGTGCTCGCCAGATCGCGTCGCGGATCGTGCCGTTCCGGGACCGACTCGACGACCCGCTGCAACAGTGGGAGGGCTCGCGTCAGATCGCCTTGCTTGAACAACGCCCGCGCCTGGCGGTAGGTGTTCATCCATGCCGCATGGCTCGCGCCGCCGGCGGACGGACCACCGGGGCGATTGGGCGCCGCAGGAGTCGCGGGTCGGTGGAACGGCCGTGATTTTGGCATGCCATGCTTCATGGTCTGGCGAACAGCGTCTCGGTGGAATCCAGACGGCCGAGCGAATCATCGACGACGTCAGGCGGAACCACCGACACCACAGCATATTCCGTGCCGAATCTAACCGCTTGTATTCAAAGCATTTGTGTGTAGCGGGACAGTGACGCACGGTGACGGGGTGTGCCGATTCGGCAATTCTTGCCGCCGTCCATTAGCCACTCTGCGGCGGCGTCTGTTGAGGCTCGGCGGATTCTAGCATCGCCCGGAGACGGTGAATTGCGCCAGGCCAATCGTGCGGGGCGGGCTGGCGAACGAGGTGCACGGTGGGGTACCACGGCGTCGTCTCGTCAACCAGCCCCCATCGCCAGTCCGGTGAATAGGGCACCAGCACCCACGCCGGGATGCCCATGGCACCAGCGAGATGGGCCATGCTGGTATCGACGGTGACCACCCCGTCCAGCCGTGTGAGAACGTCGGCCGTCGCGGCCCAGTCCCGCACGGGCGGCATTGGCGCAATTGCCGACGCGCATGCCGGTGGGACGGCCAGCCCGTACTGCAACGAAACCCAGTCGATGTCGGGGATAGCGGCGAGCGACGCAAGGTGCGCCTCGTCGAGATCCCGCAAGACGGTAGCGGCAAACTCGGGATTGCCCTTCCAGACGAGGCCAAGCCGCTTCCGGGCTGCGGTGGTAGCGAGTAACGACGCCGGCGTGGTGGGAGGCCGGAGGTAGGGAATCGTTTCCGCCGCGACATCGGCGCCGACCCGAAGTCGATGCGGAAGCGAGAGCAGGGGGACCGCCCACGTCGTCGTTGGCGGCGCGTCGTCCAGCGCGACCGCGTCAAAGCCGCTTGCCGCAAAGAGCGCAACGGTCGAGCGGTGACAGGCCACTACGACACGGGACGCGCCGAGCGCGTAGAGCTGCGGAATGAACCGGGCAAAGTGGAACTGGTCCCCGATCCCCTGCTCCCCGAGCACCAGAATGCTGTCGCCAGCAAGCGCCTCGCCGCGCCACAGGCGCGTTCCCGCAGGGATCGCGGGCTGGCGACGCGCTTCGAACCATTCCCACCCCTCGGCATTCGCACCGCGGAGCAGGGAGGTGAACGCGCGCTGGAGATCCGTCATGGCATGACCGTGCCGCAATGCGGCCGCGCGGTTGAGCCAGTTCGCCGCTTCGTCGAGATCGCCGAGGGCGTGGCGGACCTGACCGGCGGTCAGCATGATGGAGGGTTCGTGCGGGCGCAGCGCGAGGGCCTTTTGCACGAACCCCCATGCGGCGGCCGGCTCACCGGCGGCACGCGTCGCACTGGCGAGCGCGCTCCATGCGGCGGCGTCATGCGGATGCTGCTGTACGGCACTCTCGAAGCACGTCCGGGCTTCCGGCGGGGCCCCGACGCGGAGCAGCGCCGTCCCCAGTTCGTAGAGGGCGGCCACGTCGTCTCGATCGGCCGCACGGAGCGCGACCCGTAAGGCCGCCCGTTCCTCGAGCACATGCTCCGCCAAGCGCCACGCGTTGGCAGCCATCAGCGCGATGGCACTCACCCCTGGCATGGCGTCCCGCGCCCGGGTGAAAGCATGCGCGGCCTCGATAGGGCGCCCGTCTTCCAGGAAGCGCTGCCCGTCGGTAAGGCACTGGAGGATCTCGGACTCGGTCAGGATCGGGGCCATAGGGTCAGGGCGTGACAGAACGACACGGCGGCATGAGTGCGTGCTGAGCCAGCATGGTGGGAGGAATGGCCCCAAAAGCCCGTGGGAGCAACCCGACGCTCAAGATTTCCTGTTCATCGACGACACTCCTCCCTAGACCAAGCTCCGGACGTCGGAACTCGGTGAGGCACGGATGCCTCGGTTTTCATATCACGGAGGATTGTACCATGCGGATTAACACCAACGTCGGCGCGCTTACCTCTTCCCGCAACATCTTCGTCAATCAGATGGCGACGGAAGGCAGCATGCGCAAGCTGAGCTCGGGCCTCAAGATCAGCCGCGCGGCTGACGACGCGGCCGGCTTGGCGATCGCCAACAAGCTGCGCACGCAGAGCCGCTCGCTGAACCAAGCGTCGGCGAATGCCGAGCAGGGCAACGCCATGCTCCAGATCGCGGAAGGTGCGGCCTCGACCATCCAGCGTATCCTCGAGCGTCAGAAGGAACTCGTGACGCAGAAGCTGAACGGCACGAGCAGCAGCGCAACCACGACGACGATCGAGAACGAAATCGAGAAGCTCTCGACCGAAATCGCGCGTATCGCCAACGTCACCACCTTCCAGGGGACGTCGGTCTTCGGAGATCTCACCTTCCAGGTCGCCGAAACGTCGACCAACGGAACGGTCACGGTGGGCGCCAGCCTCACGATCAGTGAAGTGTCGCTCGCCGGTTCGGCCAGTCTGCAGGACGTGGACGACGCGATGGATGCCATCAACAGCGTCCTTGCGAACATCGGTGCCGGCCAGAACGTGCTCGACTACACGACGCAGAACCTCAAGTCGACGGTCGTGAACCTTCGCGCCGCCGAATCCACCATCCGTGACGTGGATATGGCTGAGGAAATGGCGAACTTCACCAAGAACAACATCCTCTCGCAGGCGGCGCAAGCCATGCTCTCGCAGGCGAATCAGGGATCACAGGGCGTCTTGTCGCTCTTGCGATAAGCGGTCGGTTCACACGTGAGGTGAGCAGCCCCGGGATCGGCCCCTAGCCGGCCCCGGGGTGTCGCCTTAGCACGAGGGCAGTGAGGGATTTATGACAACGAGCCTCAACATCAGCGGGCTGAGTTCGAACATCCAATGGGGCGAGGTCGTCGACGCGACGATCAAGGCCATGGAGGCTCGTACCGTCACGCCCATTGCAGACCAGCTCGCCAAACGTACGGCGCAGAAAGACGCGTGGAATCAGTTCCGCACCCTGGTCAATACGCTGAACACGAATGCGCTCGCGGTGCGTCGCGGCGGCATTGGCGGATACCTCGCCAACGTGCCGACGAGTCCTACGTCGGGGCGTTCGCTCATGGCCGCCTCGACATCGTCGACGGCCGTACCGGGCAAGTATCGTGTGGAAGTGTTGCAGCTGGCGGATGCCGCCAAGCTCGCGAGTGGGTCGGTGAGTGATGTCGGTGCGGCCCGTGGCCTTACCGGCACGTTCTCGATCAACGGCAAGGAGATCGCCATCGCCTCCGCCGACACACTGCGCACGATCCAGGGAAAGATCAACGACGCCAACACGGGCCCATCGCCCAGTGGGGTCACGGCGAGCATCGTGAGCGAAGGCGGAACCGCCGGTCGCTTGATGCTCACCTCCACCACGAACACCACCACCAGCATCACGCTCAGTGATGGCACCGGAGGCATGGCGCGTGAGTTGGGATTCGTCGATACCCGCTCTAGGCCGGTCTCGTCGGCCACGCAATCGGTGGCTGCGGCGATGGGCCTCTCGGTGTTTCCGTCTCCCGCGTCCATTCGCGTGGGCAACAAGGTCATCGTCGCCGATCTCGCCACCGATTCGCTGACGTCCATCGCGGCCAAGATCAACGCCGCCGGTGGGTCCGCCTCGGTGGAATCGGAACAGTTCGGCAACCAAACGCGGTTTCGTCTGGTTGTCGAGGGGAACGTCTCCGCAGGCACTGGCGATCCCGCGTCGCAGGAGTTCATCGATACCCTCGCCTTTGCCGCGGGCCGTGCCGGTCTGGTACCACAGACGGTGCAGTCGGCGGCGTTGACCGACGGTGGCGGTGGTCCCGCGACGGCCGCCACGCTGCTCACGGATCTTGGCATTGGTGGCGCGGCGTCGGGTCTTGCTGCGGGTGATGCGATCAACATCCGCGGAACGCGCGGCGACGGGACGGCGGTCACGCTGGGTGTCGTCATCGGCGCGAGCGATACCATGCAGACACTGCTCGAGCGATTCAATGATGCGACCAACGGCTTCAAGAGTGGCGCGCGAACGGCGACGGCCGGCCTCGGTGACGACGGGCGTATTCGCCTGACTGATGACACCGCCGGTAGCTCGCGACTCGGTTTTTCGATGTCGTTCACCAAGGCTGATGGTACCACCGGCACGCTCGGTGCCACCGAAACCTCGGTGTCCGGTCGGTCACGTGAACTGCAGGTGGGCAGGGAAGCGATCGTGCGGGTCGACGGTCGCGAAATCCGCCGCGCGTCGAATACCATTACCGACGGCATCGCCGGGGTCACACTCACCCTGACCAACGCTGAGCCCGGGACCGCCATCGACGTCACGGTGGACCGCGATCAGAAGGTTGCCGCCGACACGGTGCAGGCCTTCGTGGATTCCTACAATGCCATCCGGAAGTTCTTCGACGAACAGCGTCAGCCCGAGAGTGCACTCTATGCCAACTCGTCACTGCGTCGTACGGTGGAGACATTCACGGCCGCTTTGCGCACGAAGGTCACCGGCAACCAAACCTTCAGCTCGCTCGCCGTAACCGGACTTGCCCTCGATCGTTTCGGCACGCTGGTGATGAACAAGGAAACGTTCAACAAGGCACTGGCCGACAAGCCCGAGGAAGTCGAGAAGCTGTTCGGCTTCGATGGCGTGGGGAGCGCGTTCATCACGGCGACCGATGACGCGACGCGCTTCAGCACGGGCTCGATCTCGTCGCAGATCACCAGTATCGACAACAGCAGCGTCTCGCTGCGGCAGAAGGAAACGACGGCCAAGAGCCGGCTGGTTCTGCGTCGCGAGCAGCTGGTGCAACAGTATACGCGGATGGAAGAAGCGTTGGCGCGGCTCAGGTCGCAGAGCAACGGTCTGCTGAGTACGATGAACTCGCTTCAGCCGAACGGGAACTGACCGATACTTCCACGTGTGATCGTCGCCGTTCGTCTCACGCCACCTCTCCCCACGCACCATGTCTTACAACAGCCAGACGTCGTCGTATCGCGAAATGGAAGTACACGCGGCGTCACCGGAGCGTCTCGTCTGCATCGTCTTCGAGCAGCTCGTGGTCAATCTCGAGCGCGCGCGCATCGCGATGGAACGACGGGACGCCGAGCTGCGGGTGGTCTCGCTGCGCCGGGCACGCGGCCTGGTGTCCGAACTGCTCTCCACGCTCGACTTCGAAAAGGGCGGGAAACTCGCCCACGAGCTGGCGGATCTGTACCAGTTCCTGCTGTGGCAGTTGGTCGACATCGGGCAGCGCGGCGATATCGTCACGATGCGCAGGCTGGTGCATATCGCCTCGCAGCTCCGTGACGGATTTCAGGGCGCGGCCCAGCAGCTGGCGGGACAGGTGTCCCGGAAGACGGCGTGAGCCGTCCCACGCTGTCGCCGGTCCCTGACGCCATGCGTGCCTCGCCTACGCCGTTCATCGCCTCCTCCAGCCGGATCAAGGCGGCCAGAGCGGCGCTCTCGCTCTGTGCGCATGCCGATGCCTTGGCCCGCGAAGCGGATGCGGAAGTCGATGCGGCCGCGGATGCCCATCGGCTCTTCGCGCTGCTCGAACAGCGCGAAACGATGCTGCAGGATCTCGCTGAACAATTGCTGGTGCTCCGGCTTCACCGAGCCACCGCCGACTGCGCGCTGTTCGCCGCCACCGAACGGGTGGTGGATGAAGCAGATGCCCTGCTCGCCGAAGTCTGCGCGGCCGTGTCGACGTCGCATCGCATCACCATGGAGCTGGCGGCCAAGGTGTCACGCCGTAGTGAGGAGATCCGTGACGAGTTGGACGCGGTGCAGCGGGCCTCTTCGGCGAGTGCGGCGTACGGGTTACCCGGCGGTCCCCGCTTGGTCGACCGTCTCCGGTAAGGGGTGACCCGTGGCTGGTACCCCAGAGCGGTTCGACCAGCTGCTGCAGGAGAAGCGGGAGGAACTCGACCACGCAGCCGAGCGGGAAGCCCGGCTGGCGGTGGATGAAGTAGAACTCCTCCGGTTGAAGGCAGCCCATCTGGCGACAGCCCGGTTGGCTGGACCGTGGCACGGCGGGGTGGCAGTGCAGTACCAGGCAGACCCCGCCGTCCAGCTCGCTGTTCCCCCACCCACGTTGGATATCCGATTTCCGGCGCGCGCGCCGCGAACCGGAGCCGAATGAGGGTCGCCGGGTTGTCATCGGGCGACAGGGACGTGGTCTTTCGTACCTTGGATACGCACCATGGGTAAAGTTACGGCCCCTCGATGCCGATAGTCCTAGGAGAGGAGGAGGATCCTTATGAAAGTCAACGGTTACATCAGCAACCTGCGCCCGACGCCGATCAGCACTCAGGCGATTCCGCGTCCCGCCCAGGAAGTCACGCAGTCACCGGCTACCAAGCCGGTCAAGTCGGACTCGGTCCAGATCTCGGACGAGGCTCGTCGACTCAACGCCGAACAGCGCGATGCGCTGAATCCGGAGCGGGTTGCCGAACTCCGACAGAAAGTCCTTACCGGCGCCTACAACTCCCTCGATGTTGTGGATCAGGTGGCCCGGCGCATTCTGACGCGCGGCGATCTGTAATCCGATCGACCGCGCACTCCACCCCGGCTTTGTCAGGAGATTGGCCGCATGAAGTTTCTCGTAGTCGACGACTCCGCGACGATGCGTCGCATCGTCATCAACTCGCTGCAGCGCATCGGCTTCAATGACACCGTCGAGGCCGGCGACGGACAGGAGGCGCTGGCGAAGTTCGACAGCTCGGTGAAGTTCGTGATCACCGACTGGAACATGCCGAACATGACGGGCACCGAATTCACGAAGGTGCTGCGTTCCCGCGACGATGGTCGTCACGTGCCCGTGCTCATGGTGACGGCGCGTTCCGTGAAAGAAGACATCCTCACCGCCATGGAAGCGGGTGTCAACAATTACATCGTCAAGCCCTTCACCCCCCAGGTTCTCAAGGAGAAGATCGATGCGCTCCTGCCTGCGGCGGCTGCTTGAGGATTGATCCAATGAGCGATACTCGTGCCCAAGCGGCATACTACGAATCCGAGGCGGCCTTGCGCTTGGTAGACCAGGAACTCGACACACTGCGCGACGATGCCAAGGCGGTTCAGCGGATCGTATCGGTCAGTCTCGCCGACTTGCCGATCATTCTGGAACGCGCGAACGCCCAGATCCGCTCGGTGCTGACGCACCTGCGTGAAACACGTCATGCACTGCAGAGCACCACGTTCGACCGGCTCCAGACGACGCACGACAAGATCAGGGAAGTGACATCGGCGACCGAAGATGCCGCGACGAATATCATGGATGCGTGCGACCGCGCCAGTCAGATCGTCGATGAGCTCGATACCATCGATGCCGAAGACACCCCGGACCGGGCGAAAGCGCTGGGATTGCGCAGCATCCTGCGGGACGAGCTCTTCACGATGATGGGGGCGCTGCAGTTTCAGGACATCACGGCACAGCAGTTGGCGCACGCTTCAACGGTCCTCGTGGAAATGGAATCCCGCTTGGCAGATATCGCCACGCTCTTCGATGCCAGTGTCTCGGTCGAGCGGCCGTTGGCCAACGTCAAAATCGACCACAACACGTTCGACCCGAACGCCACGACGCGGAACGCCGAGCAACGGCAGGGGCTCGCGGACGAAGTCTTCACGGTCAAGGCGCCTGCGGCCTGACGCGCAGTAGGGAGCCCGTCGGCCGCCACCCGGACGACGGGCGGTCTTCGAACGGCCCGTGCGCCAGTGCACGGGCCGTTCGCGCATTCCTGTCTCCCGTGTGCGTGTGATTTGGAATCCGTGGTAAACCTGCGGCGCCGGCGAGCCGATACTGGTCGATGTACGGAACGTCCCTCTGACGTTCCATTGATTGTGACCCTGCACCGGCCTGGTCTGTGTCCCCACTGAATCTCGATGATGCTGCTACGCTGCTCATGCAGCTGGAAGCGACGGATACCGCTGACCTTGCCGCCCTGCGTGATGCGCTGACGGATCTCGCGTTCGAGAACCGTGTGCCGCTCGCGGCGCAGCCGCACGTCGCGCGCGCGGCACGTGTGCTTGGCACGGTCGTCAACGGCACGGCTGCTGACGTGTCGGCGGCCTTCGCCGAAGCGGGGCAGGCCATCGAGGCCGCCATGAAAGCGAGCGACCATCAATCCGGAGCCGTTGGCGACGATGGGGCCGACCCGGTCGCACCCGCGCCCTCCGCTACCGTAGAAGGCGCCACCGGCATCGTCGACGCCAGCGGCGCGACCGCGAGCCTCGATCTCACGCGCGCTGCAGATCGCGCCACCGAACGCCCAGCGACCCGCGCGTCATCGGCCGCGCCCGCCCACCAACGGCCGACGCCCACGACCGTCCCGGCGGCGCCTGCAGCCCCGGCGGCGCCACCCGTGGCGGTTCGCGACTTCACCGAAGACCGCCTCCCCGACGACGCCGATCGTGATCTGCTCCCCGACTTCATCACGGAGAGCAACGAATGCGTGACGAACTCGGAAGCCGCGCTGCTGCAGCTCGAGGCCAATCCGTCCGACGAAGAAGCGGTCAACACCGTGTTCCGCGCCTTCCACACCGTGAAGGGGACGTCGGCATTCCTCGGCCTTACGCGCATTGCCGCCTTTGCGCACGAAGCCGAGTCGCTGCTCAGCCGGGTCCGCGACAAGGAAATCGCGTACTCGCAGGGATGCGCGGACCTGTCGCTCCGGTCGGCGGACATGCTCAAGGCACTGTTGTCGGTCGTCGAGCAGTCGCTCAACGGCGACGGGCGCATGCCCATTCCCGAAGGCTATTTCGAGCTGCTCGATGCGCTCCTCGCCTATGATCCCGCCCGCGACGCCAATGGGGTGCAACTCGCCGTTGGCAGCGGGTCCGACGACATCTTCCCGACCGCGCCGACGGCAGGCGACGAGTCCGCCCTCACGGGGCCGATGGCCGGCGGCGTGGCGAAGCGCGCCGACAACGCCGGCGGACAGAATACCAACGCCGCCGGCAGCAGTAACGCCGATGCGACCATTCGTGTGCGCACCGACCGCCTGGACCGCCTCATCGACATGGTGGGCGAACTGGTGATCGCGCAAACCATGATCGCCGGCGACGACACGCTCGACAGCGGCACGCAGCACGAATTGCTGCGGAAGGTGACCCACGCCGGCAAGATCGTGCGTGAACTGCAGGACCTGTCCATGTCGATGCGCATGGTGCCGCTCCGTCCGACCTTCCAGAAGCTGGCGCGCGTCGTGCGCGACACCGCGACCAAGGCCGGCAAGACCGTGCAGTTCGTCACCGACGGCGACGAAGTCGAAATCGACCGGACGATGGTCGACCGGCTTGGCGATCCGCTCGTGCACATGGTGCGCAACGCCGTCGATCACGGCGTCGAGCCGCCGCACGAGCGCACGGCGAACGGCAAGCCCGGCTCGGGCATCGTGCGCTTGCGCGCGTACCACGCGTCGGGCAACGTCGTCGTCGAGCTCGCCGACGACGGCCGCGGCCTGCATCGCGACAAGATCGTCAAGAAGGCCATTGAGAAGGGGCTCATCGAGAGCGACAAGGGGATGAGCGACAGCGACGTGTTCAACCTCATCTTCGCGCCCGGGTTCTCCACCGCCGAACGAATCACCGACATCTCCGGGCGTGGCGTCGGCATGGACGTCGTCCGCCGGAACCTGGAAGCCATCCGCGGCCGCATCGAGATCACGTCGGTGCCCGGCACGGGCACCACGTTCTCCATCCGCTTGCCACTCACGCTCGCCGTGACCGACGGCATGCTCGTTCGTGTGGGCGACGAACGCTTCATCGTGCCGCTCACGCACATCCATATGTCCTTCCGGCCCGAGCAGAGCATGCTCTCCACGGTGGTCGGGAAGGGCGAGATGGTGCACCTGCGCGACGAGCTCATGCCTGTGCTGCGTCTCCACCGCCTCTTCGGCGTTGCCAATGCCGTCGAAAGTCCGCTGAACGGGCTGCTCATGATCGTCGGTGACGGCCCCAAGCGGACCGCGCTCCTGGTCGACGAGCTTCTCGGCCAGCAGCAGGTCGTGGCCAAGACGCTTGGCGATGGCCTCGGCAAGGTGGCAGGCGTCAGTGGCGGCGCCATCCTCGGCGACGGACGCGTGGGACTCATCCTCGACGTCAACGAGACGGTGGCGTTGGCCCAGTCGACCGACGCACCGCGGCGCGAGCGCGACGCGGCCTGAACGGCCGTAGCCCCAAGGTCGTAGCTCGATGCGCTGAAGCTCCGCGCGCGGGGCGCCGATACCTTCTCAGAGACGAGTCATCCGACTCCGGTTCCACTCCATCTCCCGAGCGAGCCATGAGCACGCAGAACCTGCAGGTCACGAATTCAGACACTGCCGTTGCCACGCTGACCCAGTCGCGTGCCGGCAAGTACCTCACCTTCTTTCTCGCTGGGGAGGAGTACGGCCTCGAGATTCTCAAGGTGAGTGAGATCATCGGCCTGCAGCCGATCACCCGCGTCCCCCGCATGCCGGAGTTCGTGCGCGGCGTGATCAACCTGCGCGGCAAAGTCATCCCTATTACCGACTTGCGCATGAAGTTCGGGATGGACGCGGAGGACTCCGAAGACAGCTGCATCATCGTCGTGCAGATGCGTGGCATCCAGACCGGTATCGTGGTCGATCGCGTGAGCGAAGTGGTCGCCATTACCGAAGCCGACATCGAGGACGCGCCGAGCTTCGGCGCCGGCATCCGGACCGAGTTCCTGCTCGGGATCGGCAAGACGGGCGAACGCGTGAAGCTGCTGCTCGATATCGACAAGGTGCTCGCCACCACCGAGCTCGCCGCGTTGGAAGCGGCTCAGTCGCACGACGACTGAACCGCCCATCGCCGCGTCCGAGGCCCGCATGACGGCCCCCGCCACAGCGCTGTTCGCAGAGTGTGAACTCACACCGGCGCAGTTCGCACGCATTGCGCACGTGCTCTACGAGCACGCGGGCATCCGCATGCGTGTCGGCAAGGAAGGGCTGGTGCGCGCCCGCTTGACGAAGCGCCTGTGGAAACTCGGCCTGAGCGATTTCGAGGCGTATCTCAACTTCGTCGAGGGCGAACCGGAGAAGCAGGAGTTCGCCGAGATGATCGACGCGCTCACGACCAACAAAACCAGCTTCCTGCGCGAAGCGGCGCATTTCGACTTCCTGCGTGACCGCGTGTTTCCGTCGATCCCGGGTGCGATGCGCATCTGGAGCGCCGGCTGTTCGAGCGGAGAAGAGCCGTACACGCTCGCCATGTTGTGCAGCGAAGTGTTCCCCGACATGGCGAAGCGTGACGTGCGGATCCTCGCCACGGACATCAGCCATCGCGTACTGGCGCACGCCAGGGCGGGCGTGTATCCGGCCGAAAACATGAGTGATGTCCCGGCGGCGTGGCTGCAGAAGTACTGGGTGCGCAAGGAGGACACGAGCGGGCTGGTCGTCTTCGAAGCGGAGAGGCATCTCCGTCGCCTCGTGAACTTTGCCAAGCTCAATCTGATGGACCGGTGGCCCATGCAGGGCCCGTTCGACGTCATCCTTTGCCGCAATGTCATGATCTACTTCGACAAGAGTACCCAACAGCAATTGATCGAGCGCTACTGGGGACTCCTGCGTCCCGGTGGCCATCTTCTCGTGGGGCACTCCGAAAGTCTGACGGGGCTGACCCACAGGTTCCAGTATGTACAGCCCGCCGTGTACGTCAAGTGAGCATCGTGACCACGGCATCGGCTCGCGCAAGCGAGAAAGTCGTAGGCGTCGCCGATCTCAAGGTGTCCAATGTCCAGGGAGAGAAACTCATCACCTACGCACTTGGCAGCTGTCTCGGGATCGTGCTTCACGATCCGGTGGCGAACGTGGCCGGCATGCTGCACGTGATGTTACCCACCGGGACGATCGATCCGGCCAAGATGGCGGAGAAGCCGGCGATGTTCGTGGACAGTGGCGTCCCGCTGCTCTTCAAGGAGTGCTACAAGCTTGGCGCCAAGAAGGAGCGGATGCAGGTGAAGGTCGCGGGGGGGGCGCATGCTGGCCCCTCCGAAGAGGACGACCGCTTTCAGATCGGCAAGCGCAACATGATCGCCTTGCGCAAGCTGCTCTGGAAGAACGGCGTCCTAGTGCATGCGCACGATACCGGCGGCGTACAGACGTCGCGGACCATGTGGGTTGAGGTGACCAGCGGCGAGGTCACTCTCAAAATCAACGGCGCCGAAAGCAAGCTCTGACGAGCGGATGACCTATGGCCTTTAACGTTCTTGTGGTCGACGACAGTGCCGTCATGCGGCAGATGGTCGTTCGTACCCTCAGGATGAGCGGTCTTCCACTTGCATCGGTCCTCGAGGCCGGCAACGGCGAAGAAGGACTGTTCGTCCTTCAGGATCAGTGGGTAGACCTGCTGCTCCTGGATATCAACATGCCGGTGATGAACGGCGAGGAGATGCTGCGGCGAATCCGCGCCAATCCGGAAACCGAAAACCTGCCGGTGATCGTCGTCTCCACGGAAGGCAGTGAGGCACGGCTTCACTCCCTCACCGAGATGGGTGCCGCGATCGTCCGGAAACCCTTCGCGCCGGAAACCCTGCGCGACACCATTCTGCGTGTCACTGGAGTGACAGATGTCGAGTACTACGGCGCGGTGCCTGTCGCGAGCGACGACAGCGACTTTTGAGGAGCTTGCGCTCCTCTTCCCTGAGCTGGATCTGACGGCCGAGCAGGCGGCGACCCCGCTCGATGTCGCCGTGTCGGTCGAATTTCGTGGCCCCCTGACGGGGCGCCTCGTGGTGCGCGCGTCGCAATGCGTGCTTCCCGCAATCGCGGCCAACATGCTCGGGGCTGAAGCGTCTCAGCAGGCCCCGTTGCAGCGTGATGCACTTGGCGAAGTCGGCAACGTGATCTGCGGTCATGTGCTGCCGCTGATCGCGGGTGCCGACAAGATCTTCAATCTGGCCGCACCGCGTGTCGTGGACAGTGGCGCAGCCCCGCATCGCGACGACGATGAACCGGTGGCGCGAGTACAGATCGGGGTCGAAGAGGGACGGGTGGAGGTGGTGCTGTATCTGTTCGATGCTCGGGCCGCTGCGGCCTGACCCCGGTGTCTACACTACTTGCCCAATCGCCTGCTCCCGGTGCGGCGCCGTCGGTGAGGACGCCGGGGGCCATCCGCGTGCTGGTCGTCGACGACTCGGCGCTCGTGCGTCGCATTCTGACCGACGCGCTGTCCAAGCATGACGACATCGAGGTCGTGGGCACTGCGACCGATCCGTATGTCGCTCGGGAGCGCATCGCGCAGCTTCGCCCCGATGTCATCACGCTCGATATCGAAATGCCCCGCATGGACGGACTGTCGTTCCTGTCCAAGCTGATGCGGCATTTCCCGATTCCGGTCGTCGTGTGCAGCTCGCTGAGTCAGGAGAACAGCGAGACGGCACTACGCGCGCTCGCGCTCGGTGCCGTCGAGGTCATTGCGAAGCCTGGCAGCGCGTTGTCGGCCGGCGAAATCACGGAAGAGTTGGCGCACGCGGTTCGGGTGGCCTCACAGGCGCGCGTGGTCAAGCGCGTCGAGCCGCAGGAGCCGCCGGCTGCCGTGCGTTCGACCATCGCGATGCTGAACACCACCAACAAGATCATCGCGTTGGGCGCATCGACGGGAGGGACCCAGGCGCTGGAGCATGTGCTTCGCCGTTTCCCCGTCGACGCGCCGGGGACGGTCGTGGTGCAGCATATGCCGGAGCACTTCACGCACTCGTTCGCCAAGCGACTGGATTCCGTCTGCGCGATGCGTGTCCAGGAAGCCAAAGACGGCGACAATGTGGTTCCGGGGCTTGCGCTCATCGCGCCGGGTGGGAAGCATCTGGTGGTGCAGGCGAGTGGCGCCCGGTGGGTGGCACGGGTAAAGGACGGGCCCAAGGTGCATCACCAGCGGCCGGCCGTGGATGTGCTCTTCCAGAGCGTGGCGCGGAGCGCCGGCCGCAATGCCGTGGGCGCGATCCTCACGGGAATGGGGGCGGACGGCGCCAAGGGCATGCTCGCCATGCGAGAGGCCGGCTCCTACACCGTGGCACAGAACGAGGACACGTGCGTGGTGTACGGCATGCCACGTGAGGCGGTCAAGCTCGGGGCCGCGACCGACATTCTTCCGCTGGACCGCGTCGCGGACGCGCTGTTGCACGCCGTGCACGCGAGCGCACACGCCTGACGACACCATGCCGGTGCGAGATAGGCTGAGGGCCCGGGAGCGCGTATCGCTTCCGGGCCCCTTTTCTGCGTTCCTGCCGTCGGTGGTTGCTGCTGTCCGCCGTCTCGGCGAGCATCGGCCGCATCGCGCCGAGACGGCGGACGACAGCACCTACAAACGGCAGGGGCGGGGGAACGGCGGTGATGACTACGCCGGCGGCAGGCGCACCGTAACGACCGTGTGTGCCTCGCGGCGTTCGACATCGAGCGTTCCGCCCAGTGTATCGACGAAGGCGCCCACGATGGCGAGGCCCATGCCCGCGCTGCGCACACCGGTCTTACCGGTGACCAGCGGTTCGGCCGCATGCGCCAGGACGTCGTCGGGAAAGCCGGCGCCATCATCCTCAACGCTGACGGCCACGCGGTCCCCGTCGCGACTGGTGCGCAAGACGATCGTGCTCCCAGCCGGCGCGGCATCGTGCGCATTCTGCAGCAGCTCGAGCAGCACGTCACGCCACCAGAGCGGATCGGCGAGGATGGTGGCGTTGGACCCGCCGATCCGCTCCACCGCGCGTGTCGGAGTCGTGGTGGCGAACTGATGAACGGCATCCTGCACCCCGGCGTCAACGCTGACCGGGGAGCGTCTGAGCGAGCCGGCGCGGGCAAACTTGGTGACACGCTGGACGTACTGCACCATCCCGTCGGCCGCCCGCTGGATTTCGGCGACGTCGGCAGCGGTCGGCGAATCCCGTGGCAAGTCGGACAGGAGTAACTCGCTGTACGTTCGGACGACCGTCGAGAAGTTGTTCAGGTCATGCGATAGCTTACGGGCGAAGCGGACAAGCGCCACGTTGGTGACCGCATTTGTGGGGAGAGGCATATCAGCCGTAGAATAGGTGGATGGGCCCACGTCGTGATCCGGGCTGGGTTCCACAGGTAAGCAACCATCACCGCCTCGCCCGCCGCCGCCGGCGCGAGAGCGAGACCTTCATCTGGGGTGCCGTATGAACAGAATCATTCTCGGGCTGCTGTCGCTGTCGAGTCTCGTCACGCATCCGCTCGTTCTGGAGGCGCAGAGTCTGTCGCCGGCATCGGAGCAGATTGCGGGCGCGCTCCTCCCCCTCCCCAAAGAGCTGCGCGACGGCGCCGGTGTCATGGGCTATCGCGCCGCCGGCACACTGGAGCTGCTGCGCGCCGGGAAGAACGGCATGCTCTGTCTCGCAGACGACCCGGCCGAAGAGAGGTTTCATGTGTCCTGCTACGCCGACACCATGGAGCCGTTCATGGCACGCGGGCGCGCGCTCCGCGCGGGCGGCGTCAAGGGTGCGCAGGTCGATACGGTACGTTTTGCCGAGGTGAAGTCGGGGAAGATCAAGATGCCGACGGCCCCTGCCGCCCTGTATCAGATTTTTGCCGACAGCTACGATGCGGGTACCGGGACCGTGAAGAACGGCCGGAACCTTTTTGTGGTGTACATCCCCTTCGCAACGCCGGCGACGACGGGGCTCAGCACCGTGCCCTCGGATACCAAGCCGTGGCTCATGCTGCCCGGTACACCGAAGGCGCACATCATGTTCAGCTCCACGATGTAAGGTGACGCGCGCGGTCCGGTACGACACCCTCACGCCTGCTCGTCTCGTCCGTGCACGCAACGCGTTGTGTGCGCGCGACGAGAAGATGGCCCGGGCGATCGCCCGGGTCGGGAAGTGCACGCTCCTGCCGCGGCGCGAGGGCAGTCACTTCGGGCATCTCGCGCGGAACATCATTTATCAGCAGCTTTCGGGAAGCGCTGCCGCCACGATTCACGGCCGCTTTCTCGCGCTGGTAGGCGGCGATCCGCAGGCACCGGATCCGCACACCGTGCTCGCCATGCGCGACGACGCCTTGCGCGCGTGCGGGCTCTCTTCGGCGAAAGTGCGTGCTGTACATGACCTGGCCCAACACGTCGTCGACGAGCGGCTCCCGCTGCATGCGCTCGACGAGATGGACGACCAGGCGATCATCGATGCGCTGGTCCCGGTGCGCGGGATCGGCCCGTGGACGGCACAGATGTTCCTCATGTTCCGCCTGGGGCGCCCCGACGTGCTTCCCGTGCTCGACCTTGGTGTACGCAAGGGGGCGCACCGCATTTACCGCACCCGAGCGCTCCCCGACGCGGCTCGGCTGGAGCGGATCGCGCGGAACTGGCGTCCGTGGGCAAGCGTTGCCAGTTGGTATTGCTGGCGTGTACTCGATCTCGAAGACACCGCCGGCTGGTAGCGCAGGTCGTCCTGCAGGAGCAGTGCATGCCGGAGTTTCGCAAGCGAGTCCGAGTACCCGTGTCCGCAGAAGCGTTGTTTGCGTGGCACGAACGTCCAGGCGCCTTTCTCCGGCTCTCCCCGCCGTGGGATCGGCCCGAAGTGGTGTCGCACGTCGGCGGCATCAGGGACGGCGCCCGCGTCGAGCTCCGCGTTCACGCGGGCCCCATCCCCACGACGTGGACGCTCGAACACCGCGACTACATCGCCAACCGGCAGTTTCGCGACGTCATGCTCGAAGGGCCGTTCACGTCGTGGGTCCACACCCATAGCGTCGAGCCCGACGGTCCGTCGGCCAGTGTGCTCGACGATCACATCGCGTACGAGTTGCCGCTGGGCGGTCTCGGTGAGGCGGTTGGCGGATCGTTCGCGGCGGGCACGCTGCAGCGCGTCTTTGCCTATCGCCATGCGGTCACATTGCATGACCTCGAGCGTCATGCGGCGTATGCGCAGCGTCCGCGACTCACGGTCGCCATTACGGGGGCCACCGGATTCATCGGGACGCAGCTGGCCGCGTTTCTCAGCACGGGCGGACACACGGTCATTCGCATTGGACGCGGCGCGGTACAGCCCGGTGTGGTCGATGTCACGTGGAATCCCTCGCGGGGACAGCTCGACCCGCGTGCGCTCGAAGGCGTCGACGCGGTCATTCATCTGGCGGGCGCCAGCATTGCGGAGCGATGGACGGATTCGCACAAACGGGCCATCCGTGAGAGTCGGGTCGAAGGCACGTCGCTGCTGTCGCATACGCTGGCGCAGCTGTCGCGACGGCCAGCGGTGCTGCTGAGTGGATCGGCCATTGGGGTGTACGGCAATCGCGGCGATGAACTGCTCGACGAGTCGAGTCGCTTTGGCGATGACTTTCTTGCCGACGTGGGTCGTGCATGGGAAGGCGCGACGGCACCGGCGGAGAAGGCGGGTATTCGCGTTGTGCACCTTCGCACCGGCATCGTCCAAGGAGCGGCCGGTGGCGCGTTGGCCAAGCAGGCACCGCTCTTCAAACTCGGCGTCGGTGGCAATCTCGGCAGTGGTACCCAATGGGTGAGTCCCATCGCCCTCGATGATCACATCGGCGCGATGCACTTCTGCCTCATGCGCGACGATGTGTCCGGTGCGGTGAATCTCGTGGCGCCGGAGCCTGTGACGAACGCGCAGTTCACTACCACGCTGGGTGATGTCTTGTCGCGTCCGTCGTTCGTGCCTGCGCCGGCGTTTGCGCTCCGGCTGGCGCTCGGCAGCGACATGGCGAACGCCACCGTGCTCGCCAGTCAGCGCGTGGTGCCCGGTGTTCTGCAGCAGAAGGGCTTCGTGTGGCGCTATCCCACGCTCGCCTCGATGTTGCGCTTCGAACTGGGTGTCACGACAGACTGAGTCGCTGCGGAAGGTGGTTCGTCGTTCGCATGTAACCACTTGCTGTGTATGGAGATACGATCAAATCAGCAGTGCGTATTCGGTTCCCGGAAACTGGTGCACGCCCCGCCCGCGTGGCGATTTGACACTTTTTCCGGGTACATCCCGTAAGATTGGTATACATGAACGCGATCATCGTAGAGAGTGTCCTCTTCATCGGCCTGCTGGCCGTGGTGGGGACGCTTTTGGTTTCCGCGCTGGGCATTACGCCCTTTGGCCGTCGCCTCAAGCAAACGGCCAATCGCAAGCGCATCGACAAAACAGCGGAACTCACCTGCCCCATTCACGGGTTGCAGCGCGAAGAAGATCTCGTGCGCCTTCCCACCGGTGAGCCGCTCTGTCCCCTTTGCTACAAGGAAGCCGTCCATGGCGACATCTCTTGATGACAAGCTCGGCGGGCTGCGCGATTCCTTCGGCAGCGCGATGCGAAACAATCTCCAGTACTCGGGTGACGGAAACGGTGGACGCAAGGTGACGCGTCTGGCGTTGGCGGCGGTCGGGTTGCTAGTCGCCATTCTGCTCGTGCGTCCCACGATTGCATACATCGAACCCGGGCATGTGGGTATCGTGATCAACCGGGCGGGCGGTGGTGTGTCGCCTACGCCGTTGGGCCCGGGCTTCCATCTGCGCAACCCGCTCTTCACCGCCATTCAGGAGTATCCCACGTTCATGCAGACGTTGGTACTCACGCGGGAAAGCACGGAAGGCTCGCCCAACAACGACGAGATCAACGTGAACTCCATTGAGGGACAGCCGCTGTCGCTCGATGTGTCCATGTCCTTCGAACTGGAAGGGGCGAAGGTTCCGGCGTTGTACCAGACGTTCCGTACCGACGTAAGCACCATTTCCCACGGTTTCATCAAGCAGGCCATCCGTCAGTCGTTGCAGGAGACGGTGGGGCAGGAGATGATTGCCGACATTCTCGGTCCCAAGAAGGCGGAGACGGTGACGCGCACGCAGGCCGCGCTGCAGAAGCGTCTTGATCCCTACGGCATCACCGTCCGTCAGTTCACACTCAACGAGTTCCGCGCACCCAAGGCGGTGATGGACGCCATCTCGCTCAAGAACGTGATGTCGCAACAGGCGCTCACGGCACAGAACGAGTTGCAGAAGAACACGTTCCAGGCGCAGGGTGACAGCATCAAGGCGGCGGGTCGTGCCAAGGCGATCATGGCGGAAGCCGAGGCGCAGGCCAAGGCGAACGAGTTGCTGTCGCGCAGCATTACGCAAACGCTCGTGCAGTACGAAATGGCGAAGCGCTGGAACGGGCAGATGCCGCAGGTGACCGGCGGTGCCATGCCCATGATGCAGTTGCCGGGTGTGACGAAGAACCAGTAACTTGCGGCCATGCCGCTTGTGACCTTCGAAACGCTGCCCAACGAGGCGCGTGCATGGGTGTTCGCGGCGGCGGCTCCGGTTACCGGGGCCGCCGCTGTCGCGTTGTTGACGATGGTCGACCAGCACTTGCAGGCGTGGCGTGCGCACGGCATGCCGTTGGTGTGCGCGCGTGAGTGGCGCGACGACCGGTTCTTGGTGGTTGCCGTCGACGAAGCGGCCACCGGTGCCTCGGGGTGTTCCATCGACGCGCTCTTTCACGCGCTGCGCGCGATCGAGGGGCAGGTGGGCAGTTCGCTCGTCGCCAGCGGTCAGCTGTACTGGCGCGACCCGAGCGGTGTGGTGCAGGTCAGCGACCGGCCGTCGTTCCGTGCGTTAGCGGCGGCGGGCAACGTGGGCGGTGAGACGCACGTGTTCGATACGACGGTCACGTCGGTGGGCGCATGGAGAGCAGGCTTCGAGCGAAAAGCCGCTGACAGCTGGCACGCGCGTTTTCTGTCCTGAGTAATTTGCGTTTCGAGATAAGGGGAACAGACTGCCACGGAAACAACGGATGAGGCGGAGGAACACGGATTTGATCCGCGTGCCTCCGCCTCATCCGCTGTTATCCGTGTACAGCAGTTGCGGCACTATCGAAACGCCCCATTCAGCGCAGCCACGCGTCGATGTTCGCACGCACGAACGCGTCGTCGACGAGATCGGGATACAGCTCTGGGAGTCGCGCCAGCATCTCGGCCTGCCCAGACGACAGCTGTTCGTGCGTGTCGAATGTCCACGTGCCCCGTACAAGCCCTTGCCGGCGCAGTACCTCGAGAATGCCGGGCAGGCAGCCGGTATAGTTGTTGGCGGCATCGAAGATCACGGCGTTGGCCATCGTGAGTGCCGCGCCGCGCGTGAGCCAGGTGCGCGGAATGCTGTCGGCGCCGCTGTCGCGCCACGTGCGGATCTCCTGCAGCATTTCTACCGCGCGCGACGTCCACACCGCCCACTGGCCAAGCAACCCCCCCACGAAGTGGCGCGTGTAGGCGCGTCCGCCGCTTTGCACCGGAACATCGGTGAGCAGATCGGGCACAATGGCGTCGTCGTTGCCCGTGTACAGTGCAATGTCATCGCGGCCGGCATCGGCGAGCGCGCGCACGACATCGAGCGTGGCGTAGCGATCGAAGGGCGCCACTTTGATGGCCACCACGTTGGCAATCTCGGCGAACTCGCGCCAGAAGCGATACGCGAGGCGGCGGCCGCCTACGGCGGGTTGCAGATAGAAGCCGAAGAGCGGAATCGTTTCCGCGACACGACGACAGTGGGCGAGAATCGCGTCGTCGGTGGCGTCGCGCCACGCACCGAGCGACAGCAGGCCGCAGTGATAGCCGAGAGCGAGGGCGATCTGCGCCTCGCGCTGCGCCTGTGCGGTGTCGCCCATGAGGCCGGCGACGCGCACGAAGGGGCGTGGATGTGCTGCCAGCGATGCCGCAGCGGTTTGCGCCGCCAGCTCCAGGACCGGTCGGTACAGCCCGATCTTCGCTCCGTGAATGGGGAATCCGGTGGTGTGCACGCCCACGGCCATGCCGCCGGCACCCGCGGCGACGTAGTAGCGCGTGAGGGCCCGCTGATGCTGCTCGTCGATATCGCGCCGCGGCGTGAGCGCCAGCGGATGCGCCGGAATCACGAGCCCCGACTGCAAGGCGGCGCGAACGTTCACGGGTGTGGTGTCGTCAGAACTTGCCATCGCGGACCTCGAACTTCGTGGGCTTGTTGAGCAAGCGACCGTCGTTGCGAATCCACGACACGGCCCACGCACACAAGGTGTCGAGCGGCAGCGGGGTGTACGGCAGGAGTTCATCGAGCCGCTTCACGTTCGCCACGAGTGACGCGGTGCCTTCGTCATGCTCGAAACGCGGCGCAATGCCCGCGTGTTTGCCGAGGCAGTCGGCCACTTCGCGTACACGCAGCATGGGGCCCGTGACGTTGAGGGCGAGTGCGGGCGTGTTGGCCGCAGCCAGGCTGCGCAGCGCCAACCGATTCGCGTCGCCCTGCCAGATCAGGTTCACCCACGCCGTGCGCAGGTCGATGGGCTGTTGGTGCAGCACCTTGAGCGCGAGTTCGGTGACGACACCGTAGCGCAGATCGCAGGCGAAGAACAACCGGTACAACAACAGCGGCGAGCCGGTGCGGCGCGTGACGCTCTCGAAGACCCGCTCGCGACCCACACCGCTGGCGGCGTACTCCCCATCGGGTACGAGCGCATCGCTTTCCAGCGACCCGCCCTGGGCCACCGGGGTGCGTCCGTACACATTGCCGGTGGAGAAGCACACGATGCGCGCACCGGCAAAGCGTTCTGCGGCGTGCACGCTGGCCACCACATTCTGCGTCCACGTGCCCACGGGGTCGCCGGTGGTGCCGAACTTCTGGCCGGCCATCCAGACCACATTCGCAGCGTACGGCAGCTCGGCAACCGCGCGCGGGTCGGACAAGTCGGCGCGCAGGACTTCCACGCCGTGTGTCCGGAGTGTCGCCGCTGCCTGCGTATCGGAAAAGCGCGAGACGGCCATGACGCGACGGGAGCGATCGGCAATGGCCCGTCTCGCCATGGTGGCGAGCGACGGGCCCATCTTGCCGCCCGCCCCGAGAATGATCATGTCGCCGTCAATCGACTCCAGCGCACCGATCGTTTCGAGGTCCGGCGCGGCGAGGCGCGCATTCAGCGAGGATTCCGACGTCGGGGCGCTGTCGGAGGCGCCGTTACGCAGGCTGGACATCGGCGCCCGGACTCCGGGGCGGCATCGGGATGCCCAGTTCGCTGGCCAACGCACGACGGCTGTCGTCGATCCGTTCGCGCGTCATCGCTCTGAGGCGCTGGACATCTTCGAGCGTCATGCCGGCGGTGGTGATAGGCTCGAGAACCTGGGCCAGTGCGCGTGCGCGCAGAAAGCGAAATGTGCCTTTGGCCATGGCGTTGCGCGTCCCGGCGACCGCGATGGGCAGAATGGGCGCACCACTCTCGATTGCCAGCCGGAATGCGCCGTCCTTGAATGGCAACATCTCGTCGGTCTTGGAGCGCGTGCCTTCGGGGAAGATCATCACGCTCACGCGCTTGGCGAGGCGATCACGGCACTGGGCAATGGCGTCGAGTGTCGAGTCGCGGTTGCCGCGCACGAGCCTGATGTCGCCGGCCATCTGCATCATCCACCCCATGCAGGGGATCTTGAACATCGTGTCCTTGCTCAGCCACTTCATTTCCCACGGGAAGCAGCTGATGAGAAAGACATCGGCGTACGACTCATGATTGGCGACCACGACGTAGGGACGGCGTGGATCGGCGAGTGAGCCGCGCGCCCGGAATGTCCACAGGCCGTTCAGGCGCATGGCGGTTACCCCCACAAGGCGAAACATGCGACCGGCGGCGTAGCGTCCTTTGTCGAAGGGGGCCGTGAAGAGAAAGACGAGTCCTACGACGGGGGTGCCGAGCAGGACGACCAATACGGTCGCGGTCCATGCCCACCAGTTCAGCATTGTTCCGAGCATCACGGTCCTGTTCAGGCCGCCGCAGCGGCGTATCGCTTGAGTCGCGCCACCATCGCGGCCAGTCCGCTTTCGCGCGCGCCGAGCCCGATGTCCTGCATGAGGAGTCGGACGAAGTCGGCAGGCAGTGCGAGGGTGGTTGACGCGGGGTGATCGTTGACGGCGGCAAAGGTGATCGCGAGGACAGCGGCCACGGTGGGCGACTGTCGGGCGTTCACATCGGCAAAAAAGTGTACCGTGCCGTCGGCTTTCCACTCGGGGAAGATGTCGACCCGGGTTTGGCACTCGGGCACGGTGAACTCGGTCCGATCGAGGGCCACGAACCGCTCGGGGAGCGGTTCGAGTTTCTTGGACCAAGAGAGCAGCGCCTGCATCTTGTCTTCGCGACCGAGCAGGCGGAACTGCTTCAGCGTTCGGGCGAGCGTCGGGGGCAGGCCATCAGGAGCATCGGACATGCCACAAAAGTAGCGAATCCCGGGTCCGCCGTAATCGTGGCGGCCCATTTGACGCGACGCGCTGCGGAGGCAATGGTTAGCGATACCTGAAAGGTCATCCCTCATCCCGAGACATGTCACGCGCTCCTGTGCTCCGTTCCGTGGTCGTTCCCGTGGTGCTGGCCGTCGCTGTCACGGGGCTGATGGCCTGCCGGACATCAGAGCCAACGGGCACCGCCGTCGGCACCCTGGAAATGGTCGAGGTGGATGTGGGGCCATTGCAGGTGGCGCGGGCGGTGCGCGTGCTGGTGCAGGAGGGGGAAGCCGTGCGCGCCGGGGATACCTTGGCCGTCTTCTCAACGCCCACGCTGTCCGCGAACGTGGCCCAGGCCGAGGCACGGGCGGCGGCCGCGGAGCAGACGGCGCGGGAGCTCACACGCGGGGCGCGCCCTGCGGAGATTGCGCGTGCTCAGAAGGAACTCGACGTGGCCGATGCCGACGCGGTCCGCGCGGGGGCGGACCTCGCGCGGCTCGAACCGCTGGCACAGCGCGGCGACATCAGCCGGGCCGCGCTCGACGCGGCGCGCGCG